>Ga0172382_10014398_pt1 | contig 10075 bp, 7 predicted proteins | sample Leawel138RmetaG_FD_122245 | JGI IMG/M metagenome (GOLD analysis project Ga0172382, IMG submission 122245) | Leachate microbial communities from a municipal landfill in Southern Ontario, Canada - Leachate well 138R metaG | ecosystem: Engineered > Solid waste > Landfill > Unclassified | place... | reverse complement strand
ACGACCATTATACTTGCTAATTATCTGAATACTAACACTTCCAGAGCGATTTTTCTTTTCTCGAATATACATATTAAAAAATTTGGGACACCCAAAAATAGTAAAATATTTTCATATCTTATTGATTAACAGCAAAATAGTTTGGGTGTCCCGAAAAAGTGCGGAAAACAGGAAAGTACAACAACTTTAAAAACTGAAGTTTAAATATTCACAAAATAAATTTTATAAATTACCTTCCACCTTTTCTTCCCACAAAAAATTTCTAAAACTCATTATTTTTTTTATTTTTGCAGAAATAGTAAAAACCTAAAAAATTTAATAAATATGAAACAAATAATCGAATGTGTTCCAAATTTTAGTGAAGGTCGTGATATGTCAATTATAAAGCAAATTACAGATGTAATTACTGCTGTTGACGGTGTTAAACTTTTAGATGTTGACCCAGGTGCTGCAACAAATCGTACTGTTGTAACTTTTGTAGGTACGCCAAACGAAGTTTTAGAGGCTGCTTTTCAAGCTGTGAAAAAAGCTTCTCAAATTATTGATATGAGCAAACACAAAGGAGCCCACCCACGCTTTGGAGCAACTGATGTTTGTCCACTTATTCCTATTTCTAATATAAGCATGGAAGAAACTGCTGAACTGGCACGAAAACTAGCTAAAAGAATAGGCGAAGAACTAAATATTCCTGTTTATTGCTACGAAAATGCTGCATTTACAGAAAAACGCAGAAATTTAGCTAACTGCCGTAGCGGTGAATACGAAGGTTTGGCGAAAAAAATTACTAGCCAAGAGTGGAAACCAGATTTCGGCTCTAATGTTTGGGACGCTCACACAATGAGAACAGGCGCTACTGCGGTTGGTGCAAGAAATTTCTTAGTAGCATATAATATAAACCTAAACACAACTTCTGTGTTTAAAGCAAACTCTGTAGCTTTTGATGTTAGAGAAAAAGGAAGAGTAAAAAGAGAAGGACATCCAGTTACAGGAAAACCAGTACTTGATAAAGACGGAAATAAAGTTTACGAACCAGGACTTTTAAAATCAGTAAAAGCTATTGGCTGGTATATCGAAGAATATGGAGTAGCTCAAATTTCTATGAACCTTACAGATATTAGCGTTACACCTGTGCATGTGGCTTTCGATACTGTTTGTGAAAGAGCAACAGCTAATGGTTTAAGAGTTACAGGCTCAGAACTTGTTGGTGTTATGCCATTAAAAGCAATTTTAGATGCGGGAAAATATTTCTTAAAAAAACAAGGACGTTCAACAGGAATTTCAGATGCTGAAATTATTAAAATAGCTGTAAAATCGCTTGGTTTAGATGAGTTAAAGCCTTTTGACCCTAAGAAGAACATTATTGAATATATGATTGAGGAGGAAACAGATAAGAAGTTAGTTGATATGGACTTGACTAGTTTTAGTTTTAAGGCTGCTTCAGAATCTCCTGCTCCTGGTGGTGGCTCAGTTTCTGCTTATATTGGTGCCTTAGGTGTGGCGTTAGGAACAATGGTTGCAAATTTAACTGCTAATAAATATCGCCATGATGAAAAATGGTTAGAATATAGCGATTGGGCAGAAAAAGGAAAAGTTTATCAAGAAGATTTATTAAAACTTGTTGACGAAGATACTATAGCCTATACTAAAATTATTGAATCTTATGGCTTGCCAAAAGGAAGTGATGAAGAAAAAGCAATTCGCTCGCAAGCAATTCAGGATGCTACAAAATACGCAATTGAAATTCCATTTAAAACAATGCAAATCTGCTATAATAGTATGGAGGTAATGTTAGAAATGGCAAAAACAGGATTAGAAGCCTCGGTAAGTGATGCAGCAGTTGGTGCTATTGCAGCTAGAGCAGGAGTACAAGGCGGGTTTTTAAATGTTAGGATAAATGCAGGAAGTTTTAAAGATAAAGATTTTATTAATAAACTAATTGCTGATGGTCAAGATATTGAAAATAAAGCACTTGCCCTTGAAAAAGAAATTTTAGATATAGTCTTGACAAAAATTTAAGTCTAATACTAACAAACTTATTAAGATAAATAACAAGCACGGATTAGTTGTTAGTTTTTTTTTGCTGATTGGACGTAGTTAAAAACTAACAACTTTTAACTTCTTCGTTTTGAGCGAAGCGAAATGCGAGAAACCATTTTTCCTATTTTAAATTATAATTATATTTTTCTGGAAAGTTTGGTAGTTTATTTCCATCAGTATCAGGGAAAGATTGTAAAAACTTCACAAGAGCTATCCATTCTTTTCCTTCTTGAACTCCGGGTTTATTTTCATCAAAATCTATCCAAGTTTCTTTATTGTTTTTTATTTTTTCTCCTTTTTCGTTTTTTGGAGAAATTTTCACCAATCCCATTGTCATTCCACGTACTTTACCAACAAACTCAAGCATATATGAATTTGCCGACAAGCTATAAAGTGTTTTGTTTTTCTTAGAGAAATCAATTTCTTTGTTGTCAATTTCTATTTTTTCGATTTTTCTTAACATCCCTTTTTCCTTGTCGTAAGTAATTTTTACTCCACTAAAATAACAGTGATAAGCAGGATGCATTTTTGGAGCTACTAACAAAATTTCAAATAAATTTTTAATTTCTTTGGCTGTTAAATAAACTTGAGCTAATGGATAACCAGGCATTCCATCTTCGCCTTCTCCCAAACTCATTACTCTAAAAATATCAACCGCAGTTTGAACTCCTTCTTTGCCAACACGGATTTTATCCCGTATTACTCCTGCAGCAACTAAAGCAATATCAGTTTTACTATTTGAAAAATTATTTACATAATAATAAATGGCATCAGCAACTAAAGGTCCTAAATTACTTGAGCTTAAATCACCTTGTTCATTACATTCTAAGTTGTAATCAGTTTCTGCTAAAGGTCTAAAATAGCCAAGATTTAAAGGACGTAAAATTGAATCGTCAATCAACCTAATTCGGTTTGAAATTTCTTGATGAATTTTACAATCGCCATAAATATTATCATCAACCGGCATAAGTTGGTATTTAGCTGATTTAATTTTACCATTTTCAATATTCATTTCGTAGCGTCCTAAATTTTTTCCTTGTGCACCTGTTTGCACAATAGGAGTATTATTTACAATAATAGGATCAAAAATTTCTGTGTGAGTATGTCCTGAAATTATTAAATCAATCCCTTTTACTTTTTTTGCTAATTCAATATCTTCGCCTGCCCAATTTCCATTTTTATCTTTAGTTACTCCGCTGTGTGATAAGCAAATAACTATATCAACTTTTTCTTTTTCTCGCAAAATTTTTACGATTTTTTTAGAAGTTTTTATTCTATTTGTAATTTTTAATGGCTTAGAATTTGGAGCTACTTCTGTAGCATCATCGCCTAAAATTCCGAAAACTCCAATTTTTAAATTTTCTTTTTCAATAATTGTGTAAGTTTTAATAATTTCTTTATCGAATAATTTTTCAAATTCATCATCTAAATCTGATTTTTTTGAAAATTCAACATTAGCAAACACAATTTGAGGTATTTCTCCTTTTTCTAAATTTTTATTAATAATTTTTGCAATAGTATTTGGTCCAAAATCAAACTCATGATTTCCAACAGACACAATATCATAGCCCATTTTTTTCATTAAATTTAGCTGAAAACCATCATTAATTTCAAAAACATGAAAAAAAGTTCCCATTAAATAATCTCCTGCATCAAGAACTAAAACTTTATCGGGGTTTTTCTTTTTTTCTGCATCAATCATAGCCGCAATTCTGGCAAAACCGGCTCTTGTGTCATCATCTCCAACAGTACAAGGCGTGTATTCACTTTCTGGCGAAAAACCTGTTAAATTACTATGTAAGTCGTTGGAATGTAGAATTATAAGTTTTCCAGAATTGTTTTGTGAAAAAACGAAAATATATAAAAATAAAGAAATTAAAAGACAAACTATTTTCATGATTTATTAAATTTAAAAAACAAAATTACTTAAAAACCTATTCTAATCAAAATCATTTGATAATTTCTTTTATTAAATATTAGTTTTAATTTTGCAAATATTTAAAATATAAAAATGAAAGAGAAAAAGAACCAAGATATTTTAGTTTATACTGATTTTACCGAAGTTGGTGAAAAAAGTGTTTTATGGGCGAGCTTTTTAGCTAGAAAATTTAAACGTAATTTGCAGATTATACATGTTATAAACGAAAATTCTTTAATATATTTTAGCAAAGATGATACTTATGATGAGGCAAAGGAGGCTTTGGCAGCACTTTGTGAAGATATAAGTTCAACTCACGGCATAAAATGTAAATATATTGTTGAAGAAGGCTGTACTTGTACTATTATTAATTCAAATGCAGAAAGAATAGATGCTTTTTTTGTTGTTTTAGGAACTCATGGTAAGAACGACCCACAATTTTTATCAGGTTCTTCGGCTATAAAAATTATTAGAAAAGCAAGAATTCCATATTTTGTTGTTCAAAAAAACTCGCCAGTACCAGACAGTAAAAAACGATTTGTCTTGCCTATGAACTTTAAAAAAGAAGCAAAACAAAAAGTTGGTTGGACTACATATTTTGCTTTAAATCTAAAATTAGAAATAGACTTGTTTTATTATGAAAATCCACAAGATAATTTAAAGAAAAATATTCATTTTACTAATACATTTTTTAATAATTACTCTTTTAAATACGAGCATAAACCTCAGCCAAAAAAATATAAAAGTATAGAAAAACTAGCAGTGGATTATGCTGATGAAATAGATGCTTTTTGTATTTGTCTTTTAATTTCTTCTAAGGAGAATTTAGTTACAAAAATTTTTGGTTTTCCCGAAACATCAATAATTACAAACTCTGCCGGAATTCCAGTTTTGTGTGTGAATCCTAAAAAAGACTTGTATATTCCGTGTATTTAAAGGCGTAATTTAGAATGTTTCTAAACATATTTATTTTTAAAACATAATGCTTAAAAATTTGTATATTAATAAAATAGAAAAAATAAATTTAATAATAACACTTTAAAACTAAATAAAAATGATAAAATTAAAACAACTACCTTACGAAATGAACGCACTAGAACCATATATAAGTGCAAAAACTGTTGAATTTCACTACACAAAACATCATCAAGGCTATGTAAACAACTTAAATTCTTTAATTGAAGGAACAGAATTTGCTGGTAAAGATTTAGAAGAAATTGTTAAAACTTCTGAGGGAGCAATTTTTAATAATGCCGCTCAAGTTTGGAATCATACATTTTATTGGGAAGGATTTTCGGCTAATCCACAAAAACAGCCACAGGGAAAACTTGCAGAATTGATAAATGCAAAATGGGGATCTTTTGAGAAATTTAAAGAAGAATTTGTAAAAACAGCTACAAGTTTATTCGGTTCAGCTTGGGCTTGGTTAGTTATAGATACAAATGGTGAATTAAAGATTATTGGAACTTCAAATGCTGCTACTCCTTTAACTACAAGCGATAAAGCATTGCTAACCGCAGATGTTTGGGAACACGCTTATTATCTAGATTATCAAAACTTAAGAGCAAGTTATTTGAAAAATTTCTGGGAATTAGTAGATTGGAAAAAAATTGAAGAAAGAATGTAAAATTGATTTTGATTGAGTTTATTCAATAGCTCATCACATTATCAAAACAAAATAACAAAGCTAGATTAAATAAATATATAATAGTGAAATTAGAATAATTAGCGATAACTCACTTTTACCCTAACTTACTAACATTACGCACTAAATACTAACAACTAAAAAACTATTTCACCCCACTTAATTTTCTAATTTCACTTAATTTATTAAGAGCTTCTAAAGGCGTAAGGCTGTCAATATCAATGCCTTCTAGTTCTTTTTTAATTTGTGAAAGCACAGGGTCATCTAATTGGAAAAAACTCAATTGATAACCTTCTCGGTTTGGAGCAATTTTTTCCACAGGCTTATTTAAATTGCTTTTCTTATTCATTTCTTTAGACTTACCTTCAAGTTGTTCTAAGATTTTTTTCGCTCTATACACAACAGATTTTGGCATTCCTGCCATTTGTGCCACGTGAATCCCAAAACTATGCTCACTTCCGCCTTGTTTAAGTTTTCTTAAAAATATTACCTTGTCTTTTGCTTCTTGTACCGAAACGTTAAAATTTTTAATACGCTTAAAAGATTTTTCCATTTCGTTAAGTTCGTGATAGTGAGTTGCAAACAAAGTTTTTGCTTTTGCATTTGCATGTTCGTGAATATATTCTGCAATAGCCCAAGCAATACTAATTCCATCATAGGTTGAAGTACCTCGACCAAGTTCGTCTAAAAGTACAAGGCTTTTTGGAGATAAATTATTCATTATACTTGCTGCTTCAAGCATTTCTACCATAAAAGTTGATTCGCCCATAGAAATATTATCAGATGCACCAACGCGAGTGAAAATTTTATCAACTATTCCTATTTCAGCCGAAGATGCAGACACGTAAGAACCAATTTGAGCCATAATGCAAATTAAAGCAGTTTGACGTAATAAAGCAGATTTTCCTGACATATTAGGACCAGTAATCATCATTATTTGACAAGTTTTGTCGTCAAGATAAACATCATTTGGAACATATTCTTCGCCAAAAGCCAACATTTTTTCAATAACAGGGTGTCGGCCATCTTTAATATTTAAAATATTGGAATCATTAAGTTTTGGTTTGCAATAATTATTTTGAATAGCAGTAATAGCATAAGAATGTAAACAATCTATTTGTGCAATTATACTAGAACTTTTTTGAATTAATCCAACATATTCACCTGCAAAAAGGACTAAATCATCAAAAATTTGGTTTTCTATAGACTGAATTTTTTCTTCAGCACCCATAATTTTTTCTTCATAAAGTTTTAGCTCTTCGTTGATATAACGTTCTGCCGAAACCAAAGTTTGTTTTCTTACCCATTCTTCAGGAACTTTATCTTTGTGGGTATTTCTAACTTCAAAAAAATAGCCAAAAACATTATTAAAACCTATTTTTAAAGAAACAATACCTGTGCGTTGGGCTTCACTTTTTTCTAAATTTTCTAAATATTCCTTTCCTCCTTTTGCTAAGTCTCTTAACTCGTCTAGTTCTTCAGAAACAGCGTGAGCTATAACGTTTCCACGATTAATCAAAGCCGGACATTCTGGGTTGATTTCAAATGAAATTCTTTCAACTAAGTCTTCGCATAAATGAATGTTTTCGCCTAAATTTTGAAGTAAGCTGTTTTTTGAATTTTTAAACATTTCAGCTATTGGTTTCATAGCAGTTAATGAATTTCTCAAAGACAGTAATTCCCTTGGGTTAATTCTTAAAACTGCAATTTTTGAAGCTAATCTTTCAATATCAGAAATTTGGTTTAATTGCTCTTTTAACTTTTCAAAAAATTCAGGATTATTTATTAAAAAATCTGTAATATCTAGTCTTTTATTAATAGCATCTAAATTTTTTAGTGGTAGGCTAAGCCAGCGTTTTATTAAGCGCCCACCCATTGGACTAAGTGTATTATCTATTATTTCGACTAAACTTTTTCCTTCATCATTAGTGCTTGAAAAAAGTTCTAAATTTTTGATAGTAAATTTATCTAACCAAACATAATTACTTTCGTCAATTCTTGAAATATTGGAAATATGTTCACGTGCGGTATGATGAGTAAAATCGAGATAGTCGATAATTGCTCCTGCTGCAATAATAGCAGAATCTAAATTTGCAATTCCAAAGCCTTTTAAATTTGAAGTTCCAAATTCTTTGCTTAGTTTTTCTTCTGCATTTTCAATTGTAAAAACCCAATCATCAAAACCAAAGTCTTTATAATTTCCAGAAAAATTTTCTTTAAAAATTTTTCTTTTATTTTTTTCGAAAACTATTTCTTTTGGTTTAAAACTTTGAACTAGTTTTTCAATATAATCCATTTGTCCTTGGGCAACAAAAAACTCGCCTGTTGAAATGTCTATAAAAGCAACTCCTATAAATTGTTTTCCTAAATAAATAGAAGCTAAAAAATTATTTTCCTTTCTTTCTAAAACATTATCGTTTAAAGAAAGTCCAGGAGTTACAAGTTCTGTTATTCCACGCTTGACAAGTGTTTTTGTCATTTTTGGATCTTCTAATTGCTCACAAACCGCAACTCTTTGCCCGGCTCTAACAAGCTTGGGCAAATAATTATCCAAAGAATGATGTGGAAAACCAGCTAAATCGATATGACTAGCAACACCATTGGCTCGTTTTGTTAAAGCAATACCAAGAATAGAACTGGCTTTAATAGCGTCTTCTTCGAAAGTTTCATAAAAATCACCAACTCTAAACAATAAAATCGCATCCGGATGTTTTGCTTTAATACTGTAATATTGTTTCATTAAAGGAGTTTGGGCAGCTTTCATAAAAATAATCTTCAAAAATTAACTGCGTAAAGATACAAATTTAGAATGTTTTATTTTACTCTTCTTAGTTTTTGTTGAAAACTTAATCATAAGTTTTATTTTTTGATTATTAAATCCAAAAAAATCGTAAAATTATTTTTTAAAATAAATAAATTTTAACCAAGAATAAAAAAACTTGTTTAATATTTTATATATTCGATTTAAAAATATAAATTTGCAAACTTAAAATTTGAAGAATTAATTATTATGGCAAAGAAAAATAAAAAAGCAACAGAAAAAGACAGCTTTAAAACGGTAGAATCTGCTTTAAGTCGTGCAGAAAAGTTTATTGAAACTAATCAAAAGGCGTTTTTATACGGGCTTGGTGGGGTATTAGTAGTTGTTTTAGGTATAATTGGATATTTCAAATTAATACGCGAACCACATATTAAAGAAGCATGGGCTGTATCATTTATGGCAGAACAATATTTTGTAAAAGATTCTTTTAATTTAGCTTTGAATGGAGATGGAGACAACCCCGGATTTATTGATATAGTTGATGAATATAATAAAACTCCTATGGGAAATGCAGCTAAATATTATGCAGGAGTTTGCTTTATGAGATTAAATGATTTTGAATCTGCAATAGAGTATTTAGAAAGTTTTAAATCTAAAGATCCAATGGTTGGGGCAATAGCAAAAAGTCTTATCGGCGATGCAAATATAGAATTAGGAAATATTGATGAGGCTATAAATTATTATCTTAAAGCTGTTGAACAAGCTGATAATGAGCTCTTATCTCCTGTGTTTCTAATGAAAGTCGGTAAGGCTTATGAATTGAAAAAAGATTATAAAAGTGCTCTTGAAGCTTACAGAAAAATTGAAACAGATTTTTATGGAACAAAAGAGCAAATAAATATTGAAAAATATATTACTCGATGTGAACTGTATTTGTAAAAAATTATTATGGCTAGTTCTTTAAAAAATTTATCTCAATATTCAGAACAAGGTGTTGCAAGACAAAATGAAGATGATCTTTTGTCAATAGGTATAGTGGTTTCTGAATGGAATCAAGAAGTTACGGCTTCTATGGCAGAAGCAGCTATAGAAACACTTAAAAAATACGGTTTTCAAGATGAAGATATAATTCTTAAATCAGTACCTGGAAGTTTTGAATTGCCTAAAGCAGCAAAATATTTTGTAGAATATGCTAATGTGGATGCTATAATATGTTTAGGTTGTGTGATTCAAGGCGAAACCCGACATTTTGATTTTGTGTGTTCTGGTCTTACCCAAGGAATTATGCAAGTGAATTTAGATAGCAATATTCCGGTTGCTTATGGAGTTTTAACCACAAATAATTTGCAACAAGCTTTGGATAGAGCAGGAGGAAAGCACGGGAATAAAGGAGTTGAAGCCACTGTTGCCGCTCTCAAAATGTTGCAAATGAAATTAGATTTTGAAGCAGAAAACTCTATAAAACTTGAAGAATTGGAAAAACTATTTTTTGAAGAATAAGAAAAAAATATTAATTTCAATATTAAATTTTGTTTTAATTTATACTTTATTTTCATGCTCATTTTCAAAAGATTGGATAGAAGCTGAAATAACTTATACAAATCGTGAAACAGAAAATCTTTTAGTTAATCCTCAAAATTTTTCTTACTATACTTATATAAAAAGCAAAAAAACTAATGATGCAAAATCTAAAAACTTAATTCCTGAAAATGTT
>Ga0172382_10014396_pt1 | contig 10076 bp, 9 predicted proteins | sample Leawel138RmetaG_FD_122245 | JGI IMG/M metagenome (GOLD analysis project Ga0172382, IMG submission 122245) | Leachate microbial communities from a municipal landfill in Southern Ontario, Canada - Leachate well 138R metaG | ecosystem: Engineered > Solid waste > Landfill > Unclassified | place... | reverse complement strand
ATTTAAATACAATTTTGTTAATTATTCAAAGACCTTTTCATTATTCCCCTGGTTCAGGGTGGTTTTTGGCCGGGTTTTCGTAAAAAGAGAATTCCGATAATTCATCGGCGGGGTTGGTTTCCGGATTTTGTTCCCCTCTGTTTTATCTATCTGAATATGTTCTGCAGGTTTATCAAGGAATTTATCAATCAGATCCGGCTCCGTTTGTTTTTCGCTCTGGCTGCTGATTTGACCGGGCAGGTAGGCACTCAATTGAAAATAATCGGGCATTTCGGTTTTAATTTCCTCCCTGTCACCGCTATAGTCTTCCAGGAATTGGTCGACCAGGCCAAAATCTGACTGATCTGTTGAGTTGTCAGCTTCCGGCGGATATGGCAACTCTTTCATGAAATAATACAAGGCCTTTCTGTTGGGAACCATCAAAGAGGTTTTGAACAATTCCTCCGAAAAATTCAAGTCGTTCTCCTGCTCCATCAATTTAAGCAGCAAAACCTGAGCTCCTGCAAAACAGGGGTAGTTTCGCATAAGTATTCTGAGATCGTTCTGACTGTGACGATCCATCAATTCTGGGTGTTCTATCCAGTTCCTGAGTGTTTCGGGACTCATATTACCAATTGGCTACTGTTTTGTTGAAAATGCTTTCGGTAATTTCTTTGATGATTTCTTCCAAAAGAGCATCCTGAACATCATCGAGCATGGAAGTACTGCTAAAAGTTTGAAAAGCACTGAAACGCTGCTCAAAATTCTCTTTTTCGTTTTGGGTATTCTCGTAACGCACATTGACTGTAACAGTCAGCTTGGTTTCAGCTGCATAACCATCGGCCTGCGCTGCCAGTGAACTTAATTCGTAGCCTGTAATTTCGCCTTCCAGACGAAGATCTCCGTCCTGTTTCAATACCTTAAGCCTGGTTTGTTGAGTATAAATATCCCTCAAGCCTTCCGAAAACCTTTGCGAAAGAGGCGGATACACCAGCACGGCCTGATTGGGAAAATCTTTTATTGAGACAGTTTTTATGCTTGTGTAATCGATGGATGCGGCATTAAACTTGTAGGATATGGTACAGGCTGAAAGCAGGAGCAAAACCAGCAAAAGAAGACGAGTTTTCATAATCAGTCCAGATTGTATTCCTTGATTTTACGATACAGGGTTCTTTCGGAAATGTTCAGGTCGGAAGCGGCATTTTTACGTTTGCCTCCGTTGCGTTCCAGCGCTTTTTTGATAGCTTCGCGCTCGAGTTCATCCAGTGACAACGATTCCTCCACATACTCGTCAGCATCCTGAATCTGAGGGATCTCTTTGCCATGTACAGTTTTGCCCATTAAGCTGTCGTCTCGTTTGCCGATCAGTTCAGCTGCTTTTTCAATATAGCTTGGATATATTAAGTCTTTGTTGTGTGCCAATCCCTCTTCCATACCTGCAGTTTGCATCAGGTCGTGAACCAATACCTTCAAATCGCGCATATCTTTCTTCATATCGAACAAGACCTGGTAGAGAATTTCTCTTTCGCTGTTGAAAAATACCCCCTCGGCAGAAGCATGATGGCCTCTGTAAATTGCCGGTGCTTTTTCGAAAGAATTTTCGGGCAGGTATTTCTCTAATATCTCAGCCGAAATATCACGTTGGCGTTCAATAATTGAAATTTGCTCAGTTATATTTTTCAGTTGTCGTATGTTGCCCGGCCAACGGTAAGCCAGCAAAAGTTGCCTGGCCTCTTCTTCGAGTTGTATGGGGGGCATACGGTATTTTTCTGAAAAATCTGCGGCAAATTTCCGAAAAAGGCGAATGACATCTTCACCTCTTTCACGCAAAGGCGGAATTTTGATAGGCACTGTGTTAAGACGATAGTACAAATCTTCCCTGAAGCGACCTGATTGCACCGCCTGCGCAACGTCAATATTGGTGGCAGCCACTATTCTGACGTTGGTCTTTTGAATTTTGGAAGAACCCACCCGGATAAACTCGCCCGATTCCAGCACCCTGAGCAGACGAGCCTGGGTAGGGATAGGCAACTCCCCTACTTCATCCAAAAAAATGCTGCCTCCGTCCGCCACTTCGAAATAACCTTTACGCTCGGCAAGCGCCCCGGTAAAGGAACCTTTTTCGTGGCCAAATAATTCAGAATCTATAGTGCCTTCGGGTATAGCTCCACAATTGACAGCTATGTATGGACCGTGTTTGCGGTGGCTGTATTGATGCAGAATCTGGGGAAAACTCTCTTTACCCACACCGCTTTCTCCGGTAATTAAAACAGAAAGATCGGTGGCAGCCACCTGAACAGCCACATCTATGGCCCGGTTCAAAGCGGCGGCATTTCCGATGATACCGAATCGCTGTTTAACTTGTAATAAATCTACTGTAGCCATTATTCTTCGTCTTGAACAGGTAAATCGGACAAATCACCCGAATGGACAATATGTTGTTTCTTGAGTGGATTACTGTTGTTTTCGAAATAACGAACACGATTCTTGAAAATATCGCAGGCCAGGTACAAAGCCGCCCTGAAAGAACTTTCCGAAGCCTCATTGTTGCCTGCCAGCGCATAAGCTGTGCCATGTGCCGGTGATGTTCGCACTATGGGCAAACCGGCGGAAAAATTAACTCCTTCGTCCCGGCACAAGGCCTTAAAAGGAATAAGACCCTGATCGTGATACATAGCCAGTATGGCATCGTACTGACTAAAATAATCTGCTCCAAAAAAACCGTCGGCAGCTATAGGGCCAAAACAATAATATCCCTGATCCTGTGCTTTTTGAATGGCCGGAGCTATTATCTCGATTTCTTCCCTGCCCAGCAAACCTTCTTCCCCGGCATGAGGATTCAGGGCAAGTACTGCTATGCGGGGCTTGCTTATCCCAAAATCTTTTTGGAGCGATTGATCAAGAGACTTGATTTTTTGCAATAACAGAGGAACCGAAAGAGCCGTGGATACTTCGGACAAGGCTATATGGCCGGTGACCACAGCTACGCGCATAATATCGCTTACCATAAGCATCAAGGCCTTGTCTCCCTCTCCAAAAACCTGTTCCAGGTATTCCGTATGGCCGGGGAACTGAAAGCTAGAGGATTGAATATTCTTTTTATTGATAGGGCCCGTAACAAGCACATCAATCAAGCCGGCTTTCATATCAGCCGTAGCGGCTTCCAGAGCTTGAAAAGAAGCCTTGCCGGCTATGGGGGTAGACTTTCCGAATTCAACTTTTACATCGTCGTCAGTGCAATTAATCAGGTTGATGGCTCCGAATTCCGCTTCACGGGCGGAATTGACTACATTTATATTTAACTGATTTATGTTAAGTGCCTTTTTGTAATAGGCAGCCACCTTGGCTGAACCATATAGAATCACGGCATGAGGTTCGTACACCTTAGGCTCCGACAAGGTCTTGAGGATAACTTCGTAAGATATGCTATTTATGTCTCCCTGACTGATGCCAATTTTCAATTTTTTACTTTCCATTTATTATTTTTTATTTTGCTCTTCTGATTCAATTTCAAATTCTCCCGGCAATTCCAGCGAGTACAAAGCGGCTTCGTTGTGGCGTAGTATGTTTCGTTTGTTTTCTTCGGGAGCATAGACAAATACCTCTACAGTCACTACTCTCTGATTTACTTCGTCAAGGCGGGTCAGGCTGACAAAGGGACCACCCATCATATCGCCTTTTATTTCCCATAAACCACGAATTTCGGCTGCATATTTACCTTTTATGTTTAAAGAAGTAAATACCGGTGGGTCAATCGTTTGAGTACTCATGTAAGATCCTGCAGGTCCACCGGGGATATTTTTCTTCATTACCGAATCTCTTTTGGCGTTCAGGTATTCTGGTGTAAAAGTATTTTTGTCCGTATAAGGATAGGTATAGACCACCATATCCTGGCGTTTTTTGTTTTGGTAGTTCGAAGCCCAGAAAAAGTTCTCGGCCTCTTTGCTAAGTTTCATAAAACCGGGCACTAAGACTTTGAAACCAAATTGCTGGTAGATTTTTTCACTAAACTGGCGGTTGTGAGATTTACGAATATACTGCAAAGCACGCTCTCTTTCTGCCAGTTCAAAATAGCCGGTAATCATCTCGGCATTCTTTTCGATAAAGAACACGAATAATTCCTCGTCGGGTGCTACAATTTTCAGCACATATTGATTACTGGCCCATTGGTCCTGAGAAAAATGCAATTTGGGCTCAATGTATTTGTTGGAAATTTCAATCTGGATAATGTTGCGCACGGGTTTTAAAATACCTGTAAACTCATCGTCATCGCAACGTGAAATCACAAAACGGGGTTCAGGCTGAGGCAAACCGGGTACATCTTCATCCAACAAAGAGAAGATGCTTTCTCCTGCAGCCGTATTCCAATACTCTTTATCCAAGACAACCAGCACTTCCCAGGGTGTACCTACCGCAGAGGGAGCCAATGGATTGCGTATGGTTTTATCCTTGCAGGATACAAAAAGAATCAAGGTCGTCAAAAGAATGAGCCGGCCTGTTTTAAAGGAAATTCGGGCAGATCTGTTCATGTCTATCTGGATTTGTTACATTGAATGACAAAAATAGCATAGTTTTGTGGTATTCCAGTACATTTTCCAGATTTTTTAGGAAGAATCTGACTTTTTGTCATTAAAACATAAAGCACAGATTTTTAGGTGGATTTGTACATGCTGGAGAGCATACCGCAGGCAGCCTCCACATCTTCTCCTCTGGATTGCCTTATAGTAGTATTCAGACCCTTGTTATTGAGGAAAGCGGCAAAGGCTTGTATCTGTTCTTCCTCCGATCCTCTGAGTTCACAGTCGGAGAAAGCATGAAAACGTATCAAATTGAGCCGACACCTGAGTCCGTTCAACAAACGAAGCAATGCCCTGGCATCTTGGATGCGATCGTTTTGGTTTTTGAACATTATGTATTCAAAGGATAGGCGACGTTGTTTGCTGAAATCGTAAGTCTTTAGCATTTCTAAAGTAGAAAGCAGGGGCCAGGATTTTTCTGCCGGCATCCAGGCCAGGCGTTGAGCGGTATCAGCTGAGTGCAGGCTGATGGCTATGTGGCATTGTGTTTCTTCCAACAGACGCTTAAGCCCGGGTATTACGCCAATACTGGAAACTGTTATCCTCTTGGGGCTCCAGGCCATAGCCCTGGCTGAAGTCAGCAAATTAAGGCTTTGAATGACGGCATCGACATTGTCCGCCGGCTCTCCCATTCCCATGAAGACAATATTACTCAAAGAGGCACTTTCGGGCAGAGACAAAACCTGATTGAGAATTTCGGCAGCCGACAATTGAGCCTTGAAACCCATACGTCCTGTCATACAAAAAGTACAATGCATTTTACATCCTGCCTGCGATGAAACACAAAGTGTGGAACGATAATCTTCGGGAATAAAAACTGCTTCTACTCCATAACCCCCACTGCTTGAAAAAAGATATTTGACTGTGCCGTCTTGCGAAGTGCTTTTTTGTATGGGCGAATATAATCCTAATTCAGCTTTTTCTTTTAAGAGTTCTCTGTTTTGAAGCGAGATGTTGGTCATTTCGTCAAAACTTTTAGCAGATTTACGGTAGATCCATTCAAACAACTGAGTAGCAGTAAACGAAGGTAAATCCTGATCCAGTGTCCAGGTTTTCAGTTCTTCAAAAGATTTTCCGAGTATTATATATTTTTCCATGACGGTAAAAAAAGGCTGCCTCTGGAGACAGCCTTTCTTAAGTTATGTTTGTATAAGATCAATAAAAACGTATCCGGTTGTCTTCGACCTCTTTGGCTGCACGTAAGGCTTCGTAGGCCTGATAAGTCAGGCGATAGTTGTTGTTCATATCCAGATTTCTTTTCTCTGCAGCCGCATCAAATTCAATTTCGGGCTCTACCTGACTAAGAACTCTGAATACATAGACCGCGTTTTTACCGGCAACAGGTTGTGACAATTCCCCTTTGGGAGCATTCATAACTGCAGCCAGCAAAGCGGGCTCTTCACCCAGACCGGTAATTCTGCGCATAGAGAAGTTTACCAGATGTACTGTATCGGTTTGCATGGCATTGGCCCCGGCCAGTTCTGACAAGCCGGTATTTTCGTTTATCTGCAGGGAGGCAATGATGGAAGCGGCCTTCTTTTCGTTGATAATTTCTCGGCTTAATTCATCGCGAACCTCATCCAGGCTTAAATACTCGTTGTCGTGAACTCCGGTGACAGCGACCACCACAAACTGATTGTTGCTGTTTTCCAATACCGTTGATACATCTCCTAATTTATTGTTGTACACAAAACGTACAGCCTGACGCATTTCGGGCACATTTCCGATGGTGTTGTCTGAGCTTTTTACCACTGCAGCACTGGAAACCTGATAGCCGGCATCTCTGGCAGCATTCAGAAATTCTTCGGCTTTGTTGTTTTCAGCCAGGATTTTACTGAGTTTGTTGTATTCTGCACTATAAGTTTTAGAACTGGGAGTAACCGAAAAGTATAGTTGAGCAAGTTTAGATTTTTCAACTGCCTTGGTTTTGTCTTGCACCTGCACTACATGCCAGCCAAATTTTGAACGTACGGATAATATTTGGTTTTTGGAAGCTGCAAAGCAAGCTTCGGCAAACTCCGGACCTATACCGCTATAAGCATCAACTTCGCGGAACCAGCCCATTTCTCCTCCGTCGTTGGCAGTCTGATCCTGAGAATACTGTCCGGCCAAAGCAGCGAAGTCTTCTCCTTCAGCTAAGACATTCAACAAACTGTCGGCTAATTGTTCTGCAGCCTTGCGATCGTTGGCATTGCTTATAAAAATCTGCCGGGCTTTTACGGAATCAGCCCTGTTGATTTTGTCTATCATTCGTAACATAATCCAGGCATTGTCTTGATAATAAGGGCCTTTCACATCGCCAATAGAAGCATTTCGGACAAAGTCGTTCAGATCTCCCGTGAATTGACTGTTAGCAATAAAACAATCCATGTAAGGAATATCCGATTCGGAATTAACGGTTGCAGCGATGTTTTCCGCCGTTGCAAATTCCGTGGCCAGTTTTTCTATCCTGGTTTTAATGGCTTCGTTGTCCTCCTGGCTGGGGAGTATATCAACCACTACATAAGCGGCAGAGCGATAAGGCTCCTGTATAAATCGCTCCTTTTGTTCTTCGTAGCTACGACTGAGCTCTTTGACAGATACTTTAAAGCTGGAATCGGGAACACTCGCGTAAGATTTAGAGGCATATTCAAAATCGACAGAACGACGGCCGGCTTCAAATTCATCTTTGGCATCCAGGCTGTTTGCTCCTACCGCTTTGGTTATTAAATTAGCCATTTTTTCGTCCAGGCGAACATATTTGAGGTTGTTTTCCCAAAATAACCAGTAATTTTTCATTTGTTTGATTTGCTCCTGAGCCTGGGCAGAATACATGGATAAATCTTCCTGTTGAATGGTTCTGAGGAAATTCATCATCATACCACGGTCAAAACGCTGGGTTTCGGGATTCTGAAAGAAAGGCATTTGTTGTACCATATAGTGTACATTCTGCCCGTTGACCATATCGTAAAGTTCACTTGCAGTGACACTTACGCCCAATCTTTCGGCCTGCTCGTCCAAAAGACGTTCACGAACGATGGTTTCGAAAACCGATTCCCGAATTTGATGCATAATATCTGCCTGAAGGTTATTTTGTCCGGTTTGCATTTTATACACTTCTTCCATCTCCAGAATACGGGCATCGTATTCCTTGTAATTGAGGGGATCGCCATCAATCTCGGCAATAGTTTCCTGAGATTGCCTCATAATGGAAGAACCGGAAGTTAAAAAGTCTCCGATAATAAACGCAAATAATGCAACACCGACCACGATTAACAAAAGGACGGCCTGACTTCTGATTTTTTGTAAGGTTGCCATATACTATTTATAGGTTATAATTATGTTTTTTAAGCTATTCGACTTTGCCTCATCTGCAGCAGTATCGAAAAATCCCGCAAATGTACAAAAAATTATGAAATAACACGCAGGTAAGCCAATTAATGAGAGCGCAAAAATCAAAATCAATTGTCCGTATTTTCTTCTTCGGGATCCAGCGGAAAATCACCTTTTGAGTTGAGAATGCTGTATATGGTCAGAGATTCATTAGATTCAAATCCCTGGCCTGTGGAAATCCAACCCTCTTGTTCGATACGAATGGAAGAATCTGAATAAATTCTGTGTTGATTCTGATCCCAATACAACAAAGGGGTTTCAAATTTTTCGCCGGCTAAATTCATCACCTGTACATTGTTTTTGAGTTCCCAGAGTTTCCGTTTAGTAAAATAGCGAGCTGTGTCACTTTTGACTATGGATTCAATACGCATACTGTCATCAAAACGTTCGAAATAGATTTTTTCGGGGAAAAACCAGTAAGGATCAGGAGCCTGATCATAAATTAACCAAGAGGCAGTAATTACTTTGTAGCGGATACGGCCAGAATCAGAAATCAGGGTTACTATGGAATCGGCCCTCATACCGGGAACAGAATCTCTGGAACCGAAATTGGGTAAAATATCTGTTTTTTCCCTTTTGCAGGAAAGGGGTAAAAACAGTATAACAGTTACAAAGATTGCAACTGTTATACTGTTGTATTTCCCGGATATTTTTTTAAAAAGCATTTTTATTTGTTGCGGGCAACGGTACTTTCCTGTATCCAGCCCCCTATTCTGAAAGTTTTTCCAACATTGATATCAGGATGCATAAAGATATCTTCTGTGTCGGGATACTGTTCTTTATATTTAGATATCAAATCATTGACTTCTTCACTTACGCTCGGATCAACCGTTTTGGCTTTTTGAAGTTTGTCCACTGCTGCCCAGTAAACTGTTCTTTTGATTACAGGATCATCAAAATGTTCAACACTGTTCGCATACATTTTGGCAATCAGCACATAAGGTGCTCCAAAGTTTTTTTTGTAATCAGCAGCCTGCAGAGCCATGGTGCGGGCATCTACGTAACTCTTGTCGGCAAACAAAGCTGAAGCAGCCAAATAAGCATAATCGGCTTTTTTGTCTTCGTTTGTCTCTAATTCAATGGCCTCCTTCAAGTATTCTGAAGCTTTTTTGTAGTCTTCCTTTTTAATAGATTGATAGGCACAACCTTCTGCCGATTCAGATGTAGGATTAACGGCATGTCTGTATTCCGAAGCCAAAAAATAAGTATCTGTATCTGTACATTTAACTCTCTTGAATAAAGAAATTATGTTGTCCAAAAAATCCTGATTGTCTTTGTTTTGCTCAATACGTTCGGCAAACAGAGTAGTCAGGGTTTCGCAATCGGCTGCTCCGGAATTTGAAAAGAGCACATCCACACCATTCTTGATTCCGACAATCCTCTCATTGTTGGGGCCGGCAGGTGTTATGGCCAGTTTTTCATCCAGTCGTTCTGTTGTTTTGAGATAATCGTTAAAGAAATTTTCTTTATGAGCATCATCCTTTAACAAAGCTCTGGATACAGAGATGAAAGCGGTAGCGTAAGCCGGTTCAAAATTAGCTGTGGGAGAATCATAAATAGCCGCTTTCAGCCACTCGTAAGGCTGTTTCATGTCCCCTTTGGGATTGAACTGTATGTAATCCAGTGCCTTTTTTCCGAGTATCCAGGGTGTGGGATATCGGTTGTGATCGCCGAAGTATTTGATTCTTTGATCGTATACGGCCATCAGCTCTTCAAAAATCTGAGCTTTTTTGTCCAAATCCGTTTCTTTGTTCCATTGCCAGGCTTTAATTTTGGCGCCGTCAATATAGATACCCAACCTGGAAGCAGGACACTCAGCGTAAACAATTTCCCAAAACTCCAGGGCACTGGCGTAATCTCCTTGTTTTGCATAGGGTTGGTATAAACTTAGGTTCTGCAAACAACGAATACTATCCTCGCCATGTCCATACATGGATCCATCTTCAACCCCTTTTTGAGCCATTATGGCTGAACTGATTAACAGTCCGAAAGCAAAAAATCCTATTTTTCTGTTCATGTTATACTAATTAAATCTCCGTTTAACAAACCAGGTTTCATTAAAGGAAAGGTTCAGTTTAATTCTCCAGTAATGTTCCTGAATCATGCTTGGCTCCGGAGTGAGGATTTTTCCAAATTCCATTGCCAGAT
>Ga0172382_10014395_pt1 | contig 10076 bp, 8 predicted proteins | sample Leawel138RmetaG_FD_122245 | JGI IMG/M metagenome (GOLD analysis project Ga0172382, IMG submission 122245) | Leachate microbial communities from a municipal landfill in Southern Ontario, Canada - Leachate well 138R metaG | ecosystem: Engineered > Solid waste > Landfill > Unclassified | place... | reverse complement strand
GGGGAGCAGCTCGTCCAGGATGTCGCAGATCATCCGGACAATCGCGATGTTCTCCATCTCCTGGGCCCCGCCGATGTTGTAGGTCTCGCCGCGCAAGCCACGGGTCATGATCGTCCAGATCGCCTCGCAGTGGTCCTCGACGTAGAGCCAGTCGCGCACGTTCTTCCCGTCCCCGTAGACGGGCAGCGGATTCCCCTCCCGGGCGTTCAGGACCATCAGGGGGATCAGCTTCTCCGGAAACTGGTATGGCCCGTAGTTGTTCGAGCAGTTCGACAGCGTCACCGGCAGGCCGTAGGTCTCGTGGTAGGCGCGGACCAGGTGGTCCGAGGCGGCCTTCGAGGCGGAATAGGGGCTGTTCGGGTGGTAGGGGGTAGTTTCGGTGAACAGGCCCTCCGGCCCCAGGCTCCCGTACACCTCGTCGGTGCTGACGTGGTGCAGGAGCCGGAAGGCTTCGCCGCGGGCGCGGGCGGCCTCCAGCAGGTTGAACGTCCCGACGATGTTCGTGAAGATGAAGCCCTCCGGGCGTTTGATGGAGCGGTCGACGTGCGACTCGGCGGCGAAATGGCAGACCGCGTCGATGCCCTCACTGTCGAAGAGGCCCTTCAGCGCCCCGACGTCGCAGATGTCGGCCTTGTGAAAGACGTACCGGCCCGGGTACCGTTCCGCGACGCCGGCCAGATTCTCCGGGTTGCCGGCGTAGGTCAGGGCGTCGACGTTGACGATGCGGCCCCGGAAATCGGACCTCTCGAGAAGAAAACGAATGAAATTGGCGCCGATGAAGCCGCAGCCGCCGGTCACCATCAGGTTCTGGAAAGGCATCGGGATTCTCCTTCTGGAATTTGTTCTCGTACGTCGCGCCTCACCGCGATACCCGCGCTTGTCAGACGCTTATGGCCCGGTCCCTCCAGCCGACAGACCGGACGGACGGACTTCATCCTTCGAGGCGAAACGCAACGCCTCGCCTCACAGATAGGTCCGTCCGCCGAGATACCGCTTGTCGTAGTAGCTCCGCGACAGCGCATCGACGCGGATTTTTTTCCCGCGGCCCGGGGCATGGACGAACCGGTTATCGCCGATATAGAGCCCCACGTGCGAGACCCGTTCCTTCCCCTGCGTGGCAAAGAAGACGAGGTCGCCGGGACGCAGGTCGTCGCGGTCCACGGGGTTCCCCGCCTCGAACTGGTCCCGCGATACGCGCGGCAGATCCAGGCCGTTCAACTGGTAAACCGTCATGGTGAGGCCGCTGCAGTCGAAGCCCTCGGTGAGCGTCGTTCCCCCCCAGAGGTAGGGCACGCCGATAAAGGACCGCGCCGACTTCACCAGCTCGGCCCGCAGATAGGCTTCGCCCTTTTCGCCCTCCCGGGACACGGCGTAATCGCCGGGGCTGACGAGGTAGTATTCGTCGATGACCCCCGAGGTCTTGAGGGCCTCGGCCCTGTCCCGGGCGAGGTCCTTCGTCCGGAAATTGCCGAACTGCACCTTGTAGAGCCCCGTCTTCGCGACAAAATAGGTCGCGTCGAGCCCCCGGCTGCGTAGCAGCTCGGTGAAGCGGGCGGCATTGTTCGGGTTGGCGAAGGCCCCGGCCTGGATCGTATACCCCATCCGGGCCAGCGCCTTATGCTTGACCACCGCCGCCGGACGGGGTTTGAAGGGCGGAGGCTTCCGGGTCGCGCAGGACAAGCAGAGGGAAACCACCAGCGCGAACACCAGCAGCAGGGTCAAATTCGCTATCGGGACTCGTCGTTCGTCTCGGCGCATGTTCCGGTTCCCGCCGCTCCCTCCGCAACGTTCTTTCCGCTTTTCCATAGACGTGCTGCTGGGGGTTCCTTAGCAAATTATCCCGTCAACCTCAAGAACCGATCCGTCCGCTCCATTTTAACGTCGATATCCCGCGGATCCTCTTCACGCCGGAAGAGGTCGCCGTGGCCGTGCGGATGAGTTTCCGGCCGAAGACGGTCGAAGACATCGCCCGGGCGGCCTCGCTGGGGGCGGACCGGGCCGCGGCTTCTGCATCGGCGCGCGCTGCCCGATGGGGGCGATGGAATGGGTCGACGGCGTCGTCCGCGTCCTGGACGATCACTGCATCGGCTTCGGCCTGTGCGCGAGCGACTGTCCGGAAAGCGCCATTGCGCTGACGCCCCGGGAAGCCCCGGAAGAGCCCAGCAAAACGGTTCAGGACATGGGGATGAAGATCCTCCAGGAGAAGGGCATTCTGGAGGGGGACATGAAGGTCATGCATGGATAGGCCCGCGGCGGATTGACGTCCTGCCGGCCGTCTCCGGCCGGAGCGCCGCGCGCGGACCCGGCCGCGTCACTTGTGGCAGCCGTTGCAGGTATAGAAGGCCGCCCCGTCTTTCTGAGCATGACAGGTGAAGCAGAATTTCCCGCCCATGTGATCGGGGAACCCGATCTTGGCCGTGCCCTTCCGGTAGGCAAACAACCCCGGGTGACACGCCTTGCAGCCCGCTTTCGGACGGTGGGTTTCGTGGCGGAAGGTCACGATTCGGGTTTCCTTGCCGAAGCGGATCGACTCCTTCGGGGCGGGAACGGCCTTCCCGTGACACCGGCTGCAATCGGACCAGGCAAAAACGCCCTTGACCTTCCCGCTGTGGCAGCCGAAGCAGAATTTATTCCGGTTGTGATCCGCCATCCCGATGCGGGCGGCCCCTTCCTTCGGTTTGAACAGGCCGGGATGGCAGTCCCGGCAGGTCGCCTTCTTCAGGTGGGAGTCGTGGCAAAACGTCACCCGCTGCCCTCCCCGGCCCAGCCTGACGGTCATTTTGTAGGCCGGCGCTTCCTCCGCCATCACACGGGCGCGGGTTCCCAGGTGGCAGCGCGCGCACTGCGTATCCGCGGCAAAGGCCTTCCGGCCGTTGTGGCAGGCGCCGCAGTATTTCCCCTTGTAAAGGGAGTCCATGTTGAAATCCTTCCGGGTCTGGGCGTGCAGCGCTTTCATTTCGAACAGGCCGCCGTGGCAGGTGTTGCACGAGTCACCCTTCCGGAGGTGGTCCTGGTGGCTGAAGATGACCGATTTCAGGGGCTGGGTATAGAGGATCCCCGCCGGCGCCTGGTCGGCCGCCGTCGCGCCGCTCAACGGAACCCCGATGATGAGCGCCGTGCAGAGGATGAGCATCCGTTTGCGCATGTCGTCGCCCCGGCTAACCTTTCATGTAAAAGACGTTGGGCCTGGCCCCGGACTCCTTCTTGAGCACCCAGACCGGTTTCTGCAACTGGTGAATCAGGTGGTACACCCGATCCCGGGGATCGGACAGGTCTCCGAAAATGCGGACATCGGCGGGACAATGCACCGAGCAGGCCGTGCTTTTCTCGCCGCGGGACAGGCGCGATTCAAAGCAGAAATCGCACTTGTCGATGGCCCCCTTTTCCTCGTTGTAGTACCGGGCGTCGTACGGGCAGGCCGCGATACAGATCTTGCAGCCGATGCACTTCTTGTCGTCCATCATGACGATCCCGTTTTTCCGGTCCTTGTAGGTCGCCCGCACGGGACAGGCGCGCACGCAGGGGGGATTGTTACACTGATTGCACAGGATCGGGATGAACTCCCGCGGCTGGCCGATGGCGGCCTTTTCCTCCCGCTCCAACACCAGGGTGCGCCAGCCGTAATCCGCAACGGCATTGGCGGCCACGCAGGCATCCACGCACCGGCGGCAGCCGATGCATCGATCCACGCGGATCACCATGCAGTAGTGCGGTTTGTAGGGATATTTCTCCGGGAAGGACCCCCTCGGGAAGATCTTTTCGGCGGCGGAGACGGCGGACACCACGGTGCCGCCGGCAAACACGCCGGTGACGACCAGCCCGATCTTCAGGAACGCCCTGCGATCCACGGAGGAGATCGCTCCGGACGCTTCAAACGGATTTCCGTCTTCGAAGGGTTTGAACGTCATGGTTCGTCGCCGTCAACCTTTCCGATTTTCACCTCAGCGCTGGCTTCGGCCTCGTCGAAGTTCGCGAAGATTTTCTCCCCCAAAAGAAACGCGGCGCCGCAAAACCCGACGCCCGCGAGCACGACCAGGGCCTCCTGCCAGGTGGGGGCATATGTGTGCAGCCGGGAATATTCGCTCACGCCGAGGTCCCAGTACAGGGGAACGATCTGCCCGACCACCACCATCTGCAGACGGGCGAAGAAGGCGCCGAGGATCATCAGGGTCACGGACAGGAACATGATCCCGATCCGCCTGCCCCGGGACCCCAGGAGCAGCAGCAGGGGCAAGGCGATCCCCAGGCCGATCTCCAGCGCCCAGAAGTTGAAGGCATAGGGCCCCCGGACGAGGGCGTCGAGCACCATGAGCTTTTCCGTCCCGCCCGCCGTCAGGGAAACCATCCGCCAGATGGTGAAGAACAGGACCACCGCCAGCATCAGCATCAGCAGCTTTCCGACCGCCGCCAAGGAACGGGCGACCTGGCCTTCGAGGGCCGCGCCCCGTATCCGGTGGGCGAGGACGGTGAAGAAAATGATGGCCCCGCAGCCCATCATGACGGCCGAGGCGATGAAGAAAATGGGGAGATACGGCCCGTACCAGAATTCCCGCCCGTTCAGCATGGCGAAGACGCCGCCCAGATTGCTGATGGCGGCGACGCCGAAGAGGATCCCGAAGAATCCGACGACCGCCGAAACCCGGTGCCGGTCGAGCATGAGGAAAATGAATTCGATGATCAGCAGGACGACCTCGCAGGCGTAGAGGGTGCCCATCCACCAGATATTGGAGGAGAAATTGGGCGAGGTGAACAGGTAGATCGCGAGCCGAAAGGGGTTTTCCAGCTCCAGGCCGATGACGAGAAACCCCGACAGAATCGTAATCACGGACAGCAGGACCGCCCGCTTCGCGATCGGCTGGAACGCCCGCACGCCGAAGATGTGGCCGATGGAGGACACGAGGCAAAGCCCCGTCGAGGCCACCACGAAGAAGGTATAGGTGGAGATGAGCATCGCGAGCGGGATCTCGCGGGAGGTCCCGTAGGCGTGACGGCTCCCCTCGAAATAAACGGAATAGATGCCGGTGACGGAGCCGGCGATGAACAGAAGCGCGAAAAGACTCACCCCGGACAGGTAAATCGGGCCGCCGGACACGATCCGTCCGCCTGCGGCCTTGAGGCTGTCGAGCAGAGGCGAATTTTTCATGGGGTTCCCTTACCATATTCGCGACATCGGCGCAACAGGATTCTGATCGACCGCGCCCGGATCGAACGGGTTTCGTACCCGGGCCGGAGGGGTTTTTGCCGCCCTGATTCCACGCTTTCCCGCTCCTTGACAGACGGACCCTTTGATGGGATGATACGGAAAATTTTACCCGGGAGGTGCCCCATGCTTCGCAAGCCGTTCACCCTGCGATCCGTTCTGATCTTCCTGCTCGCGGCGTTCCTGGCTTTAGGCCTCGGCGCCTGCACAACCAAGAACCTGCCCGCCTCAAAGGCCGACTACGACGTGATCGTCATCGGCGCGGGCATGGGCGGACTCTCCGCCGCGGCCCACCTGGCCGTCAAGGGCCAGAAGGTGCTGGTCCTCGAAAAGCACCACAAGGTCGGCGGCAGCACGTCGAATTTCCGGCGGGGCGAGTTCGTGTTCGATACGGCCCTGCACGAGATGGCCGGCGGCGGTCCCGGCAGGCTCGACCGCGGCCTGTACCAGCTCATCAAGCTGACGGGGGTCGACCAAAAGGTCGAATTCTACGAGGTGCCGCACCTCTACCGCTCCTGCTTCCCCGGCGTGGACATCACCCTCCCAACGAACTGGGCGGGCTTCAAGGGCGCCCTCAAGAAGCAGTGGCCCGAGGAGGCCGAGGGCATCGAGACCTTCCACACCCTCTGCCGGAGCGTGTACGGCGAGATGCTTGAACTCAAGGACCTCTTCCGATACGGCGGCACGCGCGCCAAGCTGACCCAGATCATGGTGCCGCTCCGGCAGCCGAACTTCTTCAAATGGAAGGACCGCACCGTCCGGGATCTGATGGACCACTGCTTCAAGAACGAGGAAATCAAGGCGGTGGTCTCCCAGCTCTGGGTGTATTACGGCGCTCCGATCGAAAAGCAGACGGCGCTGGTCATGCTGGCGGCCACGGAAACCTACCTGTCCGACGGCGCCTGGCACGTCAAGGGCACGTCGCAGGCGCTATCCGACGGCTACGCGGCACGCATCCACGAATTGGGGGGCGTGGTTAAAACCGGCACGCTCGTCAAGAAGATCGTCCTGGAAAACGGCCGGGCAACCGGCGTCGCGACATCGGACGGCCAGACTTACACCGCCCGCTACGTCGTGGCGAACACCGATCCGTACCAGCTCGCCTATACCCTGATCGGTAAGGAAAACATGCCCGCCGCCTATCTCGAGAAGCTCGAGAAGATGAAGCCGGCCAACTCCCTGTTCGGGGTCTACCTGGGTCTCAACGTGGACCTCAAGGCGCAGGGCCAGGAAGACTCGGAAATCCTCTACAACACCTCCCTCGACAGTCGGAAGAATTACGACGCCATGATGAAGGGCGACTTCCGGAACGGCGCCGCCGCCATCACGATCTACTCCAATTTGGGCGATTCCGTCTACGCACCCCCGGGCAAGTCCGTGGTCAAGCTGGACGCCTATTCCGATATCTCCATATGGCCAAAGGATCCGGCGGCCTACGCCCGGATGAAGGAACAGAAGGTGGATGAGCTCATCGCGCTGGCCGCCAACGCCATCCCCGCACTCAAGGACCCAAAGAACATCGTGTTCAAGGAGGGGTACACCCCCCGGACGCTCGAGCGGTACACGATGAACCGGGGAGGCGTGGTCTACGGCTTCGAGCTGACCCTGGATCAATGGCAGAAGGTCCCCAACACGACGCCGGTCGAAAACGTCTTCATCACCAGCAACTGGACCCAGGCCTGGCACGGCGTGGGCTCCTGCCAGCTCAACGGCTGGCGGGCGGCCCGGCTGATCCTCGACAGGGAAGGCATCCAATAGCAAGATAAGTCCTCGTCTTCCCGTTCATCTCGCTATGGTGGATGGGAGGACCAGGGCGATCCCGGCACAGCCGGGATCGCCTTCCGATGCCTGTCGTTATCCCGACGCGGCTTTTCCGGCCCGGTGTTCCCGTCTGTCATCTTCAGTTCTCCAGCCACCGCTCCGCGACGAAACGGCGCGCGTCTTCCGGCGTTTCGATCTCGCCGTCGAGTTGCGCGTCCTCCACGGCCTTCAGGATCTCCGAAAACCGCGGCCCCGGCACGAACCCCATCCCGATCAGGTCCCGCCCCGTGATGAGACGCGGGGGCCGGAGGACGGCGTCGTCGAGTTCCGCCCGTTTTTGCACGCAGAAATCGTAATGGTCCAGCATCCCGTGGCTCCCCAAGCAGTCCAGCCGGTGCAGCTCCAGGTGCAGGTCGAACAACTCCCCGCGCAGCAGGCGCTTCAGGCGGTTCGGGCGCATCTCGCGCACGTGCATGAATTGCATGTGGCCGCCGACGAGGTCCAGGACGGCCTCCGTCTCCGTCCGCGAAAACCGCAGGCGGCGGAGCACGTCCGCGGCGATGCGCACACCCTCGCCTACGTGGCCGTAGAAATGGACGCCCCGCTCGTCCTCGGAGCGCGTCACGGCCTTCCCCGCGTCGTGGAGCAGAACGGCCCACGCCAGGCGGGAATCCGCCGGCGGCGCCTCCGACAGGAGTTCCAGCATCCGCAGGGTATGCACCCACACATCCCCCTCCGGGTGGAAGCGGGGCGGCTGGTCCACCCCCCGCAGGGCCTGGACCTCCGGCAGAATGACCCGCAGCAGTCCGGTCGCCGCGAGGAGTTCCATCCCGCGCCGGGCGCCGCCCTCCGTCAGGATCCGGGTCAGTTCCCCCCGGATGCGCTCGGCGCTGACGGCGGCGATGACCGGGGCATGCCGGACGATGGCCGCCTGCGTCTCGGCCTCCAGGACAAAATCGAGATTCGCGGCAAAGCGGACGGCGCGGAGCATCCGCAGGCGGTCCTCGCCGAAGCGCGCCTCCGGATCACCGATGGTCCGGATCAACCGCGCGGCGAGATCGGCCTGCCCGCCCACGCGGTCGATCACCCCGCCCGTCTCGGGGTCCATGAGCAGGCCGTTGATTGTGAAGTCCCGGCGTCGGACGTCCTCCTCCGCCCCGGCGAAGCGGACCGTATCCGGGCGGCGGCCATCGGCATAGCCCCCCTCGGTCCGGAAGGTCGCCACCTCGAAGGGACGGCCGTCCTCGACGACGAGGATCACGCCGAAGCTCGCGCCCACCGGAACGGTACGGGGGAAGAGGCCCTCGACCTCGTCCGGGGTGGCCGAGGTGGCGATGTCGAAATCCGCGGGCGGGATGCCGCGGATCAGGTCCCGTACGCAGCCGCCGACCCAGTAGGCCTCGTGGCCGGCGCGGCGCAGGGCGCGCACGATGGCCGCCGCCCCTTCCCGCAGCGCGGGGAGGGGTGAAGAGACCTCGGGAGGGATGTTCCGTGGATGCATCTGAGCAAGCCGATCCATGTGAGGGTTTCTCTCGCGCGAAGCCGGATACTCGACGGGAACGCCGCTTCAGTCCCCCTGCAAACGCCTGTCAGCCCCCCGATCACGACCGGGACCTGCCGTGCGAATCCGCCCTTCAACCCGTTTGCCGATGGACGCGCCGCCGCCCCCCATTGGGCCCCGTTCCTCAATCCTGAGCCCACAGCTTGGCGGTTCTCAGGCCAGTTGTTACAAGAAAAGAATAGATTCCGCAACATAGAATCCCGGCCGGCATGAATCACTGTAAAGTCGTCGATTGACGGACCGTTCAATGTATGCAAGATTGACGGCATTCCAGATTCGGATCGTCCGATCGCGCCGGTCGGCCCGACGCCCCAAAGGGGCCGGTTTCGGCCCGCCGGGTCGGGGGAAAACGTTCTCTCCGTCTCACAACCGGTCGCCCCAGCCATCAGGAGGTCTCTTATGAAGAAACATCCCCTGCTGTCCGGTCTTGTCGGCATCGCGGTTCTGCTGGCCCTTTACCTCTCCTTTTGGCCCGTCGCCATCGACCCCGCGCCGTGGGTCCCCCCGGCCGCACCGGAACGGACGGGCGTCTATACGCCGAACAATTTGCTGTCAGGCGTCCAGCGCCTCGAATCGGGGATGGGATCGCCGCTGGAAGGCGTGGCCATCGACCGGGAGAGACGGCTCTACGCCGGGACAAAGGACGGCCGCATCATCCGGTACGACCGGGAGGGGAAAACCCCCAAGGTCTTTGTCGAGATCGGGGGGTGGCCGCTCGGCATCGCCTTCGACGCGGCCGGAAACCTGATCGTCTGCAACGGCAGGAACGGGCTGCGGTCCGTTGCGTCGGACGGGACGGTCACGACCCTCACGGTCGAGCAGGGCGGCGTCCCCTTCCGGAACGTGGACGGCCTCGCCATCGCCCCGGACGGGACGATCTATTTCACGGACGTGTCGAAGAAATTCACCGACGATCAATACATGGACGATCTTTTGGAGCACCGACCCAACGGGAGGCTCCTGGCCTATGATCCGGCGACCCGCAAGACACGGCTCGTGCTGGACGGCCTCTATTTCCCCAACGGGGTCGCGGTCGCCCCCGACAACACGTTCCTGATCCTGGCGGAAATGGGGACGTACCGGCTCCTCCGCATCCGGCTCAGCGGCCCCCGGACCGGGACCTCCGAGGTTTTCATCGACAACCTGCCGGGCTTTCCGGACGGCCTGTTCCCCGGGAGCGACGGCGTTTTCTGGGTGACGATCGTCTCGCCGCGCGACAAACTCGCCGATACGGTGCTCTTCCCCCACCCGCCCCTCCGCAAGGTGCTCCGTCGCCTGCCCCGCGCCCTCATGCCGGCGCCGAAAAATTACGGTTACGTCCTGGGGTTGGACGGCAACGGCACGATCGTTCATAACCTCCAGGACCCGACCGGCACCTTCGGCCAGATCACCAATGTGCTGGAACACGATGGAAAGCTCTACATGGGCAGCCTGTCGGAGGACGCCATCGGGGTCCTCCCCGTGCCGAAACGCGCGGTGAAATGAACGAAGATTTCGGTTTGCGAGGGCGGGTTCCGTCCGGGGTTTCCAAACCGGCCCCGTTTTCGGGAATCC
>Ga0172382_10014393_pt1 | contig 10077 bp, 8 predicted proteins | sample Leawel138RmetaG_FD_122245 | JGI IMG/M metagenome (GOLD analysis project Ga0172382, IMG submission 122245) | Leachate microbial communities from a municipal landfill in Southern Ontario, Canada - Leachate well 138R metaG | ecosystem: Engineered > Solid waste > Landfill > Unclassified | place... | reverse complement strand
GGATAAGCTACCGAAGCTGACGGACTACGTGGTCCCCAAAGGCATCCATATTGCTGATGCGGCACGCGTACGTTTAGGTGCTTATGTGGGTAAAGGCACGGTTGTTTTGCATGAAGGTTCAATCAACTTTAACGCCGGCACTCAAGGCGCCAGCACCATTGATGGCTGTATCGCGTCTGGCGTACTGATTGGTGTCGACTCAACCCTGCAAGGCGGCTGCTCAATGGCCAGCACGGCTCAGCACCCGCTAATTAGTGTCGGCCACCACTGCGTGATCAATAGTCATGCCGGTGTAGGTATTTCACTGGGTAACCGTAACACCGTTGAAGCCGGTTTATGGCTCACCGGTGACACGCCAGTGACAGTTTTGGACACTAACAAGACAGTCTTAAAAACCGTTACTGCTAATGAATTAGCCCTACAAGATGATTTATTCTTCTACCGTAACCCGGAAACCGGTGCCGTAGAATGCTTAATCAGTCAGGTTTAATTCACTAGGCTGACGGCGAACGCTAAAGATCACTTTTAGTGCTCGCCGCCAGTTTATATAGCGTCTTTTTATGTATTCTATTGCTCCTATGTAGTGGATATTCTCGCGATGTTTTTGCCCTCCCCTTGGCGTCAATTTTTCCCTGGTATTCTTGCTTTAGCCGAGCAACAACAGACGTGGCTCGATAGCGCCGCCACCGCGCAAAAGCCGCAAGTCATGATCGACACTCTGAGTCAGTATTATCAGCAAGGCGTGGCCAATGTGCACCGCGCTCAACATCAACCGGGTGAGCGCGCCACTCGCGCCTTTGAAGCGGCACGCAGCAGTATTGCTGATTGGCTGCAAGCCGATGCAAACGATACGGTGATCTTCACCAAGGGCAGCACTGAAGGCATTAACCTGCTGAGCCAAGCCTTAGCCCACCATTTTCAGGCCGGTGATGAAATTCTAATCAGCGCCTATGAGCATCATGCCAATCTGTTACCTTGGCAGCAGTTGGCGCTAGCGCGCGATTTAACTCTGAAAGTATTACCCATGGATAAGCATGGCCATTTGGATATCGACTACGCCATTAGCCAGCTTTCAGCGCGCAGTAAAGTAGTGGCAGTCAGCGCTTTATCCAATGTGATTGGCCATCGTCAATCCTTGCAACCCCTGCTGGCTGCTGCGCGAAAAGCAGGTGTATGGACAGTTATTGATGGCGCGCAAGCGGCAGTCCATCAGCGTCCGAATTTACAGCAGCTGGATTGTGATTTTTTTGTTTGCTCGGCGCATAAGCTCTACGGGCCCGATGGCGTCGGCGTGTTGTTTGCCCGTCAGCATGCAGTGACTGCTTTACGCCATTGGCAGTTCGGCGGAGAAATGGTGCGTCGCTGTGATTATCAACAAGCAGAGTTTTTACCCGCACCTTTAGGTTTTGAGCCAGGCACCCCCAGTACCGCTAACATTGTGGCTTTTGCCGCGACCTTAGACTGGTTACAAAACTTGGATAGCCCAGCGATTGCCGCGCATGAGGCGCGCTTACATGCCGCAGTGTTAACCGGTTTACAAGAACGCGGCATGCAAATCGTTGGTTCACCCAACTGCGCGCTGATCAGCTTTAATGCACCGCAGATCCATCATGCCGACTTAGCTCTATTACTCGGTGAACAAGGCGTGGCCGTGCGTGCTGGGCATCATTGTGCGATGCCGCTGTTGCAGAGTTTAGGTTTAGCTGGAGCGCTGCGGGTATCACTGGCCATGTATAACAATGGTGATGATATACAACACTTTTTTAGCGCCTTGGATCAAGCCTTGGAGATTTTGCAGTGAGTGGTTTAAGTGCCGCAGCGCAACAAGCAGTGAATGAGTTTCAGAGCTGTCAGCAATGGGAACAGCGCGCGCGCTTATTACTGCAATGGGGCACGCAGCTCGATGAGTTACCCGAGGCACTGCGCACCCCAGACAACTTAGTGCATGGCTGTGAAACTCGAGTATGGCTGGTGCTGGATCAACAAGCCGATCCGCTATGCTTTCAAGTCGCCAGTGAAGCGCGTTTATTACGCGGTTTATTGGCCTTGTTGTTGCTGCGCATTGCCGGCTTAAATGCCAAACAAATGGCTGAAGTCGATGTGGCGGAGTGGTTTGCTCTGCTGGGTTTAAGTCGTCAGCTGTCGCCTTCACGCAGTAACGGCTTAACTGCAGTATTGCTAAAGATGCAAGCATTGCTGGCTCAAAACTAACGGACGGCCGGCGTCGATCATCAGCGCTCACCCTGACACGGGTAAGCTGATTAAAGCCTATCCGTGTCAGGGTTATCGATAGCTTAAGGCGTTAAGTACGACGAGCGGGTTAAGCCCAAACGTAACGCATCTAAGAACTGAGTCCGTTCACGAGGAGTGATCGCAGCGCTGGCGACTTTATCGCGGTAATGCGTCATCAATTCTTCCGGTGATAAGTGTACATAGCGCAACATGTCTTCAATGGTATCGTGGGTTTCAATACCGTCATGATAAACACTGCCATCTTCGCGCTGATACAGATTCACCGAATCAGTATCACCAAAGAGGTTATGCATATCACCAAGAATCTCTTGATAAGCACCCACTAAGAAGATGCTCAACAAATAGTCTTCACCGTCACGTAACTCATGCACAGGCATACTGGTTTCGATACTTTGCTCATCGACGTAATGCTTGATTTTGCCATCTGAGTCACAGGTTAGGTCTTGTAAGACCGCACGGCGTAACGGCTCTTCATCCAGTCGTTGCAAAGGCATAATCGGTAGAATCTGACCAATCGCCCAGGTATCAGGCAGACTTTGAAAGACCGAAAAGTTACAAATGTATTTATCCGCTAATTTATCGTTAAGCTCATCAAGAACCACACGGTGAGAACGTTGACGGGCTTTAAGCTGCTCATGTAAACGACGGCATAAAGCGAAGTAGCATTGTTCGCCCAAGGCTTTTTGCACGAGGCTGATTTTTCCGGCGCTGTATTGTGAGCTGACCTCACCGATAAAGTGCGTGGCGCGCCAATAGCTCTCAGCAACCGTTTCCGGATCATTCTCATCCAGCAAATTAATCAGTTCTTGCAGTGCTTCTGGGTATTCAGCCTCAGCGTCCAACTCGGGTACCGCATCGTTATGCGTTTCAACATCGGTGACTTGGACGACTAATAAAGCATGGTGTGCAGTCAGTGCACGGCCGCTTTCGGAGAGAATATGCGGGTGCGGCAACTCAAGACGATCACAGAACTCACGCAACATGCTGACGATAGTGGCAGCGTAATCTTCCATGTCGTAGTTGATCGAGCTGGCATTGCGTGAGTGGGTACCGTCGTAATCGACACCTAAACCACCGCCCACATCAATATGATCAACAGGCAAACCAAGCGCACGTAACTCAGCAAAGTAGCGAATGGCTTCGCGCAGACCTTTACGGTAGTCGGCAATATTGGAAATTTGTGAGCCCATGTGAAAGTGCAACAGGCGGATACCTTGTTCGATCCCAGCCGTGCGGAACTGCTCAACCACGCGCAGTAACTGTGCCGCAGATAGACCAAATTTTGCCCGCTCGCCACCGGTGTCGGCCCATTTGCTCGAGGCCAGTGAAGACAAGCGCACACGTAAGCCGACTTGCGGAATCACATTAAGCTCTTTGGCCTCTTCAATAACCAGCTTAACTTCAGACTCTTTTTCGATAACAATAAAAATATTGTGCCCAAGACGCTGGCCAATCAGAGCCAGACGAATAAACTCACGATCTTTGTAACCATTACAGATAATGGTGCCGCCTTTAGGGGCGAGTGCCAGTACGGCAAGCAGCTCAGGCTTTGAACCAGCCTCTAAACCAACATTGACGTTATCAGTGGCGATAATGCTTTCGATAACCGCTTCTTGTTGATTGACTTTGATCGGATAAACCGGTGTATAGCTGTTCTGATAGTCGTACTTTTCAATGCCGCTCGCGAACGCGGCGCTCAAGCGGCGCAGACGGTCTTGTAAAATGTCGGGAAAACGTACCAGTAAGGGCAACTGTAGGCCGCTGCAACGGAGTTTTTCAATTTCTGCACTCAAATCAATGCCGATACTGTGCTCGCGCTTTGGCATCACCATAATGCGGCCGCTTTCATTGATTGAAAAATAATCACTGCCCCAATGGCGTATGCCATATACGCTGCGGCTGTCAGCGACTGTCCATTGACTACCATCGTCTTTACGGGTGCGTCGTGAGGTCATGCGTACTCCTTGGGTGCTTTTATATGCAATGTTAAGTTATTGATTAATGTTATTAAGACTAGGCGCTAATCGGCAGTGGCGCAAGGTAACAGGCTGCAGGGGGATGCTTTGCATGGTGTTGACCGCGACAGAGGCGTGGTGCTTGACGACAATACATTGAATATTGCGGCAGCGACCGCGCTAGAGCGGTTCTATCCATACCAGGCCTCGTTGCCAACGCAATGCCATCCATGGCTGCGCTTACCACGCATAGTAACGAGGCACTTGTTAAGCATTTGTGGTGTTTGCCAAGGGACTATTACTAGCAGAGAGGATTATCTGTCGAAACGGATCATCCCAAGGCGGATAGATTTGTTGTGTTCTCGCTGCAACAAACCCATCTCGCATGCAATCCAACGACTTACTGAGCGACGAAACTTGGCAGTTCGGTCAGTTCAACAACTTGTGCTTTGCGCGGTGCAATGATCAGAGCTTCACCGTCAACCACGATTTCATCACGTTGATTAACAACGCGAGTAGCAATACGCACGCGGAATTTTGGCATTTTCTCTAAAATTTCTAATTGGACGGTCAACTCATCACCAATCTTAACTGGCAATTTAAACTCCATTTGCTGGCCCAGATAAATCGTGCCTGGTCCTGGTAATTCGCACGCCACCGCAGCACTGATTAATGCGCCACTAAACATGCCATGCGCGATGCGCTCTTTAAACATCGTACCCGCAGCGTACTCAGCATCAAGGTGAACCGGGTTACGGTCGCCGGACATACTGGCGAATAACATAATATCGTGTTCTGTAACAAGCTTACTAAATGTAGCTTTTTGACCCACCTCTAAACTCTCATAAGGGGTACTGGTGCTTTGCGTCATAAGGTCTCTCCAATTCAAGCTTTAGGTGGTATAGGTGATGGTATCTCGCGCTGACTCGCCAAGGCAGTATTGAGCCATTGAATAATATCAGCAGTTACTTCTAAGTGATTGGTTTCTTGTAGAACTTCATGGCGTGCCCGCGGGTAGATACGAATATCAACCGCACGATTACCTGACTCGCGTAAAGCATTAGCTAAATCAATTAGACGATGACCATGGTTAATCGGATCGGCATCGCCACCGATAATCAACAATGGCAGGTTATTATCGATTTGTACCATGTTTTGTACTGGGGTAATGTGCTGCAAGCCGCCGAGCAGATCAAGCCATAATTGCGTGGTGCACGTAAAACCACATAAGGAATCTTTGATATACGCATCCACTTGCTCGTTATCGCGGGTCAGCCAATCCCAATTGGTACGACGTCCTTTTACTGCGCGCTGATAAGGGTAAAAAACCACTTTATCTAACAAAGCACTGCGCCCCTTGCTGCCTAAACGCCAGCGCTCAAAACGCGCCAGTGCCATAGCGGTACGATAGCGTAGTGATGTTTTAAAGTAATTGGAACCGGATAAAATAGCGCCCTGCAGGCTGCAACTGTGTTGCATTAAATAGGTCAAGGCCACATAGCTACCCATGCTATGTCCAAACAAAAAAATAGGCGTATTAGGGTAGCGAACCCGGACATGATGATTTAGACAGCACAGATCATTAACAACTAAGTCCCATCCCTTCTCATCAGCAAAATACCCTAAAGTTCCCTGTGCAGCGGTGCGGCCATGACCTCTCTGATCAAGTGCAAAAACCGAGATTCCCTGATCAGACAGCGCACGCGCAAATCGTGCATAACGCTGGCTATGCTCGGCCAAACCATGAGCGATCATAACGATGGCAATAGGTGGCCCTTCACTTGACCAGTGATTAACATACAACTCTGTTTCGTCATTGGTCGTTAACCAGAATGCTTCATGGCGCATGGTAGCCTCCTCCTGGATGCTCGCGTCGTTCTATTGTAGTGCCTATCCTAAGAATTTGGGAGGTTTGCCTAAATAGAAGCATAAAACCAGCACCAGAATAATTATTTAGTCACTAAAGTGACCAGAAAGGCTAACTTTGTGCTGGTGGCATATTTATAAAACTGCTAACCTCCAGTTGTTTGCTATTAAATAAGAAAAGCAAAGCAAAAATTAATCATTAAAAATACGCCTTTGGTGAGATGATTGACAAGAGCACGCAATTCAGTGACTTTTAAGCATAGAATCGTGTAACAGGTAGACATTCTTCAACGTAAACTGGATCGCAAGGTGGATTTAAACCCCATCTGCGCTTAAAAGTTGTCTATTTATAGTGTGTTTTTGTTAAACACTTTCATAAGGCGAACATGAGCTGCTGCTTAGGAGTTGACTTGCATGAATGAAAACTTCTGGAAGGACAAATACCCTGAAGGTATTCCCACCGAAATCAATCCTGATCAATACCCGAATATTCAAGCGGTATTGAAAGAGTCCTGCCAGCGTTTTGCTGACAAACCTGCATTTACCAATCTGGGCAAAACAATCACCTATGGTGATCTGTACAAGCTCTCTGGGGACTTCGCTGCATGGTTGCAAAACTATACTGATCTTAAACCAGGTGACCGCATTGCGGTACAACTGCCCAACCTCTTGCAGTACCCTGTTGTGGTATTTGGTGCAATTCGTGCAGGCTTAGTGGTGGTGAATACCAACCCTCTGTACACCACTCGCGAGATGGAACATCAGTTCAATGATTCCGGCGCAAAAGCACTCATATGCTTAGCGAACATGGGCCATTTAGCTGAAATTGTTGTGCCTAAAACCAGTGTTAAAACAGTCATTATCACTGAAGTTGCCGATTTCCTACCGCCACTTAAGCGCTTGCTGGTCAACAGCGTGGTTAAGTACGTTAAAAAAATGGTACCTGCGTTTCATATCCCTAACTCGCTTAAGCTTAATGACGTACTGGCTCTGGGCAGTAAAAAAGCCGCACGCAATGTCAATCCTGACTCAGGTGATGTTGCCGTCCTGCAATACACGGGTGGGACAACAGGTATTGCTAAAGGCGCGATGCTGACCCACCGCAATTTAATTGCCAATATGCTGCAAGCACAAGCAATGATGGCTTCAAACTTAGGGCATGGCACTGAAACCATCGTCGCGCCCTTACCGCTTTATCATATCTATGCATTTACTTTTCACTGCATGGCAATGATGATGACCGGTAACAACAACTTGCTGATCACCAACCCACGTGATTTGCCAAGCATGATTAAAGATTTAAAAAAGAACAAGTTCACCGGTTTTGTCGGACTCAATACGCTATTCGTGGCGCTGTGCAACAACGAAGATTTCCGTAACTTAGACTTTTCTAACTTAAAAATGACTATTTCTGGTGGCATGGCACTGCAAATTTCCGCTGCCGAGCGCTGGACGCAAGTCACAGGCGCACAAGTTTGTGAAGGTTTCGGTATGACAGAAACCAGCCCAGTTGCCACGGTTAACCCCATTCAAAAGATTCAATTGGGTACCATTGGTATTCCTGTGGCCTCAACACTGTGCAAAATCATAGATGACGATGGCAATGAGTTAGCTCTCGGGGAAATCGGTGAACTCTGCGTTAAGGGCCCGCAAGTCATGAAAGGGTACTGGTTGCGTGAAGATGCCACCAAAGAAGTCTTAGACGATGACGGCTGGCTGCGTACTGGTGATATTGCCGTGATTCAAGAAGATGGCTATATCCGCATTGTTGACCGCAAAAAAGATATGATTTTGGTATCAGGTTTTAACGTCTATCCGAATGAAATCGAAGATGTATTGGGCACTCTTCCAAGCGTCTTACAAAGTGCTGCAATTGGTGTTCCTGATGATAAGTCAGGCGAAGCGATCAAGGTATTTATTGTCGTACGCCCTGGTGAGAGTCTAACTAAAGAGCAGGTTATTGCGCATATGCGCAGTAATTTGACCGGTTACAAAGTGGCTCGTCAGGTTGAGTTCCGCGATGAACTCCCAACCACCAACGTCGGTAAAATACTGCGCCGCGCACTACGCGATGAAGAGCTCAAAAAACTTGCGGCAGCAGCCAACCACTAACAACAAGACAGTTTTTTCATGTTGTTAGTTGACGACTCAATCAGGCCTCGCATAGAGGCCTTTTTAATATAACCTCTAAAACGCTGCCAGGTAACTACCCTCGTGGGTGATGCTCGCTGTGAATCGCTTGCAAACGCGCGCGCGCCACATGGGTATAAATCTGTGTCGTCGATAAATCACTGTGTCCCAGTAACATCTGCACGACTCGTAGATCCGCACCATGATTTAATAAATGCGTGGCAAAAGCATGACGCAAGGTATGCGGCGATAATGGTTTAGTGATTCCCGCAACCTTGGCATGCAGCTTAATTCGATGCCAAAATGTCTGTCGCGTCATCTGCTGCCCTCGCTGACTGGGAAACAAGACATCCGTTGCAGCTGCCGTCAGCAGCTCTCTACGCCCGTCTTTCAGATATAACACCAACCAATCTAAAGCTGTTTCGCCCAAGGGCACTAAGCGCTCCTTAGAGCCCTTACCCATCACTCGCACAATACCCTGACGCATATTCAGCTGGTCCAACGTCAAACTGACCAGCTCAGTCACCCGTAAACCACAGGCATACAACACTTCTAACATGCAGCGATCACGCAAGCCCAGCACCTCCTCAACATTGGGTGCGGCTAATAATGCTTCGACATCGGCTTCGGATAAGGTATCTGGCAATGAACGACCAATCTGCGGCAGTTCGACCTGCAGAGTTGGGTTGTCAATAATCAACCCTTCCTCAAGCAGATACTGATAAAAACCACGCGCCCCCGACAAAAATCGCGCACTGGAGCGCGCTTTGTAGCCCGCCTCTAAGCGCCAGCTTAAATAGTCCAGCAAGGTATCACGCCGTACCTGCTGCAAGGTCTGCCCACGCAATAACAACCACTGCGCAAACTGCTCCAGATCACTGCGATAGGCCATGCGCGTATTGTCAGCCAAGCCGCGCTGCAGCCATGCCGCATCTAAAAATCGCGTTAACGCCGATAAATCAGGTTGTATATCAGCATTCATTTAGACAACACCTTATCTCCACAATTAAACCATGCAGGCAGTATAAAGGGTTAATGAGCATACGGGCGGAACAAAGAAATATAGCAGCGTGAGTTCAGACAATACAAATGATCAACAAGTACTTCGGGGTGGTTGTGACGAGCGTAGCCATGGATGGCGCAGCGCCGGAGTTGAACCCCGGACGGGTTCATCGACGGAAAAACAACCATCTCGAAGTACGCTAGGCGACAAACTTTAACTCGGCAAGATCTGCGCAATTGCGGGCGAGTCGCCCGCGCTCCAAAAGCCAGACAAACGGGCAAAACATCAAAATTCATATATCCCAGAAACAACAAAGCAGCCCGTAGGCTGCCTTGTTTTGAAACACTGGACGAATTAACGTGCCAGTTTTTCTTTAATACGTGCTGCTTTACCAGACAGAGCACGTAAGTAGTACAGTTTCGCTTTACGAACATCACCACGACGCTTAACAGTAATGCTGTCAACCAGTGGGCTGTAAGTTTGGAACGTACGCTCAACGCCTACGCCGCTAGAAATTTTACGAACAGTGAAAGCACTGTTGATACCACGGTTACGCTTAGCAATTACAACACCTTCGTAGGCCTGTAAACGCTCACGATCACCTTCTTTTACTTTAACTTGAATAACTACAGTATCACCAGCAGAAAATACTGGAATTTCTTTAGTCATTTGTTCAGCTTCAAGCTGAAGAATAATTTTGTTCGTCATTCTGTGCTCCTGAAGGCAAATCCTTATGATTTACCATCGATACGTTAATTAACTATCGTTCTGTTGACGAAAGTACTCGTCTAACAGCATTTTCTCTTCTCCAGAAAGCGAGCGGCTATCCAGAAGATCAGCGCGACGCTCTGCAGTACGCCCTAAGGCTTG
>Ga0172382_10014391_pt1 | contig 10078 bp, 10 predicted proteins | sample Leawel138RmetaG_FD_122245 | JGI IMG/M metagenome (GOLD analysis project Ga0172382, IMG submission 122245) | Leachate microbial communities from a municipal landfill in Southern Ontario, Canada - Leachate well 138R metaG | ecosystem: Engineered > Solid waste > Landfill > Unclassified | place... | reverse complement strand
GCGCAGCGCATGGAGATGCCCGAGGACAAGATCCGCAAGATCCTGAAGATCGCCAAGGAGCCGATCTCGATGGAGACGCCGATCGGCGACGACGACGATTCGCACCTGGGTGACTTCATCGAGGACACCACCACGCTCGCACCGGCCGACGCCGCGCTGCACGCGTCGATGCACAACGTCGTGAAGGAGGTGCTGGACTCGCTCACGCCGCGCGAGGCGAAGGTGCTGCGCATGCGCTTCGGCGTCGAGATGAGCACCGACCACACGCTCGAGGAGGTCGGCAAGCAGTTCGACGTCACGCGTGAGCGCATCCGCCAGATCGAGGCGAAGGCGTTGCGCAAGCTCCGCCACCCGAGCCGTGCCGACAAGCTGAAGAGCTTCCTAGAGGGCGGGCAGGGCTGATCCACGAGGGCCGCTTCGAGCGGCCCATTTTTTTGTCCGGCACGGGCGTGCTCCGCGCGCCCTGCGCCGTGGCATACGTGTCCGCTCGCGGCCGTGCTCGGGCGGGTGCTACTCCCTTTGGGCAGGTTGCCGGCCGCACGCATGCGGTCCGATGATCGTTCTCCTTTTCCGGCGCGGGGCGCCGTCCGACAGGAGAGCATCATGAATCGGTCTGCGGTCATCGTCGCCGCGTTCGCCGCAGTCGCCTCCAGCGGCGCGCTGCACGCGCAGGCAAGACCCGACAACCTCGACGCGCTGAAGCAGTTCAAGGTGGCGTCGACCGACCTGGCGATTCCGGTCGTTCCCCAGGAAGGCCGCAACGCGGAGGCGATCCGGGAGAACCTGAAGAAGGTGCAACTGCCGCCGGGATTCCGGATCGAGCTGTTCGCGGTCGTTCCCGATGCCCGCCACATGGCGGTCGCGCCGTCGACCAACATGCTGTTCGTCGGCACCCGCAAGACGACCGTCTGGGCCGTGACCGACCGCAACAGCGACGGCGTCGCCGACGAGGTGAAGGCCTTTGCGCCTTCGCTGCAGTTCAAGAACCCGAATGGCCTGTGCTGGACGCGCGACGGCTTCCTCGTCGTCGTCGAGCACAACCGCGTGCTGAACTTCCCCGCGGCCGAGTTCTTCTATGAAGGGCCGGACGTCGCCGTCATCGAGGTCGTGCCGCAGGGGCAGCTGATACCCGTCGAGGACGAGTCGTTCAATCATGGCGCGCGCGCCTGCCGCGTCGGGCCCGACGGCCTGCTCTACATCACGATGGGACAGCCCTTCAACGTCCCGCCGCTGGACAAGCTCGAGGCCTTCGACCAGGCGGGCATGGGGGGCGTCATCCGGATGAACGCCTTCGACGGCAGCGGTCGCATGGTCTACGCGCGCGGCGCGCGTAACCCGGTCGGGCTCGACTTCAATCCGAAGGACAAGACGCTTTGGTGGACCGACAACCAGGTCGACGGGCTTGGCGACGACGTGCCTCCCGGCGAGCTGAACCACTCGACGAAGGCCGGCGAGCACTTCGGCTTCCCGTACTGGAACGGCAAGTTCAAGGTGGCCGGTTCTCCCGCGGCCCCCGAGCTGAAGGATCTGAAGGAGCCGCCCGGGGCGATCTTCCCGCAGGTGGAGTTTCCGGCACACCAGGCGCAGCTGGGCATGACCTTCTATACGGGAACGAAGTTCCCCGAGAAATACCAGGGCGGAATCTTCGTGGCCGCGCACGGCTCGTGGAACCGGACCCAGCCCTCGGGCGCCGAGGTGCAGTACGTCCCGCTGAAGGCCGACGGCACCGCCGGCCGGATGGAAACCTTCGCATCGGGCTTTCTCGACCAGGAGACGGGCGTGTATCGCGGACGTCCCGTCGACGTTGCGCAGATGAAGGACGGCTCGCTTCTGGTGTCCGACGATTTCGCCGGCGCGATCTACCGCATCACCTACGACGGCGCCCGATGACCGGCTGATGCGCGGTCTCGCAGCCGTCGTGCTGTTTGTCGCCTGCGCGCCTGCGGCGCTCGCCGCCGACGCGCAGGCCGGGCGCGCGAAGGCCCGCACCTGCGTGCCTTGCCACGGCGCGAGCGGCATCGCCACGCATCCGGCTGCGCCGCATCTCGCGGCGCAGCCGCGGGTCTACCTCGTCGAGCAGCTGCGCAACTTCCGCAGCGGAAAGCGCACCGACCCGGTGATGACGCTGATCGCGAAACCGCTCACCGACGAGGACATCGAAGACCTCGCCTTGTGGTATTCCTCGGTATCGATCGAAGCGAAGGAGCCCTGAACCTCGCGCTGCTTCGCGCCCTTCCGCCGGTGTCGGCGCTCCCTCCGCGCCGCCGGTCCCCTCCTTTTCCCGAGACCTCGACATGTTCGGCTACACCGAGGAACAGATCGCCGAGTTCGGCGTCACCTTCGGCATCGGCGCGTTCATCCTGTTCATGCTGTTCATCATCTGGCAGCTCGCGCGCGAATCGAAGGCGGGGCGCCTCGGCACCTTCGTGCTGTTCCTCGTGCTCGCGCTCGGGATGATCGGATTCGTCGCGAAGAGCGTGATCCAGATGATGCTCGGGCTGTAGCGCGGCCGGCGGGCGGTATCGCGATCGGCGGGCGGCAGCGCGACCGGCGGATGGGTCCGGCGAAGCGCCTCGCCGGATGCGTGCGCGGACCGCTGCGCGCCGGTCGAGGTGTCGCCGTGCTTTACATCGTCGACAGCGTTCATCGTAGCCGCTCGGGGAAAACCCGCCGAAATGAACGACTTGGCCGAGCTGGCACGGAACGCGCTTCCTCTCTGGGAGCGTCGGCGAAGGCGCCGCCGCAGCGAGGAGGTCACGAAAACAAGGAGGTCGGAATGCGCATCTGGATCGCTTCGATTCTTTCCCTGGCGAGCGTCGCCGCACACGCGGGAACCGTTATCCCGGTTCCCGAGCCCGGAACGCTCGGCCTGCTCGCCGCGGCGGCGGTGGCCGGCATCGCGTTCGGCCGCAAGCGCAGGAAATAAGGGGCCGTTTCCCCTCAAAGCTCTCCACGACCCAGCGCCGCGGCGATCGCGTCCGCGGCGCGGATCGCCAGCGCCTCGATCGTCAGCGACGGCGATTCGCCGCCCCCCGAGCTCGGAAACACGCTCGCATCGGCGATGTAGAGATTGCGCCACCGATGCGCGCGGCCGGCGGGATCGACCACCGAGTCTTCCTCGCGCACGCCCATCCGGCACGTTCCGAAGACGTGCGTCGCGCTGAAGTGGTCCCAGGTGCCGAATTCCTCGACGAATTCGCGTGCGCCCGCTTCGCGCAGCACCGCGCGGCACGTCGTCGCCATGAAGCGCAGGCGGCGCAGCTCGCTTTCGGCCAGCCGGCTGTGGATGCGCGCGATCGGATCCCCCGCTTCGTCGCGCTCCTCGGGATCCAGGTCGACGTACGAGCCTTCGTCCGGCAACGATTCGCCGATCGCGCTCACCGACAGCAGCCGCCCGAACGATTCGCGCATCGCGCGCTTGTGCGCGGCGCCCCATCCGCCGATCGCGCGCGTCGCATAGGCGATCGGGCCGACGAAGCCGGCGTCGACGACGCCCGCGGCGAAGCGACATCCGCCCACCGTGCCGGGGATCGCGTCGGGCGCGTTGTACGTCCAGCTGACCACGTCCGACGGTACGCCGCGGAAGCTGCCGAGCGGCTCCGGGTGCACGCCGGTCGTCGACCACGCGATCGTCTCCAGGAAATGCCGCCCGACGAGGCCGTGGTCGTTGGCCACGCCGTGCGGGGCGTGCGTTCCCTGCGACAGCAGCAGCAGCCGCGGCGTCTCGACCGCACCGCAGGCGAGCACCAGCACACGCGTGCCGATGCGCTCGCGGCCTCCGTCGCGCTCGACGACGACCGAGCGGATGCGACCGTCGGCGCCGGGCTCGAGCCGGCGCACGGGCGTGTCGGCGAGCAGCGTGCAGCGACCGGACGCGCGCGCCTTGCGCACGAAGGTGACGTCGACGCTGCCCTTGTCGGTGCGCGGGCAGCCGCGCAGGCAGTTCGCGCAGTAGTTGCAGCCCGGCCGTCCGTCCCACGCCTGCGAGAGGATCGCCTGCGAGTTCGCCTCCCAATGCATGCCGAGTGCGCTGCCGGCGGCGACGATGCGCCGGCTCGCGTAGCTCGGCGCATGCGCGGGCAGCGGATGATCGGCGCGGCGACGGCGAAGCGAGCGCCGGCCCGGGCCGGCGACGCCGACGATGCGTTCGGCGATCTCGTAGTACGGCTCGAGTGCGTCGTAGTCGAAGGGCCAGTCGGCCGCGACGCCGAAGCGCGATCGCATGCGCATCGATTCCGGATGCAGCCGGTGCGCGTCGCCCTGGAAATGCAGCGTCGAGCCGCCGACGCCGCGCACGTGGTGATAGCCGACCACCTTGCGGCGCTCGCCCGGGTTCGTCGCTCCGGTCACCGCGTTCCAGCTGCGCAGCTCGTTCCATGAAGGATCGAGCGCCTGCATCGGCGCGTAGCGATAGCGCGCCCGGTGGCGCGCCTTCCCGGCAGGGAACGGCGAGCGTTCCCAGTCGCTTCGATGCAGCCGGTAGTCGGCGAACGGATCGAACTCGGGGCCGGCTTCGAGCACGAGCACCTTCGCGCCTTTTTCGCACAGGGCCAACGCCGCGGCTGCGCCGCCCGCGCCGGCGCCGACGATCACCACGTCGTGCTCGGGTTCTCCGCTCATGCCCGCGGCGCGGCAGGCGGACTCGCGTAGCCGGGAAAGCCGACGGGTTGCGGCGGTCCGTCGAAACCGAGCGAAGGCCAGGTTTCGGGCCGCGCGTAGTACGCCGTCATCGTCGCGTGACGCAGCAGACGGAACACGCGCGCGGGCGCGTTGCCTTCGGGTTCGGTCTCCATCCGCCGCAGCAGCGCGAGCTGGCGTGCCTCGTCGAGCTCGAGGAAGTCGCCGCCGCCGTCGGCGTGCGCCTGCGTGTCGAGCCAGAGCACGGCCTCGGCGACCCAGCGTGCGTTCCAGCCGCGGTCGCCGATGTCGGAGAGCACTTCGCGATCGATGCCGAGCTGCAGCGCGCCCGGCGAGTTGTCGGCCGGGACGAGCAGGTCGACGATTCGCGCGACGACGCTGCGTTCTACGTCGGTGATCGGCGCCAACCGCATCCGAAGGCGTCGAGGCAGCGCGAACACGCCGATGCCGGGCAGCAGCGCGCCCGACGTCGTGACCTTCAGCCAGCTCCTGCGGTTCAGCGGCACCGTTCACCCCCGTCGCCGCGAGTGTGCCGCGAAAGGGCGAGGGCAACCAGCGGCCTGTCGCACACTGCGGGCGCAGCGGCGGAGCTTCGCTCCTGTGTAGGATTGCGCCCTGGGGCCTCTAGCTCATGATGGTTAGAGCAGCGGACTCATAATCCGTTGGTGCCGGGTTCGACTCCCGGGGGGCCCACCAACGAAACAATGGCTTACCAAACTTCGGTAAGCCCCCGCATTTCGCTTGTGACGCAGAGGGTGGTGCCAAACCTGGCGCTCACGGGTCGCAGCTCGGCACCCGCGGCCGGATGACCCGGTCGCGGCCGACCCCCGTATTCATTCGATCAGCCCTAAGCGGGCCCTTCATTGTGCACGCAGCGCCTGCGACAACCCCGCCATTGCGTCGTGCGCAACGGCCTTACCGACGTCGGCGGCCGACCCGGCGACCGGCCTTTCGCCCACTTGCTGAAGCTCGTAGCCTTGTTCCGTTGCGACCCATTGCGTCGGCAAGACCTCCTGTGGAGGTACTCCCAGGCTATACGCCGAAGCGATCTGCATCGACCGCTTCAGATTCTTCACTCGGATGTCGAATGCATAGCCGAGCGCAGCATTGACATCGGGCACCTGCACGACCTCCATGAGGAGATCTGCGTGCTGGGCAAGGGCGTCTGACTCAATGAGCTGTGGATCGGCGCCAGTGCGGTGCTTGCGCGCCGCGGTCGATCGAATGATCAGCGACCGATCGACGAAGTGGACTCCGGCCCGGGAAAACTCCGCGGTGAAGGCCTGGACGACCAAAGCGGCATCGCGCGGGGTAAAGGCGCTCGTGCGCCGCTCACGAACCAGCACATCGCGCGCATAGACCGACCTTGCCGTCTCGGAAAAGTCGCTTACTCCCGCCCGGGCGTCGAACCGGCTTTCGGCTACGTCGGCACGCGTAGCCGACGTCTGGTCTGTCAGTTCATCGTTCCAGTACAGGACGATGCGTGGACGCCCGGCTCTTGCATAGGCGGGTCCGAGCTCGTGTGCCGGATCCAGCTTCTTCTGCGGCGTTGGCGTCGGTGCAGGCGCGAGAACCTGAGGCTGGTTTTCCCGATACTGTGCGTGCGAGGCCGCAACAAGCCCCACCGAAGTTGCCACGGCGATCACCCGATATCGTGTGGTCATCGAGCGACCTCGATCAGGTAGAAGTGAGCATCTGGCGAGACGGACAGTTCTTCATACTGAGCGAGCCCCCGTGGAGTCAGGTGTACCGTCTTCCAGGTCGTGGGTTCTTCCGCAGACGCCTGGCTCTGCCGCAGAAAAGTCGTACGCATCCGAACCACTTGTGGTCGATCCATGCACGAGACGAATCGTGCCGTCACTCGGACGGAATTCGTTGCGGTGCGCTCGGCGTACAGTTGCTGCACGGCCATCGCATGCGCCGTTTCGCTCGAGTCGTACTGAACGCTATTCAGCGGCAAGGGCGACATCTGCATCCCATAGTGCTGTCCCACGAGAGCGGCCCCCGGACGCGCGTCGGTACCGAACATTGGGGGCGAACACTGGGCAACGACAGGGGTAGGGCCGTTCAGCGGATAGCAGCCTGCGAGTCCGGTGAACAACGTGGCTCCGGCCACCGCTCGCACCATGCGCAGAATGTCACCGTTCCGAAGCATCATCGCGCTCCAGCGACTTGCAGTGACTGCAGGTTTGTCCGAAAGAGTCTGTTGCGTTCTTCGCGGCCTTCTTCATGGCTGGTCGTCGCCGCCGATGACACTACGCCGCCATGCTCTTTGGTCAGCGCCGATACGGTCCGGCCCCACTTGATCGAGCACGCGCCGTGCTTCGCATCAACCGCAAACGGCTGCTTGATTCCCGCAGCCGTTTCGATCTGCCATGGACCGGGTTCGGACGGTGCAGCCGCCAAGAGCACCGCTCCAGGCAGCGACTGCCATGCGCGTGTATCCGCCGCCGGATTCGCCGAGGCTTCCGCGGCGGCCGCAACCAGGCTAAGGAGCATGCCTGCCAGACCGGCGTTCGCCATGTTGTTGTCGCCCGAGCTCACCCCCAACATGGTCATCGTCGAGCCCACCGCCATCGCGGTGTTGCTCAGCGCCCCGGCTGCGTCCTTGAAAGTGGCCTTGCCGGCGAGGATCGCGTCGACTTCTCGACCGCCACGCGTGGACGCCTGATAGGCGAGATCGCCGATCGGCAGGAACGGTTCATCTACCTTCGCTCCATTCGATCCAACGATGTGCACGTTGGTTTCAACGTCGCCGCCGCTTTGGAACTTCAGCAACTCGTTGTACTTGCCCGCGCCGTACTTGATCGGCGCAGGACCCGAATCGACGAGTGCGATATGCGAAACCGGCTTGTCCGGCAGGACCCTGACCCGCTCGTCGACCCCTTTTGCCTCCTTCACCAGTTGCTGGCCGCGGCCCGGATCGTTGTCGCAGTACGAGGCCCAGCCGGCCAGGTACTTCATCATCCCGAAGTCACCGGCAAACGCCTGATCCTCGGCGGAACTGAGTGTGTCGTGCCGATCGGCCGCCAGGAACGCCGCGCGCGCGTTCTGGTAGTCGCCTTCCTGCGCATAGAGCACTCCCCGGTAGTAGTACAGCATTGCCCGTTCGTACGGTTCCCCCTTGAAGTCCTTGACGCGTTCTTCGTTGAAGACGGAGCGTGCCTTCGCGGCATTCGGATCGTCGGCGTAAATGGCCTCGACTCGGTTGATCGCCTCATCGAAGCTATGTGCGGCGAGCTTGAAGTAGCCGAGTTGCATTGCCGCAAGTCCCAGCTGCTCGAAAGAGAGCACGGCGTTCCACTCACCGCCGACGTACAGCGAGACGAGGAACGGGCGCAGCCGTTCGTCGTGTTGTGCAGCGAATGCCTTGGCCGACTCCGTCGTCTCGGGATCGCCAGCCACCTCGAACGTCTCGCATCCCGCAAGCGCAATCGAAAGCGCCAGTGTCGTGCAGGCGTAAAGTCCGCGTTTCATCGGCTGTTCCTCCCGAACGTTATCGGTACATGACATCGTCCGCGGCGCTGCGGGCGAATTCGTAAATGCCACTCCATACGATCTCGCTGCTCTCGAGATCGATGAGCTCGAACGTGATCTGTGTGTAGCGCTGGATCAGTCCGGTCGCAGGCGAACGCTGATCGATCGAGGCGATTCGCCCGCCCAACCGGTAATCCGCCCCCATTGCCGCCCGGGTGAGACCGCGTGTCCCGACGTCGAGCTTGCCGTCGCGCTTGATCTGGCGCTCCTGTTCGACCATTTGCGCGTATTGCCGACCTACAAAGGTCATGCGGCCGGCGGCCGCACGGTTCAAGCTCACGCGCAAACGATCCGTAATGAGGTTGCGATTGATCGGCTGCGACGAGTCGTTGGCGAAGTACTGTGAGTCGATGATGACGCGGGGCGCTCGTCCCGCAGCGTCGCGTTGCACCAGCTGCGGCGTCGCCAGCATGTCGCGCATCATCTGATCCGACATCGCCACGATGTCGTGACCCTCGACGCCGACACCGTGCACTGGCCCGGGCGTAGCCGGGTTATGTGCAACTGTCGCGACACCCGACGGATTCGGCACGCTCGCGCAACCGCTCAACGCGACCATGAGCACGCAAGCGCAACTCAACAGCCATCGATATGGGTTGCGCGCAACGCGATTCGCATCCAAGACGCAAACGCGCCTCGTACCTCTGGGGGCAGCCGATACACGCATTCGAAGGTTCTCCGGTTCTTGCGCCGACCGCAGCCCGCTTCGGTGATCTCGTATCGAACGGGCCGAGTCGGCACGCCCGATTCTGTTCTCGTCGAACGGCACGCGAATCCGTCATTTGACGGATCGAGTCGTCCGGTTGCGTCCGGACAAACCACTAGAACGAAAGGTGCTTAACGGATGCGGTCCGGGCTGGCACGACGTGTGCGCGTGCGCTATCTAGCGTCGCCCGTAGTTGTGGATCCCGTGCCACCCGTGGTGTCGCTCGAGGCGAGCCAGCCGCGGGAGGTGATGGTCGGGCATGCGTTGGTCTCAGGCGGAGGTGTCTGGAAACCAGCGTCGTCGACGAGGAGCAGGGCCTGCTCCAAGGAGCCGGTGCCGATCGGTGCCGGCGTCCGCCGAGACGCGCAGCGGAAGGAGCTGCGAGCCGGAGTCGCCTGATTCCGGTCAATGCGAAACCGGTCTTCGTCGACTAACGTCGACGTTTCGCCTCACAGCCGCATCGGGGGTTCCGAGCCGAGGAATGAGAATCGAATGAAGCGCATCAAGGCGGCGTTCTGGGGGGTGCTGGCCCTGCTCAGCGCCCTCTGGCTCATGGCAGATCCTTCGGCCCTGCAACCCTCGAATTTCCTGGCGTTGCGCCGGTCGGTGGTCCAGTACAGCGGCATCCTTGCCATGGCGTGCATGAGCATCGCGATGATTCTCGCGCTGCGGCCACGTTGGCCGGAACGATGGCTCGGCGGCCTCGACAAGATGTACCGGCTCCACAAGTGGCTCGGCATCGGCGCGCTGGTCGTGGCCATCGTGCACTGGCTGTGGGCAAAGGGTCCGAAATGGGCCGTCGGTCTGGGGTGGCTCGAACGACCGCAACGCGGCCCGCGGCCGCCCGTCGACAACCCGATCGAGCAGTTCCTGCTCGAGCAGCGGAGTCTCGCGGAGAGCATCGGCGAGTGGGCCTTCTATGCCGCGGTGTTGCTGATCGCGGCGGCGCTCATCCGACGCATTCCGTATCACGTTTTCTACAAGACGCACCGCCTGCTTGCGCCCGTCTATCTGGTGCTGGTCTTCCACTCCCTGGTGCTGATGACCTTCGGCTACTGGGCTTCGCCGCTCGGCTTGGCCATGGCCGTTGTGCTGGCGTATGGATCCTGGGCCGCGATCCTGGTGCTGCTGCGCCGGGTCGGCGCCCGCCGCAAGGTGGACGGAACGATCACGCGGCTGCACTACTATCCGGAGCTT
>Ga0172382_10014390_pt1 | contig 10079 bp, 12 predicted proteins | sample Leawel138RmetaG_FD_122245 | JGI IMG/M metagenome (GOLD analysis project Ga0172382, IMG submission 122245) | Leachate microbial communities from a municipal landfill in Southern Ontario, Canada - Leachate well 138R metaG | ecosystem: Engineered > Solid waste > Landfill > Unclassified | place... | reverse complement strand
TAAGCGACGATGGTTTACAACACTACCGCTTGCCACGGAACATTGAGATTGTTGTCGTCGACGGCGAACGGATGTTAGGCAACGGCTGGTGTCTTCCCGCGGGTCCGTTGCGAGAACCGCTATCGCGCCTCGCGGAAGCTGATTTTGTGATCATTAACGGCGGAAGCGCTGTAGTGAATCATCCTCGCCAGTACCGCATGGATCTGGTGCCGTTGGTATTTCGCAACCTGGGCAGTGGGGAAGTGCGCGACATCAAGGAGCCGCCGGGTACCGGTTCGGTTCACGCTGCAGCGGGAATTGGAAATCCGGCGCGCTTTGCCCGTACCCTGGCGAGCCTAGGACTCGCAGTAAAGCTGCACCCTTTCCCGGACCACCACGATTTCCACGCGGGGGATCTGGATTTTGGCGACGACCGTCCGGTCATTATTACTGCGAAGGACGCGGTCAAATGCGCTCGCCTAGAGCAGCCTCACCGTATGCAAAATTTGTGGGAGCTCGATGTCGCTGCGCGTCTCGAGAACAACGGCATGAATACCTTGTTGCAAGCTATAGAAAACTTGGTGATAACTCAGTGACAATTTCATTTTCCATCGTCATACCCGCTCGTTACGGCTCCACGCGCCTGCCTGCTAAGCCTCTGCGAGATATCGGCGGCAAGCCCATGATTCAGCGCGTCTATGAACAAGCAGCTGCTGCAGGAGCGAAGCGCGTGATTGTTGCGACAGACGACGAGCGCATTGCCAATGCGGTGAAGGAGTTTGGTGGAAACGCGGTGATGACGCGCGCCGACCATCAATCTGGCACCGACCGCCTGCAAGAAATTGCCGAACGCTGCCGCTTCGACGGGAATGACATTCTGGTCAATGTGCAGGGTGACGAGCCCCTCATCCCCCCAACGGTTATTCGCCAGGTAGCTGCTAATCTCGCGGCGAATGCGAGGGCGGCGGTGGCAACCCTATGTGAGCCGATTATCGACGAGGTCGATTTTCACAACCCCAACATTGTGAAAGTGGTGCGCGATGGCAATGGCTTTGCTCTTTATTTCAGCCGAGCTCCGATCCCCTGGCCGCGCGACCACATGTTGGCCGGACGAGAGGGGTTGCCGGTAGAGCTTGGCGCTCGCCGTCACTTGGGTATTTACGCCTACCGGGTAAGGGAGCTTAACGACTTCGTATCTTGGCCGCAGGCGCCGCTGGAAGTCAGCGAGTGTTTGGAGCAATTACGCTTTCTCTGGCAAGGCCGATCTATCCATGTCGCCGATGCCTGTGAAGCCGTGCCCGGTGGGGTTGACACCGAAGACGATCTCGCCCGTGTAATTGCTCTACTAGAGCAAGCGCCGTAATGCCGTGTTGCGGATTTTTCCCGCCATTCGAGGACGACTAGCTCGTCGACTCATCCCAGATGAAGGCGGTTTACCCGGGCTTCTGGATGCCATTCTGGATCGCTCTAACCGGGTTTTGGTGGATATGCTGTTTATCCGCCGGAGGTTGATAAGATCTGCGGTGGCTTACCGAGACGCTGCCCGCGCTCTTCGTTGTGACAGATCTAACCCATCAACGCTCGAAATTGCTTCAGCCTTATCAAAAGGGGAGTTGGTTGAGTCAAAGTGATCCCTGATTTGCTCGAGGAAGCCCAAGTTGAGAAATAGCTCGCGAACTTTAATCAGCCGGTCAGTTTGAAGCAGGGAATTCATCATAGCGGCGGATTGGGGGCAAAAACTTAATTCCAGCTTGAACTTTTTATCGTGGACAAAATATCTGTTGGTGATCATGTATCTAAGGGCAGGATACTCGGGCGTAAGACGGAAGATGAGCACCTTTTGAGGTCTTCCGCAAATGTCGTGGTCGAATATGAAGCTCTCCACAGGATTTTCAGCTAGCACTGCGCCTCCTTTGAACCGGGAACTAATGATGTTTTGTGAGATTATTCGTGTCTCAGTTGCCAAGGTAGATGCTTGCGTCATGTTCGAGTGCAGGTAAGTCCGCACTTATGAATTGAGTTTCGCCTCATGACATATGCCCCCTATTTGGGTAGACGAGCATCTGCGATTTTTATAGCACGGTAGACGGCTGGCATGGCATGTGGTGGGGATCGCGCCGACGAGCGGCAGTGTTTGCCGATTAACGGTCGATAGCTGTTCTGAGATTTATAGTTAATCCACTGTCGAGACCTTGCGACTCGATATTTGCTGAGCGACGTAGACCACCTATTGTTGTGGTCACTACGCATATCATCCGGAGTTCCCGAATTAGGGCGTCATACCGCAGTACCTGAAGCCCCTATGTCAAGTTATTGATTTATAATGGCCGCCAATCCTCTGACATTCCTCTCGAAATGGTGCTAGAAATCTCATCCAACCCTTTGAAAGAAGAAAGCAAGATCTCTGTCTTGTTTGTCTGTTTGGGCAACATCTGCCGCTCACCGACCGCAGAAGGCATGTTCCGCGACAAGGTATTGGTCAGCGGCCTCGCCGATACAGTGCATATTGATTCGGCCGGGACGGGTGATTGGCACATCGGTCGTCCGCCAGATGTCCGAGCCCAAAAAGCTGCGTTAGCACGTGGCTACGACATTAGTGACTTGCGGGCTCGCCAGGTATCTACAGCAGATTTTGATGAGTTCGATTACATACTGGCGATGGATGAACAGAATCTGCGGGATCTGCATGCAATGCGACCCAACACGTTTAGGGGCCACCTGGGACTGATGCTGCAATTTAGTCAAAGCAATGACTTGACGGATGTTCCTGATCCTTATTTTGGTGGCGAGGAAGGGTTTCAAAGCGTATTGGACCTTCTGGAAACGGCTTCGGAGGGTCTGCTGGCACATATCCGCGACCACCATTTCGTCAAGTGACCGCATGCAATGACTGACCCTGCGTTTCACACCAACGTCGCTCTGACGCCCTACACCACGCTTGCATTGCCTGGTCAGGCCGAGTTCTTATGTAAAGTTGCAAGCGAGCAAGACCTGGACGCTGCCCTAGCATTTGCTCGTGACAACTCTCTGCCTATCACATTGCTCGCCGGGGGTAGCAATACGCTTATCAATGGTAGTGTCTCGGGACTGCTGATCCTGATAGCAATGCGGGGGAAGTGGGTGCTGGAGGAGGATGAGTCATCGGTCACCCTGCGCGTGGCGGCGGGGGAGTGTTGGCACGCCTTGGTCGAGGACTGCTTGCGCCAGGGTTGGTATGGCCTGGAAAACCTGGCATTGATCCCTGGTAGCGTGGGTGCCGCACCGGTCCAAAACATTGGGGCGTACGGGGTGGAACTGGCCGCGCTGCTTCGCGAAGTAGAAGTCGTATACCTTGATAGCGGGAGACGTGGGACGTTGTCCGCGGCAGACTGTGAGCTGGGCTATCGTGACAGCATTTTCAAGCGGGGGCTGCGCGGCAAGGTCGTTATCACCGCCATCGTTATCCGCCTCAGAAAGGATCCTTGCCCCAATTTGGAATATCCGGAGCTGGCCCGGGCTGTTAGCCATCTGGAAAACCCGTCGCCGCGGGATCTGTTCGAGGCTGTGTGTGGATTGCGTCGCAGCAAGCTGCCCGATCCCCAAGTGTTGCCCAATGCCGGCAGTTTCTTCAAGAACCCTGTGCTTGACAGGGAGACCGCGCAGCACTTGCTAACGCTCTTTCCCGATATTCCTCGTTATCCCCAGCGGGGGGGGGAGATAAAGTTCCCTGCTGCCTGGCTGATTGAGCGTGCTGGCTGGAAAGGGTTGCGCCGTGGCTCGGTAGGCGTACATGAGCGCCAAGCGTTAGTTTTGGTGCATTATGGCGGCGGCTCGGGAGCGAGCTTATTAGCGCTCGCAGATGCTATTGCCGAGGATGTGCGAGAGCGCTATGGCGTCTCGTTGGAAATGGAGCCCGTGGTGGTAGGCCATGGTCACTGAGCGGCAGCCCGAGGTTATTCCGTTGGCTGATGGTGAGCTTCGGTTTTGGCCAGAGTTTTACTCGGCAAAGGAGAGCATGGCCTTGATGGAGATGCTGAGGGCTGAGATAAGCTGGGAGCAGAGTATGATCCGTATTGCGGGTCGTCAGATTCCAATTCCGCGCCTCAATGCCTGGTATGGAGATGCGGGCGCAGATTACAGATATTCCGGTGTGGCGCTGCGCACGCTGCCCTGGCCCCGCGGGCTGGCGAGGGTAAAGACACAAGTGGAGAGGGCCACCGGACACAAGTTCAACAGTGCGCTGGTTAATCTCTACCGAAATGAGCGCGATAGCGTGGACTGGCACAGCGACGACGAGCCCGAGCTGGGACCTACACCGCTGGTGGCATCGGTCAGCTTGGGAGAAAGCCGATGTTTTGAGCTGCGCCGTCGCGACAACCATCGTGACAAATACAAACTGATTTTGCCGAGCGGATCACTGCTGTTCATGGCTGGTGATCTACAGCGCCATTGGCAACACCGTATTGGCAAGGAAAAACATCCCTGCGGAGCCCGCATTAATATTACATTCCGAACCGTGCATAATGGTCGCTATCGATAGCGACGCTGACACCCGCCACATAGGTGCTGTCAGCGTCGTCAAGAGGCAGATGAACGAGGGTCTGGTCTATGATTTCAGTGCTTGTCGTGGACGATCACCAGCTGATCCGCATGGGGCTTTGCGGCATACTGGAAAACATCCCTGGGGTGGTGGTGGCGGGCCAGGCTAGCACCGGCGAAGAGGCCCTTGATTTCGTCCGAGAACATCGTCCGGACGTTGTGCTGATGGACATTCGTATGCCGGGAATTGGTGGCGTGGAAGCGACTCGGCGAATCTTACTTAGCGGTGTAGATACCAAGGTGATCGTCATCACCGCTGTCAACGATGATGTTCATCCGGGCAAGCTGCTCAAGGCGGGCGCCTCAGGGTACATCACCAAAAATACCAGCGATGAAGAAATCGAGGCGGCACTCAAGGTAGTGCGCCGCGGTAATATCTACGTTAGCCCTAGCATCGCACAGCAACTGGTAATCAAAGGCCTTAAACCGGGTCAGGAGTCGTCGCCGCTTGCGTTGCTTTCCGACCGCGAGCTGCAGATTGCCCAGATGATTACGAGCGGTCATCGTGCGGGAGAAGTGGCGGCGATACTCAATATTAGTGCTAAGACCATTAATACCCACAAATATCGCATCTACGAGAAGTTTGGAGTCAATAATGATGTCGAGCTGACACTAGCAGCGGTGAAGTACGGCCTTGTTGACCCCAATGAAGTGCTCTGATGGTGGAATCTCAGCTTTTTGACGCGGTGACTTTTCTAAAGACCCTCACCCAGCGCCCCGGTGTTTATCAAATGATTGGCGAGAAGGGGGAAGTGCTCTATGTCGGCAAAGCGAAAAGTCTTCGCAAGCGGGTAAGCAGTTACTTCCGCAAGTCCGGGCTCGCGCCCAAGACGCGCGCCCTGGTCAGCCGCATCCACAGCGTTCAAGTTACGGTGACGGGCACGGAAATCGAGGCACTGATACTTGAACAGAATCTGATCAAGCAATATAGGCCTCCCTACAATGTTTTGCTGCGAGACGATAAATCTTACCCCTACATCTTTTTATCCAGCGGGGAATCTTATCCTCGTCTGAGTTTCCACCGCGGCAGCAAGAATAAAAAGGGGCGATACTTTGGCCCTTACCCCAGCGTCAATGCTGTACGCGACAGCTTAGTTTTTCTTCAGAAAACCTTCCGTGTGCGCCAATGTGAGGATAGTTTCTTTCGCAATCGCTCCCGGCCCTGTCTGCAATATCAGATCAAGCGCTGTACTGGACCCTGTGTTGGATTAGTGTCGGAAGATGATTACCAGAGGGATGTGCGCCACACCGAGCTTTTTCTAGAAGGTAAAAACGACGAGATCATACGCGAGCTCGAGAAGGCAATGGACGCCGCATCGACCGCATTGGATTTCGAGACAGCCGCCGAGCTGAGGGACAAGATCATTGCATTGCGCCAAGTGCAAGCCGAGCAGATCATCGAGTCCGGTCAAGGCGACGTAGATGTGGTAGCAGCTGCTGTCGCCGGCGATCAGGCATGCGTTCACATGCTGTACATTCGACACGGCCGTATGGTGGGTAGCCGCAGCTTCTATCTCAAGGTGCCTCTGGATGAAACGTTTGGAGACTTGGTCGGTGAATTCATTTCCCAGTTCTATATCGGAGCTTCTGGGGCGCGCCAGCTACCCCGCGAAATTCTTACGCAAGTGGATGATCTAGACACCGAAGTGCTAGAAGGCGCCATCAGGCAAACACTAGGAAAAAAGGTAGAGGTAAAGAGTCGTCTGCGCGGTACGCGTGCAAAATGGTGTGAGCTGGCACAACGCACGGCAGAGCAAAACCTGGCCGGCCGTTTGGCGTCGAAGCAAAGCATTCTCAATCGACTCGAAGCCTTACGGGATACCTTAGGCCTCGATCAGACACCAGAGCGGATCGAATGCTTCGACATCAGCCATAGCAGCGGCGAGGCAACGGTGGCGTCCTGCGTAGTCTTCGGGGTCGAAGGGCCTATTAAATCGGATTATCGACGCTTCAATATCGAGGGTATTCAGGCCGGAGATGACTATGCTGCCATGGAGCAAGCGATTAACCGGCGTTTTACACGTTTGAAGAAGGGTGAGGGGCTGCTACCCGACATTCTTCTCATTGATGGCGGAAAGGGTCAGATGCGGAAGGCGCAGGAAATACTAGCAGAGCTTGGGATCGTCGGGGTGCAGCTGGTAGGTGTAGCCAAGGGCGTGACGCGCAAGGCGGGCTTGGAAACCTTGTTCCTGGCGACGGAAAAGGGTGAGGAAATTTTGCGACCGCAACCGGCTGCCCTGCACTTGATCCAGCAGATCCGTGACGAGGCTCATCGTTTTGCGATCACAGGACACCGCCAGCGTCGCGACAAGAAACGTCGGGAGTCTGTGCTTGAAACCATTCCGGGGGTCGGTCCAAAACGCCGCCGGGATCTGTTACGTCATTTTGGCGGCCACGCCGAGGTTGCCCGTGCTGGGGTCAGAGAACTGATGAAGGTTCCTGGTATCAGTAGAAAAGTGGCGGAGACTATTTACAGCGCACTACACAATGAGTAGGTTAGCGCTCCTCACCGCAGCGACTATTTATTATGTGGAATCTGCCTAATATCTTAACCTTTCTTCGGATTCTGCTGATTCCGTTGCTGGTCTTGGTTTATTACTTGCCTATTGAGAGCCGCTATGTGCTCGCGGCAGCTATCTTTGCTTTGGCGGCGATCACTGATTGGTTCGACGGCTATTTGGCGCGCAAGCTGAATCAATCTACGGCATTCGGCGCGTTTCTCGACCCGGTGGCAGACAAGCTAATTGTAGCGGTGGCGCTTGTCATACTGGTGCAGAGCAGGCCTACCATTCTGGTGGTATTGCCGACGATGATCATTATCGGTCGTGAGATTCTGATTTCTGCGCTTAGGGAGTGGATGGCGGAAATGGGACGTCGCACCAGTGTCGCGGTCTCCATGTTAGGCAAGATAAAAACCACATTGCAGATGGTCGCGATAGGTCTTTTGCTGCTGGCTGACCCTGCCGTAGGCGGGTTCCTCAATGCCGTGGGCGTGCTGTTGCTTTACGTCGCTGCGATTCTCACATTGTGGTCTATGACGTTCTATCTTATCGCCGCTTGGCCACGTTTGATGGGCAGGGAGTGAGGGGATTTTCTGCTCGGTAGGAGCTGCCCGCCGGCGTCAGCCACCGCGCCAGAGTCGCCAATCGGCCGGCCTCTGGGGGATATGCTATCGGTCGTGCAGTCGCCATCCGCAGAGGAATTTCCGGGAAACTGTCGCTATGCACTTGATTATCGGCAGCGATTCCATAGAATAGCCCCCCTTGAAGAAGTTGCAAGACTTCGGCTTGATGGCAAGTTTTCACGGCGCGATAGCAAAGCGGTTATGCACTGGATTGCAAATCCACGTAGGCCGGTTCGACTCCGGCTCGCGCCTCCATCTTCACCACAATGATAAGGGTTGCCGATTTCAGATTTCGTATCCAGCCAGTCTTCTAAGACATATCGAAATCGGCTCTAAAGGCGTACCCAGTTATCGGGCGATGTGAGGCCTAGTTGGCCAAATGGGTATGGGGCGGCGTTCTCGCATCGCTACGCTGTCAGGCAAGCTGCCGGGATGATGAAATTGGTAGACATACGAGACTTAAAATTACTTGTGTCCTTGCCGATTCCGCACTAGATGGGCACCCCGGAACCCGTCCCGGGACACGTTGATGACGAGTAACAAAAGGCCGTAACCTGTTGTTTTTACAAGCCCGGATGATGAAACTGGTAGACATACCGGACTTAAAATCCGGAGCCGAAAGGCGTGCGGGTTCGATTCCCGCTCCGGGCACCAGCACCTCGCGCACCGTCCAGCGAACCGTCTTGGCGGGCGCACACCTCCCATGAGCATCGACGACGCCACCCTCGCCAAGGCGCGGGCCGCGTGGGACGCCTGCCTCCGGCAGGAGCGCGAAGCCCAGGAGGCGCAGCAGCGCCTGACAGCAGCGCGGAAGGAAGTCGCCGCATTCCACCGGCGCATGGCTGCCGCCTGGGAAAACCTCTCCGAAGAAGCCCGCGCACAGGTTGCATGGACGGCCCAGCACACCGCTGGCGCTGCCCCCGTTGAGGCCGCGCTGCTAACCCTCCAAGAGACTGCCGAGACCGTTCTATTCGAGGCGGGCCGCAAGCGCCGGGGCCACTACTCGGGCGTCAGCCTAGAGGCCATCCGTGCGGTCGCTCGCGCCCTGGGCATCCGTAGCTACGGCAGCAGCCAGCGGGCGAAGCCCTTGCCCGACGAGAGCCGACTCCTGGCCGTGTGCAAGGCGCTCGACGCCCGCGTGACGTTACGCACCGTCCGCAACGCTCTCAAGACCCGCAAATAGCCCTCGAAAATCGCACCCTATTGGCGGGTCCAGACGCCCAGGGCCGTGCCTGCGAAAGTTCGCTCCACACGAGGCAGCGCGGTGCCGCCTCGGTTCTACAGGAGTGACGCAATGAATCAGCAAGTGACGATTGACCATGACCATGACCTCGACTTTGACCTGTCCGGAGGTTTTCTCCTCGCGCCATGTGCAATGTTGCCGAATGTCCCGCTTTGGGAACCTCAAAGTCCTTACATCAGGAAGCGATGGGACGAGATGCGCCGGAATTTTGACGATACCCTAATGAGCGACATAATCGACCTCTGCCGCCACCCCGAAAGCGGGCTCGAAACGCTGTGCATTTACTTCGACTATGGGGCGATGGTTGTCTTTATGAAGTCGGAGACGCAGTAACCTCGTGTCCCTTGCGGGTGCCCGGTCTCCCTGGGCTTGGCAGGCGCTGCACGGTTCGCCCGACAACCAGCGAACCGCCGGGGCTGTGCAGGCCCAGGGCAGCCGCCCCCGCTGGGAAAATATCAGCAACTGCATGATTTTGTTGCCTTTTCTCCTCTCTGCTCAATGATTCGGTCATCGGCAGCAGTTGTGCTGCCAGAGCAGAAAAGGAGAGCCACCATGATTCGCATTGCTGACGTCGCCATCACCCGCTTCGCCGACCTGAACGAAGTTTCCACCGCCGACCTGCTGGCCTACTACAACAGCGTCACCGGCAAGAACACCAAGCAATTCCTGAAACGTGCCAAGGGCATGCAGCAGGTCTGGGCCTTGATCGAGCCGCAGCTCGCCCAGGTCGAAGGGACTGCCCAGGAGGAGCCCGCCGAGGTTGCGCCGGAGCAGGCCGAGAGCGTGCAGGAGCACGCCACCCCGGCCACTGGTGAGGCAGCTCCCGCCACCGCGTCTAGTACCGCCGAGGAGCCTGCAGAGGGCACCGCCACCGCCGAGGCCAAGGCCAAGCCCGCCGGACTCAAGGCCCGCGTGGATGACCTCCTGGCGGCGCTCGCCAGCGGCCCACGCACCGTCGCCGAGTTGGCCGAGGCACTGGACATGGAACAGAAGAAGGTGCGCTCTACCATCGACACCGCCCGCCGTGTCGGCCACACCATCGCCTGTGTCGGGCGCGGAACCTTCGCGCTGCCGGAAGCGGCCCAGTAAGTCGCAGTTACCGGGGCGGCCCCGGCAGAACAGCGCCAGCAGGGCGGCCCAGGCGAACGAACCGTG
>Ga0172382_10014389_pt1 | contig 10079 bp, 8 predicted proteins | sample Leawel138RmetaG_FD_122245 | JGI IMG/M metagenome (GOLD analysis project Ga0172382, IMG submission 122245) | Leachate microbial communities from a municipal landfill in Southern Ontario, Canada - Leachate well 138R metaG | ecosystem: Engineered > Solid waste > Landfill > Unclassified | place... | reverse complement strand
ATTTCTTTCGGGTCGGGCAATTTGCTTTGACGAATGTTTATAACCGCACGGGAAATGTCCTGAATGGTTGGATTTTGAATATTTAATTTATCAAGTTCCGCTTGAATGGCTCCGTATTGGGTGTGAAGCTGATGATTTCTTTTGGTCAGTTGAAAGCTAACGTCGGTAATGATGAATTGATTTCTGAATTCATTTTTGAAAACCGAATCCCGATAGCCGAATTTACATTCGACATTCGTAAATTTTCGGATGTTTCCGGTTGAAATTTCCAATGCAGAAAGTTCTGTCATCGAATCTTTCACTTCCACGCCATAAGCGCCAATATTCTGAATCGGCGCGGTTCCGGCATTTCCGGGAATCAGGGAAAGATTTTCCAGTCCGCCGAAATCATTTTGCAAAGTCCATTGCACAAATTCGTGCCAATTCTCGCCGGATTTGACTTTCACTTCTACGAAATCTTCCTCTTCTAAAACTACTTCAACTCCTTTCAGGTTCAACTTCAAAACCAATCCATCGAAATCGTGCGTGAGCAACATATTACTCCCACCATTGAAAAGCATGAGCGGTAGTTGGTTTTCACGGATAAACTCCAATGTGGATTTGATATCTTCGACCGATCCGGCTTCCACGAAATATCTGGCCGAAACGTCGATTCCAAAAGTATTGTAGGGTTTTAAAGAGATATTTTCAAGAATGACCATTGATCCTGACATTAATTATTTGAAGAATATTTTCCGATTGATTGGGCGATAAACTCAAGCCCAAGGTGTACATTTTATTGTTAACAAAGAATCTAATCCTTCCTATACCCCCTCCGAACAGAACAGATTTTCTATTTGAAAGGTCTTTTACTGAAGCATAATTGGCTGTAAATTCTTTAATATTTCTTCTTTCAAAAACTTTTGTTTTCCCTAAGCCGAAAATTGTCTTTTTTAGTTTTATCTCTTTTGAGTCAATGATTAATTCTTCTTTGCCAAAAAGTGTCCAAAGCAATAGAGTGGTTCCAACGCCAAAAGAAATGAATACAAATATCCAAGAAATGATTTGTGTGGGTTCAAAAAAGGGAACATTAAAATAAAATATCCAAATTAAAAGGATTGCGAATCCATTAATCGCTATTAAAATATTTTGGATACTTCTATAAGCTGGCACTATAATGCGTAATTCGCTCAAAGAATTTTGAATATCCGGAAGTCCTTGTGGTAAATTAAACATGTCAATTAATTCATTGAATTGTACCTTTCCAACGCAACTCTCAGGATTTCAACCGAACGTTGTAAATCTTCTTTTTTCAGGACATAAGCAATCCGAACCTGATTTTTCACTGTATCGGGATGGCTGTAAAATCCGTTTCCGGGTGCCACCATCACGGTTTCACCGTCTAGTTCGAAGTCATTCAGCAACCAAATGGCAAATTTCTCGGCATCGTCCACCGGAAGTTCCACCATACAATAAAAAGCACCTTTTGGGTTGGGACAAATCACGCCCGGAATTTTATTCAGTTCCGTCACCAACAAATCCCGTCGGCTTACATATTCCGCACGACTGTCTTCAAAATAAGTTCCTACGTTTTCATGCGCTTTGGTAGCCGCATATTGGCTTGTGAGAACCGGACTTAAACGTGCTTGTACAAATTTCAATGCACGAGCCAACACGTCCTTGTTTCGGGTGATCATTGCGCCTAAACGCGCTCCACACATGGAGAAACGTTTGGATTCGGAATCGATGATGATGGCATTTTCTTTTAGTTCGTCAAAATTCAAAACCGAAAAATGCTCTTCGCCTCCATAGACATATTCTGCATATACTTCGTCTGAAATCAAATACAAATCATGTTTCAGCACCAAATTCTTCAATTTTTCCAATTCTTCTCTTGAATAAAGATAACCCGTAGGATTTCCCGGATGACAAATCAGGATGGCACGTGTTTTATCGGTAATTTTTTCTTCAAAAGATTCGATTGACGGCAAGCCGAAGTTATTGGCAATTGTAGATTGAATCGGAACGATTTTCACTTCGCTCTGACAAGCAAAACTATTGTAATTCGCATAAAAGGGTTCCGGAATGATGATTTCATCACCAGGATTGGCAATCACACCGAAAGTAAACAAAAGCGCTTCCGAACCTCCGTTGGTGATGATGAAATGTTCGGGTTCCACCTCCAGTCCTCTTCCTTTATAATAATCGGACATGGCTTTACGGTATTCTGGCGTTCCTTCTGAATGGGTGTAGGCAATCACATCAAAAGGCAATTGGTGGTAAGCGTCCAGTGCGGCAGGAGGCGATGCAATATCGGGCTGGCCGATGTTGAGGTGATATACTTTGATGCCCTTGTGTTTAGCCTTATCGGCGAAAGGAACTAATTTACGGATGGGAGAAGAAGGCATTAAGTTGCCTTTGTCGGATAATTGCGGCATTTGTTAAATTTTTCATTAAATGGGTGTAAATATAAAGTTTTTGGTATTGTTTTTGTCTTTAAAGAGTTTGAAAATTAAAAAAGTATTAACCATTTAAAATTTAAAACCATGGCAAAAGAAAGTGGAGCATTCAAATTATTGGCCGGATTATTAATCGGAGCAGCTGCCGGTGCCGCAGCGGGATTATTATTAGCCCCTCAATCCGGAGAAGAAACCCGTAAGCAACTCAAAAAAGAAGCTGAAAAACTAAGAGGAGAATTGGATAAATATTCACACGATTTTAGCGAGAAAGCGAAAAAAGCTAAAAAAGACTTAGAAGAGAGATTGTCTGAAGTGAAAAGCAAATTGCAAACCGCGGGAAATGAAGTAAAACATGAAGTAAAAGGACAGGCAAGAAAAGCCAAAGACGAGTTTGAGGAAAATATTGGGGTTTAATTACCCCAATTTTTTTTTAACTTTGTTAAAAACCATTGCTTATGTTTGATGATTTAAAACAATACATCAATAACCGAATTACCTACACCAAGCTCGAAATCGTTGATTCTGTCAGCAATATGATTTCGGCGGGTGTTTTCGGGATTTTAGCCGGTATGTTTATCATGATGATACTGTTCATCGGAAGTTTAGCCGGCGGGCACTTATTGGGCAATCTGTTCAACGACACCGGATTGGGCTTTTTAGCTGTCACAGGGATTTATGTTTTACTACTCATCCTGCTTTTCGCATTCCGAAAAAAAATCATGCTTATGGTTACAAATAAAGCAGTAGAAGCTGCAATGGAAGCGATAGACAATTCAGATGATGACGATGAAGACTAAGCCCATTACTACTTTGGCTGAATTAAGATTGGCTAAAAAAGTATTGAAAGATAAAATGGTATTGGCGGACAAAAGGACGCGAGAAGGCTTTCTCTATTCTACTTTTAATCAATTTATTGACTCCATGGAAAATTCTTCTATCCTTGAGAATTCACCTGTTTCTTCAGGAGTTAATACGGCATTGAATTTTATCTCCGGCCAAGCCGGAAGCCGTCTCCATATGGGAAAAATCGGAAAGTCGATTCTTTCGGTTGCCGTGGTAATTGCCGCGCCCATCATCGCCCAAAAAGTTCAGGAGTTTATCGATAAACGCTAACGCTCTCAACCATTGACCTCCAACCATTAAGGATTTCATCGATTTTTTTGTAACATTTGCATAAGAATTTCAACTAATCTCAAAAACAATTCTTATGTCGGATTTGCTTGTTGCAAAAGGATTAACCAAACAATACGGAAAAAAAACAGCCTTAAACGACTTTGACCTTAGCATCCCCCAAGGTTCAGTTTATGGACTTTTGGGTCCGAATGGCGCAGGAAAAACTACATTTTTGCGCATCATCAACCAAATCACTGCACCCGATAAGGGAACCGTTCAAATTGCGGGGAAGACTTTGGACAAATCCGCTATTCCGATGGTCGGTTATATGCCCGAAGAACGCGGGCTTTACCAAAATATGAAAATCGGTGAACAAGCACTTTATTTTGCAAAATTGAAAGGTCTTTCCAATGAACAGGCGCATAAAAAAACCAAATTTTGGTTCGAAAAATTGGGAATTGACGAATGGTGGGACAAAAAACTCACGGAACTTTCCAAAGGTATGGGCCAAAAAGTACAGTTTGTCATCACTGTCCTGCACGAGCCGGAATTGTTGATCTTCGACGAACCTTTTAGTGGATTCGACCCGGTGAATGCACAGATAATCGCAAATGAAATCTTAGAACTCCGTGACAAAGGAACGACCATCATTTTTTCCACCCACCGCATGGAATCGGTGGAAGAAATGTGCGACCATATCGCTTTGATTAATTTGTCCAATAAAGTGTTGGACGGTGAAATCAATCAAATCAAACACCAGTTTAAATCCGGAAAATACTTTGTAGAAATCGAGAATCCGGACGGGGAAAGCTGGAAGCGTTTCAGCTTGGAATATTCGCCTGAAATGGTCAAGCAAAACAGTTATTCCACTTCATTTAAACTTTCAAAAACAGAAGGTGTCAGTTCCAATTATTTGCTGAATGAAATTTCCCAATTGGGCCCTATCATCCAGTACAAGGAAGCGATTCCTTCCATGAACGATATATTTTTACAAGCCGTAAAAAACAATTAACAAACTATTCTCCAGTTAAACTCTGAATTCAAAATGAACCAAATATTATTAGTCGCCAAAAGAGAATTCCTTTCACAGGTCAAAAACAAAACCTTTATCATCATGACGGTTTTGTCGCCGATTATTTTGGTGGGAATCGTTGGAATCATTGCTTGGATGATGGCCGCAAATTCTGACCAAAAACAAATTGCAGTAGTAGATGAAAGCAAAGAATTCATTACCGCATTGGTTTCGACTGAAAATGCCATTTACAATTTTTATGGTTCGAATGACATCCAAGGGATCAAGGACACCTTATTGGAAAGCAATACCTTAAACGGTTTACTGGTCATTCCCGCATTGGATAAAAATGATTTTTCAAAACTTGAAAACGGAATTGAACTGACCACCAAAGGCAACATCGGTATCGGGTTCCGGGAAAGCCTGGAAGACAAGCTGAGCAGCCGCGTGGAAGAGATAAAAATGGAGCAAGCCGGGATTTCACAAGAATCCATGAAAAACATCGATTCCAAAATCAACATCAAGACTTTCAACCTGAAAGGTGGTTCCGAGGACAAGGGCGAATACCTGAAGTTCGGAGTTGCGATTTTTTTGGCCTATATTATTTTCATGTTCATCATGATTTATGGCGTGAAAGTGATGCGCAGCGTGGTGGAAGAAAAAAACAACCGTGTGGTGGAAATCATCATTTCATCGGTTAAACCATTTAATCTGATGATGGGAAAAATCCTCGGTACGACTTTCGTGGCTTTGACCCAGTTTACAATATGGATTGCCATGGGCGTAACTTTGATGTTAGCGGGATCCGCCTTTTTTGCGTCTAAAGTACCGACAAACGATTCCGCCCAACAAGCGCAGCAAATCATGGCTCAAAACCCCGAATGGTTAACGGAAGCCCAAAATTCATTTGATATTTTATTTTCATTAAACTACCCGTTTATCCTCGTTTTCTTTGTCCTTTATTTTCTAATCGGCTATTTGTTTTACAGTTCCATTTTCGCAGCAATCGGCTCGGCGGTGGACAATGATACGGACACCCAACAATTTACTTTTTACCCCATTTTCCCCATGATGATTGCCATGTACGGAAGCATGACGACTTTGGAAAACCCTGACGGGCCGGTTTCATTCTGGCTTTCAATGATACCGCTGACTTCGCCGATTTCGATGGTGACAAGGTTACCGTTTGGAGTGGAATGGTGGGAAATTGCGATTTCACTTGCTTTATTAATCGGTTCCATGCTATTGATGGTTTTCTTTGCATCCAAGATTTACCGCGTCGGCATCCTGATGTATGGTAAAAAACCATCGTTCAAGGAAATGTGGAAGTGGATGCGGTATTCAAATTGATGATTACACACCCAGTTTTTTTAGAGTCTATGACTTTTGAAAATGATTTTTAGGCGGAATGCTAACTTGATTATTGAGAGAATGACCAAACTATCAAAATCTCACTTCAATTAACTCCTACATATTTCGTCTGTACTTCCCTCCTACATTGAAAAGCGAATTAGTGATTTCTCCAAGAGAATTGTACTTAACAGATTCCATGATTTGTTCAAATAAGTTTCCGTTTGTCAAAGCCACCGTATGTAATTTCTCTAAGCTTTCTGCTGAACCATGCGCATTGGCTTTTTGGTAGTTTTGAACTTTTTCGATTTGGAATTGTTTTTCTTCTTCTGTCGAACGAATGACTTCACTTGGCGTAACCGTTGGCGAACCATCAGCTCCTAAAAACGTATTTACTCCGATGATTGGGAATTCGCCCGTATGTTTCAAATGTTCGTAATACATGGATTCGTCTTGGATTTTCCCACGCTGGTACATGGTTTCCATGGCTCCTAAAACGCCCCCACGATCTGTCAATCGGTCGAATTCTGCATAAACGGCTTCTTCCACCAAATCGGTTAATTCTTCAATGATGAAAGAACCTTGGATGGGGTTTTCATTTTTGGCCAAACCTAATTCTTTGTTGATAATCAACTGAATAGCCATGGCACGACGCACGGATTCTTCCGTCGGTGTCGTAATCGCTTCGTCATAAGCATTTGTATGCAATGAGTTACAGTTGTCGTAAATCGCGTACAAAGCTTGTAAAGTCGTACGGATGTCGTTGAACGCAATTTCTTGTGCGTGTAAAGAACGTCCGGAAGTTTGGATATGGTATTTCAACATCTGTGAACGTTCGTTTCCGCCGTATTTGTGCTTCATCGCTTTCGCCCAAATTCTACGAGCTACACGCCCGATTACGGCGTATTCCGGATCGATTCCGTTCGAGAAAAAGAAAGATAAATTCGGTGCGAAATCATCAATGTTCATTCCTCTGGAAAGGTAATATTCCACATAGGTAAATCCGTTTGCCAAGGTAAAGGCCAATTGTGAAATCGGATTGGCACCGGCTTCAGCAATGTGATAACCGGAAATTGAAACCGAATAAAAATTACGTACTTTTTGTTCGATGAAATATTGCTGAACATCACCCATCAAACGAAGGGCAAATTCAGTCGAGAAAATACAGGTATTTTGCGCTTGATCTTCTTTTAAAATATCTGCTTGAACAGTTCCACGAACGGTAGAAAGCGTTCTTGCTTTGATTTCTGCATACACATCAGCAGGAAGAATTTCGTCTCCAGTTAATCCCAATAACATCAATCCCAAACCATTGTTTCCTTCCGGTAAAGAACCGTTGTAGGTAGGACGTTCTAATCCTTTCTCATCGAATTTTCCTTTCAAACGCGCTTCCACCAAATGTTCCAATCCATTTTCTTTGATGTAGTTTTCACATTGTTGGTCGATGGCCGCATTCATAAAAAATCCTAACAACATCGGCGCCGGACCGTTGATGGTCATCGAAACCGAAGTCGATGGTGCACACAAATCGAACCCGGAGTATAATTTTTTTGCATCGTCCAAAGTAGCAATGGAAACACCTGCGTTTCCGATTTTGCCATAGATATCGGGACGAGTTGCGGGATCCTGACCGTATAAAGTCACACTGTCAAAAGCCGTTGACAAACGAGCTGCCGGCATTCCCAAACTTACATAATGGAAACGGCGGTTGGTTCTTTCCGGTCCACCTTCTCCCGCAAACATACGCGTTGGATCTTCTCCGGTACGTTTAAACGGGTAAATTCCGGCGGTGTATGGAAATTCTCCGGGAAGGTTTTCCTTCAAACTCCATTTCAAAATGTCGCCCCAAGCTTCGTATTTTGGCAAGGCAACTTTTGGAATTTCTAAGTGCGAAAGTGATTCGGTATGGGTTGCGATTTTGATTTCTTTGTCGCGCACTTTGAACGAATAAAATTCATCTGTATATTGTTTTTTCTTTTCATCCCAAGTTTGAACAATTGTTCTATTTTCGGGCGATAATCTTTCTAATTTATCGGATTTAACTTTATCTAATTCAGAATGTAAGTTAGATTCACTTATTAGTTTACTTGAAATTTCTAATGCATAAGCTTCTTGTGCCAATTTCGCTTGTTCGTTTGCCCATTCGTCATAGGATTGATTGTTCTCAACAATTTCAGAAAGATAACGATTTCGTTTCGGCGGAATGATTGCTTGGGTTTGTTCTTTGGCTACGGGTCCGAATTCCAAAGTCGAATTAAATTTCCCTTCTGCAATCTCATTCAAACGATTCACCAATGCTTTGTACAAAGAATTCGTTCCTGCATCGTTAAATTGAGAAGCGCGCGTCGGATAGACCGGCATTTTATCAGGTGATTCGGAAAAACGTTCGTGGTTTCTTTGGTATTGCTTTTTCACATCGCGCAAAGCATCTTCTGCTCCTTTTTTGTCGAATTTATTGATGGCTACGATTTGCGCATAGTCCAACATATCGATTTTCTCTAACTGAGATGCAGCACCGTATTCAGGCGTCATCACGTACAAAGGAAGATCTGCATATTCCAAAACTTCTGCACCCGATTGACCAATTCCGGATGTTTCCAAAATGATCAAATCAAATTTCGCAGCTTTCAATACATCCAATGCGGGAGCAATGTGTTTGGAAATAGACGAATTTTCTTGGCGAGTTGCCATCGAACGCATATAAACACGTGGATTGTTGATGGAATTCATACGAATTCTATCGCCCAATAATGCGCCACCTGTTTTACGTTTGGTTGGGTCAACGGAAATGATTCCAATGGTTTTATCCGGGAAATCCAATAAGTAACGACGAACCAATTCGTCTACCAAAGAGGATTTACCCGCACCACCGGTTCCAGTCATCCCTAAAACAGGAGCCCCCCCTGTCCCCTCCAAAGGAGGGGGATTAAATTCTTCTTGAAATTTATCCGGAAAGTTTTCTGCAAAAGAAATTAAACTTGCGATTGTATTTATATCTTTATTTCGAAGTGATTCATAAACTCCTTTCCCTCGGGGGAAGGTTGGGTTGGGGCGAAAGTCCGATTTCATAACCAAATCGTTGATCATCCCTTGCAAACCTAATTCACGTCCGTCATCGGGTGAATAAATACGACAAATTCCATAATCCATTAAATCTTTGATTTCAGAGGGAAGAATTACACCTCCGCCTCCACCGAAGATTTTGATATGCCCCGCTCCTTTTTCCTGAAGCAAATCGTACATGTATTTGAAATATTCGTTGTGTCCGCCTTGATAAGAAGTCATCGCGATGGCTTGTGCATCTTCCTGAATGGCAGTGTTGACTACTTCTTCTACACTTCTATCATGTCCTAAATGAACGACTTCCACTCCTGTACGCTGAATCATTCGACGCATGATGTTGATGGCGGCGTCATGGCCATCGAATAAAGAAGCTGCGGTTACGACCCGAATGGCGTTTTTCGGTTTGTATATGTCTTTTTTGATATCGAATTCTTTTTTATCTATTGTTTCTGACATTTTATTGTGTTTTTGTGAATGCATTTGAGCCAAACGCAAAGAGGGTTCAAAAATACGATAATTTTACAAAGCTTTACGCAAGCCGGATACAATATGCAAATAGCGGAAGATAAAATTGTGAATGGCCAATTAGTTGATTAACCATGCGTATGCGATGAAGAAGAATCTGGCGGTGGTGAATAAAAATGTGTGTCAAAAGCTGTGAAAACAAGCGAAAATATGTGCAAAAATCGGAAAACTATCCAAATATATTTTTATGTCTTTGGATAATTAAATGGATGTAATCATTTTGCATTTCTTTGGATAAAAAACTTTGTTTGATAAATAAACTCCATTTGGGTAAAATTTTATTGAAACGGCTATAAATAGCCTGTAATGATTTTTCGTTAATTTTTAAAGATTCTGCCAATGCATCAAAATCGTTTAATTTCAATCTACTCTTTTTGCCATTGATGGTTAATGCAGATTCTTCTTTGTCGTCTGAAATCACTAATGCTGTACTTAATAAATCATAGGCAGGAGATAATTCGTATTCCCCAAGATTGTTTTCTATCAATGAAAAATTTTTCAGGTGCATATCGGCATTTCCTGTCAAGTAACTGAATAAAACCAATTCAAATAAACGTTGAGCTTCAAAACCTTTATTT
>Ga0172382_10014388_pt1 | contig 10079 bp, 6 predicted proteins | sample Leawel138RmetaG_FD_122245 | JGI IMG/M metagenome (GOLD analysis project Ga0172382, IMG submission 122245) | Leachate microbial communities from a municipal landfill in Southern Ontario, Canada - Leachate well 138R metaG | ecosystem: Engineered > Solid waste > Landfill > Unclassified | place... | reverse complement strand
GCTTTGGTTCAGGCCATACCCCTCGTCCACCCGTCCTGGAATATAGTAATCCACCTCCTGACCGATATTTCGGAGAAACTTGACCAGCAATACCACCGAGGTGATCCCATCGGCGTCATAGTCACCGTAAACCATGATTTTTTGTCCCTGGTGCATGGCTTTGATGAGACGCCGGACCCCTTTTTTCATGTCCTTCATCAAAAAGGGGTTATGCAGATCCCCAAGGGCCGGACGAAGGAATTTCCTGGCCTCTTCGATGGTGGTGATGTCTCTGTTGACCAGAATTCGGGAGAGCAGGGGATGCAGGTCAAGTTCGCGGGCGAGAAGGTTCTTTTCCTGTCTGTGTTGATCGAAAATTCTCCACTGTGTGAGGGGCAGTTTGGAGTTGATCTTTGTTTGTTTTTTAGTTTCCATGATGGATTGGCGCCTCAATATGCCGGAGCCATCATCATAACGATGTGCCGCCCGATGTCAAGAAGAGTTTCCCCGGCCCGTATTTCTCCGCGTACAGACGGCATGAAGGGAAGGGGTGCTGACAATGGCGTGGAGGACCGGGAAAAGACGGAAGAGGTCATCCGGTGTGATCAGGACGGGCGGCCCCTTCTTGGGAAATGTTTTCGATAGGCCTGACAGGCGGGTATCATGAGAAGGGCGAAAGCCGCAATCAGGATCGCCAGTGCGATGGGGCGCGTGAAGAAAATGGTGAAACTGCCCCCGGACATCAAAAGGGACCGCCTGAGATTCACCTCGAACAGGGGGCCGAGGACGAAGGCCAGAACCAGAGGGGCCCCCTCATAGCCGTATTTTCGGAGCAGGCAGCCGAAGAGGCCGAAAAAGATCATGACATATATGTCGAACACGCTGTTGTTGACGCTGTACGCCCCGATGACGCAGAACAAAAGAATCAGGGGGTAGAGAACCTTTTTGGGGATTTTCAGCACCTGAACCCAAAGGGGAATCAGAGGCAGGTTCAGGACCAGGAGGATCACGTTGCCGATGTACATGCTCCCGATGATTCCCCAGAACATGTCCGGATTTTGTCGCAGAAGCAGAGGCCCCGGCGTAACGCCGTGGATGAGAAACGCCCCGAACAGGATCGCCAGCACCACGTTGGGCGGTATGCCGAGGGTCATCAGGGGAATGAAGGATGTCGATGCGGCGGCGTTGTTGGCTGCTTCCGGTGCGGCAACCCCCTCGATCGCTCCTTTTCCGAAACGATTCGGGTTTTTAGCGATCCGCTTCTCCAGGCCGTAGGCGATAAAGGTGGATAGGACCGGGCCTCCCCCGGGGAGAATGCCCATGAAAAAACCGACCATCGTTCCCCGCAGCATGGCCCATCGAGCCCTGAGCCAGTCCCGGCGGGAAGGGATGAGGGTTCTGATTCTCACCCTCAGGGTTTCCATGTGTTGGTGTGCTTCCAGATTGGCAAAGACCTCGGCGACACCGAAGAGTCCCATCGCCAGGGGGGCGATGCCGATTCCCTCGAACAGGTGAAGCAGGCCGAAGGTCATCCGCTGTTCCGAGGTGACGGGGTCGAGGCCGACCTGGCTCAGGATCAGGCCCAGACAGGCCATCATGGCGCTCTTGATGACCGGGCCCCCCGTCAGGCGGACGATGAAGATGAATCCGACCAGAATGATCGCGAAATATTCAGGCGGTCCGAATTTCAAAGCGACATCGGCCAGCGGCGCCGCGATCAACTGCAGGCCGACCAGGCCCAGGGTGCCCGCAAGGAACGAACCCACGGCGGCCATGCTCAGGGCCGGCCCCGCGCGGCCCTGGCGGGCCATCTGATAGCCGTCCAGGCAGGTTACGACCGAGGCGGCTTCACCAGGCACGTTGAGCAGGATGGAGGTGGTCGACCCCCCGTACATGACTCCGTAATAGATTCCGGCCAGCATGATGACCGCGGCGGTGGGCGACATCTGAAAGGTGATGGGCAACACGATCGAAATGGCCCCGACCGGCCCGATACCGGGAAGAACGCCGACCAGGGTTCCCAGAAAACAGCCGGTGAAGATGAAAAAAAGATGTTCCGGTTGCAACGCGACGGCGAAACCCTGAAATACGCCGTGAATATTGTTTAATATCAGGTCCATGGGCGAACAGTCAGAAAGCGAAAAGACCCCGGGGGAAGGGCACTCTCAGGAACAGATCAAAAAGGATGAAGGTCAGAACGGAAGCGAGAACGGCTCCGGAAACGGCGGTCCGAAGTTTCAGCTTGCCCATGGAAAACAGGGCGACCATCAGGCCGAAGGTGGCGGAAAGGTAGCCCAGTTGCGGAAGGGCCAGGGCATAAAGGATCAGGACGGCTGTCGTCCAGGCCGCGGCCGGCCCAGGTGGGTTCACCCATGCCCCGGCGGGGGGACGTTCTTTTTCCCGAGCCCTCCGGTGGCGCCACGTATGGACACCGCTCAGGAGGGCCAGCAAAAGGGCGGACCAGAAAGCGAGGAACCCCGGCCCCGGATGACGGAGAACCCCCAGACCGAGGTGCAGGGAGGCGGCCATGACGGCCAAGGCGGCGCACAACCAGAGGGCGGCGCTGACAAGCTCTTTTTTGTCCATTTTCTGCCGATCGGTTTGGGGTTTCAGGTTGAGCCGGTTATTCCGGCCGGGTCGCCGCTTCCCTGATCAGCCCCGAGCCGACCAGGTGACGGTTGATTGTTTTCCAGTTGGTTCTCAGAAAAAGATCGAATTTTTTACTGTCGTAGCGGGTTGGGACCAGGTCCATTTTCCCGATGGTTTCCAGGTACCGCCTGTCCTCCGCCGCTTTCGTGAAGGCCTGTTCCAGTTTTTCGGCGATGCCCGGAGGAAGACCCGCCGGGGCGACGATGCCGTACACCGCGTCGGTGACAAAATCATAACCGGATTCCTTCATGGTGGGCACCTCACGAAAGGTGGGGGATCTTTCCTCACCCATTGTCGCCAGCAGGCGTAACTGACCTGCCCTGACCGCCGGCACGAATTCGGAGGTCAGAGAGGCGAACTCGACATGGCGCCCAAGGAGGGCCGTCATGGCTTCGTTGCTTCCCTTGTAGGGCACGTGGATCATCTGAACCCCGGCCCGGGCGGCGATCTCCTCCACGGCGGCATGAGTCGTGCTGCCGACACCGGTCGTGGCGTACCTGATTTTTGCGGGGGCTTTCCCTGCCTCGTCGATCAGGTCCCGGAGGTTTTTCCAGGGCGCGTCATCTCTGACGGCAATACCCAGTTGCGGCGCGGCGTAGCCGATGACGGGCCTGAAGCTTGCCAGGGGTCTGAAGGGAACACGCTGTATCTGTGAGACCCGGATCAGGACCGAGCTGGGGGTCGCGCACAGGGTGTAACCGTTGGGCTTTTGTGAAAGCAGCGACGCCAGGGCCACCGTTCCCGTTCCGCCGGTTTTGTTTTCGATGATCACCGGCTGTCCCAGGATCTTTTCCGCCGATGCCGCCAGGGCGCGGGCGCTGAGATCGAGGGAACCGCCGGGGGCGAAACCCACCAGAAGGGTCACCGGCCGTTCCGGATATTCGGCCCGGCCCGGACTCGTTATGACTGCAAGACTCAGGGTCAGCAAAATGAGCACGACGATGCGGCCCGGCCCCTTTCTCTGCTTCATCTCTTTTTTCCCTCCTGTAAACCCAGATTTTTCGCGATGACCAGTTTCATGATCTCGTTGGTTCCCCCCAGGATGCGGTTCACCCGGATGTCCCGCCAGGCCCGGGCGATAGGGTACTCCTCGCAATAACCGTAGCCGCCGAAGAGCTGCATGCAGCGATCGGCCACGCGGAACGCCATTTCCGTCGTCCAGTACTTGGCCATGGCCACATCCATCACGATGCTTTCCCCCGCCATGTGTTCCATGATCAGGGCATTGACATGATTCCGTCCCAGTCTGATTTCCGTTGCCATTTCGGCGATTTCGAACAGGGTGTTCTGGTATCGGGCGAGGGGTTTCCCGAAGACCTCCCTCCTTTTGACGTAGGCAATGGTTTCCTCCAGCATGAATTCGGCCGCGGCCACGGCCCAGATCGCGATGACCAGACGTTCCGGCTGAAGGTGCTTCATCAATTTTGCGAAGCCCGTGCCCTTGCCGCCGAGGCGGTTCGCCCGGGGTACGCGGCAATCGGAAAAGAAAAGTTCCGCCGTGTCCTGGGCATGCCAGCCGACCTTTTTCAAGCGGCGCCCCTTTTCGAAGCCCCGCGTTCCCGCTTCGACCAGGTAAAGATCGATGGCCCGGTGGGGGTCCGGTTCCTTCGGGTCACGGGCGGCCAGAACGACCAGGTCGCAGTTGACGCCGTTGCTGACGAATGTTTTCTGTCCATGGATGATGAACGCGTTGTCCTGTTCGGTCGCCGTCGTCCGAATTGCCGCGAGATCACTGCCCGTACCGGGCTCGGACATGCCGATGGCCGTGATGATCTCGCCGGCGACGCACCGGGGCAGGTATTCCCGTTTCTGTTCTTCCGTGGCGTATTCGAGCAGGTACGGCGTGACCACGTCACTGTGAAGGCGGATGCCCAGACCGGAGAAATTGCAGTGGGCCAGTTCTTCAATGATGATCACGGCGTGGAGAAAATCCGCTCCGGCTCCACCGTACCTCTCCGGAACGGCCGTGCAGAGGAATCCCATCCGGCCCATTTTTTCCCAGAGGTCACGGGGAACGATGCCGGCTTCTTCCCATGCCTCGATGTGAGGAACGACTTCCCTTTGGAGAAACCTCCGGAAACTGTCCCGGAAGATCCGGTGTTCTTCCTTGAAGGGCAGGGCTCTCATCGTTCCGGCCCCCCGGTTTCGAAGAGTTTTTTCAGATCTCTCTTGAGAATCTTGCCGGCGGCATTCCGGGGAAAGTCATCCAGAAAAAAGACGCGTTTCGGAATCTTGAAATCCGCGATCCTGCCCCGGAGGGCGTTGATCAGGTCCTCCTCTCCGATGGTTTGCCCCTCCCGGAGGGTGACAAACACGGCCACAACCTCGCCCCGTTTCTCCGGGTCCGGCATACCCACCGCGGCGGCCTCCCTGACCTGGGGAAGAGCCTGGACAACGCGCTCCACCTCCGCCGGGTAGATATTTTCTCCCGAGCTGATGATCAGTTCCTGTTTGCGCCCGATGATATAGACGAAACCGTCCTCATCGCGCCGTCCCATGTCCCCGGTGTGAAACCAGCCCCCCGCCGTGGCCTCCTGTGTTTCCTTCGCCCTGTTCCAGTAGCCGAGAAACACATTGGGGCCCCGGACGACAATTTCACCCGCCTCGCCTTGCGGAACATCCCCACCGTCGTTGCCGACGATCCGCAGGTCGATGTGAAAGACTTCCTTTCCCACGGAACCCGCCCTTGTAATGGAATCCTCCAGGTCGAGTGATGTCAGCCGCCCCGTTTCCGTGAGACCGTAGCCCTGGACAAATCCGACGCCCTTTTCATCCTGGTACTTGCGGATCACCTCGACGGGAATCGGCGCGCCGCCGGAGATGAAATAATGGACATGCGAAAAATCGGCCCTGTCCCATTCGTCGGACCGGGCCATGAGCTGAAACATGACGGGGACGGCGAACATGTAATTGACCCGTTCCCGGACGATGAGCTTCATGACCTCCGAGGCGTTGTAGAAGCTCTTCAGGATCAGGGAGCCTCCGGCATAGATGACCGGCATGGCCGAAGCGGCCAGGGCCCCGATATGAAAAAGGGGGGCCACCACCAGGGACCTGAAGGTTTTGTCCATACCGTAGCCGATAAGGGAGTGAATTGCCCCGAACAGAATGTTCCCGTGGGAAAGCACGGCGCCTTTGGGGTCCCCCGTCGTTCCGGAGGTGTACATGATGAACAGGGGGTCATCCAGGGTGATTTCCGAGGCGGGAACCGGCTCATCTTCCGGAAAAGACGCCGTCAAATCCGACAGGGCCGGGTCTTCCGGCAGATCGCCTCCCCCATGGCGGAAGCAGGGACCCGGAGACAGCCCCGCATTTTTGAGCGCCGCAATTTTTTGCGCGAAGTCGGACGTGTAAATGAGCGCTCCGGGGGCGCTGTCCCGGAGGATATAGGCCAGCTCCGGTGTGGCCAGACGGAAATTCAGGGGGACCATGATCACGCCGGTCTTGGCGCAGGCGAAAAATACCTCGAGAAATTCGCTGGAATTGGTCATGAGCACGGCGACCCGGTCACCCCTGGAAAGGCCCAGGCCCGCCAGGGCGTGGGCCATGCGGTTCACGCGCCGGTCAAACGTCCCGTTATCAAAATCCCGGCCGGTTTCCTCCCGGAGAAACGGCCTTTCCGGGTATAGCCGTCCCCGCTTCGACACCCATTCTCCGATGTTCATGCTTGTTCCCCCTGTGCCCCTGATTTGTTTTCTCCGGCGGCCCCGGCAATCGGGACCGGAACGACCGGCCCCTGGACGGTCGATGGAGACAAAACGCGCCGTAAGACCTGGTTTTGCTACAATACCCCGCCGGAGATATCAAAGAACCGTTCAAAAAACCGTGTCAATTTTTCCAGGACACTCTCTCGTTTTCTGGAACGCTCTCCCCCGGGAGAAAAAAGCGATATGGGCGGCAAGACCTCGGCCAGAGCGGTGCCCGTGCTTGCGACACTGCCGTTGCGAAACGCATTCCTCACAAACGTGTAGGTTTCGTCGCGATTGAGATCCTCCTGCTTGATAATCTCTTCCAGTTCCTCACCCTTTTTCTTCTCCACATACTTCCGCCAGTCTTCATCCACCACGGAATGGATATCAAGGGAGGCGATGAACTGGTTGATGAGGTCCTTTTTGTTGCGGAGTTCAACGCTGGAGTCGATGGCCTTGTTGATGTCGATAAGCAGTTCGCGGTTTTTGACATGGTCTTCATGGTACTTTTTAACAAGCCCCAGAATATAATCGATGTTGATCTCAATCTGTTTGATGAGTTCCATTTCAAACACGAGGTCATCGTTGATGTTTTCCTTTTCGGCATCACCTGTCTTGCGAAACGCGTTATAAAGGTCGATGTAGATGCTGTGATAATCCTGAATATCCCGCTCGGTTAGAATTTCATTGCCGTAAAATTCGTCAAAAGTAACCAGGATATTTCTTACCCGCAAAATCGCGCCGTAGAGCCTGATGAAATCCTTTTGATTTTGTTCCCCTATAATTTGCTCACCAACCGGGAATTTTGTTATCAGTTCTTCAACCAGGCTGGCATATCCACGGACTTCCTTGTCGCCATCTTTGTAACCGTTGTAGTACTCGCCATACGATTTCAAGAGTACGATGCCGCCGGCTTCCTTATCGCCAAAGAGGGCAATGGATTCGTTGGTCGCCTTTTCCAGATTGCGGAAGCAGACGATGTTGCCGAATGTCTTGATCGTATTCAAGATGCGGTTGGTGCGCGAATACGCCTGCAACAAACCATGCAAACGCAGATTTTTATCCACCCACAGGGTATTGAGCGTTGTCGCGTCAAAGCCCGTCAGAAACATGTTGACCACCAGCAGCATATCCACTTCCCGGTTTTTCACCCGCTTGCTGACATCCTTGTAGTAATTCTGAAATTTATCGGACGAGGTGTCATAGGATGTCCCAAACATGGCGTTGTAGTCCTGGATGGCGTTCTCCAGAAAATCCCTTGAGCTTTTGTCCAGCCCGCTGGTGTCCTCGGAGTTTTCGTCTGTCACGCCGTCGATTTCTTCCTCGTTGACGCCGAAGCTGTAAATGAGCGCTATTTTGAGCTTTTTATCGCTCGGCACAGCTTTCAGCTGTTCTTTGAATTCAGCATAGTATTTTTTTGCCACATCAATGGAAGAAACCGCAAAAATGGCGTTGAACCCGGCCAACCTGCGGTCCCTGAGCTTGTAAAAGCTGTTCCGTTTGGTTTTCTGATCAAAATGATCGAGAATATATTTCACGATGTTTGCCAATCGTTCCGGCGCGGAAAGTGCCGCCTCCCGGTCGATGTCGCGCACCTTCTTGTCTTCAATGTTCTCGGCTTCATGGACCGTGGACACGTAATCCACCTTGAAGGGCAAGACGTTTTTATCGGCAATGGCGTCCACGATCGTGTAGGTGTGCAATTTATCGCCAAAAGCCTGTTCGGTGGTCTTAAAATCGGGACGCCCGCCGGAGGGGGCGTTCACGGCAAAAATCGGCGTGCCCGTAAAGCCGAAGAGATGGTAATTTTTAAACGCCTTGGTAATGGCGGCGTGCATCTCGCCGAACTGGGAACGATGGCATTCATCAAAAATCAGGACGATGTGGCCGTTAAAAATGGTATGCCCTTTGTTGCTGCCAATGAAACGGTCGAGCTTCTGAATCGTGGTGATAATAATACGCGCGTTGGAATCTTCAAGCTGGCGTTTTAATATGGCCGTGCTGGTATTGCTGTTGGCAGCGCCTTTCTCAAACTTGTCGTATTCCAGCATGGTCTGGTAATCGAGGTCTTTACGGTCAACAACAAACAGTACCTTGTCAACATAGGGTAATTTGCTCGCCAGTTGGGCGGTCTTGAAACTGGTCAGGGTCTTACCCGAGCCGGTGGTGTGCCAGATGTAACCGCCGGCCTCCACGGTGCCGAGTTTTTTATAGTTTGTGCTGATTTCGATTTTGCTCAATATTTTCTCGGTCGCCACGATCTGATAAGGCCGCATCGCCAAAAGCTGTTTCTCGCTTGTAAACACACAGTAGCGGGTGAGGATATTGAGAAGCGCGTGTTTGGCAAAAAAGGTTTTGGCAAAATCCTCAAGGTCGGTAATGGGCCTGTTGGTCGCGTCCGCCCACCAGCTCGTGAACTCAAAGCTGTTGCTGGAGCGTTTCCCTTTTTTGACCGCCCCTTCGCTGGATTCCCTGATGTGCTCTGCGCGCGTGGTGTTGCTGTAGTATTTGGTGTGAGTGCCGTTCGAGATGACAAAGATCTGCACATATTCAAAAAGCCCCGAGCCTGCCCAAAAACTCTCGCGCTGGTAGCGGTTGATCTGGTTGAACGCTTCCTGAATCGCCACCCCGCGCCGTTTCAGCTCAATGTGAACGAGGGGCAGGCCGTTAACCAGCACCGTGACATCATAACGATTTTTCCGTATCGCGAAATTCCCCTCCTCTGGAGGAGTGCCCATCAGGTCGGTTAGATTCCCCTCCTTTGGAGGGGTGGCGCCGTCAGGCGACGGGGTGGTTGCGTACTGGTTGATCACCTGCACGCTGTTTTCGTGGATCTTGTCTTTGCGAAGCAGATAGATATTTTTAACGGTTCCATCATCCCGTTTGAGGTTCTTGATGTAGTCTTCCTGAATCGTGGCCGTTTTTTCGGCGATGCTCTGGTTGGGATTGGCGATTTCACCGATAAAAAACGCCTCCCACTCAGTGTCCGAAAAGTTTAAGTCGTTCAGCTTTTCCAGTTGTTTACGCAGGTTGAGAATCAAACCGGCTTCAGACCTGATAGGCAAATACTCATACGCCTGTGATTTCAATTGCTCAATAAAGGCGCGCTCCAGCTCCGCCTCGCTCTGGTATGACTTGGCGGTGCGGTATGGGGGTGTGTATTCCGCCACCACCGTGCTTTGCGGATTTTCCACCACTAAATTGTATTTTTTATTGCCGGGCGTGGTCAATTGTTTTCCTCGTAATAATATGAATAGTCTATCCCCTTCATATAGATTTCGCGGCTGTTGATTTTATCCGTCAGGGCATTTTTAAGCAGGTTTCTGATTGCGGCGCTGTTGGTTGCGGTTTTTACCATCGCATCAAGATATTCCTCCTTGCCGATCTTGCTCCAATCCACGCATTTTTTTAATCGTTTTTTCAGTATCATATCAAGCCAGATCCGGATACTGCGCCCATTGCCTTCCATAAACGGGTGGGCGATGTTCATTGCCACGTATTTATCAACAATTTCATCGAAGGAGTTTTCCGGCATTTGTTCGATCCGCTGTAATGTGGCGTCCAGGTGTCGCGCCATAGCAAACTGAAAACCGCCCTTGGAAATGTTTTTCTGCCGTACCTGTCCGGCAAAATCGTATAAGCCTCCAAACAGGTATGCGTGAATCTGCTGCAAGCCTTTGGTTGTGCCCAGCTCTATGCTGTCAATAAAAGAGCTTTCAAACAGGCTGTATGCCTTCTGCTTGCTTTTGCCATCGATGGTTT
>Ga0172382_10014387_pt1 | contig 10080 bp, 9 predicted proteins | sample Leawel138RmetaG_FD_122245 | JGI IMG/M metagenome (GOLD analysis project Ga0172382, IMG submission 122245) | Leachate microbial communities from a municipal landfill in Southern Ontario, Canada - Leachate well 138R metaG | ecosystem: Engineered > Solid waste > Landfill > Unclassified | place... | reverse complement strand
TTTCTGTCATTCTGACCCTGAGGCGAAGCCGAAGGGGAAGAATCTCTCGCGAATGCGAGGAAGAAGAGAATGTATCTGAAACAAGTTCAGAGATCCTTCGCCTTCGGCTCAGGATGACAGCTACGCTGTCAATTTTTAATTTTTAAACAATTTGTAATTTGGAATTTGTAATTTGTAATTTGTTTAGGGTTTACCCTGTTGAATAATCGCTTTGCGAATTCAACAGAGTTTAGGATTTAGGATTTATAGTTTCAAGTTTCAAGTTTCACGCTTCAAGTTATGGTTTTGTCGCCGACGCGCCATAGCCGCTTTGGCGACGGCGCGAGTTTTTAGTTATATCTGTATTATACTAAAAAAATGTCAAGGAAGTAAAGAGCCAGACCAAAAGCAGCGACCACGCCAGAGATTAACCAAAACCGCATTGTTACCTTTGTTTCAGGCCAACCTTTTGCTTCAAAATGATGGTGTAAAGGGGTAGAAAGAAATAATTTTTTCTTTTTGATTTTTCGGTAAATTTTTTGAATAATTACTGACAAAGATTCCAAAACCAAAATAAAACAGAAAAAAGGAAGATATAAAGCAGTGTCAGTTATCATGGCGACAACGCCCATAGTAATCCCCAAAGCCATTGCCCCAGTATCTCCCATAAAGAAACGCGCCGGATAAACATTAAACCAAAGAAAGGCCACCAAACTGCCAATCAGGACGCCTAGGAACGCTGCCAAATCATACATCCCTTGAGAAAAAGCGACTATCAATAAGCAAGCAAAACCGACCAAAGAAACTCCACCTGCCAGGCCATCTAAGCCGTCAGTTTCATTCATTGATAAAGTAGTTGCTACTAAAATAAAAATAAAGAATAAAGGATACCAGATTCCTAAACTTATTTCTCCAAAAAAAGGGATATAAATAGCCTCCCTTTCTAATTTCGCCCAAAACCACCAAGCGCCTATCAAAGCAATTAAAGTATAAAGAATAATTTTCTCCCTTATTCTTAAGCCGCCGCCTTTAACGCCGATTCTTAAAACCCCTAACAGATCGTCACCCAAGCCAACCAAAGCAGCCCCAACCATCGCCCCAAGAGGCAGCCAAGTTTGGGAACGGGATAAAAAATTTAAGGCGCCGTAAAAACCATTTGTTACTCGGGAGAGATAATAGAATAACAAGGTAACAATTAATGTGGTCCCCCAAATAAGAATGCCTCCCATTGTTGGCGTCCCTTCCTTTTTTTGATGAAGAGAAACATATACTGGAGCATTATCATCTTTGCGAATCTGTTTGCCCAACTTATGTTTGTAAAGAAAATACGTCAGCGATGGCGTTAAAAAAACAGCCAAAGCTGAAGTGAAAACCCCGAGAAAAAGAATGCGAATAATATGAAAGGCTGGTGAACCAAAAATCATAAAGTTTTAATTTTAAATTTTATAATTTTTAATTTTGTAAATACATAATGTATCTGGGATAAACCCAGAGATCCTTCGTCGCTTCGCTCCTCAGGATGACAGCTACGCAGTCAATTTTTAAATGGTTTAGAAATTGAGTCATTGAAAATTGATTGAAAATTGCTTGCCCTGTAGTGAACGCAAAGCGTTCTACTACTGGGGTAAATTGAGAATTGAAAATTGATTAATTGGTGTTATTGTATCTTTTCTATTATATCCTTAACCCAGTTATATAATTTCATTGTATCTCCAAATCTATCACTAGAGTTCAAAACAATAATTGATATTACTATTTTATCATCTTTACCTGAAAAAGGAAATTCATAAATTGTCATTAGGCAATCTTTAGCCTCAGGCGTCGAGCCAGTTTTCCCGCCCCAAAGATTATCTATTTCTCTCAGTAAAATATTCGTGTTTTCTATTTGATGAGTAATCTGCTTGTCTAAAGAATAGACGACAGCTTCCTTTTGACGGATTATTTCTCCGAGGTATGGATATTGATTATAAATCTCTCTGCTTAAAATAAACAAATCTTCAATAGTGGTAAAATTCCCCTGCCGATCGAGTCCGCTGGCATCAAAAAAAGCAGTATTAAATAATTCTAATTTTCTCGCTTTTTCATTCATCAAACCAGTAAAATCCTTTCCTTTTTTCTCTAAAGCTTCCTCAAAGGCCTTTGCCGCATCATTAGAAGACGATATCAAAAGAATTTTTAACAAGTCCCCTGCTCTTATCTTTTCTCCAGCCACTAACCCTCCTTCTTCCCCTTCCATAGCAATGGCTTGTTCGCTAATTGTAATCTCCTCATCTAAAGCAAAATTTTCCAAGACAATAATCCCGGTCATTAATTTAGTTAAAGAGGCCGGAAACAAATGAAGTTCGCCATTTTTTTTTGATAAAACCTTCCCCGAATTAATCTCCCCTACCAAATAAGAAGTAAACCCTAAATCAGGAGGGGGAACAGTGATTTCTAAAATTTCATCAATTGAAATTTTTGCTTCTGGCGGTTGCCAAAATATTCCAAAAATTACCAGTCCTAAACTCAAAACAAAAAGCGTCCAAAAAAAATAAGGCTTTTCTGCCGCTAAATAAGAAAAAAAACCATCTCTTTTTTTATTTTTTGAATTCTCCATATTGAGGCAATTCTTCAACGCTATGAATTCCTAAGTGCTGTAAAAAAGCAAAAGAAATTTGATAAAGAAAAGTATGAGGCCTTTGAGGGTGATAGAAACGTTCAACAAGCCCCCGGCCCAACAACTGATTAATTGTATAGCTGGATTCAACTCCCCTTATTTCATTTATTTCAGTTCTGGTAACCGGTCCCCGATAAGCGATAATAGCTAAAGTTTCCTGAGAAGCATTAGTTAAGTCGCCTTCAAAAACCTCTTTTTTTAATTTTTGAACTAAAGGCGCTGCCTCAGGAGCAGTAACCATCAACCACTCTCCGTTATGAGAAAGAATCCTTATCCCCCTTGCCTGGCTTTTCAATTCTTCACTCAAAATTTCCAAGGCCTCTTTTATTTTTGTTTCACTTTCACCAGTAAGTTTAGTTAATTTTTGCAATGAAAGTGGCTCGCCGGCGGCAAAAAGCAAGCTCTCTATTTTTGACTTGATATCCATAATGAACTGAAATTTTTATCTTGTTTTACTTTGATTAAATTTTCTTTGACTAAATAAAGAATTGCCAAAAAAGTCACGATCAAATCCATTTTTTTATCTTTACTTTGGCTAATTAATTCTTCAAAACTGTAATTCTTCCCTTGGGTTAATTTTTCCATTAATTCTTGAATTCTTTCTTTAAGACTTACTATTTTAGCAATCTTTTTTTTCTCCAAAGGGATTGATTCTTCTATCCCTATTAAAGTTTTTTTAAAAAAGTTTGCTAAATCAGCGGCCTCAAAATGTGGAGGCGGTGAAAATTCAATTATTGTCTCTTTCCAAGGCGGCCGCGTAAAAAGATAAATTCCCTTTTGCCATAATGACTGAATCTCTTTTCCCTTTTCTTTGTATTTTTTATATAATTGCAAACGATTTTCCAAATCAAAAATTTCCTCCTCTTCTTCTGGCTTTAAAGTCATGACTGGCAATAGTGTTTTTGACTTTATTAAAAGAAGAGTTGCGGCAACAACTAAAAAATCTGCTAATTCTTCCGGGGCGATAAAATCTTGGCTACCTACATAAACAAGGTAATCCTGAGTAACATGAGCTAAAGAAATTTCCGTAATTTCTAAATGGTTCTTTTCTACCAGTTGCAATAAGAGATCTAAGGGCCCAGTGAACTTTTGGGTAGAAACGTTATACATATTAATAACTCAAAGCTCAAAACCCACAATTAGAATTTAGAATTAAGAATTATGAATTAAGAGAGAACATAAAATCCTAAATCCTAAATTCTAAATCCTAAGCAAATTACAAATTACAAATTACAAATTACAAACAAATTACAAATCACAAATCACAAATTTCAAACAGTTTGTATTTTGTTTCTTGTATCTTGTTTGTATCTTGTTTCTTGTATCTTGTTTCTTTTTGCCATGTAAATTGTAAAATTGTAAAATTAAAAATTAATGTTTTTCAATCTTTATTTCCGCCGAAAGTATGCTTTTCACGTTATTCACCAATAAAGATTTAAATCTTTGTTCCAGATCTTTATAGAAAAAATAACTCTCTTTCTTATATTCTACCAAAGAATCCTTCCCTCCATAAGCCCGCAGAGAAGTAGAATCTCTCAAAAATTCCATTTTTTCAATATGTTCCATCCATAAAGAATCTAAAATTCTCAAATAATCGCTTTTGAAATGTTCTCTAATTTTTCTTCCTCTATAACTGCTGATTTTTCCTGAAAATTCTTCTCTGGAAACTCTTCATTAAGTTCTCCAAAAATATCTTTAATATAATCCTTTAATTGGTTTGTCGCCGCTTTTTCCAAAAGACCATCTCTAATTTTATAAAAAGCAATCCGCTGTTTATTAATAACATCATCGTATTCTAATATATGTTTTCTAATGTCAAAATAAAATCCTTCTATTTTTGATTGAGCGGTTTCTAAGGCTTTGGTGACCATTGGATGCTCAAGCGGTTGATCCTCAGGCCAACCTAATTTTTGCATCATTCCTGATAAATATTTTGGAGCAAAAATACGCATTAAGTCATCTTCCAAGGAAATAAAAAACTGAGAAGAACCAACATCGCCTTGCCGCCCTGATCTGCCTCTTAATTGGTTATCTATTCTCCTCGCTTCATGCCGTTCAGTGCCAATAACATGAAGCCCGCCAAGTTCTAATACCTTCTTTCTTTGTTCTTCCTCTGGTGGATTACCGCCTAAAATAATATCCACTCCCCGGCCAGCCATATTGGTAGCTACGGTTACTGCATTAATTTTACCGGCTTGAGCGATTATTTCCCCTTCTTTTTCATGATTTTTAGCATTCAAGATATTATGAGGCACTCCATCTCTCTTTAAATAAAGACTGAGCAATTCATTTTTTTCCACAGAAGGGGTGCCAATTAAAATTGGCTGGCCATTTTGATGTCTTTCTTTTGCCTCACGCACAATAGCTTTTAATTTCGCCTCTTGGGTGCTGTAAACTCTGTCAGGTAAATCTTTTCTAACCATCGGCTTATTGGTTGGAATAACAACCACTTCGGCGTTATAGACTTTTTTAAATTCTTCTGCTGAAGTAAAGGCTGTTCCAGTCATTCCAGATAACTTTTGATAAAGGCGGAAATAATTTTGCAAAGTAATCGTCGCCACTGTCCGGCTTTCTCTCTGAATCGGCACTCTTTCTTTTGCCTCAATCGCCTGATGCAAACCGCCTGAATATCTTCGGTCCGGCAATAACCGTCCTGTAAATTCATCAACAATAATAATCTTCCCGTCTTGAACAATATAATCACGGTCTTTTGAAAACAAATAATTCGCCTTCAGAGCTGTTTCTAAATGATGAACATATAAAAGCCCTTTTTCGTCAAAAATATTAAAACCAAATATTTTTTCAAGTTTATTGAGCCCTTCTTCGGTTAAAGAAACGGCTTTGTCTTTTTCATTAATCGTAAAATCTAAATCTCTTTTTAATTTGGGCACAACTTGTGTAAATTCCTGATACAATCTCGCCGCTTGCTGATCAGGAACAGAAATAATTAAGGGCGTTCTCGCCTCATCAATCAAAACGCTATCTGCTTCATCAATAATCACATAATGATGCCTTCTCTGGACTTTTTCATCCAAAGATGAAACTAAATGATCACGTAAATAATCAAATCCAAATTCACTATTGGTACCATAAGTAATATCTGCTAAATATGCCTCTTTTTTATCCACCGGCCGGAGAAATTCTTTAAAAACCTTAAAACTGCCAATTTCGTCTCTTTGTTCATCAACTTCTTTTCTCCTTTCTAATTTTTCTAATTTATATTGCGAATCGTAAAGATAGCTTCCTTCTTGGCTTAAACATCCTACAGTCAAACCTAAATAGTCGTAAATTTGCCCCATCCATGCTGTATCTCGTTTAGCCAAATAATCATTAACAGTAACAATATGAACCCCTTGTCCAAGAAGGGCATTTAAAGCCGCTGGCAAAGTAGCGGCTAAAGTTTTCCCCTCGCCGGTTTTCATCTCAATTATTTTTCCTTCATGCAAGCCAATACCTCCTAAAAGCTGAACATCAAAATGGCGCTGTTTTAAAGTGCGTTTGCTGGCTTCCCGGACCAATGCGAAAACTTCTGGTAAGATAAAATCTAAATTACTGCCTTCTGAAACTTGTTTTTTCAATGATTTTATTCTTTTTGGAAATTCCTCAGGCGCTAAATCACAAATTTCTTTTTCTTTTTCGTTGATTGCAGCAATAATTTTTGATTTTTCTTTCTGATAACGACTACTGACATCAGGAAAAAAAATATCCAGTAAAGACATACTATAAAATCAAAAATCAAAAATCAAAATGTAAAATTAAAAGTCAAAAGTTTAAAAATTAAAACATTTAAAATTGATTTAAAATTTAAAATTGGTAATTTAAAATTAATTTATACAGAATACAGTATACAGAATACAGAATACAGATTCTCTCAGGATCAGAATGGTAGGAAGAGATAAAATTTTCCTACCAATGGAGTTTTTCTTTAAAAAGGCGACCCAATCTTTTAAAATTACTTTTTCTCAAATCTTTATCCTTAGCAATTAAACTTTTCATATTGTTCTTTAATTTCTTTGTGACATCTTCAATACTCTCCCCTTTTACTTTGCAAACGATATCTTTTCCCGGAATGGCAAAATTTGCTTCAGCAAAAAAAATTTCCCCAGTTTGCTGTCCTAAAGAAACTTTGCCTATATTTACCGTCAAATCAGCTTTTGTCCCATAATGCTTGCTTATTTTTTCCAATGCTTTTAAATTCTTCTCTAAGTATTCTTTCTGCTGATCCAGCAAGGTAATATTAATTGGAATAATTCTTATATTCATTATTTTAATTTTACCTAATAATCCTTTCTAAATCAATCCCGCCCTTTGAGTTAATCAAAAGGGCGGGATTTGTAAAGCAAAACCAAGGTTTATCTCTTTTTTCTTACTACTTTCTTAGCTTTTTTTACTGGCTTCTTGGCTTTTTTTGCTTTTTTAACTTTTCTTTTAGCCATGTTTTTTATTACCTGCTTAAATTTTCTTTCACCCACTACAACTTTCTTCAAAATTTGAAGGCAAGTAAAACTTAAGCAGGTGAATTTTAATCAAACAGCCGACCAACCCTTTAAGTGGATTATCCAAAATGGATGCTGTTTGTGTCCATAAATTAATTTTTAGTTTCTAAAGATAAATTTTTTAATTTTTAAACTGCAAGTATAATGATTATCAAAAATTGAAAATTAAAAATTATCTTCTTAATATAATTTTAACGTAAATAAAATGATTGTCAAGAATTTACAATGATTATTTCCTCTTGTAGTTTAATTTTAAATTTTTTGTAAACTTCTTTTTGACAAAGATTTATTAAATCTAAAATATTTTTTGCCGTCGCCTTGTTAACATTTATAATCACATTAGCATGATAGGGAGAAATCATCGCCCCGCCGCATTTTTTTCCTTTAAGATTGCATTGCTCAATAAACCAAGCGGCAGAAATTTTTCCTCCTTTAATTACAGCTCCCTTTCGATGTTTTAAAGGAACTTCTTTGGCAAAAACATTCTTGAAAATGCTACCGGCTGAAGGATATTTAAAAAGACCTTTCTGAATTTTGTAGTTGCGATATTCCTGCGCTTTTTGAATGATTTCTTCCCTCTTTCCCTTTTTGGCAGAAATTTCTGCTTCCCAAATAATTTCTTTATTTTGCTTAAAAACGCTGTCTCGATATTTAAATTTACAATCTTTTAACGAATAAATCTTTTCCTCATAAGTTTCAGGGGTTATCGTTTTGACCTTTTTTACAAAGCTGGCCATATCATAGCCAAAAGAACCAGCATTACCGAAGATTGCTCCGCCAACAGTTCCCGGAATGCCGGCAACCCATTCCAAACCACTAAATTCTAAATCAATGAATTCTTTCAATAATTCCTCAAGCATCATTCCAGCCGGCGCAATAATTGTTTTTGCCCAAATCCTTTTTCTGTTATTTTTGATTTTAATCACCACTCCCGGATATCTTCTTTCAGCAAATAAGATATTTGAACCATTGCCCAAAATAAAAAAAGGCAAAGAATTTGATTTTGCCCATTGCAAAGTTTTAATTAACTGTTTTTTTGTGGAAACAATTGCAAAATACTTTGTCTTTGTCTTTACTCGCAAGGTATTGTAATTCTCTAAAGAAATATTTGTTTTAATCCAAGGGAGAATACTCATTTAAAAATTTTAATAAAGTGGGGCTTTGGAAGGGTATACTCCAAAACTATTTGTCTAAAGTGAGTGCGCATCCCCCAAAACCCCAATTGAATTTTAGAACATATTAAAGCAAGAAGCAAGTTCTTGGGGATAAAAAAATTCCGCCCTGTAAAACAGGGCGGAAAATCGACAAATAGTTGGGTTATCTAAACGAAAGATATAAATCCCGCATTAAGATAACTAACACTCACTTAGGGTTATTATACTCTATTTCTTCCCAATAATCAAGTCCCGACACTCAAAACCCAAACTCATATTTTACCTTCTTGATAGCTTGTCAAATTTAAAATCCTCTTATTGCTATAAATAAGAGGATTTTTTATTGAATTAGGACTCGGTCTTTTTTTATTAGATTCATAATCTTCTGCTCTATTGACTCTTGACTTTCACCCAAACCAATTGCTAATACTGGAATTTCAGGATGCTGTTGTTTATGTTGCTCAACCCACTTTCCACCGGTAACTGAAAATTTGCAAATCTTATAGCACCCATCGATGTAAATAAAAACAAAATCTACTCCCTCTATCAAATCAAGATAACTAAGCTTTGCCACCGGCAGAAAATCACGAATCTCTCTTCTATTTTTTAAATCTTGGAGAGCATTTAAAACTTTTTGCTCTCTGATTTTTCCGATTCTTTGAGTTACCTCTTGGCTTACTAACCGTGGCTGAATTTTCTTTTGAACTTTATCTTCTATGTTTGATACTTTTATCTCGTGCGGAAATAATTTTAGCCAATGAGTTTTCTTGCTTGGCATTCTCTCTCCAAAGCGCTGGTGCTGAGTCCTTCTTTTTAAACGGGCCATTTGATCACCACCTTTGAATTAAAATAGATGTCAATTTACTAATAATATTTTAACATTAATTTTTGATATTGTCCAGTTTATTTTAAATATTTTCTCCCTTTTAATTCTGGAGGAAAATATTCTTGTTTCTCCTTGTAATTATAATCTGGGCTGTACTTATATCCTTTGCCATATCCTAAATCTTTCATTAACCCTGTTGGCGCATTGCGAATATGCAAAGGCACTGGTAAATTGCCATATTTTTTCACATCAGCTGCCGCTTTTTCATAAGCAACATATAAATCATTGGATTTTTTGCATTTAGCCATATAAACAACCGCTTGCGCCAAAACAACATTACATTCTGGCGCCCCAATAAAATGACAAGCCTCGTAAGCAGCCACTGCCTGCTCTAAAGCTTGAGAATTCGCCAAACCAATATCTTCTGAGGCGAAACGAATTAATCGCCGGGCAATATACAAAGGATCCTCTCCTGCTTCCAGCATTCTCGCTAACCAGTACAAAGCCGCGTCAGCGTCAGAGCCCCTCATTGATTTATGCAAAGCAGAAATAATATTATAATGCTCTTCGCCGTCTTTATCATAAAATAAATTTGATTTTTGAAAAGCTTCTTTAACAATTGACGCGGTAATATTAGATGATAAAGAAGAAGCATATTCTAAAACATTCAACGCGACTCTGGCATCACCATTACTCATTTCAGCAATAAGATTGATTATCTTATCCTCTATTTTAATTTTTATTTTTCCTAACCCATTTTCCTCATCTTTTAAGGCCCTTTTAAGGATTTTAAATAAATGGGCTTTTGTTAATTGTTTTAAAACAAAAACCCGGCATCGGGAAAGTAAGGGGCCAATTACTTCAAAACTCGGGTTTTCTGTAGTCGCCCCAATCAAAATAAGAGTGCCTTTTTCAATATGCGGCAACAAAGCATCTTGTTGGGCTTTATTCCAACGATGAATTTCGTCA
>Ga0172382_10014382_pt1 | contig 10082 bp, 6 predicted proteins | sample Leawel138RmetaG_FD_122245 | JGI IMG/M metagenome (GOLD analysis project Ga0172382, IMG submission 122245) | Leachate microbial communities from a municipal landfill in Southern Ontario, Canada - Leachate well 138R metaG | ecosystem: Engineered > Solid waste > Landfill > Unclassified | place... | reverse complement strand
TCGCGCGCCACGCGCGAGACATAGTCCTGCGCGGATTCACCCGCGGCGCGAACCTCGGGCACCTCGATATCGAGGCCTTGGAAACGGTAGCCCAGCTGTTCGAGCAGCTGATGGCGGCGGGGTGAGCGGGAGGCGAGATAAAGCATCGACAAAGCTTACCCTGCCGCTGCTGTACGCACTGCGACGCCGCCGGCAAAGTCTGAATGATCGGACCGATCCTGCGACATCACGGTCGCGCGCGCCGCCAGCGCGGACGCCGGAGCCGCGATGGCTGAAGCCTAGTTCAGCTTCAAGCGATGGGCTCCGGCAGACGCTGCTGCCGGAGCCGGGGGACGCTCAGTCTTCGAAGCCATCGGCGAAGAGGCGATCGGGGTCGGGCGGCTCGCCCAGTTGCCAGGATTGCTCGAACGCACCGACATCGCACTGCGCCACCAGGTCGCCATCGCCGTCGAAGGGCCGCGCATTGCCGAGGATGTCGCTGTCCCGGCAGGCATCGGCATCGTCGATCGCATCGATCACGCTGCTGCCATCGAACCAGAACAGGCTGATGTCCTGGCCGAAGTCCCGCTGTTCCAGCCTGAATTGCCCCAGGTCGTCTGCCGGCAAGGCCTCGTTGGCCAGATTGCCGCCGCAACCACCATTGACGAACAGGTTCAGCCGCACCAGCCCTGTCGCCGGTGCCGGGACGGATGCCGAACCGGTACAGGCCAGGGACTGGTTGCCGGACGTGGCGGCCAACAGGTTGGCGCGGAAACCCAGCAGGCTGATGCTGCTGCCGAAACGGATGTGCCCACCCTCCTGGGCAGCGTTGACGTAGAAGCTGTTGTTGACGGCATCCAGTTGCACGGCGCTTGCCAGATTCAGCGCCCCGCCCTGGCCAGGCACGAGGTTGCCGTGGAAGGCATTGTTGTAGAGCCTCGCCGTCACGCCGCTTCCCGGCAAATGGCCGCGCCGCAGGTACAGGGCACCCCCCTCGTTTCCCAGGTTGACATAGAACCAGTTGCGCTCCAGTTGTACCTCGCAGGTGGCGCAGGACAGGTACACGGCACCGCCGCTCCCGCCCTGGGCATCGCCGGGGGAAGCGGAGTTCCCGATGAAACTGGAATCGCCGATCCAGACGCTGCCCAGGATCGCGCCGTCGGCATAGAGCGCACCGCCGTAGGCATACCCGGTTTCCGCCACGGTGGCGTTGCTCTGGAACCAGCTGCGCAGGATGCTCATATCGGGCAGCCTGATGCTGAGCGCGCCGCCGCCGCCCTGCCCCTCGTCGCCCGTGATCTCGGCACGATTTCCGATGAACTGGCTGTCGATGATTTCCACCGAGCCGTTGCTGCGCGACCACCTCACCGCCCCGCCCCAGGCCAGCGTCGTGGCCTCCAGCGTGCAGTTGCGGAAGATGGTCCGGTCCAGGACCAGCTTGCCGAGCGTGCCGCTGGCCGCGCCCAGGCAGGCACCGCCCTGGCCGGGCGAACCGGTCGAATAACCATTGCGCAGTTCCAGGTTTTCCAGCGTCAGCTCCCGGTTGCCGGTCTCCGAGTAGAGAATGCGGTGGCTACCGCCGCCATCGATCACCGGTGCGCTCAACGTGCCGACGATATGAAGCTCTGCCGCCGTGATGGCAGGCAGCGGCGCCTGCAGCGCAATCGTGCCGCCGTAGGGATAGGTTTCATCGAAGAAATAGATGAAGTGGGGCTCGTCGGGCGCGGCGTTGGCATTCAGGATTGCCTGCCGCAGCGAGCCAGTGCCCGAGTCGTTGGTGTTGCCCACCAGGAATCCGGCCGCCCGCGTATCGAGCGCTGTGAGGGTAAGCAACAGCAAGGCGCAAAACGTGAAAGATCTCATCATCGTGTTCTCCCGATGGGCATCACCCAGTCATGGGGAAAACAGGATCAGGCCGCCGTTTCGGACATGAATGCGGGCCTTGGTTCACCCCGCATTCATGAAAACATGACGACCCGCCCCGGCATACGACCGGGGCGGAATCGAAGCCATTACCAGATCACCACCTTGACCTCGTCCGGACGCACCATCGCGTCGCCGGCCTTGCAATCGAAGGCGGCGGCGAAGCTGTCCATATTGGACGGGGCGCCGATCGCGCGGAACGGTGCCGGTGCGTGCGAATCGGTGTTCAGGCGCACCTTCAGCTCGCCATCGGTGAAGTTGCGGCGCCAGACCGTGCCCCAGTTCATGAAGAAGCGCTGTTCCTGGGTCAGCCCATCGATCATCGGATCGCTGAAACCTTCGCCCTGCGCCGCCTTCATCGCATCGTAGGCCACCGACAGGCCGCCCAGATCGGCGATGTTCTCGCCCAGCGTCAGGGTGCCGTTGACGTGGATGCCGTCGATGGATTCATAGCCGTTGAACTGTTCCACCAGACGCGCGGTGCGGGCCTCGAAGCCGGCGCGGTCGGCATCGGTCCACCAGTTGTGGAAGTTGCCGTGGGCGTCGAACTTGCTGCCCTGATCGTCGTAGCCGTGGATCATTTCGTGCCCGATCACCGCCACGATGCCGCCGTAGTTGAGCGCATCATCGGCCTTCGGATCGAAGAACGGCGGCTGCAGGATGCCGGCCGGGAACACGATCTCGTTGCGGGTCGAGTTGTAGTAGGCGTTGACCGTCTGCGGCGGCATGAACCATTCGCTCTTGTCCACCGGCTTGCCGATCTTGGAATAGTTGTGGCGCATGTTGAAGGCACGCGCGGCCAACACGTTGCCGGCGAAGTTGTCGCGGTCGAACTCCAGCCCGCTCCAGTCGCGCCACTTGTCCGGATAACCGATCTTGGGCGTGAAGGTGGCCCACTTTTCCAGCGCCTTCTGCTTGGTTTCATCGCCCATCCATTCCAGCCCCTCGATGCGCAGCTTCAGCGCCTGCGAGAGATTCTCCACCAGCGCTTCCATCTTGGTCTTGGATTCCGGCGGGAAGGTGGCATCGACGTAGATCTGGCCGAAGGCCTCGCCGACCGAGCCGTTGAGCGCGTCCAGCATGCGCTTCCAGCGCGGGGTCTGCTCGGCCTGACCGCGCAGGGCCTGGCTGTAGAACGCGAAGCTCTGCTGCGCGAACGCTTCGGACAGGTACGGCGCGGCGTTGTCGATTTCATGGAAGCGCAGGTAGGCGCGCCATTCGGCGACCGGGACTTCGTCCAGCATCGCGTTCACTTCGCGGAAGAAATCCGGCATCGCCAGCGAGAACATCTCCGGCCGCGCCACGCCGACGGCGTCGAAGAAGGCGGTCCAGCTCAGGTTCGGGGTCAGCGCGTCGGCTTCGGCCAGCGTAGTCGGCACATAGCGCTTGGCCGGATCGCGCAGTTCCACGCGCGGTGTGGAGGCGGTCGCCAGACGAGTTTCAAAACGCATCACCGCATCGGCCTGCTGCGCGGCGACTTCGGCGTCATCACCCACCAGGGTGAACAGCGCGGTGGCGTGGGCACGCAGCGCATCGCGGGCGCTGGCGTAATCGGCGCGGTCTTCCAGATAGTAGGCGCGCTCGGGCAGCGACAGCCCGCCCTGGCCGGCATAGGCGATCACCTGGTTGGAATCGCGGTAATCGGCATTGCCGTAGAAGGAGAACAGCACGCCACGGCCATTGGCATAGGCGTCGCGCACATAGTTGGCGACATCGACCTTGCTTTCCAGCGCGGCGACGCGCGACAGGATCGGCTCCAGCGGCGTGGCGCCGGCACGCTCGATCGCGGCTTCGTCCATCGCCGAGGCATAGAAATCACCCACCAGTTTTGCCACACCCGTGGCATCGGCATTGGCGGCAGCGGCTTCGGCCAGGATGCGCTGGATTTCCAGCGAACGCTCGCTCAGGGTTTCAAAACTGCCCCAGGTGGTGCGGTCCGACGGCACCGGATTGGCCGCCAGCCATTTGCCGTTGACGTGTGCGTTGAAGTCATCGCAGGCGTTCACCGCCGGATCCAGATCGGACGCCTGGAAACGCACCACCTGGGTGCGCACCGCGGCAAGATCCAGCACCGGTGCGGCTGGCGCCGGCGTGGCGGCAGGCGTGGCGGCAGGCGTGGAATCGGTGGAATCGGCGGATTCGCCAGACGTGGCGGCAGGCTGGCAAGCGGAAAGGAAAAGCGCGGAAGCCAGCGCCAGCACCAGCGGTTTGCGGAAATTGGAGGACATCGGAGTACCCGGTATCAGTTGTGAATACCTCACTGTAGGCCATGCCCGCCACGCCCGACAGCTCCGGAAGTCATGGTCGCGCAGGGCGGCCGCATTGCTGCAACAATGCCCTTCCAGCCAGCACGGGAACGGAAATGAAGCGCAAGCACTACCGGAAAGCACTGAAGCCGATGCAGGCCGAACTGATGGGCCTGGGACGTTGGGCCAAGCGCGAAGGCGAACGCATCCTGGTGCTGTTCGAGGGCCGCGATACCGCCGGCAAGAGCGGCGTGATCAACGCCATCGCCGATGTCATGAATCCGCGCCAATGCCATGTGGTGGCGCTGTCCACGCCATCCGAACGCGAACAGGGCCAGTGGTATTTCCAGCGCTATGTGCCGCATCTGCCCAGCGCCGGCGAGATCGTGCTGTTCGACCGCAGCTGGTACAACCGCGCCGGCGTGGAAAAGGTCATGGGCTTCTGCGACGACGCGCAATACCGCAATTTCCTGCGCCAGGTGCCGGAGTTCGAGCGCCTGCTGGTGGATGACGGCATCCGCCTGTTCAAGTACTGGCTGACGGTGGACCAGGCGGAACAGGAAAAGCGCTTCGCCGAGCGCGCGATCAACCCGTTCAAGCAGTGGAAACTGTCGCCGGTGGACATGAAGGCACGCGAGCTGTACGCCGAATACGGCGCCGCGCGCGACGCGATGCTGGCGGCAACACACACCACGCACGCACCGTGGACGCTGGTGGACTTCAACGACCAGCGCCTGGGCCGGCTCACCCTGATCGACCACTTCCTGCGCACCGTGCCCGAAGAAGACACCCCGCCGGAACCGGAAACCCTGCCGCCGCTGTCGCAACCGCTGCAATCGGAAAGTTTCACCGGCCCGCTGACGCCGATCGAACCGTTCCAGTTGGAAGGCGGCAATCGCGACCGGTAGGCATCGCCGGGAAGTCACGTGGACACCGGCCAGGCAGCAACTGCGGATCCACGCCTGATCCACAACACACATGAACTGCCCGGAGTGCCGCCGCACCCGGGCGTCACTCCGGTTCAGCCCCAGTCGTAGCCGGCCCAGCGTTCGTATGCTGCCCACAGTGGCCGCTGTTGTGCCCCGGCGGAGTCAACATCCGTGATTTGCCTGTGGACCAGTCCCTGCACTGCGTGGAACGGATTGACCCAGGTCTTGCTCCCCATCACCACCGGACACCCCCGGTCAATATTGTTGGCCGGCCGGGCGGGGCCGACGTTCCAGGCCAAGGACGGTTTCCATGCGATCAGCGTCGCCCCCAGGTGTCGCGCCAGCACGTCGATGACCCACAGAGTGTCCTGGTGGAAACGCAGAGCATGGAGACGGTCGTGGATGAACCATGACGGCAGCAGATGAAGCGGGCCGAGCGCACGGAGGCTGCCCTTGTGGAGCGTCGGCGCCGCCGTGGTCTCCGGGTGGACGTAATCATCCTGCCAACGCATTGGCCAATGGTTGACTGCGACCTCCCAGATCATGTCCAGCGCCTCGGGTCGTGTTTCATCTGCCAACCCCGGATCCGCTCCCGCCGACGCCAGCATGCCGGCAAGCCGGGCATTGCTGGCGGGCAGTTCCGCGACGAACCGGGCCAGGTATTCCTTTGCATCTTTGTGCGAAAGCCGCTGGAAGTACGGGGGCAGCTGTGCATCCGGGATATCGTGGTCCATCGGGTTCTCCAGTGGGGCGCGTGCCGTTGGCTCAGTGCGGCGCACAAGGCCGGCAGGATAGCCAGCTTCGATTGTCGCCAAAAGCTCCTGCTTTCCCGGTCAGCAGGAATCCTCATCGCATCCAGGCCCGCTTGCACGGAACTCCGGGCCGGATTCCGCATAGGTCGAGGTGAGCCTGGCGAACTCCGACATCACCATGCCTATCGGCTCCTTATTCGGGCAACGCTCGTGAACAGCATCCGTGACGCCGCACCCCAGTTCGCCCCGAACTCACCGACCCAAGGCAATGGCATGCGCGATCTGCTGGTCGATTTCGTGACCGGCTTCATCCGTTTCGCGTGGCATCAGATAGAGGCCGTTCGGGTACTTTCGTGCCCACAGCTCGCCCACGGCGCGCTTGGAAGCGTTCTTCGGATGGTCGTAGCGGTCGTCGCCCTTGTACTCGATCACGACGATGCGCCCGTCCTTCAGCTTCGCGATGAAATCCGGATAGGTGGAGCCGGTCGCGGTCGGGAAGCGGAACTGCGTCGGGTGCGCCAGATTGCGCACCCACACATCGACATCCGCATTGCGCTCGATCGCCAGCGCGCAGCGGAACTCCTCCGCCAATCCGCCATCTTTCCGCTGATAGGGAAGATCGCCGGGCACGGCGTAGTAGTGCTTCTGCCACTGCATCGGCGCCGGGCACGGCGAACGCATCGGATAGGCCAGTTCCGGGAAGGTGAACGCCACCGCCGGATCGACCATGACCTCTTCCAGCTCGAACAGGCGTTGATGCGCCTGATTGCCGCGCCGGGCGCGTGCCTCGTTGAGCAGCGCCTGCAAACGCCGCATGATGATGAAACGCCCACGCACCATTTGCCCAAGGCTGTAGCCCTTGTGCTTCAACGGCGCAATCGCCTGTGCGATCCACGCGATCATCGTTTCCTGGCGTACATCGTTCTGACGGACGCGATCTTCCAGCCACACCAGCAGGTCGGATTCCTTCCAGTCTCCGGAAAGACCGGCCAGATACTCGGTCTGCGGTTCCTGCACCATGTTCATCTTCACCGCCTTCTCGCCGATGTCGATTTCCCAGGTCTGGGTGCGGGTGTCGAAGCTCAGCGTATCGAGCGCGCCAGCGGCCTCCGCCGGATTCCAGAATCCCTCCTCCACCAACAGATCGTTGGCGACCGGCAGCACGCGGTCACCGAAGCGGATCGACAACTGCGGCACCTCGAATTTCACACCCTTCTGCGCCGGTGTCTGGCGCAGCTGTGCGCGTGCGTTGTGCTGTTCCAGCGAGGTGCGCACCCTGTCGCGCCCCTTGCCGGTGAACACCTTGGCGATAGCCTCGATGCTCTCCGGCTGGATCGCACCCGTCACGACGACATCGAACTTGCCTTCTTCAGCGGCGGCCGTGATTGCGATGTTGCACAAGTCGCCGGCTGGCACGTTGGCCAGATCCGGTTTCCTGGTCGCGGTGAAGCGCGATGTCTCGACCTTCAGTGCCGGATGCTCACCCTCATCGCCGATCAGCGACGGCTGCAACGGCACGCTCTGGGCGGCTTCCAGCCGCGAGAAGCCCATGCTTTCCAGGTGGTCGGTGAACTCGACCGCCTTCGCTCCGAAGTACGGCGACACGACATGCGCATACGCCTTGTTCAGTGCCTCCTGCGCACGCCTGCGCGCGTAAGGCATGCGCAGCACGCGCCCGAGCAACTGTTCGATGGTGGTTGCCGACTTCGTCCCGGCCACCGAGCACAGCACATAGGCGAACGAACAATCCCAGCCTTCCTTCAATGCCTCCATCGTGATGATGATGCGTACCGGGCAATCGGGTGCGAACAGGTCGATGCCCTCCAGTTCGCGCTGATCGCCGGTGGCGATCTTCACCCAATCGGGATCGATGCGTTCGCCGTCCTGCCCGGTCAGGTGTTCATGGATGGTGTCGACCGTTGCCTGGCCGCCCTTGTGCTCGGCCTGGATCAGCAGGATCGGGCGGATGTAGTCGGGCTCCTTTTTCGCGATTTCCTCCAGTTCCTGCCGTCGCAGCAGCGCATGGCGCAGCGCCACTTCCCAGCCGTCCAGGTGTTCTTCCAGCAGCACCGGCAGCTTGATCATTTCTTCGGCGAACAACTGCGAGGCCGAGACGCGCACCAGCACATTGCTGGTGCTCATGTCCGGCGTTGCGGTCAGTTCGATGATCGCGCTGGGTGCAAGCCGCTCGTAGACCGTTGCGGACAACTCCGTGGCAGCGTTGTGCGCCTCGTCGGTAATCACCAGCGGGCGATGCAGGCGCAACAGGTTGGCGAAGGAAAAGCGCGGTCCCCCGCCATCCTCTGTCCGCTCAAGATCAGGCGGCACGGCATCCTTCGGCAATGCGATGAAATGCGGCTCCAGGTCTTCCTTGTGCGCGTAGAAGTCCCGCATGTCGATGTTCTGCACGCGCGCCGCCGCCATCGTCGCGACCACGATGCAGGTGCGGTTGGCCAGTTCCTGCGGCGTCAGTTGCGCGATATCGTCGCTGTCGAACACCGATACCTGCCCGCCGAACGCATCATCCAGTTCCCGCCGGTAGGGATGGCGGCGGTTCTTCAATGCCTCCAGCGTCTGCTGCTTGATGGTGCGGCTGGGCACCAGCCACATCACCAGCGGCCGCTCGCGCTCCAGCCAGTGGTCGGCGGCATAACGGATGAACCGGGCGCCCATCAGCGTCTTGCCGCCGCCGGTGGGAATGCGGATCGCGACATAAGGCACATCGCGCAGGCTCGGCAGCTCCCGCCCATCCTTGTCGCGCAGGGTGCGGTACTCGGGCACCAGCATGGTCTTGGCGTCCGGGTGCGCATGCGTGGCGAACGCCTCGGCGATGCCATCCGTGCGCGCAGCGCGCAGGAATTGGCCGAGCCGTTCCAGGGTTTCCCGCTGGTAAGTTTTCAGCTCCATGCCGTCACCTCGCCCGGATGTCGTTGGGTGTCTTGCGGAACCGGATGCCGAGCGAGCGCAGGCGGTCGTTGCTCAGGTTGGTGCCTTCGCCGTAGATCACCTTCGGGCCGTCGTGTTCGGGCAGGTCGGCCAGCAGTTTCATGGTCAGCATGTTGCCGCCGGCCAGCGACTGGTCGCCCAGAATGCCGTTGTAGAGCAGGTAATACGCGGTGCCGTTGTGCACGCCCAGCAGCGGTGATTTCATCGCGCGCGTGCTGCGCGCGGTGCCGGTCTCGGCGAACCAGATATGCGCGGCCAGATGCTCGAACCTGATTTCGGGATTGATCCGGCCCTGATCGTCGAACACCCTGGGACCGAGTTGGTAGAAGCGGAAACCGCCACCACCTTGCCAGCCGACCGCCTCGGAAATGCCGCCTTGCTCACCGTCGATGACTTTCACGAGACGCGGCTGGCAATGGGTGCGCGCGTGCTCGCCCATCTCGATACCGATCCAGCGCCGGCCCATCTTGTGCGCGACGGCTGCGGTGGTGCCGGAGCCGAGGAAGCTGTCGAGGACCAAATCGCCCGTCTGTGTCGCAATCTCTATCACCCTAGCCATTAGTCGCTCCGGCTTCGGCGTCATGAAGTTCTCGCTGCCGAATAGCGCGACTACTTCCTTCTTCGCTTCCTGCGTGTTCCCAACATCGGAATTCATCCACATGGTCTGCGGCACAACGCCTTGCTTGACCTCGGAGAGAAACCGCTTTATGCGAGGCGTGTTGTTTCCATTTGCGCCCCACCATATCCGACCATCCCTATCCATCTCCTCGAACTTTTCGCGCGACACTCGCCAATACATCCCGTTAGGCGGTCCGCTGATGGTCCGCCCTGATGGCGTCGTTATTGGATAAGTGCCAGCCCCGTAAAAGTTCCGCGCAGACAGGTCGCCAGAAGTCCAGGGGCCACGAGGATCGTTGTCGGGGTTCTTATAGGTCGCAGCTTGCTTTGCCGAACGCTCCAGGTGATTCGGACGCCATATCTCGGCGCCCTTCGCGTAAACAAAAATATGATCGTGATCGACGGAAAAATGTCGGGCCGAGTTCTTCGGTGAGAACACCTTCTGCCACAGCACATTAGCAATGAAGTTTCCACGCCCAAAAATCTCATCGCACATCACCTTGAAATAATGCGCTTCATTGTCATCCAGCGTGATCCAGATCGAACCGTCCTCACTGAGAAGTTCACGCAGCAGCACCATGCGCGGATACATCATCGACAGCCACTTGGCATGTTCCAGATTGTCGTCGTAATGCTCGAACGCGCTCTTGGTGTTGTACGGCGGGTCGATGAAGATGCACTTCACCTGC
>Ga0172382_10014376_pt1 | contig 10086 bp, 7 predicted proteins | sample Leawel138RmetaG_FD_122245 | JGI IMG/M metagenome (GOLD analysis project Ga0172382, IMG submission 122245) | Leachate microbial communities from a municipal landfill in Southern Ontario, Canada - Leachate well 138R metaG | ecosystem: Engineered > Solid waste > Landfill > Unclassified | place... | reverse complement strand
CATGCTGCCCATCGACATGGTACGGTTCCAGCGCCTGCAACAGCTCTCACCCATGGAGAAGAAGGTGTTGTCCTGCATCTCTCAGGGCATGACCAACGAAGCCATTGCCGTTGAACTTGGCCGTACCGAGACCCACGTCAAAGCCATCGTCAAGCGCATCCTGTCCATCCTGGGCTTAAGAAACCGTACCGAGGCAGCGGTGTTCTTTTACCGCTCGACCGCTGGCGGCACCCGTCCGCCCGACGGCCTGCCGGCACGGGATCTTGCCGCCGATGCGACCGCTGCGAACAGTGCAGCCGGCGAGCCGATCGTCGATGACCATGCCGAACTGGAGGAAAGCCCCGAAGGCGACCTGCCGGTGCCGGGGGAACCCGACGACGAGAAGGAATAAAGGGCCGCTCTCGACCCGTCGCGCGCGTCCTAAAGCAGTTTGCTTTTTATCTGAACCGCCAGCGGGCGGGCGTCCGCTTCAAGGAAGTGAAGCGGGGAATCACAGAGGACACTGAGGAAGGCACAGAGTACACAGAGAGTCCATGGCCACTGCGCCGCAGGCGTTAAATCCTCAATAGGGTTTTATGCGCTACGCGCAAAATTCTGCACCGAAATCTCTGTGCCTTCTCTGTGGCCTCTGTGGCCTCTGTGGTCAATCCCTTCACTTCCTCGCCCCACTGCATGGTGATTCAAGTTAAGAGAATGCCGCTTTAACCATCGCGCCCCATCGCGCGCCCCCCATCGCCTGCTCCCCCCTGTCGCCTGCTCCAACGTCACACACAAAAACAGCCGGCTATCGGACCCTAGCCAGGTCCGATAGCCGGTTTGTCTTGTGTCCCGGACCTGTCGCTCAACGCGTGGAGGACAGCCCCACCCGCATAGGCGACTCCGCCTCCGAGGTGGCTGATCCACCGGCGACGCGCATGCGCCCCTGTGGTCCCCGCGACGTCGGCCGGATGGCTCCACCAGGCCCCGTGCCACGGGCGATGCCGTGGTGAAGCGCCCAGATCGCCGCCTGTGTCCGGTTGGCGGCATTGATCTTCTTCAACAGGCTGCGCAGGTGAACCTTAACCGTCGCCTCGGTGATGCTGAGGTGGCGGGCAATGATCTTGTTCGGTTCACCCGAAACCAGGAGCTGAAGGATGTCCACTTCCCGTTCAGTCAGGTTGTGGTTTTCCTGCTGCTGAGGAACGATCATCATCGGCGTACCAGAGCCGCGCAGCAGCCAAGCCAGCAAATTGGCGGGATAAACACGTTCACCTTCGACGATCAGGGCCAATGCTTTTACCAGCACGCTGGGCTTCATGGTCTTGATAAGGTATCCGTCGATCTCGCCCTTCAGGCATTCGGTCATGGCGACCGGGCAGTGCTTGCCGACCAGGGCCACGACGCGGCTGTCGGGGAACGCCTCCCGAATAGCGATGATGCCTTCCAACGCCTCCTCGTCGTCGGCCGGCAGTTCAGTGACCACCAGATCGGGCTTTTCCCGGTCCAGATAATCGCGGGCTTCCTTGAGGGTGCCCGCCTCGAAATCGATACGGAACCGCGTATCGCGCAGGATGCTTTTCAAGCCTTCACGAAAGAACGGGTTACTTTCGATCAGACACGTGTGGATCGTACTATTTTCCATTCTCTTCCCCCTTACCTGTTGCCTCCCATAAGGCAGGTGGGATTTAGAACAAAGTCGTCGTTCGTCGGAGTGATGCTAGCCAGAAACGCCGCTCATGATACAGACGACGAGGGTAGTAAAAAAGGTCCCAGAGGTGGTATATGCGCCTCTATATCCTCAGAACACCGCTCCCTTACGGCAAGAGTAAGTAGGCCTCTTTATCATGACGTGCAGTGTACATCGTGCCACTACACTTTGGAAGGAACAATAATCGGCCAGCCCCATAGGCGACACTTCAAGACGTTCGCATGTGCAAAAAAATATATTTGTGCGATTGAAATTTTGTTTCTCATACGCCCCTACGCGCCGTAGGTGAATTTCCTCCCGGCAAATCCTACGTCACAGGATAAAGTTTTGTTGCTCAAGTCCCTGTGCAGACTTCAAAAATCCTGAGCGGCGCCATCGGCCCCGTGCAGCGCCTCAAGCCGCTTTGTGGTGCAGTTGAGGGTCATAGGGTCCGGTGTTTACTGCACGTTGATTTATGGTGCGCGCGCTAACGGCTGCCGAGATACCCAAAAAAAGTGCGTCTGGGCGGACACGTGTTGATAAAGCGCCGAAAAAATGGGCTGCCGGAGTGTTTTTTAGGTGCGCCCGATGGTCCTCTGGAACTGCCTCCTATCCCCCCTTCTATCCGATAAAACTAAGCCGGTCCAAATTCCGAGCTGCCCAACCGAACGGCGTAGACCAGAAGATCACTCGACGTCCGGGCTGTATTGGGAGATTCTAAATTCACCTTCCGTGGGAAGGCCCCGGCCTACAGCAGCGGCCCCTCACACCCCCCACCCCCCCCTGACGCTGCTGTAGGCCGCCCCCACTTCCCCCACCCCGCCATCGGCGGGGTTTTTGCGTATGAATGCGGCAAAACGTCACTTTCAGCCCGAAGGCCGCTCGGGTAGGCTGCGCCTCTTTCCTACAGGGAATGGGATAGCCCGTGTCGCAATCGTCCACGCCGTCCGACAGCCGTTCCACCGAAGCGCCCGAGAGCCTTCCACGCCTGCTCGCCCGGATGCGTTTCAAACGCGACGACTCCCTGGTTTTGGGGCCGGGACGCGTCGATCTGATGCAGGCCATCGTGGCCACCGGCTCGATCTCCGCCGCCGCACGCAGCATGGGCATGTCGTATCGTCGGGCATGGCTCTTGGTGGAGGAAATCAATAGCGCCTTTGCCCGGCCCCTGGTCGCGTCAGTCTCTGGAGGCAAGCACGGCGGCGGCGCCCGCCTGACGGACACCGGACGCGCCGTGGTGGCGGCCTATCAGCGCATGGTGGTCGCGGCCGACAAGGCGATGGCGCACGACAGGGTGTTGATCGAGGCACTCCTCGCCCGCACCGCTCCTCCGGCGACCAAGAAGAAGTCCGGCACCAAATAGCTCCAGCACCGGATAGCTCCAGACTGGCGGAAGTCCTCCGCGTCAGCGCACCAGAAATCCACAGCCGTCAGGCCGTAATCGGAAACGTCCGGCGAATGATGGGGGCGAATTCGGCGACCACACGGGCATAGACATCGCGTTTGAACGGCACAATGCTCTCCACCACCTGATCCACCTCGACCCACTTCCAGGCGTCGAATTCGGGGTTGTGGGTGGCGATGTTTATGTCGGCGTCGGCCCCAGTGAATCGCATCAGGAACCACTTCTGCGTCTGCCCACGATAGCGGCCCTTCCACACCTTGCCGACCAGATGGTCGGGCAGGTCGTAGAGCAGCCAATCGGCGGTTTCGGCAATGATTTCGGCGCGATCGGTGCCGATTTCCTCGTGCAACTCGCGTTGGGCGGCGGCGCGGGGGTCCTCGCCCTTGTCGATGCCGCCCTGGGGCATCTGCCAGTGACCGCCCGGCGTGTCGATGCGGCGCGCCACGAACACCTGCCCGGCATCGTTCACCAGCATGATGCCGGCACAAGGGCGATAGGGCAGCATCGACGCGTCAGTCATGAACAATGGCCTCTTTCTTAGCTGGACGGGCCAGGCATGACCGCCGAGGCCGGGGCGAGTGCAACACCTTTGCGCGGAAGGTCGGCAACCCAACGGACCAGACGCTCGAACGTCACCGGACGCGCGCTTGCCACCGCAATCGTCGCGCCGCGCACCTTGGCAACCTCCTCCAGCCATGCCAGTCGGCCATCAATGGCTTCGCGGAACGGCCGGGCATCAACATGCGTCACCGCCATCATGCTGGGCGCCGACAAATCGCCGCTGCCGGTCAACCCGCTGGCCGGAGCGGTGTGGACATAGAGCAATCCACGCTGCGCCAGTTGCTCCAGAACGGTGCGCATATGCACGCGCGACCCGCCGAACTTCGCGCCGGGCGTTCCGACAAAGCCGGTATATCCGACCGCCCGGCCCATCACCTGCTCCAGGCGGGTGATGTTTTCGGCCTGCGGCAACAGACTGAGCATCGACAGCGGGCCGGGATCGTGGCTGGGGAACTGGTCGTCTTCAAGCGGCAGGTCAAGCAATACTTCATGACCATGGGCACGGGCGCGCGTCACCTGCTCGGCCAGCTTCGGAGCGTAGGGGCTGAACGACAGCGTGACCTCGGCCGGCAGGCGGGCGATGGCGGCCTCGGTGGCTTCCGGGTCAAGACCCAGGCCCGACACCACCAGCGCAATGCGCGGCGTGCCCGCCGGAGCGTCAAATGGGCGGGCATAGGTTTTCCACGCCATTTCCCCCTGCGGACCGACCACCGGCATCACCCCGTTCGGCGAGTTCCGCGCCACGGCCACCACCGGTGCCTTGCCCAAAGCGGCAGGCGGTGCCTTAGGGACGGGCAGGCGTTCATAGGCCGGCATGACGTGCTGATCGGCCGGTTCAGCCGGGAACAGGGGTTCTTTCAGGGGCGGCAGGTCATCCACGGGATCGGCCGCCACGGCCAGCCGCTGCTCAGGGGGCAGCGACACCGGGGTTTCAGGCTCGGCCGGCACCGGCTCGGGTTCGGTTGCGGCGGCTGCCGGTTCCGGAGGGACTTCGGCGGGTTCAGGCGCAGCGGCGGTGTCGGCGGGCTTTTCAGGCGCCTCGACCGGCTTCGGTTCAGCCTGGGCAGCGGTGTCGGACGCATCCCCAGTTGAGTCCGGCGCGGCATCGGCGGTTTCGTTCAGCCACGGCCGCCGGCTGAGCGAGCGCCCATTGCCTTCGGTGGCCGTGCCTTGCAGGGGGGCAATGGCCGGCATGGCCATGGTAATGGTGCGTCCCGACTGCGGCGTGGTGGCCGAGGCCAATTGATCCTCGGACCCCTCGGCACCGGCCTCCAGCCCTGCGGTGTCATCGTGCGATCCGCCGAACATCCACCAAGCCCCCCCGCCAAGGACGGCGAGAAGCACCGCCGCGGCAACCGATCCCGTCAGGACGGCGCTTCGCTTACCCTTCTTGCCGGCGTCGTCCTCAAGGTCGTCGAGGCCGAGCGGCATGTCATCGTCGTCGAACGGCATGTCGTCAAGCACAGGCGCCGGCCCAGAGTCCGGCATATCGACGTCGGGCCGGTTGTGGCGGGCGCCATCGGTATCGGGTTCGTCAACCGGGGCAGCTACCTCGTCCTCGGGCACGTCCGCGGGCGGGGGCAGGCTGGAAACTTCGGCGGCAATCAGCGCGAGGACGGCGGGATTGTCGAATGGATCGGGTGCCGTCGGCTCGCCCTTTCCCTTCTTCGGCTTCTTGGACTTGGCCCCCGTCTTCGGAGCGGCTTTCTTGCCACCGCCGAACAGCGAGCCGAAGAAGCGCCTGCCGGGCTTCTTCTCACCCTTCTTGCCGGCGTCGTCATCGCCGGCAAGAACTTCCTCGGGGCCGTCGTCACGCGCAAACGGCAGGTCGTCGTCGTCCTCAGCCTTGCTGGACGACTTCGCCTTGTTCCCGCCTTTGCCTTTGAACAACCCCAGCATCGCGCTCTGTCCTCAGGATGGTGGCAGCCCTTAATTGGCCGCCACGCGTTCCCGATAAAGCGCCACCCCACGCAGAATGTCCAGAGCGCGCGCCAACTGATAGTCTTCCACCGTGGCGGGACCGCCGGCATCGCCGGGGCCTGCGGGGACGGCTTCACCCTCGTTTTCCGCCCCATTGGGGGCAGCGGCGGGGGGCGCGGTCGGGGTTACGGCCGGAGCCGCATTTTCGTTGGCCGGAGGCGTGTCACCATTGCGCAGGGCGTTGCGCAGGCTGGCTTCGCTGCGGCTGACATCCCCATTGCCCGCGTCGGCCAGCTTGAGCTGACGCACGGCAATGTCCGGCTCGATGCCGACCGCCTGAATGGACCGGCCCGACGGAGTATAGTAGCGCGCCGTGGTCAGGCGCATGGCACCGTGGCCGGGCAGCGGCACGATGGTCTGCACCGATCCCTTGCCGAACGACTTGGTGCCCACGACGATGGCGCGGCGGTGGTCCTGCAACGCACCGGCAACGATTTCCGACGCCGAGGCCGAGCCATCGTTGATCAGCACGACCAAAGGCAGACCCTCGGCCAGATCACCGCTGCGGGCGTTAAACCGCTGCGTCTCGTCGGCATGGCGGGTGCGGGTCGACACGATCTCGCCGGTATCGAGGAAGGCGTCGGACACCGCAACTGCCTGATCGAGCAGGCCGCCGGGGTTGTTGCGCATGTCGAGCACGAAGCCCTTCAGGCGGTCCTTGCCAATTTCCTGGCGTAGCGTTTCAACGGCCAGCTTGACGCCGTCATAGGTCTTTTCGTTGAACGACGTGATGCGGATATAGCCGACATCGCCTTCGCGCTGGTGACGGACCGAGCGGATGCGGATGACGTCGCGGGTGATGACCACGTCGAACGGCTCGGTGTTTTCCCGCCGGATCTTGATGGTGATCTCGGACCCGACCTTGCCGCGCATCTGCTCGACGGCTTCCTGAAGCGTCATGCCCTGCACGGACTCGCCGTTCAGGTGCGTGATGTAGTCGCCCGGCTGCAACCCGGCGCGGAAGGCCGGGGTTTCGTCGATCGGCGAGACGACGCGGACCCAGCCGTTTTCCAGGGTCACTTCGATGCCCAGGCCGCCGAACTCGCCGCGCGTCTGCACCTGCATGTCGCGGTAGTTGTCGGCGCTGAGGTAGCTGGAATGGGGGTCCAGGGATGTCAGCATGCCGTTGATGGCGGACTCGACCAGTTCCTGGTCGGTCACGTCCTCGACATAGTCGCGGCGCACGCGCTCGAACACGTTCCCGAACAGATCAAGGAGCCGGTACGTCTCCTCGGTGGTGCGGGTCTCGGCCAGCGCCGGGGTGGACGCAGCGCCCAGGTAAAAGGAGCCAACGGTGAGAACGGACACGGCGCACGCCGCGAGAAGGGTTTTGCGCATCATCTCTCTAAGATCAACCTTTGCGAGCCGAAAGCCAGGGCAGCGGGTTCACGGGTTGGCCATCGCGACGGATCTCCACGTACAGGGTCGGCGACCCTTCGGGAGCCATCACCCCCACCGGCTCCCCCGCTAGGAGCCTTTGCCCGACGGCGGCATCGATCCGGGACATCCCGGAAAGGAGGGTATGATATCCCCCGCCATGTTCGATTATCAAGAGTTGCCCGTAACCCCTGAAGGTACCAGCATAAGCAACCACCCCATCACCAGGAGCGATGACCTGGGCCGCCGGTCGGGTGGATACGACAATGCCGCGGCTGGCGGACCCGGCGGCGTCGGCCTCGCCATAGCGCGTGACCAGGGTGCCGCGCGCCGGCATGGGCATGGCGCCGCGGACCTCTTCGAGGGACCGCAACGCCGGTGAAGGCGTGCCCGCCGTACCCGTCGCCACCGACTGGGGGCGCGCAGGTTGGGCCGGGGCCGGAGCGCGCCCGGCCGAGGGCGCGGGCGGCGGGGCCGGTTTGGCGACGGCCAGGGCCGCCAGACGCACAGCTTCCGCCTCGCGCCGCTTGCGTTCCTCCTCCAGCTTGACCAGCAGATCGCGCAGGTTTTCCGCGTCGCGGGCCAGGGTGGTGGCGCGCTGTTCGGCCTTGCGCAGTTCCGCCTCAGTCGAGCGGCGCAAGTCTGCCTTGCGGCGCAAGAGCGTGGCGAGGTCGCCCTTTTGGCGGTCCAGACGCTTGGCGGCGCGCCCGATCTCGGCCTTCTGAGCAGAAATATCGCTGCGCACGGCGGCCAACGTGGTCAGCTCCCCGCGCAGGTCCGCAGCTTGATCGTTCAGGGTCGGCACCACGGAGCGCAACAAAATCGTGCTGCGCACCACATCATGGGCGGGCATGGGCTGTGCCATCATCGCTTCCGGCGGGCGGTAGGCCATGCGTTGCAGACCGGTCAGCACGGTTGCCATCTGGTCCTCCCGCGCGCCCAACTCGCCCCGCAGGCTCTTTTCGCGGGCCTTGAGGTCCCGCAGGCGGCTCTCCAGGGTGGAGAGTTCTTCCTCGGTATCCTGCGCGGAGCGGGCCGACGATACCGCCTGTTTCTGCAAGTCCTCGATCTCGGCAGCCAGCGCAGCGGCCCGTTCGGTCAGTTCCTTGCCGCGATCGCGGGTCTGCTCGATGGCCTTTTCCAGGGCTTCGAGCTTGCGTTCGGGCTGCTTGACGGCCTGCGCCAGCGCGCCATCGGCCACGCCGACAGCCCCGCCAATCAGCAGCATCATCCCATAAAGGCGCGCATCAAGCCGTGGCAGCGCGTTTCTCCTCGGCGCGACGCCCGAACAGCGGGCGCCCGGTCATTGCGTCGGGCTGCGGCAGACCCATCAGCGCCAGGACCGTCGGCGCCAGATCGGCCAGCCGCCCGTCGGCCATCTCGGTGATGCCGGGCGGGGCGTTGACCAGCACGGCCGGAACTTTGCCCACCGTATGCTGGGTAAAGGGCGCGCCCGTCACCGGATCGCGCATCTGTTCGGCATTGCCGTGGTCGGCGGTGATCAGCATCACGCCACCTGCCGCAACGATCGCCCGTTCCAGCCGGGTCAGGCTGGCGTCGATGGTTTCAGCGGCCTTCATGGCGGCTTCCATGATGCCGGTATGGCCGACCATGTCGCCGTTGGCGAAGTTGACCACGATCAGGTCATAGGTGCCCGAACCGATGGCCGCGACCAGCTTGTCGGTCACTTCGGGCGCGCTCATTTCCGGCTGAAGGTCGTAGGTGGCGACCTTGGGGCTGGGCACCAGGATGCGGTCCTCGCCGGGGTAGACCTGCTCCTCGCCGCCGTTCAGGAAGAACGTGACGTGGGCGTATTTCTCCGTCTCGGCGATGCGCAACTGCCGCAATCCAGCCTTGGACACCACATCACCCAGGATGAACGACAGTTGTTCGGGCGGGAACAGGGTGTCGAGGAACCGGGTGTGGTCCTTGGAATACTCGGTCATGCTGGCGGCGGCGGCAAAGCGCACCGTCTTTTTGCGGGCGAACCCGGCAAACGTCCCGTCGGCCAGGGCCTGAGAAATCTCGCGCGCCCGGTCGGCCCGGAAGTTCGCCATCAGCAGGCCGTCACCGTCCTTCATCCCGGCGTAGTTTCCGATCACCACCGGCAGGATGAACTCGTCGGTCTTGCCCGCCTCGTAGGACGCCGCAATGGCCGCCGTGGCGGTCGGGAACCGCTCGGCCTGCCCCAAAACCAGGGCGTCATAGGCCAGTTCCACGCGGTCCCAGCGGTTGTCGCGGTCCATGGCGTAATAGCGTCCGGCCACCGTGCCGACCGCCATCTTGGGCAGGTCGCGGGTGGCCTTGAGGAAGTCTTCGAGGAACCCCTTGCCCGACTGCGGCGCGGTGTCGCGGCCGTCCATGAAGGCATGGACCACCACCGGCACCCCGGCGCCGTTCAACTCGGCAGCCAGCGCGGCCATGTGGTCCTGATGGCTGTGCACGCCGCCGGGACTCATCAGGCCCATCAGATGCGCGGCGCCGCCGGTGGTCTTGAGCGCGGCGATGAACTGTTGGAGCGTGGCGTTGCTGGACAGCTTGCCGTCGCGGATGCAGTGGTCGATGCGCGGCAGATCCTGCATGACGACGCGCCCCGCGCCGATGTTCATGTGCCCAACCTCGGAGTTGCCCATCTGGCCCTCGGGCAGGCCGACGTCGTTCCCGCTGGTTTCGATCAGGCTGTGCGGACAGGTGGCGACCAGCCGATCCCACGTCGGCGTGTTGGCCTGCGCAATGGCATTGTCCTCGCGCTCGGGTCGATGCCCCCAGCCATCAAGAATGCACAGCACAACAGGCTTCGGACGCGGGGTAGTGGCATTGGTCATGGGGCAGACGGGTCCTGGGTCGGCAACTGCGGAAAATGGGATGGCCCCAATATAGGGGAAACCTTCAGGATTACGAGAGGACTGTTGACACCCGCGCAAGGGAAAACGGAGGCCGTTTAGGCCTCCGTTCGGTGGTGTGCGGACGAATTCGGCGAACAGCGCGCCCGGCGCGCCATCCGTCAGCGCTTTTCGGTCTGACTGAGCTCGGGCGATTCGTCGAGGATGTCCCTCATGCAGCCGCAGCATTTGCCGCACTGGGCCTTCACGCCGTG
>Ga0172382_10014374_pt1 | contig 10088 bp, 8 predicted proteins | sample Leawel138RmetaG_FD_122245 | JGI IMG/M metagenome (GOLD analysis project Ga0172382, IMG submission 122245) | Leachate microbial communities from a municipal landfill in Southern Ontario, Canada - Leachate well 138R metaG | ecosystem: Engineered > Solid waste > Landfill > Unclassified | place... | reverse complement strand
GGACATGGACGGCGATGACCATCAGAATCGCGGCGCCGACCAGCAGTTGCGCGCCGGTGGCGACGGCGGAGAGGACGCGGCGCGCATCGCCGAGCGTGCCGTAGAGGCGCGTCAGCACCTCGCCGGGGAAGACGGCCATGGTGGTTTCGGCGCGGTATTGCTGGCGCAGGGCGTAGGCGTCGGCGAAGCTCTTCGGCTTGACCACGATGGCCGGCACGCCGGGATTGTCCGGGTCGGCCAGCGCGGCGTCGTCCAGCGGCCGGGCGCCGGACTCGCCATGGTCATGATCGTGGCCGTGGTCCTCATCCGCGTCATGGGCGTGGGCATGAGCATGGTCCGCGTGGACGTCCCAGACGGACTGGATCGGCACGAGGATGGCGCGGTCCCAGGGCGTTCCGGTGGGCGCCATCCGCCCGACGATCCGGTATTCGGCGTGGGCGTGCACCTCTCCCGGCTCGCCCGCGGTTCCGTGGAAGGGATGGAAGCGCGCGCCGAGGTGAAGCGTCACCTGCGCGCCGGCCACCGCGTCGCCCGGATGGTCCAGCCCGCTGCCTTCGGCAAGCTCGCCGAGCATGGCGACGGCGTCGGGGGTGGTGCCGACGATGGGATAGTCGCGGACGAAATCTCCGAACCCGACCGGCACCGCCGCCGCCACGCGCGGGTCGGCGCGCAGCTCGGCCAGCACCCGCGCCGGCAGGAGCGGCAGCGGCGCGGGCTGGAGGAAAACGGAGGACAGCACCAGCTGCGCCTCGCTGCCCGGCGCGCCGACGACGAGGTCGAAAGGGGCGGCGGCGCGCGCGCTGCCCAGCCGCAGGGCGCGCTCCTGAAGCGTGACCGCGACGCCGAGCGCGGTGGCGAGCGCCACCAGCAGCCCCAGGATCGCCACGCCGATCCGGTTGCGGCGAAGATCCGCCAGAATGAAATGGAACATGCCCGTCTCCCCGCAATCAGGCCGTCAGGCAGCCGTTTTCCAGCCGCAGGGCGCGATCGAGCCGCCCCGTCAGCCTGTCGTCATGGGTGGCGACGATGAGCGTGGCGTCCGTCTCGCCGGCCAGCTCCAGCAGCAACCCCGCCACCGCCGCGCCGGATTCGGCGTCGAGACTTGCGGTGGGCTCGTCGGCGACGATCAGGCCGGGGCCGCCGATGAGCGCGCGCGCCACCGCCACGCGCTGCATCTGGCCGCGCGACATGGTCTCGACCGGCTGGCCGGGGCGTTCGATGCCGACCCGCTCCAGAAGCTCCAGCGCCCGCCCGCGTGCGCCGGCGGGCAGGCGCAAGCGCGACAGGCGCTGCGGCAGGAGCACGTTGGCCTCTGCCGAAAGGCCGGGAAAGAGGTGGAATTCCTGCATGACGAGCCCGACATTGCGCGCGCGCCAGCGGTCGCGCGCGCCTTCGGCCAGGCCGGCCAGGTTCTCCCCGTTCCAGACGACGCGGCCCGCGCCGGCGCGCTCCATCCCTGTGATCACGTTGATGAATGTGGTCTTGCCGGAGCCGGAGGGGCCGGTGAGCGCGACCCGCGCGCCCGGCTCCAGCGCGAACGCCGCGATGTCCAGCGCCGGCGCGGGCAGGCCCGGATAGCGGACCTCGACTCCTTCCATGGAAAGCGCGAGCATGGCTCAGGCCTTCCGGAAATCGGCGCCGACGACGCGCAGCAGGCTGACGAACCCCGTTTCCGGATCGGTCCGGGAGCCCACCTCCAGCGTGCCGGCGACCTCGATGAGGCCGTTGGCCTGCTCGAAGGTCCGGGCGCGATCGAGATAGACGACCACGATGTCGTCGGGCCAGTCGGCATCCGACGAGCAGAACGGACAGATCGACACCGGCACTTCGGTGAGAACGAAGAAATCGGCCTCGGCCTTGAGCGGCGGCGCCATGAACCCCCGGATCGTGACCGGTGCGCCATCCAGCGCCTTCACCTTGTCGGAGAAGCTCAGGCCGAGAACGCCGAAGCTGCTGTAGAGTTCGTCGAAGCCCAGCATGGATCCGGCGGATGCGCGCACCGGCGCGAGCAGGACGGCGCCCAGCGCGGCGAGCAGCCGGCGGCGTGTGAAGCGGAGCATCTGCATCTCCAGTCTCTCCCGGAACGGCCGAAGGCCCGGGCGTCGAGGCCCGGGCCTTCCCGCCGCGTGTGCGGTCCTATTGGGTCTGCCGGGCGCCGAGCGCGAGCGCCTCGGCGATCACGCGGTAGACGTCGCTCTGCTCCATGTAGCCCCTGAAGTTCTCGGAACCGGGGCCGCTGGACTGGAGCACGACGTCGTCGATGGCGTGCACGCCGGTGTCGCCGCTCGCCGGGATGTTGCCCTGCACGAACACCGCGCCCGGCACGTCCTTGTAGGCCTCGTTGGCGACGTACTTCTTGTTCTCGTCCTGGATCGCCGGCACGAACGGGCCGTCGAGCTTGGGGCGGAAGGTCTCGTAGTGGTCCGGGCCGTTGTTGGCGGCGAGGAACAGGCGGCGCGAGACGTCGACGCGGTCGGGATAGCCGTCGCCGTCCGCGTCGGCATAGTTGGGGAAACCGGCCTCGGCATAGGTGCCGACCTTCTCGCGCATGGCCTCGCCCGGCTTGTCGTCATCGACCGTGCCGATGATCGAGACGCCGTGGGTGTGGTCGCCGGTGACGATGATCAGCGTGTCCGGGTTGCCGGCGGCGAATTCCAGCGCCGCCCCGACCGCGTGGTCGAACTCGATCGTGTCGATCACGGCGCGGTCCCAGTCGAGCGGATGGGACATCTTGTCGACATTGGCCGCCTCGACCACCAGCACGAAACCGTCCTCGTTGCGCGACAGGAGGTCGAGCGCCGTGCGCGTCATGTCCACGAGGCCGGGCTGCTCGGGGAACTTGTCTACCGTGCCCTTGCCGAGGAAGTCGCGGTCGAGCGTGGTGTCCATGTTGCCGGTGTGGAACAGGCCGAGCACCTTGCCGGTGTTGGAGCCGCGCGCGGCCTCGAGCTCGGCCTTCGTCGTCGCCAGCGCGTAGCCGTCCTCCCGGTAGAGCGCGACGTGGTCGATGTCGTCCTTGCGCTTGGAGCCGGGCGTGGACTGAGGCAGGAAATAGGCCGAGCCGCCGCCCAGGATCACCTCGGGCCGGAGGTCGTAGGTCTGGCTGTTGATCTCGGCCTTGTCGGCGCGGCGGCGCGTATGGGCGAAGACCGCGGCCGGCGTGGCGTCCTGAAGCTCGGCGGTGGTGACGATGCCGATCGACTTGCCGGTCTGGCGACGCAGCGCCTCGGCGAGCGTCTCGACCTTGGGGTCGTCCAGCGAATCGGGCGTGCGGTCGGCATAGACGCCGAGCGCGTTCACCGCCGTCTTGTGGCCGCTCATATAGGCCGACATCGTGTTGGCGCTGTCGGTGGCGATCGCCTCGGTCGAGGAGGTGCCGATGAAGGCGGCCCGCTCCAGCCCGTCCATGTTCAGCCGGCCGTCGGCCTTGCCCTCGGTCATGCCCCTGGACATGATGCGCGCGGCAGTGCGGTGCGCGACCGACAGGCCGTCGGCGATCAGGAAGATCACGTTCTTCGCCACCGGCGTATCCGGCGTGCCGTAGACCTCCCAGGTCACGGACTTCTCCTGATCGCCGGCCTTGGCCACCACGGTGTAGGCGCCCGGCTCCGTGATCGTCACCGCGTCGATGCGCACGGCCGAGGCCTCGACGCCGTCTTCCTTCTCGATGAAGGTGGCGGCCTTGCCGAGCACCTCGGCGGCGGGCCGGCCGTTGACGGTCACGCTGACCTCCGCTTCGGCGACGACGCCATCGAACTCCACCTTCACGTCGAAAGGCGAGGAGACCAGAATGGTGGCGCGATCCAGCGGGAGGATCGTCGCGGCGGCGGCGATCGCCGGCGCCATGAGGATGGTGGTGGCGGTAAGGATTGCGAGCAGGCTTCGCATGACGGTTCTTCCTGTTTTCACGAAGGTCCGTCCTGGCTATTCCAGTCGGGTAACACTCCTGTGACGCCCGAGGCGGCCCGTCATCGCCGCTTGCGGACGACGCAGATCCAGGAGAAGCCGCGATGCATCCGTTCCGCCTCGCTCTCGCCGCCGATCTCGGCCGCGATGGCGCCGGCGACCTCGATGAGGTCGGGCCGGGGCGTGACGTGGTACCAGCGCAGCCAGGTGCGCATGGCGTGCCGGCTCCAGCGGGGGAGGCCGGCCATGTCGCCGAAATCGACGACGTGCAGTTCCCCACCCGGCGCGAGGTAGCGCACGGCGTCCCGCATCACGGCCTGCCAGCGCGGAATCATCGACACGGCGTAGGAGATGAAGACGCGGTCGTAGCCCTCCTGGCGGAACGTCGCCAGCGGGTCGAAGCTCTCGGCATCGGCCCAGGCGAGGCGTATCCGCTTCGCCATGCCGGCGCGCGCGACCGCGGACGCCGATGCCGCCAGCATCTCGCGCGATATGTCCACGCCGTGGAAGCCCGCATCGGGATAGCGCCTCGCCGCCTTGATCAGGTTGCGCCCGGTGCCGCAGCCGATCTCCAGCACGGTGCCTCCCGGCGGCGGGCGCAGGCCCTCGATCATCGGGTCGCGGCCCAGAAGATAGTATTTGCGCGTGGCGTCGTAGAAGCCGAAGCGCCGTTGCAGCCTGTAGACCCGGTCCATCAGCGCGGCATGGTCGAGATCGGTCGCCATGGCCTACTCCTCGAGGCTGTGAAGATGAAAACCGCCATAGATCGAGGAGCGGTCCTCCTCGTGCAGGACGCGCGATTCCTGCTCGTGATAGCGCCAGCGGACGAGGAGCGCCGGCTCCAGCCGGCCGAACAGCAGGTTGTCGGCGGCAGCAGTCCTGAAGATCACGCGGGCGCCGGGGCGGGCGGTACGGGTAATCTCGCGCCAGAGCGCGTTCAGTTGCGCGTCGCTCATCCAGTCCTGTGCATCGAGGAGCACGAAACGATCGACGCTTGCCGCGGGCTTCGACGCCAGCAGTTCCGTTATCGACCTGTTCCCGATCGAGATGCGCGCCGCGCGCGCCTTGACCGCGTCGTAATTCTCCTCGCGCAGATAGGGCGGCAGCGGCGCGCCCGCTTCGCCATATCCGCGGCCGAAGGCCTGCCAAGCGAAATAGTTCTCCGACAGGGGGAACGCGCAGGCCAGCTTCCTCACCCTTTCGTGCAGGACCGACGCCATGCCTTCGCCCGAACCGGCAAGCGCATCATATTGCTGCGGCGGTATCCCCAATCCGAACAGCGAGGATTTGCGCCGCGTCATCCAGCGCACCACCGGCTTGTCGAACAGCGGCGACAGCATGGTCTCGAAATAGCGGCGCTGGTCCTCGATGTCGTGCGCCCGAAGCAGATCGGTCGGGTCGACGCCATGCATGCGCGCGATGCGATGGCCCCAGCCTATGAAGATGCCGAGCGCGCCGTGGCGATAGAGTTTGCGCCGGAAGATCGAAATGCGGCGGCGCCCGGAAATCGTGCGCGCTTCCCAGTAGCCGCGCGTCCGCCCGTCGAGCCGCGGCCTGAGCCAGCGTTCATAGGCGCTGATGTTCGCGCGGTCGTCTCCGCCGCCGTAGAAGCGGCGGAGATGATCGTGGTCCGGCAGATGCTCGATGGCGGCCAGCTTCAGCCGGTTGAAGGCGACATGGGCCGGGTTGAGATCGACGGCCTCGATGCAGGCCGGATCGGCGATCAGGTAGGAGAGGGCGTTGCAGCCGCCCGAAGCGATGGTGACGACGTGATGGCCGGGCGCGATGCGCAGCGCCCGCATGTCCACGTCCGGGTCCTCCCAGATCTGGGCATAGACGAGGCGCGTGAAGAGGCGGGCGAAGACGAACTGCGAAAGCCCCTCGCGCGACATCAGCCGCTTCTGGCGCACCGCCCGCTGGAGCCGCTGGCGGGCTTCGCCGGCTCGGACCGGGTTTTCGGCAAGCGGCAGGGTCATCGCGGCGATGCTCCGGGAAAGGGACGGGGCATGAAACCATGCGCCCGTCCGGCCATGACGGTCTTCGGCAGGTGGCTCAGGAACTGGCGCGCGCATTCGTTCCAGTCGTAGCCGGACGCTTTCGCCACCGCCTCATTGCGCGGCACGTCCAGCGCGCGCAGCGCGGCTTCGCGCAGGTCTTCATCGAGCGCGCCGCCCTTGCCGTCGCCGAGGATGTCGATCGGGCCGGTTACCGGATAGGCCGCGACCGGCGTGCCGCTGGCGAGCGCCTCGAGAATGACGTTGCCGAACGTATCGGCGCGGCTGGGGAAGACGAAGACGTCGGCCGATGCGTAGATTCCCGCCAGTTCGCCGCCCAGCTTCGTGCCGAGGAAATGCACGTCGGGATATGCGGCCTTCAGCGCCGGAAGATCGGGGCCGTCGCCGACGACGACCTTGCTGCCGGGCAGGTCGAGATCGAGAAATGCCGGCAGGTTCTTCTCCACGGCGACGCGGCCGACATTGAGGAAGATCGGGCGCGGCAGGCCGCAATCCTTGCGCCGGGCGGGGTTGAACTCGATGGTATCCACGCCGCGCGACCAGATGCGGATGTTGCGGAAGCCGCGCCGTTCCATCTCGCTCCGCAGCGACGGCGTGGCCACCAGCATCGCATGACCCGAATTGTGGAACCGGCGCAGCCACGCATAGCTCCAGCGCTCTGGAACCGGCAGCCGCGCGCTGAGAAACTCGGGAAAGCGCGTGTGGTAGCTCGTGGTGAAGGGGATGCCGCGCGCGATGCAATAGCGTCGGGCCATGATGCCGAGCGGCCCCTCGGTCGCGATATGGATCGTGTCCGGGGCGATGGTCTCGATGCGCTCCCGCATCCGCCGGGGCAAAGCCACGGCAAGGCGGATATCCGGGTAGGAGGGCATCGGAACCGTCGGGAAATCGGCCGGGCAGATCACGGCCGTCGCCACGCCCATGCCGTGAAGCGATGCAAGCAGGTTTTCCAGCGTGCGCACGACGCCGTTGACCTGCGGGCGCCAGGCGTCGGTGACGACGAGGACGCGCATGTCAGGCCGCCGCCCGCCGGCGCAGCACGGGGATCGCCGCGCCGCGCCGGTCATTGAGCATCGAGCTGCGTTCGGCCCAGCGAATGATCTCCATCGTCCCGTCCGCATGCTCGACGACGGCCGTGCAGCTTTCCACCCAATCGCCGGTGTTGATGTAGGCGAGGCCGTCGAAATCGCGTTGCGTCGCGTGGTGGATATGGCCGCAGATGACGCCGTCGACGCCCTGGCGTTCGGCCTCGGACGCCAGCGTTTCCTCGAAGCGGCCGATGAAATTGACGGCGTTCTTGACCTTGAGCTTCGCCCAGGCGGAGAGGGACCAGTAGGTCAGGCCGAGCCGGCGGCGGATGCGATTGACCCGCGTGGACAGGGCCAGCGCGACCTCGTAGGCCCAGTCGCCGAGGAAGGCGAGCCATCTGGCATGGCGCACCACCACGTCGAAGACGTCGCCGTGAATGACGAGATAGCGCCTGCCGTCGGCCGCCTCGTGGATCGCCGTTTCGCAGACCTCGATGCCGCCGAAATGCGTCCCGTAGAAATCGCGCAGGAACTCGTCATGGTTGCCGGGGATGTAGATCACCCGGGCGCCCTTGCGCGCCTTGCGCAGGATCTTCTGGACCACGTCGTTGTGCGACTGCGGCCAATACCAGCCATTGCGCAGCCGCCAGCCGTCGACGATGTCTCCGATCAGGTAGATGGTGTCGGCGTCGTGTTCCCGCAGGAACTCGAGAAGCGCATCGGCCTGCGCTCCCCTGGTGCCGAGATGCACGTCCGAAATGAAGAGGCTGCGATAGCGCCGGGCAACCTGCTCGACGGTCGAATCGGTGTGATGGGTCCGTTTCATGCGCGTATTTCAGCAATCACGGATTACACGCGGATGACACACGCGTCGAAGATCGCCCACCCCCACCAGTATCTCACCTGGGCGCAATCACCGGCGGCGTCGGCTCAGGAGCGCAGTTCGAGGATGACGGAGCCGGCCGAGCGCGTGCCGCGAACTACCCCCCGCCACCCCTGTCCCGCCGACCCCTCGACGATCTCGTCGCACCCGAAGTCGCGAAGTGGGTCGGCGATCAGCCTGGCGCCAGATGGCGAATTTCCTCGGTGAGTTCGACGAAACGGTTCCTCACGGGCACGGCTGGTTCTCCGGATGGCCTCTTGCACCGCCTGCTGGCGAATATCGCCGACGATGCGAACGCGAACCCGGCGGGTCCAACACCTGCGCCATGGCCGCGCCCAGCGCGTCCGCCACGCCCGCATGCTCGATGCGGTGACCGACCAGGGTGAAGATCGAGAGAGGTATTCACGCGCCGCATGATATATAAGCTAGATGGACAAGTCGCGCCTGCGGACGCAATAGGGACGGGCGCGAGAAAGAATTCGCGCGGCCGGCACAGGAGAACAGCCATGAGGGAAGCCGTCATCGTCAGCACTGCCCGCACCGGGATCGGCAAGGCCTATCGCGGCGCGCTCAACGCCACCAGGTCGCCGACGCTGACCGGCCACGTCCTCGACCATGCGATCCGCCGCGCCGGCATCGAGGCCGGCGAGATCGACGATTTCGTGCTGGGCACGGTGCTCGCCGCCGGCACGGCTGGCATGAACCTGGCGCGCAATGCCGTGTTCGCGGCCGGTGCGCCGGTGAGCGTTTCGGGCCAGACGCTCGATCGCCAGTGCGCGTCGGGGCTGATGGCCATCGCCACCGCTGCCAAGCAGGTGATCGTCGACGGCATGGACATCGTCGCGGCCGGCGGGCAGGAGAACATCTCGGCCGTGCAGGACCGCTATTTCGCCTGGATCGGCGAGGATGCCGATCCGAACGTCATCGCCAAGGTGCCGCACGCCTATATGCCGATGCTGAGGACCGCCGAGTTCGTGGCCGCCAAATACGGGGTCAGCCGCGAGGCGCAGGACGAATATGCCTTGCAGTCGCAGCAGCGCACGGCGGCGGCGCAGGCTGCCGGCCGCTTCGACGACGAGATCGTGCCGTTCACCACGACGATGCTGGTCAAGGACAAGGAGAGCGGCGCGGTCTCGAAGCAAGAGGTCACGCTCGACAGCGACGAGGGCAACCGGCCTTCGACCACGCTCGAGAGCCTCGCCGGGCTCAAGCCCGTGATCGAGGGCGGTGTCATTACCGCCGGCAATGCGAGCCAGCTTTCCGACGGCGCCTCCGCCTGCATCGTCATGGATTCGAAGCTGGCGGAAAAGCGCGGGCTGAGCCCCCTCGGCATCTATCGCGGCATGGCGGTGGCGGGCTGCGCGCCGGAGGAGATGGGCATCGGCCCGGTCTACGCCGTGCCGAAGCTGCTCAGGCAGCACGGCCTCAAGGTCGAGGACATCGGCCTGTGGGAACTCAACGAGGCCTTCGCCGTGCAGGCGCTCTATTGCCGCGGCCATCTCGGCATCGACCCCGCCCTCTACAATGTCGACGGCGGCGGCATCTCCATCGGCCACCCCTACGGCATGACGGGCGCGCGCCTCGTCGGCCACGCGCTGATCGAGGGCCGCAGGCGCGGGGCGAAATATGTCGTGGTGACGATGTGCGTCGGCGGCGGCATGGGCGCGGCCGGGCTGTTCGAGGTGAACGGATAGAGCCTGCTCTACCCGGATGCGCCAGACAAAAGAAATGCCCGGCGCACACTTGCAATTCGGTGGCCGACCGGCTAGGAAGCCGCCCTGTGGAAGGTGGCGGCCCGCGGTCGCTGACAACCGCCTCCGCAATTTGAGACGCGCCCGTAGCTCAGCTGGATAGAGCACCAGACTACGAATCTGGGGGTCAGAGGTTCGAATCCTTTCGGGCGCGCCATTTAACTCCCTGAATTTGTTACGGATTACTCGCGATTTTGAGGTCGTGATGTTTTTCTTCCTTGGCCCAGTTTTCGCGTAGACCAACTCTAGACCAACTTGCACCCGCTGTGAGGCTACCTCCAGACGCGTGTGGTCCACGTGCGGTGTCGCCTACGACCCGATCATTGGAACATAGGGCGAGAATCGTGAGAAGCTTCTCCCACTGGACACGCTGCCCGGATTTAAGAAGAATTTGAATCAATTTCCCACCAAGGCAACGGGATGAACCGCCCCGGGATTGCCGGAGGCATTTTGGTTTGAGTCACGCGGCCATGGGTTGGGCTTCCAGCATAGCGTAGTAGCGTTC
>Ga0172382_10014372_pt1 | contig 10088 bp, 10 predicted proteins | sample Leawel138RmetaG_FD_122245 | JGI IMG/M metagenome (GOLD analysis project Ga0172382, IMG submission 122245) | Leachate microbial communities from a municipal landfill in Southern Ontario, Canada - Leachate well 138R metaG | ecosystem: Engineered > Solid waste > Landfill > Unclassified | place... | reverse complement strand
TTGATATCCACTTCCCATTGGATCTGATACTTCACCTGTAAAGATTAGGGTTAGGTATGTTTTAATCCTATCTAAACGGTACGGTTCTAATATTGCAGCTATGATAACTATTGGTATAGAGAGTAGTACTATTGCTAATGACCCAACATTGTGTGCTTTGTCCTTTCCTGATACAAAGAACATAGCGAATGTTGTAACCCCAATTATTATCGTAGTTCCTAAATCAGGTTCAAGCAGTATTAATATTGCAACAGTACCTAGGATAGCGAGGAAACCAGCTAGATTTCTTAAGAATCCTTTTTTAAGAGCATCTTCAAACTTTGTATAGCTATAATCTTTTTTAGCTAACCAACTAGAGAAATACATAACAATGGCTAATTTGGCAAACTCTGCTGGCTGTATTGGTGGTATTGGACCAATCTGAAACCATCTCTTTGCTCCATTAGATTCTGTTCCAAACAGTAATACTAGGGCAAGTAGAGCAATTATTACAATTAATCCTGGTAATGCAAGCTTAAGAAGCTTTCTATAATCAATTATATAAAAGAAAAAAGCAGGTATACTGCCTAGAAGTAACCATAGTAACTGCTGTCCTAAGAAGTAAAATTGATTGCCAAAATCTTGATTAGCTTTATATACACTAGCATCATATATCATTATGGCTCCAAATATAGCCATTACTATTAAAAATAGTAGTATGAATTTGTCTGGTGAATGTTGTCCAGTACTGGATTGTCTTTTTTTTACTCTTTTACTCGACATTGTATGCTTACTAATATACTATATATTGTAATATGAAACAAAAAGATGAAAAAATCTTACTTGTTGTTGGTGGTCCTGGAGGATCTGGTAGCTCTACAATCTCTAAGATGCTCTCTAAACACTTCTCTATAGAGAGAATATATGCAGGAGATCTGTTTAGAAAGAAAGCTAAAGAGGAGGAGATAGAGTCGTTCGAGGAGTTCTTACAAGATATTTCAGATGGTGGAAACAGTTTAGATTTAGAGATTGATTCTCTTTTAATTGAGTATGCAAAAAGAAGAAATATATTAATTGAGAGTAAGGTGTTTGGTGCACTTGCAAAGAAAAAGGGTATACCCTGTACTGCAACTATATGGTTAGAAGCTGATATTAATATTAGAGTAAAAAGAAAGTTAGCGAAGGAAGGAGCTACAGGAGTAAAAGGGTTGATAAGGGGGATGAGGATAAAGAAGAATTTAAATAGGAGATACAGGATAGATAGAGAGAAGTATATGAGATTGTATGATATTAAATATGATTCACCACGTCTTTACTACGATATTGTGTTAGATACCTCAAGATTAAATGAGGTAGAAACATTTAATTTAATTTTAGAAAGATTAAAAGATGGACGATTCATTTAACAATAGTGTAACTCCTGATGGAGATGAGAAGCCTGATATAACATCACATGTACCAATTCGATCTAATGATATAGAGAATCCAGATAGCAATCCAGAGGATTTAGATAGTAGATGGTTAAGGTGGAAATGTCTTAACTGTGGATATTTGTATGAGGGAGCAAAAGAATTAAAAGTTTGTCCTAGATGTGGTAATGATAATCCTGATATGTTTGAGGATGCTGATTAATATGCCGAGAGGGGGAATCGAACCCCCACTCTATTTCTAGAACGGGATTTTAAGTCCCGCGCGTCTGCCTATTCCGCCACCTCGGCATAATCTGTCGTATTTTATATCCTAAGAGCTTTCTTTTCAATACATTAGGTGACGACGGGAGTCGAACCCGTGATAGCGGTTTTGCAGACCGCGGCCTTAACCAACTTGGCTACGTCACCTTAAGATCCTATGATATCTTTTACTTCTACTATTTCTAGTATTGTATTCTTGGATCTGTTTTTGATAGAACTGCCACTAATAATAGCAATTTTATCCTTTAAATCCAACTCTCCGTATGAATATACGGTTTCTACAGATTGTATAACTGTATGATCCCTATCCTTAGGAAATCTCTTTAGGTAGAAAGTCTTTACACCTCTAAGAAGAGAGCTCTGTCTAACCTGTTTAATACTATCACTAATCTCCCATATAGGAATATTTAATCTGTGTCTAGATAGGCTCCTTACTGTTTTACCAGTAATGGATATTACAATAACGCCTTTAAGTGAAAGAGAGTGAGTCATATCAAATAGGCTTCTACATATCTCATCTGTTTCAATACATGCCTTTGTATCTCCCATGACCTTTTGAGGACGCAGGACATTCTCAACTCTAATGGCAATGTTGTTCATTGTTCTTACTGCATCTATTGGATACTTTCCTGTAGAAGTTTCAGCAGAGAGCATTACTGCATCCGCTCCATCCATTATAGCATTAGCTACATCACTTACCTCTGCTCTTGTCGGTCTTCTACTCTCTCTCATACTCTCTAGCATTTGAGTAGCTACAATAACAGGGATACCAATATTTCTACATTTAAAAATGATTTGTTTTTGATATATGGGGACATCTTCTAAGGGTAGCTCTACTCCCATATCTCCTCTTGCTATCATTACACCATCTACATAGTTAATTATCTCATCTATATTCTCTAACCCCTCGCCATCTTCAATCTTAGCAATTAGCTTACAATCAGTTTTACCCATAGCTTCCCTTATCTCTGCAATATCTTGTATATTTCTAATAAAGGAGGCGGATATATAATCAAAATCATTCTCTACTGCATACTTAATATCCTTTTGATCTTTCTCGCTCAAAGATGGAAACCTTAAATGAACATTTGGAATATTTACAGTTTTGTTAGGTTTGAGTACCCCACCCTGTTCTACTTTACAAAGTACTTCTCTATCTCTAATATCCTCTACGGTAAGGATAATGTTACCATCATCAAGAAGTATCTCACTCTTCCTATCTACATCCTCATGAAGTGTAGGATATGTAACAGCTATATATTTATCTGGTAGGTTCTCATTAGAGGTATTACCTTCTGAGGTTAGAATAACAAAGTCTTTCTCTTTTAGAATTTTCTCTTCGCTAAAACCTGTAACCCTAATCTTGTGTCCTTTTGTATCTAGCATGATTGCAACCCTTGGAGATATCCTCCTTATACTTTTTGATACTCTTCTTAGTTCATCAAAGTCAGCAAATGAAGCATTGATACGTGCTACATCCATACCCTCTACAATCATCTGTTTGAGAACACTCTCATCCCAAGAAGATGGACCTACTGTTGCTATTATTTTTGTTTTGGCGAATTCTTTCATTGGCAAAATTTTGGACAGCTATAACTAAATATACATAAATATGCATCACTTTAACAAGCTACTTACTATCCTATATTAAAAATAGCTAGTAAATATTGCATTGAATACTTTTATATGTGTAAAATGCATCAAATAATATAGGAAGATATATAGTATGAAAAAGTTTTTTAGAAATTTAATTCAATTCTTACTTATCTCTTATGTAATTCTAGGGTTATTTGATGGAATAGTATTACCTACCAATCCTTTATATCTATTTGCAACCTTACTTGTACTCTCTACTGGTATGTTAATGGTATCCGTTATATTGAAATTCTTAACTATAAAAGAGAATTTTCTTACTACCCTTGTTATGTCATTTTTAATAGTACTCGGTTTCTTCTTCCTATTAGATTTCTTTATGACAGGTTTCTATATTGAGGATTCAACTTTTAACGGTTTTGAATTAGGGAATTTAATATTTAATAGTATGGAGATGACCCCTACTATTACAATGATAGTGGCATCTATTTGTACATCATTTTTACTATCAACTCTCTCAGTCCTTGAGAAAAGCTCATAATATTGTATAATCATTCGCATGGATTCAGCGACACAAAATATACTGCTTTATGTTCAACTAATAGTTTGTACTTTGGTAGTAGTTTCTATCCTGTTACAAAATAGGGCAGAAGGATTAGGAAAAATGTTTGGTGGTGGTGGAGAGGTATATAGGACTAAAAGAGGATTTGAAAGATTTCTATACTATTTTACAATATTTCTTACACTTCTACTTGTAACAATATCATTGATATTAGTTAAGTATTCTTAAGAAGGAAATAATGAGTAAGACCACGCAAGGTTTAGAAAAAAGCAGAAGAGGCAAACTCTCCATGAAAGAAGCATTTGAACTGATGAAACCATCTAATGATGTTATTAAGGTTGGTGTTTCTGAAAAGAAGAGATTTTCTCTAAGAGATACTCTTTGGAACTACCCTGAGAATGTTATTAAGCTATTTAAGAACTCATCTCCTTTAAGTTTTATTTTGATTTTCATACTGCTTGGATTTGGTATGTTTTCCTTTCTAAGAAGTGATGCCCTTGCTGAGGTATTTTCTGCTAAAAAGACATCAGTTTTTGTAGAGGGTAATGTAGGAGCTATCTCTTCATTCAATCCTCTTTTTATTTCTCAAAACGTTGTAGATAAAGATATACAGGCATTAGTATTTGAAAAGTTTATAGATATTGCTAAAGATGGTACTCCACAACCAAACATTGCTAAACAGTGGATAGTAGCAGAGGATGGAAAAACATATGATTTTATTATCTCACTTGATCATAAGTGGCAAGATGGAGAGAAGTTAACAGTAGATGATGTAATATTTACCTTCGAGTTAGCAAAAACTCTCTCAAGAGATCATGGGTATGATACTGTAGGTTCTTCTCTGGCTGATGTAAAGATAAATAGGATTGCTGATGATAAGCTTAGATTTACACTGCCGGAGGGTAACTCTACTTTCTTTGAGGTAGTATCAGAGTATATTGTACCAAAACATATATTAGAGGGAGTAGCTACAGCAGATATACCCTTTAACTCATTTACTAGGTATCCAATAGGGTCTGGACCTTACAAGGTATATAGATCTGAGCCTAATGTTGTATATCTTAAAGCTTCAGAATATTACTGGGTTACCCCTAAGATAGATACAATTGTATATAGGTTGTACTCTGATTATAAAGCTCTAGAGAGTGCATTTAGAAATGGTGTTTTAGATGCTATGGGTGGAGTTGATAGCAGAAGTATGTCTTTCTCTAATGAATATCCTGAGTATCAAGAGTATGAGACAGTTCTTAATTCAAGAATAAGGATGATTATCTTTAATACAAGGAAGGAGAAGTTAGAAAACAAGGATACTAGAATTGGTATAAACTATTTAATCAATAAAGAGAGTTTACTTGAGGAGGCAGAAATATCTGGTGTAGTTGCAAATGGCCCTATTGCTGAAAGTTCATGGGCGTATAACAAGGATATTGCAGTATATGAGCATAACTTAGAGAAAGCAGCAGAACATTTTAAGAGTGCAGGATATATTAAGAATGAAAGCACAGGGTACTTTGAGGGTGAAGATAAAAAGATAATGAGTTTTACTCTTAGCTATTACAAGAATGATTTTAATGATTACTTAGCAAATATATTTAAAGATATGCTTAAAGATGAAGGAGTAGTGATTAATCTAGAGCCTCTTTCATATACACAGCTTTCACAAGAGATAGTTGCTACAAGAGATTTTGAATTACTAATGTATGAAATAATTACAACGGTTGATCCTGATCAGTATAATCTTTGGCACTCACTTAAGAGTAATTACCCGGATTTAAATCTTTCAGGATACTCATATGAGAGAGTTGATATCTTACTTGAAGATGCAAGAAGGACTACAGATAAAAAAGTTAGAACAGAGAAGTATATTCTCTTTCAGAAATACTTAACACAGGATGCTCCTGTTATATTCCTCTATCACCCCAACTATAAGTATATTGTTAAGAAGGATATTAAGGTTGGAGATTTAGAGAATATTATATTCCCTCATCAAAGATTTGAAGATATTGCATACTGGAGTAAGTAATGCCAAGAGGGGGATTTGAACCCCCATCCAATTGCTTGGACTACGTTCTGAACGTAGCGTGTATACCAATTTCACCATCCTGGCTACTGGAAAAGATTCTATCATATCTTTTGAAATTACTCCTCTCTTGAAGTCAAGGTAACCTTTATCTTAGGAAGCTTCTTCTCTTTACCTGTGTTATCATCAGGGTCTATATCCTTATACTCTTTAAGAAACTCCTCCTTACTTATTACCTTCTCCTCTTTACTCTCCTTCTTTGCTTTCTCATTCTTAACATTTTTCCCCTTATCTTCCTGTTCCTTTATAGGTTCTTCTTCCTTCTCACTCTTTACATCTTCTTTTTTCCCCTCAAAGATCTCTCTTAAGGTAGGTTCATTCTCTTTCTTCTTATCAGATTTTATAGCCCCCTCTACTCTCTTATATACAGAGTCCTCCTTATTCTTCCTTGCAATACTTCTAAGAAGTAATGCTAAAGAAATACCTAGTAAGAATGGAAGTGTAATTAAAACAATTAAATCAGGATTTCTCTTTAATATATCTATACTATCCCCTATCTCGATGCCTGCAAACGAGAAGTATATGGGATTTACATCCTTATCTGAGTTACCTTTATTACTATCCCCTACCTCAAACACTGTAGGATCTGAAAACTCACTTGCATATCCATACTTCCTAGTATATGCAGTAACAGAGTATATACCCTCTACTAGAGAGTTCTCTGGTGTAACAGTAAGAGTCCAATCACCATTAGAATCTGTTTGTACAACATCCTTATGATTGAATGTATTAGAGTTTAAAAATATTAAAATATCTGAATTAGAAAGACCACTACCTTTAATGGTAATGGAAGTATCGTTAAATGTTGGAGGTGCAATTATAGGGGATCTAGGTATAACGATGAAATCGTATTCTAAAAGCTGTACATTACCATCTTTATCATTGAATCTAAATTTCAAAGTATGCTGTCCAATACCAAGAGCTGGAAGAGTGTATGGACTTGTAACTTTATTAAACCCTTTACCATCAATATCTATCTCAACACCACTTGCTTGTGGTGAAGGATCTACAAAGGTAATAACATAGCTAGGATTATCTGTATACTGTGGAAGAGTAAAGCCTAGTTGATTCTCAAACCCCTTTACCCTATTCTCCTCTATCTGTTCTAATTCCTCTATCTCTTGTGCATTCACTTGAGATTGTGAGAAAAGGTCTCTAACTGTAGTATCCTCTACTGCGTATACTGAGATAGGGAAAAGAGTAAATAGTATTGCTATTAAAAGAATTTTTTTCATGGTAAGCAGTATTTAAATATAAATATCTAGTTGATTGTATATGGAAATAGAGAAATATTCTAGTCTACTAATTTGTCTGTAAATAGGATACCCTCTAAATGATCATACTCATGCTGTATCTCTCTTGATTCCCAATCTGTGAACCTCTCTTTCCTTCTAAGAGCATCTCTATCTAAGTATGATACACGTATTTTCTTATATCTAGCTACATTACCCTGTGTATGTGGAATACTTAAACATGCCTCTGTTGCTACAATCTCTTTATCCTTTAATACCTTTATCTCTGGGTTTATCATTATCTCAAACTCATCGCTATCATTTAAAATACAAAAGACTCTAATATCATGACCAACCTGTATTGCAGCAAGCCCTGCTACTTTATAACCCTCATCTGTTTCTGTATTTTGTGCTGTATATATTAAATCATCTAAGAATGATTGAAAGGAAGCACTCTTTATCTCTTCCTTATCTACACTCTTAGAGATCTTTCTTAGTATCTCTAAATCTCTATCATTATCTGATTGTAATACTCTTAACTTCTTACTCATACAGCACAATTATATCACAGCAGATTGAATTTATTCATTTTTTCATATACAGTAATAGTATATGGCATATATAGAGGTAAAGAATCTTAAAAGAGTATATGAAATGGGTAAAGGTCTTCAGGTAGGAGCCTTACAAGGTGTAAATTTTAATATTAAAGAGGGTGATTTTATTTCAGTTGTTGGAACCTCTGGATCTGGTAAATCCACTTTACTGAATATCTTAGGAGGATTAGATTGGGGATACACAGGAAAGATCCTTATAGAGGGTAAAGATATTAAGAAATATGATCCAAACTATTACAGAAGATATATTGTAGGTACAGTATTCCAACAGTTTTACTTAATTCCCTCTTTAAGTGTTGAAGAGAATATATTACTACCTATTAAATTTCAAAAAAGAAAGGACAGGGATATAGAGGAGAGGTTGGAGTACCTTATCGATATGGTAGGTCTAAATGATAGGAGAAAGCATTTACCTAAGGAGCTCTCTGGTGGTCAAGCACAAAGAGTAGCTATTGCAAGGGCTATGATAGATTCTCCTAGAATAATATTGGCAGATGAACCTACTGGTAACTTAGATAGTAAAACAGGTATGGCAATTTTAAAACTGTTAGAAGAATTAAATAGGGTTGAGAAAGTAACAATACTTTTAGTTACTCATGATAAGGAGATTGCAAAATTTACAAAAGAGAGAATAACTTTGGTAGATGGTAGAAATGTTTAAATATGCTTTAAACTTAGTACTAAGAAGAAAGCTAAGGACTGTACTAACAAGTCTTGGTATTATGATTGCTGTTATGCTTATGTCTTTCATCCTATTTGGAATGACAGATTTAAAGTCTGCTCTACTCTCTGAGTTAACAACAAGATTTAAACCTCAAGAGCTATATGTCTCAGGACAAGACAGTATGTCTTTTGGAGGTATGGTAAATGCTCCTACAAAAGAGGGTAACAAAAAGGAGCCTAAGATTCTTACAGACGATTTAAAAAAACAGATAGAGGATATTGATGGGGTAATCTCTGTAGAACCACTTCTAATTATTAATGGATTAGAACTTTATCTAGAGGGTGATGATGTACCATATCCATCTAAGATAGTTGCATCATCTGATTTACCAGGTAGTAATCATATGTATAAAGACTTCTACGGTGAGAAGGAGATATTAGATGATTATGATATTTTTGTAAGTAAGTTTGTAGTTAGTTTCTTTGAAACTACTAATAAAGATATTATGGGTAAGAAGATATTAGCAAAAAGCACTTCTTCAGGTATGTTTTTCTCTTCATCTTCTAAAAGTATGATAGATAAGCAGTATGAATTTACCATTGTAGGAGTTGTTGATACAGCTAATGATGCATTTTGGATAAATAATAATACTGCATTAGATATATTAGTGGATCTAGGAGGCTATGATTCTAAACAAGATTATATCTCCACCATAGGGTACTCTCAGCTGTATGTTAATACTAAAGAGGGTATGACAAAGAAAGTAGAAAATTATATAGATAATGATTTAGATCTATTTGTAATATCCTCAGACACCATACTAGGTTTTGTAGATACTCTTACTGCAGGCTTAACCCTATCTCTAATTCTGTTTGGATCAATATCTGCTCTTGTTGCATCTATAGGGATTATTAATACAATGATAATGAGTATATATGAACAGACTAAAGAGATTGGAATAATTAAAGCTATTGGTGCATCTAATACACAAGTATTAATTATCTTCCTTATTCAATCTGCTCTCATCGGTCTATTTGGTGGAATACTGGGTTTATCAATAACCTTTTTAATTATGAAAATACTAGATCCTTTCATAGTAGATGCGTTAGCTAAGCAGGGATTCTTAGATATATCTCAATTCTTTCATTTCCAATTAGGTAATGCACTGATAATTGCACTGAGTAGTATATTGGTAGGTATACTTGCAGGTATATATCCCTCTATGAAGGCTGCAAAATTAGATCCTGTAAAAGCTTTGAGATATGAATAGTTACTCTGAGGACTGACTCTGTTCCATTTGTGCTTTTGCATATGCAGTAAGAGAGCTTCTTTTTGCCCAAGTTCTTTGAGTCTCTGTTAAGAGCTTCTTTCTAAGTCTAATATTTTTAGGAGTAATCTCTATTAACTCATCATCGTTAATAAAAGAAAGTGCATACTCTATTGTAAGAGGAATAGTTGATTTAAGATTAATCTCAGTCATTTCACTCCTTAACATCCTTACATTTGTTTTATGCCTTGCCTTACATGGGTTTACCTCTAAGTCTTGTTCATGATGATTAATACCAAGAATCATTCCTTGATAGACCTCCTCTGAGCGTCCTACGAATAGCTGACCTCTCTCTTGTATTGTAGTTAGTGCATACGCTAATGTAGTACCGTCATCTGCTGAGATA
>Ga0172382_10014368_pt1 | contig 10089 bp, 9 predicted proteins | sample Leawel138RmetaG_FD_122245 | JGI IMG/M metagenome (GOLD analysis project Ga0172382, IMG submission 122245) | Leachate microbial communities from a municipal landfill in Southern Ontario, Canada - Leachate well 138R metaG | ecosystem: Engineered > Solid waste > Landfill > Unclassified | place... | reverse complement strand
CAAAGGGCGCGGGTTCCACCTGATCCCATTCCGAACTCAGAAGTTAAACCGTGTTCCGTTCCCAACTGTAGTGTGGTCTTAGGCCACGTGAACTTGGGAAAGCTGGCAGCCTATCTTTTATCATAAATATTCCTCTAATCTAGCATATACTTATAAATGACAATCAATAGTTTTTGGAGAAGTGGTGCATACATGAGCTTCATTACTGGATCAGACAGCGTAACACAAATCATAGGCTTAGTATTTTACGGTTTCTTCATAGTTTTCATCTTCTATGGTCAACGTATCCAAATGTACATCTTGGTGCGAGAAGTCGAAAACTCGTTACATAAACTTAGACATATTAAGGATGAAGGTAGAAAGCGAGCTATTGATGTGCTTAATGAGATCGGTAAACCTACCTCTGATCCGACAGCGCGTGTTGACCGTTATCTAGACCACTTTACAATTAGTCCTCAAAGTATGGACCCAGCAGGTATAGTTAACAAACTTGATCATATCTTAGATATTAGAGATGAACGGTTAAAAGAAGAAGTTAAATTCATGGCACCAGCAGTAGCTGACAACGAAGTACAAATTAACAACTTGGAAAATACACTCGAGGCTGCTATGGCACTTAACTATATCTACAAAGTTGTCCGCCACTTCTACATTCAAGGCAAGAAAACTTTAAGCCTCTATGTAATCATGCAACTACAAATGATATTACCCATGGTTATGAAAGAAGCAGAAGCCTATGGAAGTGCGTTAAAAGCTTTTGCATACGGTCAACCAATTGGAGACAGTGTCGGTCCGTTAGTTGTATCTAGACTGATGCATGGCTTTGAAGTCCGTAAGGTTCCTAAAGACTGTGTAGTTTCATCTGTTCCCTTCGAGGGGCGAACTGCATTACTTTTAAAAGCTGAAGGTCCAGGTGGAAATGTTGGTAAACCTGGCCAAGCAATAGAAACGGTGATTGAAGAGCAGCAGGGTAAACTTGCTATGGTTATAATGATCGATGCAGGTCTCAAACTTGAAGGTGAAAAGGTTGGCGAAGTTGCTGAAGGTATCGGTGCAGCAATTGGCGGTCCAGGTGTAGATGCTTTCAAGATTGAAGAGAAAGTTACCAAGTATAAGTTGCCGTTGTATGCGGTTATCGTTAAGGAAGACATCGGCGATGCTGTTTCACCTATGCGCAAGGAAATCCATGATGCAGCCGACAAAGTTATCGAACGTGTTCGTGATGTTGTCAAGGAACGCACTAAAGAAGGCGATACAGTGCTGATCGTTGGTGTCGGTAACAGCATAGGAGTTGGGCAATAATGAGGTTAATTCGTATGGTTCAGCAACAGACAAAATCAGCTCAAAGCAACAAAATCAGTACTTACCTAACACTCATTGTTTTGGTAGTGTTTGCACTCTCAATAGTGTCGCTGTTTGTAGCGGTAGAAACTTACCTGATAGGCGACATTATAACAGCGGGCTTATTTGCAGGCTTAGGCTTCATAGCTATGCTTATTTGTTTATTCCTGCTTTTCCAAACAAGGAGGCAAGCTGCTGAAGTGAAACTTGACATTCCAAAAGTGATGGCTGTCATTGAGTGTCAAAACAAAGATTGTGCAAATAAAACTTTGCGGGAATTCCAACGTGGGGATTTCGTATTTAAAGACTTAGATATTGCGTGCGGTAAATGCGGCGGTAAACAGATGATAACTGGTATCTATAAAGAAGTTAAAGAGAAAGAAAAGACCTATGCCGTGTAAGCGGCTAGGTTAAAACTTCGCATCCGTTTTCTTTTATTAATAGTGTGTGCTCGGCTTGGGCTACAGGTTTTTTGCTTGCTTCAACAAAAACTGGGTAAGCCATAATCGATTTGGTTTTTAACAGTTCTTGGAATGCGGTTTTGTATTTTTCTTTTGGTAATACTTCGGTTATCCATCTTTCTGTGAATGGTAGGGTGTGAAAGTTTTTTTCTATGTGTTTGGCTAATTTTTTTGCTGCGTCGGTTTTTAATGATTTTGCTTTTAGATATCGAAAAATATTTTTTTGTGGGCTATCATCTACGCGACCGATTGCTTCGGGGGATGTTACGAATGGTTCCACTGCATAGACTTTGCCTGTCTCTATTTTGCTTGGGTTAAAACCGGCGACGCTTGGAATTGAGGTGCCTGCATGGATTAGGTATCTTCCCACGCTATGGCCTGTTAGGTTGCTAATCGGTTTGTAACCACGATTCTTTACCGTTTTTTCAACTAAGGCGCCAATATCACCTAGTGGCATGCCGCCGTGGATATTGTCGATTACTGTTTTAAGCGCTAATTCTGCTGTGGCTGTCATTATTCGTCCCTCGGGGCTGAACGCAGCGGTGAATGCTGTGTCGGTGACATATCCGTCGATTTGGGCTCCGATGTCTACTTTTACTGTTGCTCCTGTTGGTATAGAAGACGTGGCGCCTGGGGGGGACGTATAATGTGCGGTTACTTCGTTTATGGATACGTTGACTGGGAAGGCCGGTTTGCCCCCTTTGGCTCGTATGAGGGCTTCTGCTTTTTCACAAACGTCGATGATTAGCATGTTTTCTTTTACATAGTTTGCCATTTCTTCTTTTGTTTCACGTAAGATTTTTCCGGATAATCGAAATTTTTCTAGTTCTTCTATGTCATATGGCATGAGTACTCACTGTTTAGGTTGGGTTAATGTGTTGGGTCCTTAAAAAACCGTGGTTTACAAATTATAATTGCTTGATTTTTCGGGTTCTTTTAGAAAATAATCTATTTGTATAAGGATTTAAATTTATATAAGGCTTTAATTCTTATCCCTTGTTTCTTCTATAAGTCCATAGGTAGCATTACAAGTCGTTTGCGTCGTGGCTTTTTACGCTGGTTGGGTGTTTTTTCGTCAATTGATTTTGGGCTGCCTTGTTTTTTAAACAGGCAAAAGCAAACCAAAAGGATGTATGCTAGTTACGGATTTATCGTTTTTTATCAATGTTACGTTTTAAGTTCCACGCTTTTTTGTAGCGATTTCTTGCTTAATCTTATCTAAGCTTAACACACTAATAATGAGCGTGGTTTTGCTTAACACAGAATATTAACGCTAAGAAATCCTCCAAGAAAGGAACTTTCCATCGTAACTTGTTTGATAACGGCAAGGATGGTTTTGTTTTTATGTAGCTAATTTTTGGTTATACTATTAACTCTAATTATTAACTGATTATTAAGGATCCCAAACTTGGGAGCATCAAACATGTTTATAAGGGTTCTATAAATTTAGCTGATGCTATGGGTGGCTTGGAAAGTGGCTTTTTAGATAGTTTAAAATGTGTAAATAAGCGAAATCAGGGTACAGTCCGAGAGACTATTTCATTATAACAATGATTGAAACTATTAAGTTCAGAACGGGGCTTATCTGTGTTTGTTGCCTAAACTAAAGATTACAAGTAACCAAAATAATACATGCCAGTTAAAGCTGCAACCTCGCGCCAAAAAACATCAGGTTATCGCTTTATTTAGCTTATACCCTGTTTCTCTGCAAAAACTAGTCATTTGTTTCGTAGTACTCTAAAAATAATGGAATCCAACATTTTTATTTTATCAAACGAATTGCCAGTTAATCGCTTACTGCTTGCATAAAAACTATTAATCACAATGTATTAGCATTATGTGGAGCGACTTAAATGCCACAAGCCTTTGTATTAGTTAACGTTGAATCAGGCGCAGAAGAAGAAGTTGTTAGCCAATTAAAGAAAGTTGAAGGTGTAGAAGAAGCTTACTATTCTTATGGCGTCTATGACATTATTAGCAAAGTACGATCCGACACAATGGAGAAGCTAAAGGATTTGGTAACCAGAAAAATACGAACCCTAGATCGCGTTCGATCAACGTTAACATTAATTATGATGGAAGAATAGTTACTGCGTTAACGCTTAATAGACATTTTCTTTTAACATTTTTATTCCAATAAACTAATAAAACAATTATGAGGAAAAAAACTGTTTATTTAGCATTTTTCCTATTCTTGGTTGTCACCTCAAATTCCACTGCCACCGCTACGAGCTTATCTATCGGCGTACAAAGTGGTCAATACATTGAATACAACGTCACCTATACAGGCACACCTATCTATGAACATAATGTAGTCTGGGCACGAATGGACATTTTATCTGTACAACATCCAAACGTAACAGTCAGCATAACATCAGAATTCGATGATGGATTAATACAAAAAAACAATTATACTCTCAATTTAGAAACCGGCCATTTAATCGACAATTTCATAATTCCATCTAATCTTACAGTCGGTGACAACTTTATAGACGAAAACTTGGGAAACATAACGATCACCAGTCAAAACAAACAATCGTATGCAGGCGCAGAAAGAGTTATTCTATCTTCAACTATTGGTAATAATACGTATGTTTGGGATCAAAAAACTGGAATCAGTGTAGAAGGAAAATCAAGGACCAACGAATACGAAATTCATACTGTTGTTTCAGTTACTAATATGTGGCAAACAACATCCGTGCAGATTTTTGATTTTACCTTGTTAGTAATAGTCATTATTGGTTTATTATTTATAGGGTTGATCATTGCTACCCTAACCCGTAACCGCAAAAAACTCAAATAACGACGCAGAACTGTCTGAAAATTTGACTAAGCCTTAAATCATTAAGCATCAAACTTTAGGCAAGGCTCACCAAATATGGAACCCACCATAAAAAGACCTTATCAATCAAAAACAATGCTAATTATACTAGCGGTGGGTTTAGTAGCATTTCTATTATACATATTTCTATATGTAAATCCAGCGCAAATAGCTCAGATTCTATCCCAAACAAATCTACTAATCTACTCAACTGCGTTCATAGTTTATTTCATAAACACTGTATTTTCTTCACTGGTATGGTACCGGTTGCTAAACAGCCTCAAAGTCAAAATTTCTAAACGTAAAGCTTTTCTCTATACATGGGTAGGCTTATTCTTCGAAGCAACAATACCCCAACTAGGTTGGTCGGCGGAAGTCTCTAAAACATACATGCTAACCAGAGACACAAAATCAGATACGGGAAAAGTTGGTGCATCTGTAGTTTTTCAAAAAATCTTCAACATGACCCTAACAGTGGTTATGTTAAGTATAGGTTTAGGGCTAGTGTTATTTAGCTATCAACTACCATTTTTGTCAGCATTTGCCATAACTCTCGTACTATTCTTAGCGATTCTATCTTTGGCAATCGTTTACTATGTTAGCCTAAAACCTTCAGCTACTAATACTCTTCTCGGATTAGCAATTAAAATAATAAAGTTTTTGCGAAAAAGCTGGAACCCTGACAGTTTTCTCTCTAAAGCTGGAACATTACTCGATAATTTTCATTTTGGAATAAAGCAATTAAAAACTAAACCTAAGGCATTGGTTGTACCTTTGATTTTTTCTCTAATAAGCTTTTTTTTTGAAGTCACAGTATTTTTCATAGTGTTCGCTGCATTAGGTCAACCATTGCGGGTCGATGCTATCTTTATCGTTTTTACCTTAACTGGGGTCTTGCAAACTATTGGTATAGCATTAGGTTTTCCAGAATTAGTTATGGCTCTCACATTGGAGGCACTAAGTATCAATCCAGAGGTCGCAGTTTCGGTTGCCCTATTAACTAGAGCAGTTAACTTGTGGTTCCGACTGATTGTATCATATGGTGCATTACAATTGGCTGGTGCAAGGATAATCGGAAAAAATATCCGAAAAGTTCAAAAAATAGAAACTCAACCAACTGAATAGTTGCTGCTACTTATGCGCAAATGTTTACTTGCTTGTTCATAGGAAACATTTTAAGCAAACCATACATAATGAGTAATCTGAGGATAGATATGCCTACAGCGTTTGTGCTAATAAATACCGAAATAGGCTCTGAATCAGACGTTTTAAAGGAACTGAAAAAAGTTGAAGGCGTTGAAGAAGCATCCGCCGTGTACGGTGTCTATGACATCGTAGCAAGAGTTAAAGCTGATACCATGGATAAACTCAAAGAAATAGTTACCTGGCGCATCAGGCGACTGGATAAAGTACGCTCAACACTCACCATGATTGTCGTAGAAGACAAACAATAACCCCCCTTCTTTTCCAATCATTCTGTGACCAAATTAGTAACAGACACAAATTCTAAATGATAAATTTTCTCCAATAGTTGATAAGTATGCAAACTAGAACGTAAATATAAGTTTCCATGATGCAGAGAAGAGTTCTCAAACGGACAAGAACTCGAAAGCGCACGCAAAACACTATGGAAAACTCTTAACCTCAGAATAAACAGCATGCAAGATAACGATTGTGACTGTGCTGATACAGTCACATAATTTTAAATTTTATTTCAATCGATTAATGACTTTGTGCATCTAACATTGGTGAAACAGTTGAAAAAAGATTCGAATTCAAAGTTATTCGAATTAAAGAGGAAGTGACCAGAAGATGCACATAATTTTTTATGGTTGGACTCAGGGGTTCGGTTATGACTCAAAACTTTTTTTGTTCCCCTTTAACAAGCAAGAGCATCGAAACCTTGACCAACCGCCCATCAAATTGTGAAAGGAGAAAAAATATGCCCACAGCTTATATTCTTCTAAATACTGAAATCGGAGCAGAAAACCAAGTTTTAAAAGCCCTCAAGCAACTGGATGGAGTAGAAGAAGCCTGCCGTCTATGGGGTGTCTACGACATTATCGCCAATATCTCGACTAACAGTATGGAAGAACTCAAAAATATTATAACAAATCAACTAAACGAAATAGGCCAGATCAACTCCAAATTAACTATGATTGTATCAGATAAAGTGCCAACGGTTTTTTCCAGCCCTAAGGAAAGTGGCCACGGTTTAATCGACCGTGAACCTATGCCAATATATGCATAGAACCTTTAGATCTTAACAAAATTTTTTTTACCCTTCATGTATCATATACGTAGCCAATTGGAGCGCTATTCCTTTGAATACCTCGCAAACTATGCATATCGGCTTAGATGATACTGACTCTACTAAGGGAGGTTGCACCACATATCTTACCGCTGTTTTGATAGAAGAATTAAAAAAATTCAACGTAAACTACCTTGACTATCCAGGATTGATACGGCTAAACCCCAATGTGCCGTGGAAAACGCGGGGCAACGGCGCGCTTTGCCTAAGATTCACCTACAATGTAAAGTTTGAGGAAGAAATTAAAGATACAGCAATTAAGTTATGGGATAAACATTCGATGGCTAAAGAGAAGGGCACAGACCCCGGTATAGTTTTCTTAAAAATGGCGAATATACCCCCTGAACTAACTGCTTTCTCTAAAAAAGCGCAAACAACAATCGTAAACCTCAAAGAAGCTATGGTAGTAGTTCAAAAATACGGCGGTGAAGCCTTAGGTCAAAATAGTTGTCGAGGTATTATCGGTGCAACAGCAGCAATCGGTGAAACATTCAACTGTGATCACACATACGAATTAATTGCTTACAGGAAACCCGAAAATAATGGTACAAAGCGTCAAGTTGACGAAACTTCAATCTTTGAAATGGACAAAAAGACATATCCCTACACATTTAACAACGTTGATGTAGATACGAAAAGAATAATCATTACACCTCGCGGTCCTGATCCAATTCTTTTGGGTATCAGAGGAGAAACCCCCGAGGTCGTCAAAGAAGCTTTTCATCTTGTTAAGACAATAGAGCCCGTAGAGCGTTGGGTCATCTTCCGCAGTAACCAAGGCACAGACGCTCACCTAAAACATATCAAACCGTTAAGTAAAATTGAACCGTACTGTTCAGTCATTGTAAATGCAACAGTATCACAAAATCCACGAGTTGTCCCACTTAGACATATCATCTTCTCTGTGAAAGATGAATCAAGGGAGGTTGACTGCGCCGCCTATGAACCAACAGGAAACTTGCGCAAAATCGCCAAAGAGTTAAAAGTAGGCGACGAAGTGCAAGTTTTTGGAGCAACTCATAAAGCCACAGATATCAAACCTTTAACAATCAACTTAGAAAAAATCGGTATATCGAAGTTAACTCAAATAATACGCCTTGAAAATCCTGTATGTCCCAACTGTGGGAAAAGGTTAAAGTCTATGGGAAAAACACAAGGATTTCGTTGTGAGAAATGTAAAGAAAAATTTTCCAATCTTAAAAAGAAAGGAACAACAACGCCACGATCGATTAAGTTAGGGTTATATGTTACCTCGCCGAGGTCTCAGAGGCATTTAACTAAACCGATTAGGCGTTATGGACAAGAGAAGAAGAATTTTACGACGCGTTTAATTGATAATTGGAATTATGTATGTCCAAATTAGAGATCACTAAAGTGCAGAATTTTTCTTTCAGAAAAGACTAATTGCACTGTAGATTTTGCTCATGCACAGATAATGCTTTAAATTCGTGAAAACAATAAACCCTTTTCACAATAACTTAATTTAATCCTAAAGAAGGCACCATGAATGGTTGAAAAGACGTTTCCAGCAGAAGCTTATCAACTGCCATTCTTCAAAGAAGAAGGCTTTATACGCAAACATTGTCTAAGGTGCGGCGAATGGTTCTGGACTCAAAACGCGAAACAGGAAACCTGCGGTGAATCCGGCAGCGATGAGTGCGGCTGCTACACTTTCCTAGATAATCCAGCAACCAAAAAGAAATTTACACTTGCTGAAATGCGGGAAGCATTCTTGTCATTTTTTGAAAAAAACGGACATACCCGAATAAAACCATATCCTGTTGTTGCACGCTGGAGAAAAGACATTTACCTCACTCATGCAAGCATAATTGATTTTCAACCCTACGTGACAGAAGGTATCGCCCCTCCACCAGCAAATCCGCTAGTCATTTCACAACCATCCATCAGGCTAACTGACATTTCAAATACAGGTCCTACTTTCGGTAGACACTTAACCATTTTTGAGATGGGCGGCGCCCATGCTTTTAACTATCCGGACAAAGAAGTTTACTGGAAAGATGAAACCGTACGTTATCACCAGCGTTTTGCAACCGAAGTGTTAGGCATACCTTCTGACGAAGTCATCTATAAGGAGGGTGTTTGGGCTGGTGGCGGGAATGCGGGTCCAGATGTTGAATGTATTGTTCGTGGCATCGAAGTCGGCACGCTTGTTTTCATGCAATACAAGATTATCGGTGAGGAGTTTGTAGAGTTACCAATTCGCACAGTAGACACTGGATATGGACTTGAACGGTTTACATGGATCAGTCAAGGAACACCAAGCTTGTTTCAAGCTATCTACGGCAACTTGCTTGATAAAGTCATGTCTATGGCAGGAATTACAAATATAGATAACGATTTTCTGTTTCAAGTTGCAAAGTATTCTGGGTTAGTCAGTGTAGACAAGCGTGCCAACCGAATGGTGGCAAGAAAACGCGTCTCTGAATTAACAGGCATAAGTATCGAGACACTTGAAAAAGTTCTTGTGCCTATAGAAAACGCTTGGGCAGTACTCGATCATAGTAAGACTTTAAGCTTCATGCTTTCGGAGGGAGTTGTGCCATCTAACATTCAAGAAGGTTACCTTGCTAGGTTGCTTTACCGTCGGGTATACCGTTTAATGCGTGCACTCAATATGAATCCAAATAACCTTTATGACATTGTAGAAATGCAGGCAGACTACTGGGCAAAAGATTTTCCGCATATTAAAGAAATGCAGAGTGAAGTAATTGAAATGTTAAAAGTTGAAGAAGAGAAATTTCGAGATACTCTGCAACGTGGCGAAGCTATGGTTAAACGTATTGCATTTGACCTCCAGTCCAAAGGTAAAACTCGGTTTTCTCAGGATATCCTAGCTGAACTCTATGATTCGCATGGGTTACCTCCTGAAATAGTAAAGCAGGCAGCTGAAGCTGAAGGTGTAGACGTTGATGTTCCTGAGAATTTTTATACATTGGTAGCGAGCAGGCACATGGTTGCTTCTAAACCAGTTGAGGAAGAGGAAGCTAAAGTGGAGAAAAGTCTTGAAGAACAAGCAGAAAAGCTACCAGAAACTAAAACATTGTATTACAAAGATGCTTATCGGAAAGATTTTGATGCACAAATTCTAAAGATTATCAATAATATCTACGTTGTTTTAGATGGAACATATTTCT
>Ga0172382_10014367_pt1 | contig 10089 bp, 9 predicted proteins | sample Leawel138RmetaG_FD_122245 | JGI IMG/M metagenome (GOLD analysis project Ga0172382, IMG submission 122245) | Leachate microbial communities from a municipal landfill in Southern Ontario, Canada - Leachate well 138R metaG | ecosystem: Engineered > Solid waste > Landfill > Unclassified | place... | reverse complement strand
TATGCCTAGGCTTGTAGCCGGCCATTTTTCTCATCCTTTGCATTAATCTGGAAACCTCCCGAATTATCCCCTCTTCTTCCAGTTCGGCGGTAATTTTCGTGTCCAGCTTAAGCTCTTTGCCGAAACCAACCTCCTTAACATTCACCTCTTCTTTTATCAGATCTATCAGCTCTTTATCCGGTATTTTTTCCGGAATCACCAATTCCCGCAAAGGCTGGCGGACCTTGATTTTGGCTTCCGCCCTTGCAGAAAGAGCCAGATTGACCGTTTCCCTAACCTTTTCCATTTTTTTATTTAGCTCCTCGTTAATGAGTTTTTTGTCAGCCTTGGGCCAGTCTTCCAAGTGGCAGCTGGCTTTGCCGCCTCCGACATTCCTGTAAATCTCTTCGCTGATAAAAGGAACGAACGGAGCGGTAATCTTGGACAAAGACAAAAGGACGAATCCCATGGTTTGGGCGGCCTCATTGAGTTCCGTCTTGTTTTGGGGCCTCTGAAGCCTCCTCCTGGAACGCCTTATGTGCCACTGGGAGAAATCATTAATAACGAATTCCTCAATGGCTCTGGCTGAAGCAATGACGTCGTAGCTTTGGAGTTTTTCGGTAACCTCTTCCGTCAGCTTATTAAGTTTGGAAATTATCCATTTATCGAGAATATTCTTGGAGCCGGCTATTCCTTTAACGCGGGAACTGCCCGAATAGGTTTGGTAGAAAACAAAGCTGTTCCAGTAAGTCATAATAAATTTCTTGAGAGCTTGGTCGATGTCCCTTTCTGTAAAAAGCTTTGCGTCTCCGGGCTGGTTGACGGTGAAAAAATACCACCTGACGGCGTCTGCTCCGTACTTTTCTATTACCTCCCAGGGAGATACTATATTGCCCTTGGATTTGGACATCTTCTCCCCTTTTTCGTCTAAAACGTGCCCGAGGGAGATAACGTTCTTGTAGGGAGGTCCGAAACCCAGAAGAGTGGAGACCGCCAAAAGGGTGTAAAACCATCCCCTGGTCTGGTCGACCGCTTCCGATATGTAATCTGCGGGAAACTGCTTCTTTTTATCTATCAGATCCTTATTCTCAAAAGGATAGTGGTATTGGGAAAAAGGCATGGAACCCGAATCAAACCAAACATCGATAAGGTCGGGAACTCTTTCCATGAAGCCTCCGCATTTGCTGCATTCCAGTTTTATTTCGTCGATAAAGGGACGATGGAGATCTATTTCCATTTTCTTGTTCCTGGGAAGATTGCTGTATTTCAACTTGCGCCATTTCCCCGTACCTATTTTTTTTGCAGGTTTTCTCATCCTCCATTCCAAAACCTCTCCAACGCTTTCCCCTCTGGCCATCCCTTCCATCATGGAGGTGGTAAGCTCGTGGGAAACAACAAGGACATTCTTTCCTTTATACTTTTTTTCCATGGCTTTCAAAAAACCGTGCGTCCTTAATCCTATATCAACAAGCCTCTCGCCTTTGGGCAGTTTAGTAAAAATCATATCGCCGGGCCTGCTTTTGAGGTAATCCCAGCTCTTCTTCGGGTCCTCGCCGTTGAAAATACCGACATTGTACTCTCTCAGCCTTTTATCGAAAATAATTTTGGCTCCCAATTCTTTGGCGGCAATTTCGGCAGTCTGCCTGGTCCTTAAAAGGTCTGAGGAATATATAATGTCTATTTTTTTCTTTTTCAGCTCTTTAGCTGATTTGCCGACCTGCTTTTCCCCTTCTTTAGTGAGCGGGCATCGTATCTTTTCCGGCCAGCAAACCGCTTTTCCGCTTTTCTGCCGGCAGCTGTCCCCGTGGCGAAGAACGAAATAATTGTTATTCACTTTCCCTAAAGAAGAAAGCTCTTTTAGAGATCCTACTGTTTCCGTATCTTTGCATTTGCTGCATTGCCAAACCGGCAAAGGCGTCCCCCAGTACCTCTCTCTGGAAAAAGCCCAGTCTTTAAGCTCTTTGAGCCATCCGCCGAACCGGCCTTCCTTTAAGTGGGAGGGAACCCAGTTTATTCCCCGGTTGTTCTTAATCAAATCCCGCTTGGTTTTCTGGACGTTTATAAACCAGCTTTCTTTGGCGTAATAGATCAAAGGACTGCCGCATCTCCAGCAGAAAGGATAGTCGTGCTCGTAAAGCTCCTCCTTGAAAAGCAGGCCTCTCTTGCTCAAATCCTGGATTATGGCGGGGTCGGCGTCTTTAACCCATACTCCCGCCCAGCCTTTGACTTCTTCTTGAAACTTACCCTCCTTGTCCACGTTTAAAATGACCGGCAAGCCGTTTTTCTTTCCCGCCTCCATATCATCTTCTCCGAAAGCGGGGGCTATGTGAACCAATCCTGTTCCTTCCTCAAGGGAAACAAAATCTGCTGGAATAACAAACCAGGCTTTTTTGTCTGGTTTTGTAAACTTATACAAAGGCTCGTATCCGGTTCCCAATAAATCCTTTCCCTTGATTTCCTCTATAACCTCTCCCTCTATTCCCAAGGGCTTAATTCTTTCCTTGGCCAGTATTAAGTACTCGTTTCCAACCCTCACTTTGGCGTAAACGAATTCGGGGTTTACGGCCACGGCCACGTTAGCGGGCAATGTCCAGGGAGTGGTGGTCCAGACCAGCAAATAAACGTTGGGCTTTATTTCAAGCTTTACGTAAACAGACGGGTCTTTAACGCTCTTATACCCCAAAGCCACTTCATGGGAGGAAAGGGACGTTCCGCATCGGGGGCAGTAAGGAACGACTTTATGGCCTTGGTATAAGAGGTTTTTCAGCCTCAACTGCTTTATTATCCACCAAAGGGTTTCCATGTATTTGGGCTGGTAGGTAATGTAAGGATCATCCATATCCAGCCAATACCCTATTCTTTCGGTCAGCTTCTCCCATTCGCTTTGGTACTGCCAAACCGACTCCCGGCACTTTTGATTGAATTTGGCAATGCCGTATTTCTCAATATCCTTTTTATTTTTCAGCCCGAGCTTCTTTTCTATTTCCAGCTCTACCGGCAAGCCGTGGGTATCCCAGCCGGCTTTTCTTAAAACCTTGGAGCCGGCCATAGTCCGATAGCGGCAGATTATGTCCTTGAAAACCCGGCTTTCTACGTGGTGGATTCCCGGCCTGCCATTGGCAGTCGGAGGCCCTTCGTAAAATACAAAATTCGGCGAGTTTTTTCGCTGTTTTATGCTCTTTTCGAAAATGCGGTTTTGCTTCCAGTATTTAAGCGTTTTCTTTTCCAGTTTCGGCAGGCTTAAATCCATAATCTATTATATAGACTATCATTTTATCTCCTTTTTATCAAAATAAAAAAGCAGAAAAACGGTATTCCTGCTTTTTATCTTACCAGCTGAGGAAAACAATGGTGCTGCCGATATCTCCCAGGCCTTTGATGCCGAAAACTACTTTCCAGCGGTCTACTGCAATATACAAATCTTTTAAGCCGTAGGAAACGCCGTTTTCTCCTCCACTCCAGAATATATGGAGGGTATCGTCATCCATCTCTATAGCCTCAAAGACATTTTGAGATCCGCCGTATTCCACTGTTCTGCCTTTGAGCCGGTCCTGATTGTCTGCAAGAAAGCCCAATATGCCCGGGCAATTGTCATTGCCCGAGGTTGAAGGGCCTCTGAAGATCTGCTTGTTTTCGTATTTCGAACCGGCAAATTTGACGCATTCCCACAGACGATGACCGCCTGTCGCCAGGTAGCTGCAGGTTTCCCTCCATCGTCCCGGCTTGCAAAATTTCCTCACTTGCTCCTCTGTTGGAAAATTTAAAAGAACTTCAAGAAAATTCATTCTTTCCTCCTTTAATATTGATTTCCCGTTTTTTGTTGTAAACGAGCAGGCAACGGCTCTGCCGTCTTACATTTTATCAGGCGCTGAAATGCCCATTAAATCTAAAGTATTTTTCAGAACGATTTTAGCTGCCAAAACCAAGGATAAGCGGGCTTTGGTCAGTTTCTTGTTTTCCGATATTACTCTGCAATCGTGATAGAACTGATGGAAGGCGGCCGACAGTTCGAGAGTGTAAGCGGGCAGCCTCTGCAATTGGTAGTCTTGGGCCGTATCTTCGACAAGCTCGGGAAACTTTAAAAGCTCTTTCATCAACTTCAGTTCCGAAGGATGGTTTAAAAGTTCTTGGGAGAATTTTTTATCCGCTTTGGCCTTTTCCAATATGCTGCAGATTCTGGCGTGGGCGTATTGGGCGTAGAAAACGGGATTCTTGGTCGACTGCTCCTTAGCCAGACTGACATCTATGTCCATATGGGTATCCAGGGATTTCTGGAGGTAAAAAAACCTGGCTGCATCCAGTCCTATCTCATCCACCAGCTTCTCCAGGGTGACTATTTCCCCCTTCCTCTTGGAAAGCCTTTCCCCTCCCTTCAAGGTAACCAGCTGTAAAACTAAAATCTCCAGATCTCCTTCGTATCCCAGCATCCTACCGACGGATTTCATTTTTTGAACATGGCCCTGGTGATCGGCTCCCCATATATCGATTATCTTATCGAACCCTCTGTCCATTTTATCTTTATGATAAGCAATGTCGGACAAAAGATACGTGGGCTGGCCCGTTTCCCTGACAACAACCCAGTCTTTTTCGTCGCCGAACTGCGAGGTCTTTATCCACCAAGCCCCCTCTTTCTGATAAACCAGCTGCTTTTCTTTCAGCCATTTAAGCATCTTTTCAACCTTATTCTTTTTGTATATGGCTTTTTCCTCGGAAACCCAGTTATCGATTTTAATGCCCAATTTCTTTTCTATAAACTCCTGATTGTCCTTTTGTATGGAAGCGGCCACTAAAACTCCGGCCTCAGATTCGCTTTTGACCTTCTCTAATTTCGGCCTTAAAGACTCTATTTTGGATCTTAAATAATCGGTCAAGTACGATTCTCCTTTTCCCAAAACCGTTTTGCCCAGCTCGTTAATCTGCTTGCTGTTTCCAGCGTCGTTAATAAAATACTCCCTGGTTACTTTGAAGCCCGCCTTATTTAAAACATTGGCTAAAACATCTCCCGAAAAAGCGTTTCTACCATTGCCAATGTGCAGCTGCCCCGTGGGATTGGCTGAAATAAGCTCGATATTTGCTTTACTTCCCCCGCCCACTTCCGCTTGTCCGTACTTGTCTTTATCTTCTATTATCCCCGGAATCCGGCCTTGTAAATATTTTTTGGAAACAAAGAAATTAATAAATCCGGGGTCGACAACTTCTACTTTTTCAAACAGCCCCGGGGACATGTTCAATATATGGCCCTTAAGGTTGTCGGCTATGTATTTTGGGGCCATTTTAAAATTTGAAGCCGCCTGCATGGCAAAATTAGTGGAATAGTCTCCGTGGCTTTCCTCTTCCGGCCTTTCAATCTTAACCGGTGAAACAACCTTAAAACCGGCCTCAATAGCGGCTTTTTCCAGCAATTTTCTTATTTCCGTTCTTAGCATCACTTTCAGTTTAGCCTAATTTCAGCTAAAATCAAAGAATGAAGGTATTAACGGAAAACAGAAGAGCCAGATACGACTACGAAATACTGGAAAAATTCGAAGCGGGAGTGGTTCTGGCCGGATATGAAGTAAAATCGATAAAGCTGGGCAGAGTAAGCCTCGGCGGTTCTTACGTTGTATTCAAAGACGAAGAGCCTTTTCTTCTCAACGCCAACATTCCCCCATATCAGCCCAAGAACACCCCGAAAGACTACGACCCGACCAGGCTGAGAAAGCTGCTTTTGAATAAAGATGAAATAAAGTACCTTATAGGCAAATCCCAGCAGAAAGGCTTGACTCTGGTGCCCTTGAGGATGTATACTAAGGGGGGTAAAATAAAGCTGGAAGTCGGAGTGGCAAGAGGAATGAAAAAAGCCAGCAAAAAGGAAATCCTCAAAAAGAGGGATATAGACAGAGAAATAGACAGAGAATTGAAGGCGCGGGGATGAACCCGATTCGATGGAGGGATTCTTTAAAACAGGGCAGGCAAACTTTAGAATATCTGGCAAGATGTTCAACCAACCCGCTTTAGCTACAGCTTAAAGCCATCCGAATTACCGATTCTCGATAGGTAACAAGGGTGCCATATTATCGAGATAGCCGGTACTTTTTGCCTCAGAAGAACCGGTGAAACAATCGAGGATAGGAAAAATGAAATTTTGTTTGTTTAGTATTCATCTTTCCGAAGCCATTAAACAAACTAAGCCTGTAGAACTGTCTTAAAAACCTTTCAGACGGGAGCTCATTACTCCCCATCTCCACACCATAATTTTGCAAAAACCATTAATAAACAACCAAATAAGGGCTAAAGAGGTAAGGCTGATAGATGAAACCGGGCAGCAGCTGGGAGTCGTGAAGCTGGAGGATGCGCTCTTGAAGTCCCGGGAGCGCAATTTAGATTTAATACAGGTGACCGAGAAGATAGATCCCCCGGTATGCAAAATAATGGACTACGGCAAATACCTCTACCAGCAGAAAAAGAAAGACAAGGGAGCTAAGCCGAAGGGAGGCGAAATAAAAGGAATCAGGCTGAGTTTTAATATTTCCGAACACGACATGCAAATGCGGGCAAGGCAAGCAGAAAAATTCCTGAAAGAGGGCGACAAAGTCAGAATTGAAGTCAGACTGAGGGGCAGAGAAAAAGCCCTGGGAGACCACGCCAAGAGCAAGGTTAATAAGTTTCTGGAAATCCTTCAGGCTGTTATCCCCCACAAGGTGGAAAGAGAGCTGAAGAGAGAACCGAGAGGAATGTCAATGATTATTTCCAAAAAATAAAGTTATGGGAAAAACAAGAAAATCGATAACAAAAAGGTTTAAGATAACAAAGAACGGCAAAGTGCTTCGGAGGCCGACAGGACAAGACCACCTGCTTTCTAAAAAAAGCGGGCAGTTTAAGAGGAACCTCAGAAAATGGATAGAGGTCCCCGCAGTCGAAGCTAAAAAGATAAAAAAGCTAATCCATGGTTAGAGTAAAAAGAGGAAAACAAGCCAAAAAGCATAAAAAGCATCTCTTAAAACATGCTAAGGGTTTTAAGTGGGGCAGAAAAAACAAATACAAGCTGGCAAAAGACGCCTTGCGCCACGCCTGGGAGTATGCCTACCGCGACAGAAAAACCAAAAAGAGAGACAAGAGGCAGCTCTGGCAAACAAAAATTAACGCAGCCTGCAGAGCCCAGGGAATTTCTTACAGCAGATTCATCAACGCCTTAAAGAAAAACAAAATCGAGCTGGATAGGAAGATAATGGCCGACTTGGCTGAAAACAAACCCGAGATTTTCACCAAGATAGTAGAAAAAGTGAAAGGATAAAGCTTAACACCAATAAAAATCTCCATCTTTGCAGGATGGAGATTTTATTTTCCTTAAAAAGAGGGGTACTGCGGGCATTCACCGGTAAAGCAGCCGAGGCAGAGATTTTCTATCCCTATGGGATTTTCTTCTCTCCTTTTGGCGTTCTGTATCGATACTATCGCTTTAGCAAAATCCTCGACGCTGTTGAAGGCCAGGGTTTTAACCCCCAGTATTTTTCTCATTTCGTCGACAGAATGGGTAGCGGCAATCAATTCGCCCCGCCGGGTAATATCGAACGGGCAGGGATGTTTAATCAAGGGCGTTTCTATCATTAGATGGACTTCTTCCGCTCCGGCTTTCTTGATTATGAATATCCTGGCCAGAGTCTGATTGCCCTCAACCACGGAGTCATCCACCATTACTATCTTTTTCCCTTTAACCGCCCAAGGCATTATCAAAAGCTTGTTTCTCGCTCTTTTAGCTCTTTCTTCGGATTTGAAGGGAAGAAAGCTCCGGCCGCCGGCCGACAGGTTAAAATCAAAAACACTTTGGTAGGGAATTCCGGACGCCTGGTGAAGGCCTTCGGCAGCCGAATTTCCCGACATGGGAAAACTGGAAACGATATCGGCTTCGGGGCAAAACGGAGCCAGCTTCCTGCCGGCGACGTTTCTGCTTTCCCCCACCCAGATATCTTCCATAACCGAGGACGGTCTTGCCCAGTAGCCGTATTCAAAACTGCAAATCTTAAGGCCGGGGCTGGGAATCTGCTCAAGGGTCTTAAAACCGCTTACTCCCACGGAAACTATTTCTCCGGGCCTTATGTCTCTTATCAGCTCCATGCCGATGTGCTCCAGACTGGCTGATTCGGAAGCAACGGCGCAACCCATTCTCTCGTCTTCAAGAAAACGGCCTGCAATCATCGGCCTGACTCCCAGAACATCCCTGGCCGCAAAAACCCCCTCCATAGTCAGCAGTACCAGGCTGAAAGGGCCTTTTATATTCTGGTAGACCCTCTTCAGCCCCTCCAGGGGATTGTCTGCAGAAGCAATGATTCTGGCAAAAATGCTGACGTCGGATCCGACCAGGTAAGGAGATTTTCTCTGGAGCTCCTCCCTGTTGGCGATTTTTCCGTCAAAGGCCAAAGCAATAGGGCCCATCCTGGTCTCTTCGATTCTGGCCGGCTGGGGATTGTACTGGCTAACCTGGGCAATTATCTTTTTGGGGTCTTTAAGCTTCAGCCCTTCTTTTTCCAAAAAGGGCGTTATTTTGCCCCTGTCCGCCTCTCTGATAATTTCATCTCCTTGAATGACAGCGAATCCGCCCCATTCGTCTCCTCTGGGCTGGATAATACCTATTGCGTCCGTCATTTCGCTCCAGCAATTTTTATTAACCTCGATTCCAAGCACTCCTGACATTTTCTGCCTCCTCTTTTTAGTATTTAAAGAACAATTTTGGCGTTTTTAACTGAAACGCCGTCTCTTTTTAGTAGCGCGATTTTTTTCTTTTGTCCACCCCGATAGCCCCCGACCCTGCCGTCGGACCTGACCACCCGGTAGCAGGGTATATTTTTTAAATCTTTATTTTTATTTAAAATATTGCCGACCGCCCGGCAGGCTCCGGGCTTTCCGGCCAGCTCGGCTACTTGGCGGTAAGTCATAACCTTTCCCTTGGGAATTCCTTTCACTGCCCTATACACTCTTTCCTGAAAGGAAGCTGTCGGCTTTTTTGAGAATTGCCTTGGCATTATTGTAAGTTAATTGCTTTATCGCCTCATCATATGGAAGCCACTTAAAACCGATGTGCTCGTAAGACAGTTTAACTTTCTTTTCTTCGCTTGCGGCCAGAAAGAAAGTAACGAATTTCATTATATTCTCCCCTTTGAATTTAAAAAAATACTTCATTGTTTCTTTGAAACCGGGCAAAATGCGCAATTCCTTTATTCCTGTTTCTTCTTCAACCTCTCTTTTGGCAGTATCTGCTATGCTCTCCCCTTTTTCTATCTGCCCCTTGGGAAAATCCCAGTGGGTCCGATCCCCTCGGAATCCGGGATAATGCAAAAGAAGGTAATGAATCTTACCTTCTTCTCTTCTGAATACTATTGCTCCGGCAGATTTTTCTATGGGCATATTAATTATTGAAAAAATTAAGGAGTTCGGCGGCAGGCCCGGCATTAAGAATGTCTTCTTTTTCCGCCCATCCCCTTCTGGCTTGGGCTATCCCGAATTCCATGTATCCCAGATGGCCGATGGAATGGGAATCGGTATTGATGACCATTTTTACCCCGGCCTCCTTGGCCCGGCGGATATTCTGGTCTTTCAAGTCCAATCTTTCAGGATACGAGTTTATCTCCAAGGCCACTTTGAATTCCTTGGCCGCTCTTAATATTTTATCGAAGTCTATTTCGTACTCATCCCTCCTCTTGAGAATTCTGCCTGTCGGGTGGGAGATAATATCAACGTTGGGGTTTTTGATTGCTTTGATTATCCTTTCGGTCATTTCTTCTTTTGACATCTTAAAATTGGAATGAACTCCGGCAATAACAAAGTCCAGCTTCCTTAAAGAGTCGTCTCTGATGTCTATGGAGCCGTCTTTGAGAATATTGGTTTCAGCTCCCTTTAAAACGCGGAAGCCCTTTAATCTTTGATTAAGTTTGTCTATCTCTTTATTGCGCCTTTCCAGCTCCTTTTCATCCAACCCGTTTTCGATTTTAAGAAACTTAGTGTGGTCGGCGATTCCCGCGTACCGATACCCCATTTTCTGAGCGGCTCTGGCGATATCCTTAATGGAATCGGCTCCTCCGTCCCAATCAGAATGAATATGGAGGTCTCCTTTTATGTCGCCATAGCCTATCACTT
>Ga0172382_10014366_pt1 | contig 10089 bp, 8 predicted proteins | sample Leawel138RmetaG_FD_122245 | JGI IMG/M metagenome (GOLD analysis project Ga0172382, IMG submission 122245) | Leachate microbial communities from a municipal landfill in Southern Ontario, Canada - Leachate well 138R metaG | ecosystem: Engineered > Solid waste > Landfill > Unclassified | place... | reverse complement strand
GTATCCTGATGGTATTGAACAGCTGGGGGAAGTGATAATTTCGCTGCCTCAGGCAGCCAGGCAGGCAGAATCCGGCGGGCATAAATTGATACAAGAGATTACGATCCTTATAATTCATGGAGTTCTTCACCTTCTGGGATTTGATCATGAAGCAGATGCAGAAGCAGAAATTATGGAGAAACATGAAGTTGATATATTGGCAAAAGTTGGAGGCGCAGCCTGAATGAAGGTGCTAGGGCTGTCTGGCTCCCCGCGTCAGGGCAATACTGCCGCCTTGCTAACTCGCATGCTGGAAGGTGCAGCTAGCCAGGGAGCGCAGATAAAAAACTTCGATCTGTCCATACTGAATATTAAGCCCTGTACTCATTGTGATGCGTGTTTGAAGGACGGGGAATGTAATATCAACGATGATATGCAAACTCTGTACCGGGAAATGGAAACCGCAGACGCCATCATACTGGCTTCCCCTCTCCACTTTATGACAGTGACGGCTAATGCCAAGCTTTTCATTGACCGCTGCCAGGCAATTTGGGCCAGGAAATACATACTTGGCAAGCCACCATTGGGTGATAGCAAATACAGAAAGGGCGTCTTTGTCAGTGTTGCAGGCCGGAAGGGAAAGCATTTATTCGATGCCGCACGGATCACTGTCAAGGCATTATTCGCCAGCCTGGACGTCAGCTACAGGGGAGAGTTGTTAATTGCCGGGGTAGATGAAGCTGGTTCAATCAATTGCCAGCCGGGGGTTCTTGATGAAGCTTATCGAATGGGTGTCTGTCTCGCAGGGCAGATGGAAGAGTCCAACGACTCGACTTTATAATCTCCGGATGTCATAGTTGCAGACAATAGGCAAGATCCCTGAATTGTAGAGTATTCTCTTGACGGCTATATCGCATATAATAAATTGATTATGACTGTGAGAAGACAAACTCTGCTTGAAGATCGGGTATACGATTTTATCAGGAAGTATCTCCTTGTTGTGCCTGGCAGCCGCATTGTTGTGGCTGTTTCGGGAGGGCCTGATTCAGTCGCTCTTTTGCAATTACTGTACAATTTGAGAAATGTATTAAAGATTTCCCTGGTGGTGGCGCACCTGGACCACAATTTGAGGGGGGATGAATCAACCGGAGACGCGTTATACGTAGCCGGATTAGCCCAGAGTCTCGGATTGCCGTTTGCAGTTGGTGGCAGAGATGTCAAAAAATACCGCCAAACCCACAAAATGACCCTCGAAGAAGCAGCTCGTGAGGTGCGTTATTCATACCTGGCTGAAGTCGCCGCTGAATGCGGTGCCGAACTGGTGGCGACTGGTCATACACAATCCGACAACGTTGAAACTATCCTGATGCATCTCATTCGGGGTACTGGCACTCTAGGGCTCAAAGGGTTGTTGCCCTTAGCTGTCAGGCATTGCGGGGAACATAAAATTAACATTATCAGGCCTTTACTGGATATCACTCGCGATGAAATCGAGGCCTATTGTATGAATCGTGGTCTTGAAACACGTACTGATAGTACCAACCTTAGCCTTTCTCCATTCAGAAATCGGGTTCGTTTGGAGCTGTTGCCTCTTCTCCGGGAATACAACCCGGCAATAGAAAAGGCTGTTTTGCGACTGGCAAATATTGCCGCTGATGAATTGGACTACCTTGCCCTCAACCGGGATAAGGCGTGGAGTGAGTTTGTCACCAGGCATGATGAAATTATTGTGTTCGAGAGGCCCGGATTTGATTCACTTCACCCGGCACTACAGCGCTCGTTGCTACGTCGGGCAACCAATGAAATTGCCGGTACATTGAAAGATATTGAAGCTTCTCATATTGAAGATGTGTTAAATCACCTTGACCGGGGTGCGGGCAAGCAGATTGAACTCAAGAGGGATATTGTTTTTACGATTGAGCATGAACACTATCTTTTAGCAAAAAAAGGGAAAAATTTGTGCCCGTATCCTCCAATCACCGGAGAGCACGAGTTGAAAATACCAGGCGAAAATGAACTTGGCAGGTGGAAGGTAAACACTAGTGTAATCCGCGGAAACCAGGTTGGGGGTGATATAGCGCCTTTAATTTGTTATCTTGATCTTGCCAAGATTACCACTGGACTGGTGATGCGTTCTCGCCAGCCGGGAGATCGATTCGTTCCTATGGGAATGAGGACGGAAAAAAAGATTAAAGACTATTTGATAGATGCCCGGGTTCCACGCTCCTGGAGGGATAATATACCAGTTATTGTATGTGATGATGAAGTTGTCTGGCTGGCTGGATATCGTATTGATGATGGATTCAAAGTTACGGCAGATACGAAAAATATGTTGCGCATTGAGATGACTTGCATCTCCTGAAACTCGTTTAGTTTTTATTGCCCGGTTGCCGCAGCGGGTTTAAAAGGATGTAAAAGCTGATCTGCCATCGCTTATTATTGTAGCCTGGTAAAATCCCCGGTTAACGTGAGCTCGGATTATCAAGCCATACTGCGCGTTGGTGATATCGGTGTTGTTAAAAGAGCCTGGGGAACATGGCTGACTTGCTATTTAGCCAATTAAGGGCTTTTTTGGTGTCTGAGGCAACTTTTTCCTTGTCGGAATTCTTTAAACGGTACTTGAACAACCAGTACACAAATTCGATATCATCCTGTGCCTGATAGCGAGAGCCGGTGTCAGCTGCGCCAGCATAAAGGTTGCGGAGGCTATCCTCCTCTTTTTCATAAATAGCAATAAATGCGCGGCTTTTAGTGTCTTCGGGAGGAGTCAAGCCAAGGCTGGCAAATTCCTTTTCTATTTCAGCACAAACAGCTTTTAGCAGAGCAGCTTCTACTGTCACTCCATACAGGTAGTTCAGGTAGAGGTTATATTTACCATCTCCGATCATTTCCCTGGCTTCTCCAGGAGTAATTTTCAGAGGAGGTTTACCATGGTTAATAAATTGAGCGCTTTCCCGGTGGTTGACTATGTCGCCCCCGGTTTCCATGATCAGCATTTGGGCAAGTGATACCCAATCCAGAGCCTCTCCACCGACAAGATAATTCTCCTCGGGATAATCGCGTATGGCTTCAATCAATGCCAGGTACCAGTGCTTGCCAGCTTTAATAGAGGTTTTCATGCGGTGGACTATTACCTGGTGAGAACCGACAGGCAAGTCGCTCATAAATGACGTCCCCGGCTATTGGCCGCAACAGTGCTTGTATTTTTTCCCGCTGCCACACGGACAAGGATCGTTGCGTCCTACTTTTTTCCCCGTGGTTTTGGATGTCCTCGCAGCACTGGCTGCTCCGGCTGATATGGCAGCAGAATGAGATGGGGAAGGTATTCCTGGCCTTGACATACTGAGTCCGGATGGAGGAGATAGCGGCCGTTCACCCTTTCTTACAATGCTCATTCGGAAAATGGCATGGGCAACGTCGTGACGGATGGTTTGGAGCAGGACCTGGAATTGCTGGAACCCCTGATTTTTATAAGCATCGGCTGCGCGGGTTTGCTGAAGAGTTTGCCAACCAGCCTGCAGGCGCATGAATTCCATATTTGTCAGGTGCTCTACCCAGAGGGAGTCGATTGTTTTGAGCAGCAGGAACTTTTCCAGCAGACGCATCTTTTCTTCGCCAAATTCCTGCTCCCTTTTCTGGTACAGTTTATCAGCTTGATGTGCGAGTGCTTCCTGTATTTGCTCGGGCTTCATTTGAGTCAGAGTTTCCGGATTCAATTCCGGAGGCACTGGCATAATGGTGCCTGCTTCGCTCAACAATCCTGAATAATCTGGCTCATAGGTATCAGCTGTGTGATTGGTTATGATATCTTCGATCTCATCGGCAACCATACCCAGGATATTGGTTTTAAGATCTGCTCCGGTAAGAACCTTTCGTCTCTCGGCATAGATTATTTCGCGCTGCTTGTTAACAACGTCATCAAAATCTACCAATTGCTTGCGTATGTCGAAATGATAGCCTTCAACGCGTTTTTGCGCATCGGCAATTGAACGCGAAACCATTTTATTTTCTATCGGGTCGGACTCATCCATCCCTGCCCAATCCATAATAGCCTTGATGCGTTCAGAGCCAAAGCGGCGCATAAGATCGTCATCGAGAGAAACATAAAAGCGGGATTTGCCAGGGTCTCCTTGACGCCCGGCACGCCCTCTAAGCTGGTTATCTATACGGCGGGCTTCGTGGCGCTCGGTGCCTATCACGTATAGGCCGCCAAGCTCAAGGACTTTCTTCTGCCGGGCTTCCCACTCTTTAATGGCCTTTTCATCGCCATCGTCCGGCTTCTTTCCACCCAGGAGTATGTCCACACCGCGTCCTGCCATATTAGTAGCCACTGTAACCGCGCCGGGTTCGCCAGCCCGTGCGATGATCTCTGCTTCTCTCTCATGCTGCCGAGCGTTTAATACATTATGCTTGATGCCCTTGCGTCTCAGAAGATCACTTACGTAATCCGATTTTTCAATTGAGGCGGTACCTATGAGCAATGGTTGCCCGGTTTCATGGATTTCCTTAATATCGGCAACCAGTGCTTTGAATTTAGTAGACTCATCTTTATAAATACGGTCGCCAAGGTCTTCTCTTATCATGGGTTTATTAGGAGGGATTACCACAACATCCAGTTTGTAAATACGGGCAAATTCTTCATCTTCGGTTGCAGCGGTCCCCGTCATACCGCTTAATTTTTCATACATACGGAAATAGTTTTGAATTGTAATAGTAGCAAAAGTACGGCTTTCTTCTTTGACCTTGACGCCTTCCTTGGCTTCAATCGCCTGGTGAAGACCTTCACTGTAGCGACGCCCCAGCATTAGCCGGCCAGTAAAGGGATCAACGATGATAACCTCACCGTCTTTCACCATGTATTCCTTGTCTCTTTTGTAAAATTCGCGAGCTTGGAGAGCATTTCTCAAGTGGCGCATTAGATCAGCGCTGGATGGATCGTAAAGGCTGGCTCCGGCAAGCAAGCCTTCTCTGTCCAGCAGCTTTTCCATTTCAGCAAATCCTTCGTCGGTAAGTTCTACCACTCGCTCCTTTTCTTTGGTTTCATAATGCGATCCTGATTTCAGGTACTGCACCAGCCGGGCAAAAATCTGGTATTTTTTGGGGGATTCGGCGTCTGGAGCGCTGATTATGAGAGGAGTTCTGGCTTCATCAATTAACAAGCTATCAACCTCGTCGATGACAGCATAATTGAGCTCGTGCTGTACGCACTGCTCCAGACTCATCACCATGTTATCCCTCAGGTAATCGAAGCCAAACTCGGCACTGGTGCCATAAGTGATATCTGCTAGATAAGCCTCGCGTCTGGGAACGGGCTTGAAATGCCGCCATGGGTCATTTTCTTTTTCGCTGTCATAATCCGGATCATAGATTCGCGCTGGTTGCATTTCATCTGGTGTTTGCATTGGGTAAATACTACCGACCTTGAGACCCAGCAGGTGATATACAGGCCCCATCCAATAAGCGTCCCGGCGGGCCAGATAATCGTTTACTGTTACGAGATGAGCGCCTTTACCTGCGAGCGCGTTGAGGTAGAGGGGCAGTGTTGCCACCAGAGTTTTACCTTCTCCGGTTTTCATTTCGGCAATTTTACCCTGATGGAGAACAATGCCACCGATCAGCTGTACATCATAATGCCTGAGCCCCAGTGTTCGTTTTGAGGCTTCTCGTACGGCAGCAAAAGCCTCCGGCAGAAGGCTGTCGAGGGTCTCTCCATCATTCAAGCGTTTTTTAAATTCTGAGGTTTTTTCCTTGAGCGCATTGTCATCTAGAGAATTAAAGCTTTCTTCAAGCTGGTTAATCCTGTCAACAATGGGTTGCAGTTTTTTTATTATTTTTTCGTTAGAATCACCAAATCCAAATAGTTTAAACATTTTCTATCCTATCGTTAATAAGTTGCAGGGCATATTCAGCGTCTGTCTGGTTCACCATCACTTCGACCATTCCCATACCATCAACTGAAAACGGATGAACTGAACCGGCAGCATTAGACCTTAGCATTGCTGGAACACCGAAGCTTTCAAGCATGCTTTTAATGGCTAAAGCTTCAAGCTCGCCCGATGCTTGGTAAACCCTTATCAGCTTATGAATGTTGTTCAAATAACGCTCCAACCGATTTGCCGGTGTGGATGCGGTGAATGGCTTCTCCCAAAAGGGGTGCAATAGAAAGAACGGTCACTTTGCCGCCGGGATTACTTTTTAACGGAATAGTATTGGTAACCACCACTTCTTTAACCGGAGATGAGGCTATACGTTCCATGCATGGACCAGAGAATACAGCATGAGTGCAACAAGAATACACTTCATTGGCGCCACGTCCAACCAGTGTATTTACAGTGTTAGCAAGTGAACCCCCGGTATCAATTTCATCATCGATCGTAATAGCAATTTTATCAGCCACCTCACCGATTACATTGAGAGTTTCAGTGCGATCAGCATTTCCCAGGCGGCGTTTTTCCATTATTGCCAGAGGCGCATTTAAAATAGCTGCCATATCTCTGGCTCGTTTGGTAATACCGATATCAGTCGCAACTACTACTGGATTCGGCAGGTTTTTCTGTTTGAAGTAATTACCCAGGAGATTTAATCCGGTCAGTTCATCGACCGGAATATTAAAAAAGCCCTGTATTTGAGGAGCATGCAAGTCAACTGCCAGTACGCGGTTTGCGCCTGCTGCGGTAAGAATATCCGCCAAGAGCCGGGCGGTAATAGGTACTCTGGGTTGATCCTTTTTATCAGTACGAGCGTAGGCATAATATGGTATAACAGCAGTAATCCGACCGGCACTGGAACGCTTGAACGCATCAAGCATAATTAAAAATTCCATTATATTGTGGTTTACCGGACTGCAAAAAGGCTGAATAACAAACACATCTCTAGCTCGTACATTTTCCAGTATTTTTACAAAAGTATTTTCATTAGAAAAATTAAAAACATCAATTTTCCCGAGGGGTATTCCCAAGTACTCAGTAACTGACCTGGCAAGTTCCTGGTGGGCTGTACCGGAGAATACTTTTAATTCGTCCATAATCTTGATTCTATCCTCCTTATACATCTATGCCAGGAACAGAGAAGCGGGAGCAAATATTTTTAACCGATTCTCTGGCATTATCTTTCAATTGCTGATCATCGATATTCAGGATTATACCAGCAATAACACGGGCTATTTCTTTTATCTCATCAGGTCCAAATCCGCGGCTGGTTACAGAAGGTGTTCCAAGCCGCATGCCGCCCGCAATCGCCGGGGGATGGATTTCATCAAAGGGCACTGCGTTACGGTTAATAACAATGCCAACGCTTCCCAGCGCGTCTTCGGCTTGCTTGCCAGTAATGCCATTTTTATTTAAATCAACCAGTATCAGGTGGTTATCGGTTCCACCAGATATGATTCTTAGTCCGTAAGCCTTGAGTTCCTCAGCCAGCAATGAAGCATTTGCCACGACTTTTTGCTGGTACTGGGCAAATTCTGGCTGGAGGGCTTCTTTGAAACATACTGCCTTGGCGGTTACAACGTGTACAAGAGGGCCGCCCTGAATCATCGGGAAGACAGCTGAATCTATTTTCCTGCCCAATTCCTTGCGGCAAAGTATAAAACCGCCCCTTGGTCCCCTGAGGGTTTTATGAGTAGTTGAAGTTACAATATCAGCATAAGGAACCGGTGAAGGATGGACTCCTGCAGCAACCAATCCGGCAATGTGAGCCATGTCTACCATCAGTTTTGCACCAACAGAATCAGCGATGTATCGGAAACGCTCAAAATCTATAAAACGCGGATAGGCGCTTGAGCCGGTAACAATAAGCGCCGGTTGGTGCTCTTTTGTCAGCTTTTCAACTTTTAAATAATCTATACGTTCAGTTTCTCGGTTTAATCCATAAGGGGTGAATTTATAAAATTTCCCGGAAAAATTGAAATTAGCCCCATGAGTGAGATGCCCTCCATGAGCGAGGTCCATACCCAGAACGCGATCGCCATATTTGAGCAATGCAAAATATGCTGCCATATTAGCCTGGGCGCCGGAATGCGGCTGTACATTAGCGTGCTCTGCCCTGAAAAGTTCTTTGGCTCTGTCAATAGCAATATTTTCAATAGTATCCACATTTTCACAGCCGCCGTAATATCGCTTGCCCGGGTAACCTTCAGCGTATTTGTTGGTTAACGGGGAACCCTGGGCTTCTAATACCGCGGCGCTGCAATAGTTTTCAGATGCAATCAAGTTGATAGTGGAGCGCTGACGGTCGTATTCGGCTTGAACAGCCTGGTAAATGTCAGGGTCTTCCGATTCAAGAAAACTCATCGAAATATATTATCCTCCAAATTCTTCGGGAAGTGCCAAGCTCCATTTTACTATTGTATAGATGGCTTAAGCAAGCTACTTGTGCATGAGTAATCGCTATTATTCAATGTCGGGGAGTTTTTGTAACGGGCACTGTCAGTAACAGTCTGGGATGGAGTATTAGTATTCAAGGAGCGCTTGGCTCAATGAGGGGTTAAAGAAAGATGGCCTGAGATCAGAAAAGAGGCAGGCTGTCTTTGACAGCCATACACTGAGGCTTGGATTTTACTGATTTTGCGTTTGGGGCTATGCTCTCAAAAGCAAGTTTATCCATTTCCAATTGTACCGGGAGCGCATATTCGCCGGTAAAACAAGCCAGGCAGAAAAGGTTCTCAGGTAGACCTACAGCTTCTACCAGGCCTTTTAGAGACAAGTAACCGAGAGAGTCAGCGCCAATGAACTCACGTATTTCTTCAACTGACTTTCTTGCTGCCAGGAGTTCCCAACGGGTAGCCATATCAACTCCGAAAAAGCAAGGGTGGCAAATTGGTGGAGCGCAGATACGCATGTGTACCTCTTTGGCACCAGCTTTTTTGAGTAGTTTTACTACCTGTGGAGTAGTGGTGCCGCGGACAATGCTATCATCAACCAGCACTACACGCTTACCTTCAAGCACTGGCTGGAGGGGATTAAATTTCAACTTGACTCCCAAATCCCTCAGTCGTTGAGTAGGTTCGATAAAAGTCCTGCCCATATAACGATTCTTGATCAAGCCGGTTGCCGGAGGTATTCCAGATTTGAGTGAATATCCCGCACCTGCTGGTGTTGCTGACTCTGGCACACCGATGACTATATCTGCATCTACAGGATATTCCTCTGCCAGTTTCTCGCCCATGGCTTGCCTGGTATGATATACCAGTCGATTATTAATAAGGCTGTCAGGTCTGGCGAAATAAATATACTCAAAAATACAAAAGGCTCGTTTATTACCGGGCTCTTTAATGCTTTGTACGCCGTTATCATTGATGGAAACAATTTCGCCCGGCTCGATTTCTCGGATGAACCTTGCACCAATATGGTCAAGAGCGCAAGACTCTGATGCAACAACATAACTCTTGCCGTTTATCTGCCCCAGGCAGAGTGGTCTAACGCCATATGGATCCCGCATGGCGAACAGGGCATCCCTGGTCATGATTGCTAGAGAATAAGCCCCTTGCAGGCGGTGCATAGCGTAGCGCAGTTTTTGCGGCCATTCCTGGTGAGGAGCAGACAGAATAAGATAGCCGATTATTTCTGAATCTGTAGTTGTATTAAAAATATAGCCCTGGCTTTCAAGTTCAAGGCGCAGGGCTCCAGAGTTAGCTATATTACCATTATGAGAGAGGGCAATTTCATTGTATCCATCGTTTATAAGTATTGGTTGGGCATTATGGCGACGGCTGGATCCAGTGGTTGAATAGCGGTTATGGCCTATGGCGATGTGGCCTTTGAGGCGATTTAGAGATTTTTCATCGAATACCTGCGAAACCAGCCCCATGCGGGCATGGACACGGATTTCATGACCGTTCGAAGTGGCTATGCCAGCGCTTTCCTGGCCTCTGTGTTGCAATGCAAACAGACCAAAAAAAGTGATACGGGCAATATCTTCTGTATGTGAATATATTCCGAAGATTCCGCATGCTTCATGCGGGCCTGTATCGATACAGGTGCTTCCGCAGGGGTTTGAGCCAATCACCGAAAGATTATAACTCATCATCATTGGCTGGTCAAAAAAAAATCAAGAGTAATTCGCAGGCATTGCCGCTCTTTTGTAGGCCTTGATACGGAAATAAAGGACTTT
>Ga0172382_10014365_pt1 | contig 10090 bp, 5 predicted proteins | sample Leawel138RmetaG_FD_122245 | JGI IMG/M metagenome (GOLD analysis project Ga0172382, IMG submission 122245) | Leachate microbial communities from a municipal landfill in Southern Ontario, Canada - Leachate well 138R metaG | ecosystem: Engineered > Solid waste > Landfill > Unclassified | place... | reverse complement strand
CCCACGGAGGACACGAATTGTACCCCTCGTTTTCAGTGAGAATAAAAGTACCGGCATGTACGATATAGCCGTCGATCCGAACGGAGTTATCATACCCAAAGTACAGGATATAAGATAAATTATTATATTAAAATTCCCATGAATACTAACATTTAAAATGAAATGACATGAAAAAAAGATTACTCCTGATTACTTTTTCCATACTCGCGGTCTTAGTGGGTATAAATGCACAGCAGATTAAGCGCAACTTGGTTGCCAATGCTGATTTTGAAGATGGGCTGAAACATTGGCGCCAATACGACGATGGTGGGAAATTGACTTTTTCCGAAGAAACAGCGGATCCTGTTTCCGGTCAGAAGTCGGCGAAAATTGTTGTAAACAATACCGCAACTCCAATCTGGGTTACGGCTTTGAAGTATTTCTTTCCGATGCAGAGCGGTGCCAAATACAAAGTTTCGTTTGACGCAAAAGCATCTGCCGATGTCGATCTCGGCATCGAGTTGACCCTGAATCGTGCGCCCTGGACGCTGTTGAAAGCCGAGTCGATGTCACCTGAAAATTTTACGCCTGTCAATGTTTCGGGAAATGAGTTTCGTTCAGGATTGACTGCCGACGATTTGTGCGGCACGTTTCCCATCACAACCGAAACGCAGGAGTATTGGTTCGTAACGGACGGAACGAATATTACCGACTGGAATTACAGCCTGGCGTTTTGTTTTGGTGGTATTGCTTCCGGAACGACCGTATGGATCGACAATGTCCGTATCGAACATGCGGATGCAGATGATTGGGATGGGAACCTCTTCCCTTACGGCGATTTTGAAGAAGGTATTGCACCTGTGTTGTGGGGACCTCCGCATGATAATGACGGAAGCATGAATTTTCGCATAGAAAAAAACGGTGCACGCACAGACACTTGGGAAGTTTCGACAGAAGAGCCTATCGGCGGAAACAAATCGCTGATGATTACCCGTAACAGTGGAAACGGTGCTTTTTGGGATTTTGTATTCCTGTTTCAGTACTGGACCATCGAACAGGTAAAATCGCATGTATCTTTCGATATGAAAAGCTCGCAAAACGGTATGATTTCCACCCGCTTGGCTTCCGAGCCTTGGGACAGGCCGATTGGGGGAGACCATTTGGTAAACGATGTAGTAATCACTCCTACGGTACAACGGATAGAACTCAGCCCCGATTCTAAAATCAGCGGCAATAATACGGCAACAGGCAACTATTCATTCGATCCTTTCTGGATGGGTAGAATGAAAGTGTTTACTTCCTTTACCGAAGGCAGCAATCAGTTTCCGGCAGATACTAAAATATGGATTGACAACATTGTAGTCAAAGAATACGATTTGAAGACACAAAGTTTCGACATCGTCAATGCGCCTGCCGAATTAGAAATTGAAAGTTCACAGCAATTAAGTATCACGAATGTTTATCCTACGCATGCCCCCGCAGGTGTAAGCTATGTTGTCGATGATCCTGCCATAGCTTCCATTGACGCAGAAACAGGTGTGCTTACCGGCCTTAGTCAGGGTACCGTAGAAGTAACGGTTAGATCGGAAGACGGCAATGCTGAGGAAACCGTTTCCGTTAATATTGTACCTGCCACAGGAACAGGATCAGCAGCGATATTGTCTGAAGCACCTGTGTACTTATATCCTGTTCAGGTTAACCGGGGAAATAAGATTGAGATTCGCGGCATCACAAATGATGTTAACTTCGCCGTGTTCAATATGGCGGGTCAATTAGTGCACAAAGGGTTATCAACATCCATCAACACAAGCAACTTTGTACAAGGGTCCTATTTGGTAAAAATTGCAGATGAGAGCAATACAACAAAACGTTTTATCGTAAAATAGATGGTGGCGATGCTCTATCAAGCTATTTACATGTATTTTTAGTATCAATTTAAAAAAATTATACATCATGAAAAAGAAAACTTTTCTATTTTTATTACTGTCCTGCTTCGTTGCAGGAGGTGCGGTGTCGGGTCAGTCCTTGCCGGATGGCATGGTAAAACTCTTGCCCGAAGGTGTTACGGCTGCCATTGACGGCAATGAAAGAAAATCAGAGGTGAAAAATTTAGTTGTAGCCGGAGAAGAATCCAAAGGTTATAAAGCCTTTTTTGCCGCGGATGACGGAACGCACGGTCAGGAATTGTGGGTAACCGACGGAACTGCCGAAGGTACCATGATGGTGAAAGACATTAATCCGGGTGCCGGAAGCTCCAATGTGAGTTATTTGGCTCGTTTTAATGACAAGGTGGTTTTTTCTGCCGACGACGGTGAGCATGGTGAAGAATTGTGGATATCAGATGGAACAGAAGACGGCACTTACATGGTCATGGACATCCATCTTCTTGACTCCTCTAATCCGCTGGCATTCAAACAGGTGAACGAAACCCAATTTGTTTTTGCGGCTATGGATTTGGAGAGCGAACTTTACGGAAATCAAAAATGGTTGTGGGTCAGCGACGGAACGGAAGCCGGAACGGAACTGATTTACGAATGTAAGATGATGTATCCGGGACAGGATTCCGGTTCATACGACGACCACCTTTGCCGTGTGGGGCGCAAGGTATTCTTTAAGGCAGATGACCTCGAAAGTAGCATGGGAGGAGAGCTTTGGGTAACAGACGGTACAGCCGAAGGTACTAAATTGATTATGGACATCAATCTTGAAGCGGGAGCAGAAGAAGGACAGACGCGGGATTCGGCAATCGATCAGATGGTCAACTTCTATAATGAAAGACTGTTTTTCAAAGCATGGCAGCCCGATTTTGGTAACGAACCCTGGGCAAGCGACGGAACTACGGAAGGAACCTATATGATTTTTGACTCCGATCCGACAAAGGATCCGAATGGCATCGGGCGCGGAGGAAATGTTTGGGCAACAGGAGGTCCGTATAACGGAAAAGTGTATTTCAGAGGATATACTCCCGAAACCGGATATGAACTTGCTTTTTCCAATACTGACAAGGATAACTTTGGTATTATTGATATCAATAAAACAGAGCCAACAAATAACAACAACTCTTTTCCCGATCCGGGCGTTGTATTCGACGGAGTGCTGATGTTCTGCGCCAATAGCGGAAACAATGCAGCATTTCCTGAAACTAACTTCGGAGGCGAATTGCATTATACGGATGGAGAAAATGTATATCTGCAATACGATTTAGCTCCGGGTACCATGAATACTTGGGCAAGGGAACTTACGGTAGCATCAGGCAGCTTGTATTTCTGGAACTCATCAGACCAAGTACCCGAACACAAAGAAAAATTGATGCGGCTTGATTCGAAAAACGGAATTCCCGTACCTGTAACCAATCTGAATCCGGATGGGGACAAAGTGAAAACACTGCGTAATCTGGGCGGCGATATTCTTTTTATCACTTCGGATAACAAACAGTTGTATAACTATCATTACAGAAAACCCGGATACGATGCTGAAAAAGATGCAGATCATTTAGATATTGAATTCAGAACCCGTGATGAAATCGCCAATAGCGTTTTTGCTCCGAAAGCAGGCAAAACACTGTCTGTTTATCCGAATCCCGCTGTTGATGCAGTCAACTTTGATATTGCGGAAACAGTTATCGGCGTGAGAATTCTTGACATTACCGGCAGAACGGTAAAAAATGAAATTCCTTCAGCTAATTCCATAGATGTATCCGCTCTTTCCGGCGGCATTTACAGCTTGGTAATAACAACAGTGAAAGGACAATACGTTTCATCCCTGATTGTTAAATAATAACCCTGTGGGCTGGAAACTGTTTCAAAAGCCACAGTGCTCTTGAAACAGTTTCTTAGCTTTTTTATCCATCATATTTTCTTACGTGTTAGGACACTATCACTTTAAATCAGTTAGAAAATGATCAAAAACAAACTTTTCCGTATGGTGTTTATGATTGCCATACTATATTCTACGGCTTCCTACGGACAAAGTCAACTGACTATATCCGGTACCGTGTTAGATAGCAAAACCCATGAGGAGCTTGTGGGAGCTACGGTTTTAGAAAAGGGAACCTCCAATGGTATCATCACCAATTTAAACGGCAAATTCACTTTGCAGGTTGCTTTGGGAGCTACACTCGTTTTTACGAGCACAGGCTATGAAGCTAAAGAAGTCGGTATCGTGGATGGAGGGGAATTGACCGTGCTGTTGGCCGAAAAAGTAGAATTGCTCGATGAAGTCGTTGTGATCGGATACGGCGTTCAGAAAAAAAGCGATATTACAGGATCCATCTCATCCGTATCGGCAAACGAAATTAATAATGTGCCGGTGCCTTCTGCTTTACAGGCTTTACAGGGAAAAGCGACCGGTGTGAATATCATTCAGAACAGCGGAGCACCCGGAGGTCAGACAACCATTAAGATACGGGGAACAGGAACCATCAATGACTCCAATCCGCTTTACGTAGTGGACGGCTTTATTGTGGATGAAATAGATCATCTGAATCCCAACGACATTGCGAATGTCGAAATTCTCAAAGATGCGGCTTCAAGTGCAATTTACGGAGCACGCGCCGCCAATGGCGTGGTGTCCATCACGACCAAAAGCGGAGAAAAAGGTGCCACCAAAATTACCTTCGACAGTTTTTGGGGCGCATCGAATCCATGGAAAAAAATCAATGTATTGGATATAGAAGGATATGCGCTCGTACAGGATTATATTAACGGTACCTCTTTCTATTCTGCCGACGGACAAATCTATCAAACTAAAGATCCGATCACGGGAGCACTTTCTTATGATGCAGGCAAATACCACAGTGTGGACACCATCCGGAGGAATTCCCCGTCCAATTGGTGGGATGCAATCACGCAAACAGGCATAAAACAACAATATAACGTGACGATATCCGGAGGAAATGAAAAAAATCAATACATGGTAAGCGGAAGCTATTACGATGAAACGGGTGTGATTAACACTTCCGCATACAACCGGTTCAATACCCGCGCTAACGTGAACAGCCAAGTGTTTTCCTGGCTGAAAATGAATGCCAATGCGATGTACACGAACGAAAACCGACACGTTGTGCCGGAAGGGACAAACAGTATTCTGAAAAGTGCCTTGTATCAAAATCCTTTTACCTATACCTACGATGCAAAAGGATATTATGCTGCCAATCATCCGATTGCAACTTTAGCTCGTAATCATGACGATAGAAGGAACAACCGCATCGATTTGAACCTCAGCCTTACAGCTCAGATCAATAAATTATTAACTTATCAATTCAAAATATCGGATTATTACACCACTGATAACAATACGAATTTTACAGAAGTAAATAAATTAGCCGAAGATTTCGTCATGACTGATCTATCTTCTGTTTATCAATACAAAAGAGAAACGAATAAATGGGAAATCAATAACCTGTTGACCTTTCACTGGAATGATGCCTACCATGACATTACGGTCTTAGGAGGGCAAATTCTCGAAGGATACAAACGGAACTATCAGGAATCCATTCGAAAAGGAACAGCTTCGAACGATCCGAATTTATGGTATTTGTCAAGTGCCTATACCGGGGATAAAACCTACGGACTTGACCGAGAATGGGCTGCTGTGGGTTTCGTCAGCCGATTAAATTATAATTTAATGGATCGCTACCTGTTGCAGGTAAATTTCCGTACTGATGCTTCATCTATATTTTCGAAAAAAGAGCGATGGGGATATTTCCCCTCCGCTTCTCTCGGTTGGAAATTTAGTTCTGAATCGTTTATGGAAAATGCAGATTGGCTCTATTTAGGAAAACTTCGTGTGGGATGGGGTAAATTAGGAAATAACCGGATTGATGAAACTTCCGCCCATACGCTTATAAGCACAGGATATAACTATCCGTTCGGGGTCGGAAACCACATACTTCAACCCGGAGCCATCGCTACTTCGGTAGGAAATTCCGATATCCGTTGGGAAAAGACCGAAACATTCAATGTCGGTATCGATTTGGGCTTTTTCAAGAACAGGCTGACTTTCAGTGCCGAATATTTCGATAAAATAACGACCGATATGTTGCTGCGGGTTCCTGTAACCTTGTCGGCCGGATTGGATTATACACCCATGGTAAATGCCGGTTCCGTCAGCAACAAAGGGGTGGAATTCATGGTCAATTATAAAGACAACATCGATAAATTCAGGTATGAAATCGGATTTAACATTTCATACATCAAAAATGAGGTTGTGAGCTTAGGAACAGGAAATGAACCTATTTACGGCGGATATTTAAATGAATCGAGTGTGCTTGCTTTTGTTACCAAAACAGAGGTCGGCAGGCCGATAGGCGGCTTTTACGGCTATGTAACGGACGGGATTTTCAATACCTACGAAGAAGTAAAAGCAAGCCCGCAATACGAATACGGAAAAAATGACTTTGAGCAAACCACACGTCCGGGCGATTTTCGCTTCAAAGACCTGAATAAAGATGGTGTCATCACAGCGGAAGACCGCACATATTTAGGGTCGGCACTGCCCGATTTTGTTTTCGGTATTCCTATATCATTCGGCTATGGTAATCTGGCAATGGATATTCTTTTCCAGGGGCAAACCGGCAATAAAGTTTTCAACGTAATGGAGTTTTATCTGAACAACGCAGCTTCGGGAAATCTTTATGCCGATATTCGGGAAAAACATTGGTCGGGGCAAGTCAACCCGGATAGGAGTTTCTTCCCGCTGAACATGCATACTTCTATCCCGGATTTAGACCCCTCGGATGCTGCCCGAAATTTCAGAGCTTCCGATTTTTACATCAAGGACGGCTCTTACCTGCGCTTGAAAGAACTCCGGTTTACCTACAACTTTAAACCGGAACTGAGTGCTAAACTGCATGTGTCCAACTTAGCGCTCTTCGTGGGTGCGTACAACCTGCTTACCATTACGGGCTACAACGGTTTCGATCCGGAAGTGGGTAGGGTGTCCGGAACCGAAGGCAACAACCTCAATATGGGGGTCGATCATGGAAACTATCCGCAATCGAGAACCTTTACCGGCGGAATTAAATTTGTTTTGTAATCACATAAAATAAGCACTATGCATAAGAGTTTATTCAACATCATACTAATCGTTGGTTGTTCGTTAGTGATTTTTAGCGGATGCGATAATTTTCTTGACAAGGAAGTTCTCGGCGAATCGACAGACAAAAATTATTACGACACGAAATATAAATTGCAAACCGCGTTGAATGCGGGCTATGATATACTGCAATCGGATCTTTTCAATGAATGTGAATGGCGTTTCGGCGAAGCTACAGCCGATGACGTATGGGGAGGAGATGAAGGATTGGCAAGCCAGATGGGACAATTGGTAAATTTCAGATTTACTACCTCGAATAGCTGGATAGCCGATAGATACACGATAAATTATAAAGGCATCCACCGCGTGAATCAAGTGATAGCCAATGTTGATAAAGTACAACTGTCGCTCCCGTTGTACGGCGAATACCGAAGTGTTCGCGAAATATTGGGACAAGCTAAATTTTTACGGGCTTTCTATTATTTCAATTTAGTCAAGACATACGGAGGAGTACCCATTCGTCCGGAAACCGAAACGGTGGAAAATTTTGTTATCCCGCGCAGTTCGGCTGCCGAGGTATATGCCTATATTGAAAAAGACCTGCGGGAGGCAGCTATCATGCTGCCGGCACGTTACACAGGAGTGAATGCCGGGAAAGTCAGCAGCGGGACTGCCATTGCCTATTTAATGAAAGTGCTGATGTATCAGGCTACACCCGGAGAAAGATCTTCAAAATGGGAAGAAATGAAGCGGTTGGGAGAGTTTTTCATTGACGGAAACAGCATGACTTACGGTGATATTCTTCACTACGATGCTTCGCAAGAGGATTGGGAAGCCCTCCGCCAACGACTTTGGTTTAAACCCCAAGAGCTGAATCAACCAACCGATCCTTACGAAACTAAGGACACGCAGCTTCCGGCTTTGCAAAATGCTTATTCGCTCGATTTTCAAGACAGCTACGGGATGAACATCACCTATCTCGACCAATTTACAGGAGCAGGTGAATTTTGCAGAGGCTCTGTCTTTGAGGTGGTATTCAAAGAATCGGCTGACGGTTCTTTCGGAGATACGAATGAGGGTTCGTCCGTGTATGATAATCATTATTCATCTTCTCCGCAAATCTGGACAACACAGACAATCATGCAGGATTTGTTCGGAACAGACCCGCGCCGGACCTACATGATCGGACATAACGCATACGCTCCAGACGGTACGATCTGTGTGTGCGGAGAATCACGTAGCGTTTCTTTAAAGTGGTACACACCGATTAAAGAACGTCCGCAAAACGGCGGAGATAACGGCAAAAACAGACGGGTAATGCGCTATGCAGAAGTGGTTTTAATGTATGCGGAAGCTCTGAACGAATGCGGAGAGAGCACGCGGGCTTTGGTGGAGTTGAATAAAACCAAAGCAAAAGCGAATACCATAACCGGCGCTACGACTTTATACGTGGGCGGAGGCTACGGATACATGCGCGACCAGATATGGAAAGAACGCCGCATGGAACTCTGCTACGAATGGGACCGCTTCTTCGATTTGGTACGCCAAAAACGAGCCGCGTCCGTCATTAGAGCGTATGGTTTCCTGCGGGCAAATAAACGGGGATACTATTTCCGTGAAGGAGTGCATGAAGTATTTCCCATACCACAAAACGAAATTGATATTTCAAACGGCGTGGTGGAACAAAATCCGGGTTATTGAAATTAAAATAAACAGGTGAAATATGAAGACAATTATAAAAATAGGGTTGAGTTTGTGTATCTCTTTATTCTTCATCTCTTGTGAGGATGATTCTTTTGCCGTTCCTACGGCATCCGTAACCGTCAACCAGCAGGAGTTTGCGATTAATGAGACCATGGTGATTCATTTTACCGGAATTGCCCAACAGGTATCCATTTATACGGGAGATGATATGCACAATTACGATCTCAGAGCTGAAAGCAATACGGGATTTGTAGTCAATAAGGGCTTATTTACTTATTCGTATCGGGCTTCCGGACAGTATAAAGTAGTATGTGTGGCTTCCACTTATTCGGATAATGCCGCAGAAACAAGGCAGGACACTTGCTCTTTCGTCGTTACGGTAACCGATGATGTCACCGAAATAGACAAGCTTTCTTGCTCCCAAGTGGTGTATGACGAGGTGTTTGCTGATAAATATCCAAACGACGAGTGGCTGATGGTATTGCCCCGCAAGGTAAAATACAGCACCTCTTCGCTGGCTATATCACTTTCTGCTCAACGGCTGAAATTTTACATCCAGTCAGATTCGACCGAAATTTTGGTGGACGGCAATCCCTATGCAAGCAACACAAGATATAATTTGACCAATCCGGTGGATATTCAGGTGACTTCAAATTACGGAACAGTACGCCCTTATAAATTATATACGATTTATTATCCCGAATTCGAAACATTTACATTAGCCGGCGTGGCAGGAACAGTTGTGCGTACAGAATTCGATTACAGCTACTTTGAGGTAGAGCTGACCTTGCCGCAAGGTACCGATGCGACAAATCTAAGCCCTGAGTTCACATTGTTCTCAACCGCGGATCAGGTATATATCGGAGATACGGAACAACAATCGGGAAGTTCAGTCGTTGATTTTACGCAAGCTGTGAGCTATCGCATTGTTTCGACATCTCCCGATAACCCGGCTATGCAAGCCGAATCCACCGTCAATATAAAATTGACGTATCAATAAACAGATAGATTGTGAACCATTTCAGGAGCAATTTATACAATCAATATCTTCCGGAGGATAAGACCCGGAGTTTTAAATCGCAGCAAGAGGCAGATGCAGCATCCTCAATACAGGATATGGATTTACCGCTTTCTACTATTATTTTATACAGTTTTTATGATGAAGAAAAGTTTTTTGTACCTATTAATTTTCGTATTGATTGCAGGGGGAATTTCTGCCCAGAAATGGACCAATCCTTTTACATTAAGCAATGAATGGGATAAATACGGAATAGGTGACCCGTATATCTTAAAATACAGAGGCTCTTATTACTTATATTGTAGTACCAGAGACCGAACGGTAGGTGTCAAATGTTTTGTTTCCAAAGATTTG
>Ga0172382_10014364_pt1 | contig 10090 bp, 11 predicted proteins | sample Leawel138RmetaG_FD_122245 | JGI IMG/M metagenome (GOLD analysis project Ga0172382, IMG submission 122245) | Leachate microbial communities from a municipal landfill in Southern Ontario, Canada - Leachate well 138R metaG | ecosystem: Engineered > Solid waste > Landfill > Unclassified | place... | reverse complement strand
AGATCAGGGTGTCCCTGCGTTCCATCATCCGGTCAGTTGTTTCCAGACCCGCTGGAAATGTGTCTGGAAATGTTCACCCACGGGGATCCCCCGCCGGGTACCCACCATGAGGATCTTTCGGGGGCCGTCAAGGGCGCGGATCAGCCTCAGGTTGATGACGAAACTCCGGTGTACCTGCATGAAATCCGCTTGCGGCAACCGTGCGGTAAAAGCCGCCAAGGTCATCCGGCATTCCAGGTTTTGCTGATCGTACAATACGATACGGATATGATTGCCGGATGCCTCCACGTAACTGATCTGGTCAAAATCCACCCGTTGGTAGAAGGACTCGCCCTGGCACAGCACAAAGGTATAGTCCCGATCGGGTGCCGGTTCCTGTTCGCCCGGGGGCAGTGCAGGAAGGCCGTGCAGACGGCCAGCCCGGTGGATCGCTCCGGCAAAACGGTCGAATGCCGGTGGTTTGACCAGGAAGTCCACCGCATGCAGCTCGAAGCCCTGTACCGCAAAGCGTGCATGCCCGGTGACCAGGATGACCAGCGGGGCAGGATGCAGGGCCTGCACCAATACGATACCGGTCATGCCCGGCATATCCACATCGGCCAGCAGGAGATCTACCGGATGGTCATTGAGCATCCGCAACGCCCGGATGCTGCTGGTCTCGGTACCGGCCAGTTTCAGTTGGGGCATGCGCTGTCCGTAGGCGACCAGCAGGTCGATCGCTTCTACATTGTCATCTACTACAAAATAAGTCAATTGTTTTGCCATAGCGCTATCCTGTTGCCGGGACACCGGTCATCAGCACGATGTGATAACGGGTCCCGCTGTCCCTGATTTTCCAGCCCCATTCCGTGGCTGCATAGTGTTCTGCCATTCGTTGGCGCACTTCTTTCCAACCCCTGCCCGTGCCTTGCCGGGATCTGGAAGCATCCGTATAGTCGTTGATGCAATGAAAATACAAGCTGCGCGCACGGTGGCGGAGGATCACCCGGATGGGCTGATCGGTTGCATATGCCCCATGGATCAGCGCGTTTTCGACCAAGGTAAGCCAGACCAGCGGTGGGATCATCGCAGGCATGTTTATCGCGGTCAGGTGCAGCTTCAGCACGATGCTACCCCGGATCGTTTCCTGTAAGGCCGCCAGGCGGACAAGCTGTGCCCACTCATTCCTCCAGTCCACCAGCGTCAGTTCCCGTTCCGCGATCCACAGGGTGTATTCGACCAGTCCCATCATTTCCCGGGTCGCTGTGGCAGCCCCGGGGCCGGGACGTGTGCCGGCATAGCTTTGGGTCATGGTCAGCAGATTGCGCACAAAATGACTTTTCAAGGCGGCTTTGCGTTGCCGGCCCCGGAGCCGTAGTATCCTGATCAAAAAGAAAACACCGGCACTGATGGCAGTCACCACCATGCCGGATACCAGACGTCCAAAAAACTGCGGGGCATCAAAGGGTACATCTGCCCGGTGGAGCGGCTCGCCCATCCAGGGCAACAGGTAATAGATGCACAAATAGACATAAGGGCCAACGGCCAGCAGCATCAGTACCAACAGCCCGGCTGCCTGTAGAAACCGACGTAAAGCCAACAAATGGTAGAACTGCATCCAGGCAATGAAAGCACTCACATACAGGAAGGTCAATATGATGGTCTGGGTCAGGGAGATCGGCGTAGCCAGTACCCGATTGATCCCATAGAGGAATGCTAACAAAAGCAATCCACCAAAGATCCGGGTGCCGTGTCCGGATGCCATATAGAACGTTGATGTCCTCATTTGGTTGATATCGTCCGCTAAGACATGGTTTACTATTTTCAAAATTAATAAATTTTCGCTCATATGTGCAAAAAAAATTACATAGGATAGAAAACATATTCTTTTGCATCAATCAGGTATAGTCTGTCCCGGTACCTGAATGTAATACTCCCCTGATTCTGGGCCAGCGGTTTAGTTAAAATTTTCTTAATTTTACTAGACTTTATGACCAAACAGACAAGGCGCAAATTCAGGGCGGAATTCAGGGCCAAGGTTGCCTTGGAGGCCATCAAGAATCAGAAGACCCTGACCCCGTGGAAAGAAGTAGATGATTATTTTAAGAACTACATTTATATGAAATTGACACTTCAAAACTAGAAATACCAATACCTCAAAATACAAAAGCAAATACTATTGTTGAATGATTTCCATACATAAAGTAAAAAAAACTCCAACACCCTCTTATGTATTAGACACTTATTGGCGATTTGCCGCTGAGAGACAAGAGGTGTTTTTCAACAAATTGGCAAATCTCCCATTTCTAACGGTAGACCCTATACTTTTGAGACACAAATTCACCAATGCCTATCGAGCATCAGATCGGGTAAGCCAATACCTTATAAAAGATGTGATCTACAAGGGCGAGCAAGAAGCAGATGAATTACTGTTTAGAATTTTGCTGTTCAAAATATTCAATAAGATTGAAACTTGGGAAGTATTACAACACGAATTAGGAGAACTAACCTGGAAGTACTATTCGTTTGATTCCTATAGCCGAATATTACATGAAGCACTCAAGGCTAAAGAGCGTATCTATTCTGGAGCCTATATCATGGCTTCTGGAAAAAGTTCATTTGGATTCGATCGTAAACATGAAAATCACCTCAAACTGATTGAAAGGATGATTTCAGATGGACTCGCTGAAAAAATACAAAAAGCTAGAACAATGGAAAGTGTTTATAACTTGCTATTATCCTATCCTAGCCTCGGGTCATTTCTAGCTTATCAATATACGATCGACATCAATTATAGTACGTTGACGCATTTTAGCGAGATGGACTTTGTTGTACCGGGACCAGGCGCAAAAGATGGAATAAAAAAGTGCTTTCTAAGCTTGGGAGATTACTCGGAGTCGGATTTGATACGGTGGGTTACCGATAAACAAGTTGATGAATTTGATCGTTTAGGGTTAGATTTCAAAGATCTTTGGGGCCGCCCACTTCAGTTAATAGATTGCCAAAACCTTTTTTGCGAAACCGACAAATATGCCCGAGTCGCTCATCCGAATGTAAGCGGAATCTCTGATCGGAAAAGAATCAAGCAGATCTATACGCCAAAAAATCTTGCTATTGAATATTGGTATCCACCCAAATGGGGGATTAACGACAAAATTGATCAATAAACAAGTTGGGAAATCAACAAGTTATTCTTTTCTTGCTGCCGGTTTCTCATGATCGGATATTAAAAGACCAATTATTCCATAACCAATGATATCCCGCAAAGTATCTTCAATACTTTCGAAATTGGGTTTATCGGAGCTAGATTGAGACCTTTCTACAAACGTCCGAAATCGCTTGATCTTATCCCATAGATGAACCATATTTCCATTCAAGCCCAAATCAAAACTGGCATTGCCATAATCCTGATTCTTTTTTAGAAGTAGCGTTACAATATCTTCCAAAATCGCTCGAACCTTAGGTTCTGTCATAATCATCTCTTCTTTTTTCATAATACCTATTTATTTTTTTTATTAATTACCTTCTCTAAAACAGGGTTTTCGAATAACATTGTTTTTTCCGGAAAATGGTGAGAATATAGAACTCGGGCCCAATCGTTAAAATAGCCACTTCCAAAATCTGGCAGATCATCGGATTTATTGATACGTAAGTCATGTTCAAAATTTTCAAGTTTGACCAGTTGAGTATCAAAATCTTGAACTGAGTTAAATGGCCTTTTGTAAACGTGGAAGCTGTCCTCCACTTCACCAATGGAGGCTAACCGTTCGACTTTTCCACGATGCTTATCGTAATAATGAAAGTTGTTCGCAATATGGTAATAAGCACCAATCTCTATGTCCAGAATATGAGCAAATATCTCCTGAATGTAGGTGAAATTGAAAACATTTACTCCAGTGGTACCCCACATGAAATCGTTAGAGCGCATATGAACATAAGCATCTAGCTTATTATTATTAACCATGAATTGGATATTTTGAGTACAAGGATGATCTTTTGTTGTTTTCAAATCCCCAAATACATCAAAAAGATCTTTTCCAGGATCACCAAGTGTAATAACAGCTCTCCTGTTACTCTTATCAGTACTAAGAAGCTTATATACATATTCAAATTGATCAACACTACCATCTCTATCTGGCCGCAAAAACCCGATAGCATAGTCCTTCTGCTCAGCTCGAAAAAATCGAAACCTGGGACCATACCCTGCTCGCATTGCCTTTCCATCGTCGGAAAAGTCTCTCATCCTTCCGAGGTAATGCTGCACCATAGATAAATCATTCCTGCCAGAAGAAAGCCAAAGAGACTCGACATACGGAAGCACACATTTCCATCCGCGTTCAGGAATAGTAACTATCCTGGCCAAAGGATTGCTTAATTTGAAAACCACAGGATACGGTATCTCATAACAAGTGCTCCCTCTTGTTTTTCGTTCCACGCCTTCCTCTTTTAAAAATTTGGCCAACCCGACAATAGCAGAATTGATACCTTCAAATTCGTGAGTTTTCATAGGCGACAAACTGGAATTTCGTTTGGGTATTTATCCATTATAGCTTTTTAAGTCCTTTCATGATATAAAATACAATTTCATGTATGTTCTTACTAGTGAACAGAATTTCGTTTTCGGCCGTCGTTAAACCATTAAGCTTGGACAATGCTTCAATATCGTACGGCAAAAGTTCTATTTTAAGATTTTCGTAATCGGCGTAGCTACACTTGTCTTTTACAAACTCTTGGTATTTTTTTAGGAATTCATCATTGTATTGATAGTTGTTGCTCAATTCGTCTGCAACTTCGCCTTTCAGGAGATTTATGAGTTTGGCTGTCGCGCCACCAAATCCGCCTACTAAATAAACAGGTTTACTTTCTCTAAAGGTCGTTAAGGCTTCCTCAATAACACCAGGAATATATCCTAGAAAGTTTGAGGTCTTACCCCCTACTAATACCCTTGCATTGCAATCTTTGGCCATTTGGACTCTCATTTCTCGGAAGCACTCGCAAAACAGATATCTGTCTTCCACTTTGGACCTCGGCTTGTAGTCGGCATTTACATCAAATTCTCCAGTCTCTCCTGATCCTGTAGTTTTTATACCAACTTGCCTTGACTTGAATTCAATACGCGCTTGTCTGTCCAAGAATTTAGTATTCGGCGGCGCAAAATAGTTCACAAACCTAATTGAGGGGTCATTACTTTTTTTATATTGGTTTGCTAACTCAGAAAAGTAATAAGTAAATCCATTCACCCTTAAATCTCCACCATATAATGTTATACCGCCATTTGAAATAGTGTATCTGGCTATTTCGATCGAAATGTCATTTAAATGTTGTTCAGAGAGGCCTAGGTTTTCCAAATCTTCGCTAATCGAAACTGATATGGCAATTTTTTTGTTTTTTAGCGGTAAGTATCTGTTTAAAATATCGTTATTCTCACCTACTAAATCATTTTCTATTCCGGTAATATTTAATTCTTTAGTCATACTAGTCTAGATTAATCGGTGTTAAAAATTCCACGTCGGGATCAACTTCATTTAAAACTGATAATTCTTCTATTCCCAGTGGAGGATCGGGATATAGTATTACCAATTTTTTATCAATTTCTTTTTGATACCGTTTTATGTCAATAAAGTTGAATAATTCGGGCGGGGAGGTAAGAATCTTTATCTCTGAATCAACTTCACTTAACCCTTTGTAATTTGAAAGTAACCTAAACTGATATAAGTTATTGAGCACCTGATAAAGGGTTAAATATACTACTTTATAAAAGCTAAGTTCCAGATGATTTTCATCTAGAACTGTCGTCGGCATATTTCCAAGATAAGGGAATGCTCTTTTCTCACCTTCAATAATCTTATGTACAACAACGATTGGTGATTTGTGTCTTTTAGCGATAATAACTTCTCTACGGCACCATTCTCGATTGGAGTATTCGTCAGTGTGAAATACTACGAGAGCGGAGTTTAAAATTTCCAATTCAAATTGTTCGGCAAAGTCATATCCGTTTGCAATATCTACAGTATCAAAGAAAACATCTAGCTTCAGATTGTTTTCTATAAACCGTTTAAACTTTATCGTGGTGATTTCGCCGTCATGCTTTGCATGACTTAAAAACAATTTTACAGGGGAGCCTATCCTATGTTTTTCTTTATCCTTATATATAGGATGAAAATCCATTAATAGCCTAGCGCAATCATGTAAGACTTCCGACTTTATCTTTTTTATACACTTCTCTAAATCTGCCTCAATTGAAAAATTAAGTTTCTCCTTAAAGAACGTTGTAGCGTCCGTAAATTGAATATTACTTAATCCACACCCTATGTGGTGCGCCTTGTTAAATAGAGATATCGGATATACCCTATGATTATCACTAATTCGACCAACAATTTCAGATGTATACTCTCTAAAAGCCTCCTCTAGGAAATATTCATCATCTATTAATAAAATGACCGCATTTTTTTCGGCACTCGAGAAATCAATAGTTGTAGGCTTATTATCTGTAACTTGTTTGCTTCTAAAATATACAGGTATTCCTAATCCTCTAGATAATGGATTTTGATAATTTCTACAAAAAGTATTATATATTTCTTTGGCAATCGTTTCTCCAATTGGAAAATTTGGATGCCATACTACATAAACGTTTAGTGGATACTTCATAACGTTACTCATTTGTGTTTTTTTTCATCTGAACCCTTGAATTATCTATGAACTCGTAATGGGTGCCTCTTTTCCCGAATGCTAACTCAATATATTCTTGCATTTTAGCACGATCTTCTGTCCAATCTCTAATTATTGCATAGCCAGTTTTAAGGTTATCTGACAAGCGATTTGGTATATTACTATAATGATGTTTTCCCGTACCAAAATCTGGATGCGAAGGCAATTTCAAGCCCAATAATCCAGCATATCTATCACCAACCTTTAAGTTTAACGCACCAGAAATTTCCCAATCCACATGTTTTCGATGCCTAGTATTCGGCCCAATTAATACTATTAAAACAGTGACGTCTGCGAGGTAGTCATTTTGAATCAGATGCTTAATGTATCCATCCTGATTATCTGAATCAATATCTCCATCCTCAACTGATTTATGTATAATCAAATCTTTAAATAAGTTTTTAAAGACTTCTTTATACTGCTGATCATCATAGTGATAATAGCTGATAAATGTTTTCCTTTCAGTGATGTTTTTTGGAATAGCAAACCATTTAAATATTCGTCCATCGTATGAGAAGTCGCCAATTTTGGTCCATGTGCCTTTACTATTTCTTTTTATAGAACAAAATGTTTTTCCTTTCCGAATATTTTGAACCATGTCTTTTCTATCTTGAATAAAACACCTTGCACTTATGGAATCACCTAGATCCTCATGACACGAGATAGTATCTATCATTCCTCTGTGGTCTAAGCTTAGCTTAGTAACACAAAAATCTGCCCATTTCATTATTTAGTATTGGTCTGAAATTAAACGATCCATTATGGATACTAATGGATTATTCAAACTATTAAAGTCTTCAATAAGGTTACTTTTTAAAAGATGTTCTTTGTCAATCTGCATAATGTTTCCTATGAAGATATTTATGTCATAAATATCTCTAACAACTTTTGCCGTCCTAATATACTCCGGTAACCCTCCTGTGGGAATTCCCTTTAAACACGTTACGAAAATATCTGTTTTATCATACCCATATCCTATTTCGAAAGGAACCCAAGTTGAGTATAGCGTGTTTGGAGATACAACTACAAGCATATGAGAACTGTTGTTAATCCCTGTTCTTATAGCATCAGTTACAGCTTTCGGATTGTTAGATTGATGATGAATCTTTAAGTCCTTATCATAATCATCGAAATAGACATCGATTCCCGCTGTGATTAAATAGTCTGCAATTTTTTTTGCAGCTTCTTTGTCCTTTTGTTGATGTGAAATGAATACACATTTAATACCTAACGCGAGGAAACTACTTCGTGAGGTGTGTTTTGTATAGTTATATCTATTTATTGCCATATATCAATTTCTTGCTTAATCATATTCCGCCCAATTGACAGGGTCTCCTACTATACCAAAACCATAACTTCTTACTACATATTGAAAAAACTCTTCAGCTAATTCAGGATTTCTGATGATTATACGATCTCTGTGTTTAATCCCCGGACAAAGCTCTCGATACTTTTGAGGAACCTCTATATTTTGGTCACCTAAATAGACAAAGCTATTGGACAACAGAATATATTCCCCACGTAAATCTTGTTTGAGGTTACCTTCATTAACTTCACCCCTTAAACGACTATGATGTGAATCCAGTTGGCACCAAACACCGTTAACCATATGGTAAATATTATCTCCGTGCACTTGCTTACGGCTACCATTTAATACCGGCTTTTTATACGCGAATCTTTTGTCTTCCCAATATTCTTGGAAAGTTAGCTTTTCGGTGACCCTCATCATAAAAATAAGATGATACAAAAGGTCGTTTGATTTTGCTCCGGTACCAATAATTAAATCTCCAACAGCTGCCTGCTTTCTTATATTTGGCTTGCAACATGCTAAGGAACAGTACTCCCCAAATGGATTTGGTGCAAATCCGTAGTCACGAGTTATTTTGTATGCATATCCTCCCATTATTGACATTCTATCCGTTTAACTACAGTTACAGGCGGTCTAGTCTCCCCAGTTGAAGTACACCAACCCACATCCTCACCTTCTAATGCATCGATAATTTTTCCAGAATTCCATCCAACTAACCCATCTCCATATTTCTCAAGGTTTTCTGGAATGTCAGCATCTTTCCCTCCATGCATAAATACACCAATAATCCGTTTTCCCATCTTTGCGGCCTGTTCGATTTCCCAATTTACCCAATCTCTGGAGTGAGTTTGCGACCCTATGAGGACGACCACAGTTCCTGCCCATCTCATCTTCATCCGGAGCAACCTTTCTAGCGTTTTCTTAGGTACTTGCTCCTTATCAAGACGCTCTTTGTTATTTTGATTAACCCGAATTGAACTGTTACGAACAGTATATTCTTTTCCTCCCAAGAGGGCAGTAAAATCCGAAACAGACTTATCATCTCTATGATGATGACTAATAAAAATATTTTTTGTTTTATGCATACTCTTTTCTTCCATTATTAAAATATTCGCTACCTCAAGCAACAACTAAACTTAAACAAACTAGTTTAGCCACAAGGAAAATAATTTATCATTATACCTGGAAAGGAGAAAGTATGAAATTGGTTACACGCAAAATAAGTATTGATTTATTCAAACAAAAGTCCTTCTTTTGCGGTTATATTTTTAAAATCCCATTATTCGTGTCTTTCCAGGCACGGATGATACAAATTTTCTGAGAGCTGAGTGTTTGCCGCACTTGGCTCTTATTTTTATATCCTCCTCCTCTTATATCAACTTGTATTCATTTCTTGATCCATTGATTTCAAACTCATTAAAAGCAAATATAGTAAATAATTTTTTTAGTAAAAATAAACTTTTCACCAAGAAAGCTAATATTGTTAGTCGCCCTAAATATACTCATATATTCTCCTCTCTCATCCTGCCAAAAAACGGATCAACTCCAGAATCGTAAAGTGCGGATTGCACAGGTGCAACGCTTGATCAGCGTCTTGGTTCTTGATAATTTTACTAACACTTATTTGTTGTTGTACAATCCGTTGTTTTGCTTTGAGCGTACCACTACTTGCTTCAACCAACTGATTGAGCGAAATTGTAAATAATGCCATTGCTATTTCCTCCTTACTTGATTTTCAATGTCTAACAAAATTCATCCGGTTCTTCTGTTGAACCTGGACACCATTTCTTTCCCATAGGTGGGTAAGCTAGGAAAGCTGTGCTCAGCATCTGGATTATGAAGGAGGGAGTTTAACGGTGGAAAACTTTGCCTTATGAAATCAATATTAAATTGAATCTTTGCAACAACAAAACCAATCGTATTATCCTCAATCAACACAAAATGCGGATGATACAGAGTACTATCCCAGAAGGCTCCACCCTTCTGGGTTCTTTGTATGCATCGCCCCTAAAACACATCAAGGAAATGCAGATAGGAAATTTCTTCCTTCCGTTCCTTTTGTGGTGAGGTGGCAAGTCTCTAAGGGTTTGATTT
>Ga0172382_10014363_pt1 | contig 10090 bp, 8 predicted proteins | sample Leawel138RmetaG_FD_122245 | JGI IMG/M metagenome (GOLD analysis project Ga0172382, IMG submission 122245) | Leachate microbial communities from a municipal landfill in Southern Ontario, Canada - Leachate well 138R metaG | ecosystem: Engineered > Solid waste > Landfill > Unclassified | place... | reverse complement strand
CCTTATCAGAAATCCAAAGCTCCTAATGATGGATGAACCTACCACCTATTTGGATTCTTACGCCAAAGAAGAACTTATTGAACTCATTGATGACCTTTGGCAAGAGTTGAACTTTACTTTAATAGTAGTCAGTCATGAAAACCTGCAAAACATAAATTTTAACAGTTCATACTATTTGGAGGGCGGTTCTTTAGGAGGATCAGATTAGATGGTTGATCTTATTTTGTCTGCTTTCTCCGTCGGTGTTATCAGAAATGCTTTTTTTGCAATGGTGATTGGGGGGTTAACTTTATCGTTGTTGGGGATAATCATTGTTTCACTTTCTCTGACGGCTATCCGTTTCACACTGATGCATGTCGGCTTACTGGGAGCCGCCGCAGGGTTGGCTTTAGGATTTTCCTCAACATTGGGAGCTTACGCCGCGGTTCTGTGTGCCTCTTTTGCCATGGGTTTCATGGTTAACAGACAATCGATTACAGCAAGCAGTATCAGCGGTCTTTTTATGACGGGTTCTTTGGCGGGAGCATTTATTCTTTTGGCTGTAACGGGTGTACCGGCAATGCAGGTTTTCGATATTTTTGCCGGCAATATTTTAATGATGTCCAAAGGCGATTTAATTTTCACATTTCTTGTGGGATTGGCCGTTGTATTAACATTTTTTGTCGCTTACAGAGAGATTCAACTGGTTTTGTTAAACAGAGAACTGGCTCATCTGCTGGGTGTCCCAGTCGAGAAAATCATCGGACTGATGTTTGTTTTACTCGGACTGGGAATAGCAACCGCTCTTAGGTTGGTTGGGGCACTGTTGGTAGATGCAATAATTTTACTGCCGGCAATGGCAGCCTTAAGGGTCGCCAAGAACTTCGGAACTGCACTGTTACTCTCTTGTCTGTTCGGTCTTGTTGTTGCCGTGGGAGGCTTTTTTGGAGCCCTGTTACTGAATCTCCCTTTGGGTTCAACCGCAGCTCTTGTCTCGGCTTTGATATTGGCAGTTGTGATGATAATTAATCGTTTAAAATAGGGAGGTGTTTGTATGTATCGTAATCTTAAAGTTGTCTTTATGTTACTGTTTGTTTTGAATTTTTTTGTCTTTGCTCAGGGAACAAAGGATTTATATTTAACCGAGGATGATATTTCAATCGTTGCTTCAACCAGTTGGGTCGGGGGTATTGTTGAGGCTGCGACCAACCAAAAAGTGCAGGTTTTAGCCCCTGTTGAATTACGTCATCCTCCTGAGTACGATTTTTCTCCCAACGATATAATAAAAGCCAGCAAAGCCGATTTGGTTTTCTGGGCCGGGTATGAGGGTTTCATTAAAAACTTGGTAAAGGCTGCCAATCTGGATGAAAACAACCTCCACCTTGTAAATACAAACAACTCTCCCGACAAACTGGTTGTTTCGGTCAAAAATGTTGCCGAGATTCTAAATACCCAAAAAGAGTTTGAACTGTGGAAAAATGAGTTGGATAAACTGAGTTCAAAGCTCAGTGAAAACAGAGATAAAAGAAAAAGCATCAAAGCAGTTGTTCAGTACCACCACAAAGATTTTGCACAGTTTTTAGGCTACGATGTTTTATTTGTTTTCGGTCCGCAGGATTTGACTTTAGGGGATATCATAAAAATAGAGGGTCTGGATGCCGATCTTATCATCGACAACTGGCACTCTGTCCAAGGCGAATCATTTAAGAGTGGGAATCGGGATTATGTGCAGTTAATCAATTTCCCCGGACCGTTTAACACAAGCTCTATTTTAGATGTTATAAGCTATAATGCTAAAGTATTGGGTCTCCTTGACAACCATTGGTAATATCAATAACCTGTAATCGTCTTGGGGTGGTCGAGTTCTTCGGCCTGAGATTACACCCGTTGAACCTGATCTGGGTAATGCCAGCGAAGGGACTTTTGTGAACTCATAAACAAATCCCCATAGGCAGAATTTTTTAAGGAGGTGCTTTTTATGTTAAAGCGCTACATTTATTTGATTCTGGCTCTATTCTTTATTCCTCTTGCCCTGTTTGGTCGGGGAGCAAAAGAGGAGCCGGCAACCACAGCTTATCTCACTGTTTATGCTTATGACTCTTTTGTCTCTGAATGGGGACCCGGTCCTGCCATTGTTAAAGAGTTTGAGCAAAAGAGCGGAATTAAGGTTAATCTGGTCTCTTCGGGTACGGGAGGACAGCTTTTAACAAGGCTTGTTTTGGAGAAGTCTAAACCTAAAGCCGATGTTGTTATCGGGATAACAAATGAGTTGCTGCACGAAACTTACGCCGAAGATCTTCTTATAAGTTATGAAAGCGAAGCACTTAAAGATATCCCCAGCTTTCTCCATTTTGATCCGAAATATACTCTGCTCCCTTTTAACTACGGAAACTATGCCTTTGTTTACGATTCTCAAAAAGTAAAAGAACCCCCTAAATCGTTTGACGATTTGTTGGATCCGAAATGGAAAAAGTCTCTTATCTTAATTGACCCAAGAACAAGTAACGTCGGAATGGGGTTATTGCAGTGGACAATTGCAGTTTATAAAGAGGAGTATCTCAAGTGGTGGGAAGCCGTTAAACCAAATGTCCTGACGATTGCCGACGGGTGGTCCAGCGGCTATGGGTTATTTACCCAAGGGGAAGCTCCTTTAGTAATCAGTTATACTACCAGTCCTATTTATCATATCATGAACGAAGGGACTGAGCGTTATCAGGCAACATTGTTTGATTCGGGCAATCTTGGAGTTATCGAGGGTGCCGGTATATTAAAAAGCAGTAAAAATATTGAACAGGCTAAAGAGTTTATCGATTTTCTGCTTACCGATGCGCAACTTGAGATAGCAGTTGCCAATGTTATGTATCCGGTTAACGAGAAAGTTGAACTGCCCGATGCTTTTGATTGGGCTCCCAAAGCAAATCCCTCTCTGTTTCTCGACAGTGAAGAGATTGCACAGTTTAGGGATAAGTGGCTTAATGAATGGACAGAGGTTGTCAGTAGATGAAATTAAGAAAAGGGGGAATTGCCGATTCCGGTTCAATTTTACAGAGCTCCTCTTTTTATAAAATTGTCGGCACTCCTAGTGTGTTGCTGTTGGCTCTGCTGTTTATGGTTCCCCTTCTTTTCATCCTAACAAAAGCTTTTGTCGGCGAAGATAAAACATTTACGTTAAGCAGGGTCTTTCTTTTAGCGAAAGACCCCTACACTTGGCGGATTTTACGGTTCACCCTTTTTCAGGCTTTCATCAGCACAGTTGTTTCAATTCTGATTGCTTTACCGGGAGCCTATCTGTTGGCCAACTACACTTTCCTTGGCAAAAAATTAATAAAAGCAATCAGCGTAATCCCTTTTGTTCTTCCCTCTATCTTAGTTGTTTTGGGGTTTGTAATATTTTATGGCAACAGCGGTCTTTTAAATCAGCTTTTAATGGCTCTTTTTAAGTTGGAAGAACCTCCCCTTAAGATTTTATACACCTTTAAAGCGGTCATTGCCGCTCATGCTTTTTACAATTTCCCTATCGCTTTGGCCCTTATTTCGACTTTTTGGGAACAACTACCCTCCCGTTACAACGATGCGGCTATGACATTGGGAGCCAAAAAATTAACAATTTTTCGAACAATTACTTTACCCCGTCTTATTCCTCCGATTTTAAGTGCCTCGACTCTGATTTTCTTATTTTGCTTTTCAAGTTTTGCCATTCTTCTGGTTTTGGGCGGAGGACCCCGCTTTACGACTTTGGAAGTTGAGATTTACAGGAGAGCCCGAATGCTCTTGGATTTGGAAGGGGCTGCCTCTTTGAGTTTGCTCTCGATAGTTGTGAATATAATTTTAGTCGGAGTTTATATCTGGACTCAACGGTTGGTGGCTCACCAAGAGGAGATTGAGCTAATAGACCAAAAAAGGTTGATCCGAAGAGAGAAGTCCGTACTCATAAAAATCCTTATTTTCATCTATTTAGCCTTCTCTTCACTGTTTGTGTTGGGTCCTTTAGGCGGTATTGTTTATCGCTCTTTTACCGCACCGGTTTCCCGGGGTGGCAAGGTCGGTTTTACGTTAAGGTGGTATAAAGAACTGTTTGGTTCATCGCAAGTCAGTTCGTCGATTATGGGTGTGGCTGCTTCTGCTCTGCTTTTGAGCTTTGTTATAGCTTTTTTAGCCTCATTTGTGGGCTTAGTTTTTTCGACTTTACTGAGCAGCCGTCTCAGAAATCAAAAGGGGCGTTACTCACTCTCCTTGGAGCTTTTTGCGATGCTGCCGATGGCTGTTTCATCGGTAATTATCGGTTTAGGGTATCTTTTAATCTCCAATTGGCTTAACCCCTCCCATTTAGGCAGCAGGGCTCTGGTAGTGCTGGCCCATGTCGTAATTATCAGCCCCTTTGTATTAAGGACGGTTTTACCAGAGTACAGAAAAATATCTTTTAGTTATACTCAGGCTTCGCTTACATTGGGGGCAAACGTCAGACAGACCTTTTGGTTTGTAGAACTGCCGCTGCTCAGGTCGGCTCTGATTACCGCTTTTGCCTTTGGATTTGCCCTCTCAATAGGGGAACTCAATGCAACCTTGACATTGGCCGACTCTTCGTTGGTAACTTTACCGATTATCATCTACCGTCTCATCGGTTCTTATAACTTTGCCGGGGCCTGTGCTTTAGGGACGATTTTAATATTAATATGTGCAGTTGTTTTCTTTGTCAGTGAATTGGTAAAAAGGGGGGAAATAAAATAAATGGGTCTGATTTGTTCCAACATTGAGGTAAATTATCCCGAGTTTACTCTGAAATTGGATTTAAAAGTTGAAAAGGGAGAATTAGTCAGTATTGTCGGTCCCTCCGGATGTGGGAAAAGCACCTCTTTACAGCTGATTACCGGTCTGATTCCGTGTACCAAGGGCTCTATAACCTTAAATGGCCAGTTGATAAACGACAAACCGGTCTGGGAACGCAATATTGGGATGGTGTTTCAAGATTATGCCCTTTTCCCCCATCTCAATGTGGAAAAGAACATTGCTTACAGTCTCAGATTTAAAAAACTTTCCAAAAAAGAGCGCAAAGAAAAGGTAAAACAGATGCTCGCATTAGTTGGTCTTCAGGGTTACGAAAAAAGAAAAATTGGCCTTTTAAGCGGCGGGGAAAGACAAAGAGTCGCTTTAGCCAGGGCTTTGGCCAGTGAACCGCAGCTGTTGCTTTTGGATGAACCATTGAGTGCTTTGGATGCAAAAATGAGAAAACATCTGCGCCAAGAGATTAAGAAAATCCATTCTGCTACTGGCATTACTACTTTGTATGTGACCCACGACCAAGAAGAGGCTTTAACCATCAGTGACCGTATCGTTGTGATGGAAGAGGGAAAAATGGTTCAGTTTGATACTGCCGAAGAGATTTATACCAACCCGGCAACATTGTTTGCCGCTCAATTTATGGGGGAGGGAACTCTGCTGCCAAGCAGCATGATTGAAAAAGCTTTGGTTATTAATGAGAATAAAAGACCCGATTTCTTAGCAAAAGAGAGTTACGACATCTTTTTCAGACCTGAAGATGTAGTTTTACAGACAAATTTTTCTTTGCCTATGGCAGAGTATAAAAATCATCTGCTCTTTGAGGATGTAAAAATTGTAGCACAAGAGTATCAGGGGGGAAGGTACCTTTTAAGGTGTGAGTGGAACTCTTATCCTCTTTTGGCTTATAGCTCTTCTAAAATAGAGACAGACAATATTAATCTTTCAATCCGCCTCGAGGATATTAAGATTTATCGGTGAAGTAAATTCATCATTTTTTCCGATATTTATTTTTATATGCCTTTTTGCATTAAAAACAGTATATTGGAACCACTATGGGAAGTAAAAAGAGAATTCTTTTAAAGATATTTTTTATTTTCTCTCTTTTTAGTTTATCAAATGCCCTCTTTGGCGGTGTTGCAATTGAGAAGGGCATCAGTGTCACTACGGAGCTGGGAGTTTATCAGAGTATACCGGCAGAGAAACACAACGATGAATTACCCGTCAGAACCCATCTTACTTTAGGCACCTCACTTGAGCCTGTAATATTAAGACTAACTAAAAAAAGTGAGTTATCGCTGGCAATAAGTGGCTACTACACGACACGTTCAATTGTTCACGGAGTTACTATCTGGCGCCCGTTTGTCGCTGTCGGTCCCTCTTTAAGTTATACTTTTCACATAAATGACTACTTTGCTTTTAGGGCAGCAACAGCAGCTTTTGTCTCTGTCTATACCCAAACTAGTGAAATGATTCCCCTTTTCAGATTCACAGTCGCCCCTGAATACGAAATAGCTCCCAATAAGAAAAAAAATCACTGGGTTTTAACAGTGCCTATCTCTTTGGATGTAAGAGACTCCTATCTCTCGGTCTCGACAACAGTTGGCTTTAAGTGGAAGCTTGATACTCAAAAGGAGATTGTCGGTGAGAAAAACTAGACTTCTTATTCTTATAATCTCTTTGGCTTTATTACTCTTTTCATCCTGTGAATTACTTGTAAAAAAACCACCTAAACCAAAAATTGAGGCAGTTTTGATTGGATTGGATTATTGGGGAGGTTATACAAATAATGAGTTTCTATCTATAGCAAGGCAACTTAACGGGACAATAAGGGATGTAAAAGAGTTCGGTGAAGCTTTGGAGCAACTGGCTTCTAAGTTAAACCAAGATTTAAGTATTACTTATATGCTACAAGAAAGAGAAATAGTAGATCCTTTAACTTTCCCAACAAAAGTGAATGTGCTGGGTAAAATTGAGGAAAAGATAGAGCAACTGGAAGAAAATGACCTGCTCCTTGTCTACTATGCCGGTCATGGCGGAACCGGAAGCGGTGATTTGATTGTTGCAGACTTACCCGGGAATAAAGAATATGACTATTTGGATACGGCAGTGCTGTTGGAAAAATTTAATGAAATGAGTAAGGGTAATGCAATTTTGATTCTTGATTCCTGTTACAGCGGTAATTATGTACAACCCTACCTTGACCCTGTCAATTATAACCCTCGCCTTTTGACTATTTCAGCCAGTAGCGCTAATCAGGATTCATACGAATGGTCCATTTTTAGAAAAAATAAATTTACGGCTTATGATACAGGAAAACTGTTTACTGATCCTGAGAACCATTTCCATGGTGTATTTACAACCTATTTGCTTGAATCATTGGGCTGGGATCATGGTGATGGTACTAACGAAAAACTGGAGGCTGGACAGCTGGTAGTAGATGGTTCATTAAAACCGTTAAATCAAATACCGGTTCTGAAAAACGGTACAATTACTGGTGGTGATATTTACAGCTATATAAGTAAAAGGATAAAAGGACAACGCAGTTTAACTGTTAATGGGCCTTTGGATAAAGTTATTTTTAGTACCAAATGGTAGGGTTCAGCTTATTATCATATTCTTAATTGCTTCAATTTCATCTCTGAGAATTGCTGCCTGTTCGAAAGCTAAGTTTTTAGCCTGTTCGAGCATCTCTTTTTCCAACTCTCTTATGTATTGTTTGCGTTCTTTGGCAACAAGGAGGTTAAATTTAGACTTAATCAACTTAATGTCATCTTTTTGGAGGTCGGCTTTCTCCTCCTTTTCCCTGGTGATTAAGTCTTGAATCGATTTTTTTATGGTTGTCGGGGTAATATTGTGTTTCTCATTGTACTCTTGCTGAATTTTACGTCTTCTGTCGGTCTCACTGATTGCTTCTCTCATGGCATCGCTGATGCGATCGGCATACATAATTACCCTACCGCCGACGTTTCTGGCAGCCCGACCGATTGTCTGGATTAAAGAAGTTGCCGATCTTAAGAAACCGATTTTATCGGCATCCAAAATAGCGATCAGAGAGACTTCGGGTAGATCAAGTCCCTCTCTAAGGAGGTTTATTCCCACTAAAATGTCGTATTGGCCCAATCTTAAGTCTCTGAGTATTTCCACCCTTTCGATAGTTTCAACTTCCGAGTGAAGATACCTCACCTTCAGACCAAGGTTAGAGAGATAATCGGTTAAATCTTCGGCCATTCTTTTAGTGAGTGTAGTAATCAACACCCGCTCTTTTTGGGCAACGTTTTTCTTGATTTCAGTGTACAGATCCTCAATTTGGCCCTCGGTAGGTCGCACTTCAACCAAAGGATCCAACAGTCCGGTTGGTCTGATAATCTGTTCCACTACTTGAGCCGACTCTTCCAACTCGCGGGATGCAGGGGTTGCCGAGACATAGATTCTCTGACCTACAGTTTTATCAAACTCATCGTATTTTAGGGGGCGGTTATCCAAAGCAGAGGGGAGTCTGAAACCGTAATTAACTAAATTCAGTTTGCGGCTGCGGTCTCCTTCGTACATCCCTCCCACTTGAGGGATAGTAACGTGAGACTCATCTATAAAAGTGAGAAACCCTTTGGGAAAATAGTTAAGCAACACCGGCGGAGTCTCCCCCTCTTTCCGATTCCCCAGCGGTCTTGAGTAGTTTTCAATGCCGGAACAGTAACCGAGTTCCTGCAGCATCTCTAAATCGTACTCAACCCTTGTTTTTATCCTCTCGGCTTCTAAAAGTTTTCCTTGGTCCAAGAAATAGTTGTACTGATACTCCTTCTCTAACTCGATTCTTTTAATCCCCTCTTTAACCTGCTCAGGGGGAATGACAAACTGCTTGGCTGGATAAAGGGTTATTGAAGTTGAAAATTCAACTCTTTTTCCCGATACCGGCTCAAACCACTCGATTTTCTCAATTTCATCCCAATTCAGATGAATCCTTAAAGCAATCTCCAAATAGGAGGGATAAATCTCAATCACATCCCCTCTTACCCGAAAGGTTCCCGGTTCCAATACCATGTCATTACGTTCATACTGCATCCGAATCAGGTCTTCCAAGTCACTTTTGTGGTTAAATTTCTGCCCCACAACAAGGTGTTTAACCATCTCTCTGACTGAAACGGGGCTTCCGAGACCAAAAATACAACTGACTGTCGCTACGATAACGACATCTCTGCGTTCCATCAGCGCAAAGGAGGCAAAGAGACGCAGCCGCTCGATTTCATCATTGACATCAGCATCTTTTTCTATGTAGAGGTCTTTGCCGGGAACATACGCTTCCGGTTGATAATAATCGTATGTTGAGACAAAGTACCCAACGGCATTGTCGGGGAAAAAAGATTTGAATTCTCTGAACAGTTGGGCGGCTAAGGTTTTATTGTGACTTAAAACAAGGGTTGGCTTTTGAACCTTCTCAATGATTTTTGCCATCGTATACGTTTTACCGGAACCTGTTACCCCTTTTAATGTCTGTCTTTCGTAACCCGACTCTATTCCCGCAACCAGTAAGTCGATAGCCTCCTGTTGGTCTCCGGCGGGGTTGTAATCGGCAACGACTTTAAAATCTTTGCCCCTCAGCGAACTGTCCACTGGTAAGCCTCCGGACGTTCTACCAACTCTATTTTCAACTCTTTTATCTCCTGTTTTCTGATTACCGTGACAGCGATAGTGTCTTGGGCTTTTGTATTGACAAGGGCACTGAATAAATCGGCATAGTCACCAACAGGTTTTCCGTTAATTGCGCTTATGATGTCGCCTCCGAGATAAATCACAGAAGTTCCGTACTGAACTCTCTGAGTTCCCCCTTTGAGTCCCCCCTTCTCTGCTTTCCCGCCACCTTTAACCTGAGAGACTAAAAGACCTTTATCGGCTGAAAGTCCCCCATAATTAACTATCGCAGCGTCCAGCTGAACCAGCGTCGCATCCAACCATCCCCGATAAACTTTTCCGTATTTTATCAAATCGGGGATAACTGCAATGGCTGTCTCTATCGGTATTGCAAAGCTCACTCCGCTGGAAGTTCCCGTTGTGGTATGGATGGTGGTACACAGACCCACCATCTGTCCCATACTGTCTAACAGCGGCCCTCCGCTGTTACCGGGATTAATTGCCGCATCGGTTTGGATCATCCCGTTTATAATCGTATTCTCGTCAATTCTGACGGGTCGACCAAGACCGGAAACAGTGCCGGTGGTCATTGTCCTGTCGTAGCCGAAAGGATTGCCGATTGTGACAACTTTTTGCCCCACTTTTAAATTCTTTGAGCTTCCGAACTCAATCGGTTCAAAAACAACCTGAGAAGGGGCATCAACTT
>Ga0172382_10014361_pt1 | contig 10092 bp, 4 predicted proteins | sample Leawel138RmetaG_FD_122245 | JGI IMG/M metagenome (GOLD analysis project Ga0172382, IMG submission 122245) | Leachate microbial communities from a municipal landfill in Southern Ontario, Canada - Leachate well 138R metaG | ecosystem: Engineered > Solid waste > Landfill > Unclassified | place... | reverse complement strand
TGGATGAAAGACCTAGCCTTTTCATGATGTTGGAAACCCGTCTGTACGATGCTGCATATCCCTGCCTCCTAAGAACTCCACAGACACGATCGGGACCGTAGGTTCTTCCACTGTCAGTGAAGACCTTTGTAATGGCTGCTTCATACTCCTTTTGCTTGTTATCCCGTCTCTCTTTGGTTTTCAACCAGTCATAGTACCCACTGGTTGAGAAATTCAGCATGGCGGCCCACTTTGTATTATTTTGGCTGATCGCTATGAACCGTAACAAGCGATCGGGATAAACCGGAATCGGTGATCGGATTGAAGCATATTCAGTGATCGAAATGACTGGAATACACGTAAATGTCGTTTAACAAACCTTTGGGGAAATAAAAAGGAAAACAATAGGCAGTGTTGACTGGCAATTACGTTGCCGAGGGTGGTCTGGGATCTTATCGGTAGTCGGTTAAAATCCTGTCCGTACCAGCGAGAAATCGAGAAGTTTTACCTTGGGACTTTAGGGCTCTAGTTATTGTCATTACAGTGCGTCGCCATATGAACTTTCTTCCCGCAGATCACATGCGAGTTTTTTGCTCAGAAGTGAGGTGAACTGTTGGGAAACAAGGAAGAAAGGCTATTGTGTCGAACATATTCGTAACAGTCCCGGACAGTGTGAGTGCTACAATGCCCAGGGTGGTATCTGCAATGAAGTTGATCGATAACGTTAATACTCTACTCAAAGACGACCTAGCTCAAGTTTTGAAAAAAGACAGCAAGGTTGCGATTGCTGCTGCTTATTTTTCCATCTACGCTTACGATGAGCTTAAGGAACAGCTAGAGGAAATAGATGAGCTTAGATTCTTGTTCACCTCACCCACGTTCACAACGGAAAAAGCTAAAAAGGAACTTAGGGAGTTCTACATTCCTCAACTGAATCGGGAGCAGAGTCTTTACGGCAGTGAATTTGAGGTCAAACTGCGTAATGAACTTACCCAAAAGGCCATTGCCAAAGAGTGTGCTGATTGGGTGAGGCGTAAGGTGACCTTTAAGACCAACATAACTCAAGGTGCCATGGGGGGCTTTATTAACGTCCAAAGCGATGATGATCGTTATACCTACATGCCCATTAACGGGTTCACCACTGTGGATTTGGGTTGTGAAAAGGGCAATAACATTTACAGTATGGTGAACCGATTAGAAGCCCCTTTTAGCGCGGAATATTTTAGGATCTTTAATGATGTTTGGCGTGACTCGGAAAAAATGCAAGATGTTACAGAAGAGGTAATTGATAGTATTACCTCTGTTTACCGCGAAAACCCGCCAGAATTTGTTTATTATATCATTCTTTATAACATCTTTAGTACCTTCCTTGACGATGTAAGTGAAGACTTCCTACCTAATGAGAAAACAGGTTTCATGGACAGTGCCATTTGGCAGAAACTTTATCCCTTTCAAAAAGATGCTGCCCTAGCCATTATTAACAAGCTGGAAAAGTATAATGGCTGCATTTTGGCGGATAGCGTTGGTTTAGGTAAGACCTTTACCGCCCTTGCGGTGATTAAGTATTACGAGGATCGCAATCGCAATGTCTTAGTTCTTTGCCCGAAAAAGCTTTCCGATAACTGGAATACCTACAGGGGCAACTATCTCAATAACCCTATAGCCTCTGATCGTCTACGCTATGATGTGCTTTATCACACAGATCTTTCGAGAACCCGGGGTTATTCTAACGGAATTCGTTTGAATAGCTTTAACTGGAGTAATTATGATCTAGTGGTTATCGACGAATCCCATAATTTCCGAAACGGTGGTTTGGATACCGAGGATGATGAGCGAGAAAATCGTTACACTAGGCTATTAAACCAAGTGATTAGGCAAGGCGTTAAGACGAAGGTGTTGATGCTCTCTGCTACGCCAGTGAACAATCGCTTTACAGATCTGCGCAACCAACTAGCCTTGGCCTATGAAGGGGAGGAAGAACAGCTAGAAGCGAAGCTCAACGTGAAAAACAGTATTGACGCCATCTTTCGCAGGGCTCAGGCAGCCTTTAATACTTGGAGCAAGTTCGATGTACAAGAAAGAACCACTGAGGCCCTATTGGGTATGTTAGATTTTGACTTTTTTGAGCTATTAGACAGTGTAACCATTGCGCGCTCTAGAAAGCATATTGAACGCTACTACGGACTCGAAGAGGTGGGGAGGTTTCCAGAGCGTAATAAACCCATCTCCATTCGTTGCAGTCTAAGTGATCTACCGGATGTTATAAGTTACAACGAGATCTACCAAAAACTCTCTGCCCTAAACCTAAGCATCTATAGCCCCACCCATTACGTTTTGCCAAGTAAGAGGGACGAGTACGAGGACAAGTATGGTACTGACATGCAGTACACTCGGTTTACTCAATCTGATCGAGAGTCCGGTGTGTTAGTCCTCATGCGTACCAATCTCTTAAAGCGTCTAGAAAGTTCCGTTCACGCCTTTAGGCTTACTGTAGAGCGGATTCTCAAACAGATCGAAGGGACAATGACTATCATTGAGGAATTTCAAGCAAATGTAGAGTCTGGAAAAACTGTGGGCTTGGGAGCCCTAGACGATAGTGACTTTGATCTTGATGATCAGAACCTTGATCATTTTACAGTGGGGAAAAACGTGCAAATTGGCCTGGATGATATGGACTACCTTTCTTGGCAAGGGGATCTTAAGCATGACCATGAGATCCTGACTAGCTTATTACAGGCAGTTGAGGATATCACACCGGAACATGATCAGAAGCTCAATCAGCTTTCGGATCTGATTAGGGAAAAAATAACTAATCCTTTGAATCCCGGGAACAAAAAAGTTCTGGTCTTTTCGGCTTTTGCAGATACAGTAGACTATCTTTGCACAAATCTAAGCGAACGTATTTATGAGGAATTTGGTCTACATTCTGCTATGATTACAGGCAGTGATGGTACGAAAACTACTGTACCTAAGCTTCCTAAGGATATTCACACCGTCTTAACTTGCTTTTCCCCTTTATCCAAGGACAAGCATCTGATCATGCCCGATGAAAAGGCCGAGATTGATTTGCTCTTTGCCACAGATTGTATCTCTGAGGGGCAGAATCTGCAGGACTGTGATTATCTTGTAAACTACGATATTCACTGGAATCCTGTTAGAATTATTCAGCGTTTTGGCCGGATCGATCGAATCGGCAGCAAGAATGAAGTAATTCAGCTTGTGAACTTTTGGCCAGACATGGATCTTGATGATTACATTAATCTTAAGGCCAGGGTGGAGACGAGAATGAAGATCTCCATTATGACGGCCACTGGTGATGATAACCCTATTACCGATGATAAGGGCGACTTGGAGTACCGCAAAGAACAACTGAAGAGGCTCCAAAATGAGGTGGTGGACCTAGAGGATATGTCAGGCGGGGTGTCCATTATGGATCTTGGCCTGAATGAGTTTAGGATGGATCTCGTGAATTATATTAAAAAGCATCCTAATCTTGATCAGGCACCACTGGGTCTCCATGCCATTGTGCCTTCAACTGGACCAGATCTTCCGCCCGGTGTAATTTATATCTTAAAGAATATCAACAATGAGCTAAACGAGAGGAGCCAGAATCGCATTCACCCCTTTTACCTTGTCTACATTTCTGATGACGGTAATGTGGTCTCGAACCACTTAGAACCAAAACAAACCTTGGATATTCTGCGCCACCTCTGCCAAGGAAAAACTGAACCAATCACTGATCTTTGCCGGCGATTTAATGAAAAGACAGATGATGGCCGCAAGATGACAACCTATTCTGACCTGCTCCAAGGGGCGGTTGGCTCCATAATAGATGTAAGTGAGGATAGTGACTTAGACAGCCTCTTTAGACCAGGGGGAACAACTGCCTTAAAAACCACAGTGAGTGGTCTTGATGACTTTGAGCTAATTAGTTTTGTGGTGGTGATGTGATGCTCAAGTTGCCTGCAAGCACTGCTTTTAACAAGAAAATACCAAAGCAGAAGTTTTACACGAATCTTCAGCCATCGAGTAAAGTGATCAGACTCTTTACGGATCAGATTGACACCATTCACTGGACCAACAAGTTGGCGCCGGATACCCTCAATGTGGAAGCAGGGACCAATGTTACTGAAATACAGATTATTGAAATTAGCCTTAAGGGCGAAGGTCTTGACGAAGAACTAATTACCCTAATTGACCGAGAGATTCCCTACCACCTAGTCTTTGTAGTCCGTTATCAAGGCTATGGACAGCTTTGGATCGCCTATAAGGAAGATGCAAAAAACCGTGAGGGCAAGTTTAAGGTGAATAGGTATTATAAAACGGAGTGGTTACCCTTTGAGGAGTTGACCTTAAAGCTTGAGGGACTAAATCTTGATCAAATCTATGAAGGTTTTCTCCTCCAGATTGCGGGTGGGGAATTAACTAAGGATGAGGAAGAGGATCTAAAAACAGCTATAGACCGCTCCAATGAAGTAGAAAAGCTGAACAAAGCTATCATTAGGCTAGAAAACAAGATCCATAGGGAGAAACAGTATAACCAGCAGGTTAAGATGATGGGTGATCTACGTAAGCTAAAGCTGGAATTAGAGTTATTAGAAAAACGGAGGGCGTAAGTATGGAAAAACTCAGGATGGAAACTAAGGACATTACCCAAGAAAACATAGAGAGAATAGCGGAGCTTTTTCCCAATGTAGTCACTGAAATGCGGGATGAGAATGGGAAGATCAAGAAGGGCATTAATTTCGAGCTTCTTAAGCAAGAGCTATCTGGTGATGTGGTTGATGGTGAAGAGTGCTACGATTTCACATGGGTTGGTAAGAGGGCAGCCATCGTTGAGGCCAACACTCCTATCCGTAAGACCTTACGCCCCTGCATAGAGGAAAGCAAGAACTGGGAAACCACGGAAAACCTCTACATCGAAGGGGATAACCTCGATGCCTTAAAACTTCTCCAAGAAAGCTACCTCAACTCCATCAAGATGATCTATATTGATCCGCCTTATAACACTGGGAATGACTCTTTTGTGTACCCTGATGACTATAGCATGGATCAAGACCAACTAGATGAAAAAATTGAATACAGAGACGAAGATGGCAACATCCAATTCCGTAAGAATACCGAAACTAACCCACGCTTCCATAGTGATTGGTGTAGTATGATTTACTCAAGGCTAAGATTGGCAAAAACTCTACTTTCAGAAGATGGCGTTATCTTCACTAGCATAGATGATAATGAGGTACATACCCTAAAACAGATTTGTAACGAAGTGTTTGGCGAAAGGAACTTTGTCTGCCAATTTGTCTGGAAATCCAAGCTTGGGAAGGTAGGAACCACATCAACGATTTCCTCAACACATGAGTATATCTTGTGTTATGCTAAGGAGTTGACAGAGTTATCTTTCACCATGATCGAAACAATGAATAAGGGTAGAGTAGAGAATTTAAGGCAGTGGGGGCAGGCAGACAGAAGAGAAGATCGACCTTCGATGTATTACCCCATTACCATTGATGGGGTAGAGGTCTATCCCATCCGGAATGACGGTAGTCCCGGAAGGTGGCGGGTTGGCAAAGAAAGGTCAATGGAGTTACTAGCAAATGGGATGTTGAAACTTGTGAATAAAGGTGACAAATTCGAGATACATCGAATGTTCGAAGAAAGTTTGTCCATCGTGCCTTACGATACACTACTGATCGACGAAATTGGAACCACTGCGAGAGGTTCAATAATGTTAAAAGACCTGGGCATGAATAAGATGTTCGATTACCCTAAACCCGTAGAGCTGATCCGCTTTTTTTCTTACTTGTGTTCAGGCGACACTGATATCATCCTAGACTTCTTTGCTGGCTCCTCAACCACCGCTCACGCAGTAATGCAACTTAACGCCGAAGATGGTGGCAATCGCAAGTTCATCATGGTTCAATTGCCAGAGCCTACAGATGAAAAGAGTGAAGCTTACAAAGCTGGTTACAAAACCATTTCTGACATAGGTAAAGAGCGTATTAGGCGTGCAGGAGAAAAGATTAAAGCGGAAGTCGAGGAAGCTAATGCTAAACTAAAAGATGGGGAAGAGCCAAAGAAAGTCCCAGACATAGGATTTAGGGTGCTTAAAGTGGATAGCACCAACATGAAGGATGTCTATTACGCTGCAAACGAGGTTAGCCAGGACATGCTTTTCGATCTGGAATCCAACATCAAAGAGGACCGTAGCGATTTGGATCTGCTTTACGGTGTGTTAGTCGACTGGGGTTTGCCACTCTCATTGAGTCACGAAATCGAATCTTTTGACGGGGTGGATATTCACACCGTGGATCATGGGTCTCTAATTGCTTGTTTTGCAGATGATATTTCTGAGAATGTGGTTCGTGAGATTGCCAAGCGCCAACCTTTACGGGCAGTCTTTAGGGACAGTAGCTTTGGTAGTAGCCCCCAAAGAATTAACGTTGAGGAGATCTTTAAGCTTTTGGCTCCACGGACATCAGTAAGGGTTATATAGGAGGTGAAGCGTAATGAAACTCAGGTTCAAGCATCAGAAGTTCCAAGCTGACGCAGCTAAAGCGGTCTGCGACGTTTTCGCGGGACAACCCAAACTAGAGAGCACTTACATTGTGGACAAGGGCATTATAGTTAAGCCTGAACAAATTGGTCTAGATTTTGGCGCTTCATCGGAAGAAGTGGAACGTAAATTGGAGCAAATGGGAACAGGCTATAATAATAGTAAAGTTGTGCTGTCCCCAGAACAAGTATTGGAAAATCTCCAAAGGGTACAAAGACAACACCAAATCGCACCATCTCCAAGGTTAGAAGGCTTTTACAACCTCACCATCGAGATGGAAACTGGTGTGGGTAAGACTTACACCTATATTAAGACCATGTACGAGCTTAACAAGCTTTATGGTTGGAGCAAATTCATTGTAGTGGTACCATCAGTGGCCATCAGGGAAGGGGTATTTAAGTCCTTCCAGATTACCCAAGATCATTTTTCTGAGGAGTACAATAAAAAGATTCGCTTTTTTATTTATGACTCCGCTAACCTAACTGCCATTGACCAATTCGCCACCGATAGTGGTATCAACGTAATGATCATTAACTCCCAAGCCTTTAATTCGAGGGCGGCTGCGGCTAGGCGGATTTACATGAAGTTAGATAGTTTTCGTTCTCGAAGACCAATCGATGTAATTGCAGCGACCAATCCTATCTTGATCATTGATGAGCCACAGTCTGTGGAAGGGAAAGCTACCAAGGAACGTCTCAAAGAATTCAATCCTTTGATGACTTTACGTTACTCGGCTACCCACAGGAAAGACTCGATTTATAATATGGTGTATCGCCTAGACGCTTTAGAAGCTTACAACAAGCGCTTAGTAAAAAAGATCGCTGTGAAAGGAATTTCTGTTACCGGAACCACAGCTACCGAGAGTTATCTGTACCTAGAGAAGATAAATTTATCAGGTGATCGTCCCCCAACAGCTACCTTGGAGTTTGAGATTAAAGGAGCACAAAGTGTCCGAAAGGCCACCCGGGTTGTTCGTGAAGGGTATAACCTTTTTGAGCATTCTGGAGGTCTTGACCAGTACCGAGGTTACACGGTATCCAGAATTAATGGGCTAACTAATACCGTAGAGTTCACTAATGGGGTGGTCTTGACAGCAGGTGAAGTGGTTGGCGCTGTCAACGAGGACCATATTAGGCGAATTCAGATCAGAGAAACCATAAAGTCTCACTTAGAACGGGAAAGGCAGTTGTTTTACAAGGGTATCAAGGTGCTGTCCCTCTTCTTCATCGATGAAGTGGCTAAATATAGGCAATATAGCGACGATGGTGAGGCGATCAATGGCGAATATGCCAGAGTATTTGAAGAAGAGTATGAAAGAGTCCGAGAGGAATGGCAGAGGGACTTTGGCGATGATCAGTACAAACGATACCTTGACAGCATAGAAACAACTAAGACCCATGCAGGCTATTTTTCTATTGACAAGCGTAGTAATCGCTTTAGAGATAGTGCCATCCATGACCGTCGTGAGAAGACTTCGGATGATGTGGATGCCTACGATCTAATCATGAAGGATAAGGAAAGACTCTTAAGCATGGACGAGCCCGTTCGCTTTATCTTTTCCCACTCTGCACTACGAGAGGGTTGGGATAATCCCAATGTTTTTCAGATCTGCACTCTAAAGCAAAGTGGATCGGATGTCCGTAAGCGCCAAGAAGTAGGCCGGGGTCTTAGGCTTTGTGTAAACAATGAAGGGGAGCGCATGGACAGCAATGTGCTCGGTGGTGATGTGCATTTTGTGAACGTCTTAACCGTAATCGCCAATGAGAGCTACGACAGCTTCGCGAAGCGCTTGCAATCGGAAATTGCCGAAGTTGTGGCGGATCGACCGGTTAGGGTAACAGAGGCACTACTCGTAAATAAAGTAATCTATGATGCGGATGGCAAGAATGAGCTTACAATAGACGATGATCTTGCAGCAAAGCTAACATTTTCCCTAACTACGAATGGTTACCTAGACTACAACAAAAGGCTTACAGAGAAATACTATAGTGATGTCAAATCTGGCACTTTAATTGTGGCAGAAGAGGTGACTGACTACAAAACCAGCATAGTGGGCATTTTAAGCAGCATTTATGATCCTAATATTCTCAAACCGGAGGATGCTAGGGGAGGAAATGTTGAACTCAAGGTGGATGAGGAAAAATTTCACCGTAAGGAATTCAAAGCACTGTGGAGCAAGATTAGTAGTAAATCGGCTTATGTTGTGGACTTTGATAGTGAGGAACTGATCAGAAAATCCATAATTGCTTTAGATGGGGAGCTTCGAGTAACCCAAATTTTCGTTACTGTAGAACAGGGCATGATGGAGCAAATTGAGTCCAAAGAGGTTTTGGAACGAGGGGAAGCCTTTACCAAAGGACAAAAGTCACCAGAAAAAGTTCAATCGGCCATTAACACTAGTGTAAAATACGATTTGATCGGCAAGATCGTGGAAGGGACCGGCTTAACTAGAAGAGACGCTAGCGCTATTTTGCGCGGTATTGAACAGACCACCTTTAACCAGTTTCACTGTAATCCCGAAGAGTTCATTATTCAGGCTTGTAACATTATCAATGAGCAAAAAGCTACCGTGATTATTGAACACATCACCTACAACGAGCTTGAAGAAAGCTATTCGTCTGACCTCTTCACCGAAGCCACCTTAAAGGGGCGGATGGGCGTGAACGCCATTAAAACTGAGCGGCATCTCTACGATCACCTACTTTATGACTCTGATGGCGAGCGGGAATTTGCTGAAAAGCTTGATGGAACTACTGATGTTGCCGTTTATGTAAAACTGCCTCGGGGATTCTACATTAACACCCCAGTGGGCAAGTACAATCCAGACTGGGCCATCGCTTTCCATGAGGACAAAGTGAAACACATTTACTTTGTGGCGGAAACCAAAGGCGATCTCTCTACTATGGAACTACGCAAAATTGAGGAGTTGAAAATTCACTGCGCTAGAGAGCATTTTCGAGCTATCAGTAGTGACACGGTGCGGTACGAAGTTATCGACAATTACGAGACCTTGTTGAACGAAGTGATGAGATAGACGGTTTTGCGTGAAGGCAGAGTATGGCTGTATGATCTGGAAAAAAACTTTGTACTGTAGAGATAGAGTAGGTCTTTGTCATCAGGCAAGAAATCACCCGCGAACTTCGCTATGTTCCAGCTGAATTGTGGGTTGATGTTCATGTGCAAAACATTTATGGCTGTCGCCCCTGTGAGACCCACGGTGATGGCAGCACGCCTGTGGTAGTGGCCGCTCCCAAACCCGAGAGGGCTTTTCCCGGTAGCATTGCCTCGCCTTCGGTGGTAGCTCACATCATTGAAGAGAAGTATGTTAAAGCAGTGCCGCTTTACCGCCAAGAACAACAATGGGAGCGGCGAGGTATTGCGATTTCGCGGCAGAACATGTCTAACTGGATCATGCATGCGGCCAGCAATTGGCTCCAGCCGATCTACGATGCGATGAAGGTTGAGCTCCTGAAGCAAACCATCATTCATGCGGATGAAACGTCTGTTCAAGTGTTGGCCGAGGAAGGCAAAAAGGCTGAATCCCAATCGTTCATGTG
>Ga0172382_10014358_pt1 | contig 10095 bp, 5 predicted proteins | sample Leawel138RmetaG_FD_122245 | JGI IMG/M metagenome (GOLD analysis project Ga0172382, IMG submission 122245) | Leachate microbial communities from a municipal landfill in Southern Ontario, Canada - Leachate well 138R metaG | ecosystem: Engineered > Solid waste > Landfill > Unclassified | place... | reverse complement strand
GGCTGCCGCACAGCTCTATTCGGGAATGGACTTTGCCGACCTCGACGGTGCCCTCCTGATAGGAAATGATTGTTTCGACGGAGCGAAGCTCGAAAATGGTAAAATCATCCCCAACGACCAGCCAGGTATTGGTGTGAAACTGGAAAAAGAGATTGACTTTGGAAGATAAATTTTTTACTGGCGTAAAAATGGATGTAATTATTTGATCTGTAGATAAATATCTTGATTTTTAGGTGTGTCGATTAATTTAACGGCCTGAGCATACAGACCGTTAAACAGAACTACGCCCTTTGTGAAAGCTTATAATAGTAACACAAGAAAAAATTAATCGCTGAATTGCTGCCCCTTCCAGTTTTACTTCCATAGATTGTCTGAGCACTTGTGGATCACCTATTTTTTTGTAAACCGGAGTGATCTAAAGTTGTGTCCTCCTTCAAAATAATACATAATTCGATAGGTTCCTTCTGTCAAGCTAACTGTAAGTTTATCTTGCGGGGTGGATGTCCAAACATAGGTGCCCCAAGCACCCGTGTTTGGCACGGGAATAGTACCGGTCACGTTCACGTTATTCACCTCGATATGGAAGCTGCCGGCACTCGTTCCGGCAGTTTGCGCCTCGATCAAGTATTCTCCCGCGTCATGAACCTCTACGGTATAGACCAACCATTCACCAACCGCCGTGTATCCTATATTGCTGCCGTTGCCTTCAATCTCGACTGGCGTACCCCTAGGATCACCATTCGACATTCGATAAGTATCAGCAGCCCCTATCCTATTCTCCGGCTCATTATCATGAAATGCAAGCCCTTCTCCCCCAAAATCGAAGTTTGCCGCCGGGAGCTCGTACGGTGCTGCCGCGGAAAGAATATGTGGCCCTTTAAATGGGCGGGTATATTTTCCATCAATTGACACCTTTTCTTCGATATTACCCGACTTGAAAACAATATTGGTTGTCCCTTCACCTGTCACCTTCACCTCACCATTTACTACCGTGGCTATCTCCGGGTTTTCCGAGTACCAAACAATCTCAGATGCATAATTGTAGTTTTCCGGGTAATAGGTAGCGATAATTCTCACCTCATCTCCATAAAAGAGCTCCAGCTCGGCCTCGCTCAATAATACGGATTCGAGGATTATTTTGGTAAGGCTTGTCACCTCTATCCTATTGGTAAGGCCATCTGCTTCCACGAGAATGAACGTGTTCCCCTCGCCCACGGCTTTTATTAACCCGTTATTATCCACGGTCGCCACTGCCGGGTCTTCCGAACTCCATCGATAATTATATGTTCCGTCAATCGGGCTTGCCGTAACTTTGTATTCATCCCCGATAAACATAGATAAAGAAGTTTTATTCACGAAAAAGGTTTTTTCCGTTTCCGACCTCAGGCTTTCTTCACAGCCGACCAGTGCGATCGCGACGATCAAAAGATAGAAAGCGGCTTGTTGATGCTGTCTGATGCTTTTCCAAATCGGAGTAAATTTTTGCTTGATTATATCTGTGTCTCTAAAATATTCATCCATTTGCTTCATATTTTTTATTTTATAAATTCATTGCTCTTAAAACTCTATCACGATATAGACTGGATCATGATCGGAAGGACATTTTCCATCTACCCTGTCATCAATCACTCTATACTGCTTCACATCTATCTCTTTGTTTACAAAAATAAAGTCAATCCTGTTTTGCGACACTACGTTCGGATTCAGACCATTAAAGGAGCCCAAGGGGCCTCGTGGGTCACTCGATAAATCCCTCGAATCGAAAAGCAGCCCTTTTGATTTCAAATACATGATCGGTTCTGAATCAGGAGTACAATTATAATCTCCTGAAGCAAAAACCGGGTAGCCGGATTCGACAATAGATTCAATTTTTGACTGAAGTAGTTTTGCCGATTCGTAACGAGCGACCGCTCCCTGGTGGTCAAAGTGAGAATTAAAAAAATAGAAGTAGTTGTTGGTTTCTTTATCCCTGAACTTCCCCCACGTGCATATCCTCCTGTAACCGGTGGCATCCCAACCATAACTTGGCCTCTCGGGTGTGTTTGAAAACCAGAAGTTCCCTTCATCTACCACTTCAAAGCGATCGGTCTTGTATAAAATTGCCGAGTACTCTCCCTTGTTTTCCCCGTCTCTACCCACACCTATGAAATTGTACTTATCATATTTTCGGGTAATATCTGTCAGGTGTACAAGCGTACCTTCTTGAGTACCCCATATATCAAAGTCATAGGTGTCAATGATTGTATAAACCATCTCTTTTCTCTCTTGCCACGTGCCAACTAAAATATTGTATGACGCGGAAGAAAACTCGCTCTTCTTATTGCTCTGGCCGATGGGTATGACGATATCATCAACCTTTGCTTGACCGTGGAATTTCACCAAGATCTCATCATCACGCTTGCTATTAGCTCGCGTCAGCCGGTGAGCGTTAAAGTGATGTTTCTTGGTAAGCGCGTCAACGTTCTTTACTTCTCCCTCCTCTACCCATGATGGAGTTTCGAAGGTATAATCCAAGTTCGAAGAAACAGTCAAAAAGAATTCAGTTGTCTGGTTATCGTTAAAATAAGCGCCTTTCTCAAGGACTTCCGCTCGAGGCTCTTCAGAAAACTGCACCACCTTTATCTTCTTAGTGATCTCACCAGCCTGTAGGGTTACATCGGTTGACCTGTCGACTCCTATCTCGTTATTTTTTCCTGCTGTCAACCGGATTCGATTATTTTGGCCCGGCATTAATTCTGCTTTACACCAAGAAGCACCGGAAGTAACTTGTATCCCTGTATTACTGGTGAGTTCGAAAACCCGTTCTCCCCCTTCCGCCCAGAAAGTAACCTCGTTTACCGGAACCTCCAGAGTTACGGGGATGTCAGGGTTAATTTCATTTTTCTCGCAAGCAAAGAGAAGAGTTGTCGATAGAAAAGTAAAACAAAAGATTAGAATTTTTTTCATTTTATAAACTAATTTATTTAATGGCTATCATTGATATCTACTCTTCGATAAATTCAAGTCTCAATTCCTCTCGCATTTCAATGGTGTTTCCCGAGTTATTCACGTAGTTATACTTTATGAGAAAAACCTTGTAGCTCTTGAAGCGCGTCCTTTCGATAAAAAACTTGTTCGGGAAGTCCGGATCACCATCAACCTGGGTCACGTTCAAATCCTTGTAAGAAGAGATCAATACGTCATTACTCTCCGTGATTTCAAGAATCATCCCGTATCGGTCGATAATGTCCACGTCTGGTTGAAACGCGGTATTATCTGCCAGAACCCTCACTTTATTCCTACTAATCGGATGCATGGTCTTGATGCCCGGCAGTTGCACTGCTCCTCTGAATGCTCTCATCGTGTAATTGGTTTGCGGCTTCTGTTCTGCGTAGTCGTTTTTAATCAATACACGATAGAGCACGTCGCTCTTCTCTTTATTTATCTCGAACGAGGAGAAGTTATCAACTCGCAAGGGAATAAAATAGATTGAATCAGGGGAGAGCCCTTCGGGTCGAACCGCGATCTTCATTCGTCCGGCGCGCTCTCCTGCCGGGATCATTAATTTGTATTCATCGATATCATACATCGACTCGGGAAGCAATTTAGCATAGCTACTGTAGTCGACATCAAAATTCAAGTAATTGTATCTTTCCAACAACTCGTTGTCGGGAAGCAATTCCACTTTTATCTCTTTCTCGGAAGAAAGTGTTCCACCGCATGTTGCAGCCACGTACCCGTACGATTCCGGATCGTTTAAGTCATGTACCACTTCAAAAACATTGTAATCTCCTTCGCTGAGAAGAGCGAAAATAGTTTTATACTGCTCCCCCTCGAATACCTGGTTATCATCACATGCATAACAACCAAGAAGTGTTGTAATTGCTACAGTTGCCGATATTATTGTTGATCTATTCATAATTATAATTATTATTCGTAACTATTTTACCATCCGGGATTTTGATCCAAAGAGGGCAGACGACGAATTTCTGCTCGTGGTAAGGGTAGAAATACCATTTTCTTGTTCACGATCCGGCTTCCAACCCTTGCCGTGTTAGGAATAACTCTCTGGTAAAAACCATCTTTATTCGCGTCGACGTTCATCCCTGTAATACTTTCAGATTCGGTAGCTTCATAGATTCCCCACCTCCGTACGTCATAAAACCTTCTATTTTCGAATAAAAACTCGATCATCCTCTCTTTCTCGATCAGTGACTGGACTGTCGATGTACTTTGTAACTCTTGAGCGGTAAGCCCGGGTAAACCGGCCCGGTATCTCACTTGATTGAATGCGCGGGCGATCTCGTTTTCGTCCCTCGAAACAGTGAATATCTCCCCGTTCAAGTCCGCCGTATGGCTTGTTGTCAAGTTGTTAAGTGCTTCGGCATACGACAGCAAAATCTCCGCGTACCTGATAATCGGGAAAACCTTATCCATCACCCTCGCGTTGGTTCCCCTATAAGCATCCATCGGGTGAATATACTTTTTAATCACGTAGCCCGTCGGCGTGTGGTTAACTAAAGCGTTAGGGTTCGATTTCCCGTTCTCCGAGTCATAATAGTACGTTACGGTAAGATTATAGTCTCCAACAGAAGTAGCCGAAGTAGCCGGCCAGTATGCTTCACTAAACCCGATGCTGGCATAGAACCTCGCTTCGCGGTTAACATACATGTTATACACGCCCGAATTGAGCCTGTACCCCGAAAAAGACTGGATGGTAGAGGTAAATCCTTCTTCAGAATAGGGAAACTCGTCACTCGAATTATCAATTGTTTTCCCGTCTCTCATGTAAAAAGCATCAACCATCTTCTGCGTCACGCCCATCCCGTTCCATCCACCGGCAATGATCGGGAATGAAGCCTGAGTATAGGACTTTAATCCACCGGATTTGAGTGCCCAAACGTATTCGGGATTTATAGCAGGAACAGATTCGCCATTAAACATTTCCGAGTAAGACCTGTAGTGATCAATCCCACCGGCACCATTAGGAAACGTTTCAAGATACGATGGATCGGAAGTGTTAGTTGGCAGCGCGGGAGTATTATCATCCGCTGCAACCGTGTAGAGCCCGTAGAGAGGTGCCCCCGATTGGTGCAAATCCATCACCCTTTTGGCGGAAGCTGCAGCCAATGCCCAACGCTCCTCGTCGTACGTTTGTGAAACGTAATGCTGACCATCGGTTGCCCTTGTCCAATTCCCGAAGTAGGTACGAGCGGCCGCTCCCCCGTTGTAAAGTGGACTGGCATGCTGAAGGCGAAGACGCGCGATCAGGCCGTAAGCAGCTCCTTTCGTTGGCCTTCCGAAGTTGAGTAACGGAACAGTCAAAGGCAGGTAGGCCGCCGCCTTCTCTAACTCCTCGCAAATATACTCTACCGCTTCATCATACGTGCTCCGGGGGCGGTCATAATATTCAATCTGCTCGTTTGTCTCGACGATCTCATCACTAAGAATAATAGGAGGGCCAAACTCCATCAGCAACTTGTGATAAGCGTAAGCCCGGAAAAAATAGGTGTAACCTAAAATGTTAATCCGTTCCGAGGTTGTCATTTCCGGCACCTCATCAATCCTGGATAGAATGGTATTGGTTTTACGAATAATCCTGTACAGGTTCCTGTAATTGTTCATGAATGGCCCGAGATTGTCAGGTGTAAGGTATCCTAACACGAAGCGCATCCCGGAATAGCTCGAAGAACCATCGATATTAAACATCGTGAATGCCTCATCAGTTGCTAATGGCCCCAACGCGTCCTGAGAGCCGGTGCTGAAAATCTGCCCCTCGTCGGCAAACATGGCTGCAGTACCCCACATATAGGCTTCTACATACCTCGTTTGCGTGAATATAGAGTCTATCTTGAACTCGTCATCAAAATAACTATCAATATTCAGGAAATCTTTACACGATAGAAGTAAGACAGAAAAAAATAGTATTGATAGTATTATTAATAATTTTAATCTTTTCATTATAAACAGATGTTAGATATTTATATAAAGCTGGAAAGTGTATACCGATGGGATCGGGTATGTACGGCCGTTGGATCGCGCCTGTTCCGGATCGAACAGCTTCACTTTATCCCAAGTGTAAAGATTTGAACCTACCAGCTGTAAATCGACGGATTGAATACCGATTTTTCTTAGTGAATTAGTCCTCAAGTTATAATTAAGGGTTACCTCTTGCAATCTGAGATAGCGCGCGTCACCTTTCCAGAAGTCAGACAACTGGGAATTATTACTATTGTAACCATATTGCAATCTTGGGAAGCGGGCGTTCGGGTTCTCGGCAAGCGAAGGATCGATACCTACTTGCACGGCATAATCTCTCGGGATCCACCTGTTAGATGGGTCTTTCAGGATCGTCAACACGTTTCCGGTTGCCCCGCCATGAAAGGGAACATACCCCATTCCATTGTCTGATTGCCCTACGTGGTAATAATCTGTTTTGCCGGTACCTTTAAACATCACTCCAATGGTAAAGTCCTTATATTTAAACTCTCCCCCAAACCCGTACATTAAACGAGGAAAGGAACTGTGAGAAAGGGGTACTTTATCTTCATCATTAATAATGCCATCCGCGTTCACATCTTTATATTTGATATCTCCGGGAGCCACTTCCCCAAATTGCTGTTTCGGGCTATACATGATATCGTCCTCATCCTTGAAGAGCCCAAGGCTTTGGAATCCTCTAATCACGTTGTAGGGATATCCCGTGTGTTCGAGGTAAGGATACTCCAGATAGAGCTGTTCCCAGTTTTGAATCAAGTTGGTCGAATAGGTGTAATTGCCTCGAACCACGAAGCTGGCGTTTCGATTGAGGGTATGGTTGAAGCTAATATTGCCATCGGAGCCCATGCTCTTCATCTTTCCCACGTTCCCGTAGGGCATCGATATCACGCCCACGTAATCCGGAACCTGAACTCTTTGCTGGAAGATGCCATCTCGCTGGTCATTAAAGAAATCCACCACGAAGTCTATCTTATCATTAAGCACGCGTCCTTCAAAACCAAGGTCAGCTTTCAGCGCTTTCTCCCATTTCAGGTTATCCGCGCCTATGATCGTCTCGGTAATTGTCTCCGCGGGATTTCCTCCCCAGATTGAACTGGCACCGAAGTTCACCATGGTCAAGTAAGGGAATCTACGGCTTGTAATCCGGTCGTTCCCAACCGTGCCGTAAGAGGCGCGTATCTTGAAAAAATTAAGCCACGGGAGGTTTTCTTTTACAAATTCGTACTGTGATGGGCTCCAACCTAAAGCAAGTGAAGGGAAGAATCCGTATTGTCTTCCCGGCTGGAAGTTTTCAGACCCTGTATACCCGAAGTTCACATCGGTCATATACGTGTCTTTATAACTATAGGTTAGCCTGCTCGAAACTCCCTGATAACGTAAAGGTATTGCTGCCAAGCTGCTTACGGCATCAACAGTCGATTTCTCGTCGCTCAAGTAATAATAGACTAACCCCGTAAATCTATGATCATCACCGAAAAGCTTCTCGTAGTTAAGCGTGGTTTCGAAGTGATACTTCCGGTACTGGTTCAGCGACTTACTGTACGTGGCGGAAACAGCCTGCACATTCTCCTTCATGACCAGGCTGCCATCCGTGTTTCTTCCTAACGCTTGGTAAAGTGCCGGCTGAATATATCTCCTCTCTCCAAAATTACTATAGATGTCATAGGCCCCTTGTACCTTGAGTTTAAGCCCGTCTAATAGCTCTTTCAAATCTTGTGTGATTGCCATGGTCACTTTCCCTTGGTAATTCTGGTTAGCCGATTGACCGGTGTGGTTGATCAGCACGTATGGCGATGAAAGGTCGTTAGCACCGGCTGCCGGGAGCAACCCGTTCGAGTACTTCGAGGGAAAAAGAAGTGGATTGAGTTGAGATTGCGCGTTCCAGATATAATCCGTGTTTGCCATCCCGGGCTCTTTCCTTGCTGCCATGTAGCCATCCGTACCAAAGTAAACACTCGTAGTCTTCGTTAAATTAAGGTCGATGTTTAACCTGTAATTGTAAGTGTTGTAACCAACATTTGAACTGTATATACTGTTTTTATCCTGTTTGTAAGCGGCGGTTTCATCGCTCAAGCCAAGACTTAAGAAGTACCTGGCTACCTCACCACCCCCTCTTGCACTTAGGTAATACGTTTGTTTAAAAGAGTAGTTATTCAAGATTTCCTCTTGCCAGTTCACATCCGGGTAAAGATCATTATCTAATCCATATTTAATGATATCGAGTTCCACGTCGTTATATGCCGGTGCCGATCCCCTTACTGATAAAGCTTCATTCACCAACATCGCGTAATCATACGCTCCCAAATAATCAGGAACACGCCTTAAAGCAGAAAGGGAAAAGTTAGTTCTTGCCGTGATCGCGAGTTTCCCGGTTTCCCCTCTTTTCGTGGTAACGAGGACAACTCCATTAGCGCCCCGCACTCCGTAAACAGCAGTTGCCGATGCATCCTTAAGAACCGAAAAGCTCTGGATATCGGCAGGGTCAATTGAATTAATATCTCCCTCGAGGCCGTCAATCAACACTAACGCTCCACTACTGGCTCCAAAAGTACCGATACCTCGAATCCAAAACTCCGAGATATTCTTTCCCGGCTCTCCACTTACTTGCATGGAGATCACACCCGGAACTTTTCCTCCGAGTAGGTTTGCCACCGAGGCAACGGGTGTCTGCAGCTCGCTCACGTCAACGGAAGTGACGGCTGCCAACGAGCTGATACGCCGCTGACTTCCCATACCTACTACAACAACCTCATCCAGCTCTTCCGAATCGACCTTTAACTCGATGATAACAGGCGACTCTTCTTTCAGAACCACGTACTCCGCTGTAGCGTAACCAACAAATGAGACCATCACTACATCACCGATCCTCACGTTAATCGAGAACTGACCGTCAATATCGGTAATTGTTCCTATGCCCACCTGGTCTTTCAAGTAAACAGTCGCGCCAGGCAGCGTACTTCCCATCTCATCGTGTACTGTCCCATTTAATGTGAATGCGGCTCTTTGCTGTGCGTTCACGAAAAGGAATAGATGAAGCAAAAACAATAAAAATATATTTCTTTTCATACGATTAATTTATCTTTTACACTATTGTGTATGGAACTCGCGTTAATCATGTACTTGTGTTATAATGATTACTATGCTCGTTTCATTCTGATTATATTGTATGTTTTGTTACTTGATTTTATTCAATGGCCAACTTGCGCACCCTGTTGTTACCCCAGTCCGCAACATAGACCGTACCTTCTTTATCAACTCCAACACCACGGGGTTCTCTAAAAAGAGCCTCTTCGGGACCTCCGTCTTTCCATCCTGCTGTGCCGGGCATGCCCACGATCGTCTCCACCGTATTTTGGGGGGATATCCTGCGGATGCAGTGGTTCCCGGCATCGGCTATATAGAGGTACCCCTCCGGGTCAAAATATATCTGCCAGGGGGCATTAAACAATGCCACGTCGAGATCACCGTCGCGATGCCCGCTTCCCGCGGCATTGAGACGTCGGAAAGTACTTTCCGGGTCCCTGATATCCATTGAATAGACTCCTCCCGCAACTCCTCCCGATCTACCGGCGATAAAGAGCAGGTGGGGATGGAGAGGATGGAACGTGGCACCATTGGATGTGCCGTTTGGTGTCATGTAGATAATCTCTGCCTCATAAGTAACAGGGTGTATTCTAATGATTTGTCCTTCATAAAACCGGGTGTATACATACCCGTCCAGCTCACACGATGCCATCGAGTGTTTCCAAGCATTGGTAGGAGGTGGGTATCCATTCGTATTCACTATCGTGAAGTTCCTGAACCTCGGTGCCCACGCTTCCTTCGGATCACACGTCACGAACGCGGGGATCGAGGTTTCCGAGGGAAACGTGACTACCCCGGTATGCCTGTCAATCGCCGGGGAGTTTGGAATCATCACCGAACTATTCGGATTCATAGAAAGTGGAACAACGATATTCTCGTCTTCATTGATCCTCGCGATACCGTAAGTGGGGCTGTCCCTGATTGAAACGAAAATATTATTTTCATTGTCTACACCCAGGAACATGGGTTTCATCTCGCTTTCAGAAAGAGTACCCGACACGAAGTCGGCTGACCCATTCCCCGCGACCGTGC
>Ga0172382_10014357_pt1 | contig 10096 bp, 9 predicted proteins | sample Leawel138RmetaG_FD_122245 | JGI IMG/M metagenome (GOLD analysis project Ga0172382, IMG submission 122245) | Leachate microbial communities from a municipal landfill in Southern Ontario, Canada - Leachate well 138R metaG | ecosystem: Engineered > Solid waste > Landfill > Unclassified | place... | reverse complement strand
ATGTTTCTTCACCTCCGGTTCTTGTTGATTTGCAACTACATTGTAACCGATAGGAGAAGCATGTTCTCTTTTTGTTTTGAATTTACACCATTATATTGACGCAACTCTGTCGGCTTGCTTTTGTAGGGTGACGCAAATGGCTCGCAGCTGCTCGAAGTTCGAAAGGCAACTATTATTGGAGTTCAGGCGGTAAATAGTTGCCTTTACCGCTCGGCTGAACTCGTCCATCTTGAGCCACCGATCGAAAGGCAACTATTATTGGGAATTAGGCGGTAAATAGTTGCCTTTGCCGCCCGGCCGAACTCGTCCATCTTGAGCCATCAGCCAAAAGGCAACTATTATTGAAGCGAAGGCGGTAAATAGTTGCCTTTACTACCCGGCCGAACTCATCCGTCTTGAGCCATCGATCGAAAGGCAACTATTATTAGGGCTTAGGCGGTAAATAGTTGCCTTTGCCGCCCGGCCGAACTCATCCGTCTTGAGCCGTCGATCGAAAGGCAACTATTATTGGAGATAAGACAGTAAATAGTTGCCTTTGCCGCCCGGCCGAACTCATCCATCCTGAGCCATCGATCGAAAGGCAACTATTATTGGGGATTAGGCGGTAAATAGTTGCCTTTAACCTCCTCATCTCAGGCCTGCAAATCCAAACTGGACGAAACCAAACCAGACACCCTTTTACACACGATATCTTGTGTAAATCACATTAGCCGCACTCCCTCTTAGTTGTTGCTTTTCATCGCAAGTTTTGATATGGTATATATTGTAGATTATGCCAATTTTAGTATGCGCGAAATCTCATAAATCCTTCGTCACACAGTTGACATTATGCGCACTATGCGTATAATTAATGGAGCAGCTAATGAAGTTCAAAGAAATTGAAAAAATGATCATAGAAGACGGATGGTATTTCGTTGCTAAAAAGGGGTCACACAACCACTATAAACATCCGATAAAACCCGGGAAGGTCACAATACCGAACCACGGCAGCAAGGATCTACATATAGACACCATTCGTTCCATAAAAAAGCAAGCGCGCTTAGCGGATCTGATATAGAAAGGAATCAAATATGAAACTGGTATACCCTGCCATTCTGTATCCATTTTCTGACGGAGCGGAAGGGTTTGTCGTGGAAGTTCCCGACTTGCCTGGATGCGTTACGGAGGGCGACTCGATGGCAAATGCCATTTTGATGGGTATCGATGCAGCCTCGGGCTGGATTCTCGACGAGTGGGAAAACGGGCGCGACGTTCCGCCCCCGAGCACACTTCCTAAAATAAAGACCAAGAGTCAGGGCATCGTAACGCTTCTGGCGCTTGACATGAATTCTTATGCAGAAAGGTACGGCAACAAGGCGATTCGGAAAAACCTCACCATCCCAGCTTATATGAATACCTACGCGGAATCGCATGGGTTGAATTTTTCTAAGCTGCTGCAGAATGCTATCGCTGAGCAAATGAAAAATAAGCACAGCGGCTAACCTATGAATTATAAAAAAACCCCGGGCCTCGCCCATGCTGGGACCCGGGGTTTTGTATTTTTACATATGGAGTTTGGTGTCAAATTACAGGCATCCAGACTGCAACTCGTGATTTGCATTTTGCATACAGCGTTTGCTGCCGAACTACAGGCATCCAGACTGCATTTCGTGATTTGCATTTTGCATACAGCGTTTGCTTTCGAACTACAGACATCCAGACTCCAATTCGTGATTTGCATTTTGCATACAGCGTTTGTTGCCGAACTACAGATGTTCAGACTACATTCTTGAATCTGCAGCTTGCAGCGAATTTGTTCCCTATCCGCATTCCGGCCGCTGCGTTCTTTCGCGGTCACGCTTTCTCTTTGCCTTTTTTTCGCTGCTTGACGCACTCGGTCAGCAAATACTCGATCTGACCGTTGATCGATCGAAAGTCATCTTCGGCCCAGGCCGCGATTTCCTCGTACAGTTTCTTGGAAATCCTGAGTGGAATTTGTTTCTTCTGCTCGCTCATGCTAATAAAGGCTTCCGCTGTTCACAATGGGTTGGGCATCCTTGCTGCCGCACAGCACGACCAGCAGGTTAGACACCATGGCTGCTTTTCTCTCGTCGTCGAGCTCCACGATTTCGCGTTCGCTCAGTTTATCGAGAGCCATTTCGACCATGCCTACCGCTCCGTCAACGATCATTTTTCGCGCGTCGATGATGGCGCTCGCCTGCTGCCGCTGAAGCATCGCCGCTGCAATTTCGGGCGCGTACGCCAGGTAGGTGATCCTCGCTTCGATTATTTCCAAGCCGGCTTCCTCCACGCGCTTCTGGATTTCGTTGCGAATCCTCTCGGCGACAATCTCGCTCGATCCCCGCAGACTTCCTTCGTCCGCCTCTCCGTCACCCGTCGTGTCGATGCCCGTCGCGATGTCGTAGGGGTAAATCCGGACGATGTTTCTGACCGCGCTGTCGGACTGAAGCGACAGGTATTCCTTAAAGTTGTCGACGGTAAACACAGCCTTCGCCGTGTCGACCACCCGCCACATGACGGCGATGCCGATTTCGACCGGATTCCCCAGAACGTCGTTTACCTTTTGACGGCTGTTGCTGAGAGTCATGATCTTGAGCGAAATCTTCTTGCCGGTGCCTGGGTCGATCTGAGCTGCCGCACTTTTATCGCCGATCAGGATCTTTGACGGGCCGCTGTCGACGTCGCCGCTCTGTCCCAGTTTCGTACGGGCGGCCGGGTTGATGGCCGACGAAAACGGGTTGACAAAATAGAAGCCGGGTTCTTTGATGCTGCCTTTGTATTTGCCGAACAGGGTCAGCACGAGTGCTTCCTGGGGCTTGACCGTCTTCAATCCAAACAGCAGAACGGGACCTGCCGCGAGTCCGACGAAGCCCAGCAAAAACAGGATTGGCCCGAAGTGTCTAAAATATCCGAAGAGCCTTCCTCCGGAGGTGATCAGGCTGAACGACAGAATCATTTCGATCAGGATAAAGAATAACATTCCAAGTCCGTTGACGGGCCGCAATACTTTTTCTTCCATGCGCTGTACTCCTTTCGCATTGCATATCTATTTGATATCAAAACAATATCATATTCCGTTGCGTGACGCAAGCATTTTTCTGCGATGGCATCAATATGCCTGTCGCTCGGCTGGTGCTCGGCTGCTGTGACACCAAACTTGCAAATTCGGCCTTGCATGGTGTCACATTCGACACCACATTTGCAAAGTAACATCATCTCGGTGACGAAAACGCCCGCTCTATGCCCACCACAACACCGCCGCTCCCCGCTCGCCCACCCGCCACAACACCGCACAATCCACGCCGATTCCCAAAGACAAACATTTAAAAATCGGCCATTCCGGCCGATTTTTAATACTTCTCCTTATTTTGCTTTTAAGGTTGCATTTTCTATTGAAATGGTGTTTAATAGCAAGAGTGTGTTAATTTTATAACAATATATTGGCTCGAATATATCAATATATTATATCAATCTAATACCAGTCAAATTTCATAGCGGAGGGAAAGACGAATATGAACTATCAGCTGTCGAAAGAACAAGAGTTTGTAAGGAAAATGGTCAGAAAGTTTGCGGAGGAGGAAGTGGCTCCCATCGCCGCAGACATCGACAAAGAACATAGATTTCCTGTAGAAACTGTCGAGAAGATGGGCCGGTTTGGGATGATGGGCGTGCCCATTCCAAAGGAATACGGCGGAGCCGGGGGTGACAACATCTCGTACGCGATCACCGTCGAAGAGCTCTCCAGAGCGTGCGGATCCACCGGCGTCATCTGTTCGGCTCACACATCGCTGTGCGCATGGCCGATACTGGCGTATGGCACCGAAGAGCAGAAACAGAAATACCTGGTTCCCCTCGCCAAGGGCGAGCACTTGGGTGCATTCGGACTCACAGAGCCGAACGCGGGGTCCGACGCGGGCGGCCAGCAGACAAGAGCGGTCGACATGGGCGACCATTGGGAGCTGAACGGCGCGAAAGTCTTTATCACAAACGGCGGTTACTCGGACACCTATATCGTGATGGCCATGACCGACAAGAAAAAAGGCACGCGTGGCATCAGCGCCTTTATCGTCGAGAAGGGCTTCCCGGGATTCTCCATCGGAAAAACCGAAGACAAGCTCGGCATCTGCGCTTCGTCGACGACGGAGCTCGTCTTCCAGAACTGCATCGTGCCCAAGGAAAACCTGCTGGGCAAGATCGGCGACGGCTTTAAGATCGCCATGTCCACGCTGGACGGCGGCCGGATCGGCATCGCGTCGCAGGCGCTGGGAATTGCGCAGGGCGCGTTTGACGAAACCGTCGAATACATGAAAGCCAGAAAGCAGTTCGGCCGCAGCCTCAGCAAGTTCCAGGCGCTGCAGTTCGAAATGGCGGACATGAAGACGCGGCTCGAAGCGGCCCGTCTGCTCATCTACAGAGCGGCTGACATGAAGGACAAGGGTCAAAAATACAGCTCTCATGCGGCGATGGCCAAGCTGTTTGCAGCGGAAACCGCTATGCACGTAACGACGAAAGCTGTCCAGTTCCACGGCGGCTACGGCTACATCAAGGATTATCCGGTCGAGCGGATGATGCGCGACGCCAAGATCACCGAGATCTACGAAGGTACGTCCGAGGTCCAGAAGCTCGTAATCGCAGCGGATATATTTAGATAGAGAATGTGCGCGAATATAGATACGCGCGGGGAGGAAAGAATATGTCACTTAAAGTCATTGTGCTAGCTAAACAGGTTCCCGATACGAACGAGGTAAAAATAGATCCCGTCAAGAACACGCTGATTCGCGAAGGGGTGCCCAGCATCCTGAACCACGACGACGCGAACGCTCTCGAAGAAGCGCTCAAGATCAAGGACAGCCATCCGGATACACACATCACCGTCATCACGATGGGCCCGCCGCAGGCGAAGGATCTGCTGATCGAATGCCTGGCCATGGGCGCCGACGAAGGCGTTCTGGTGTCCGACCGGGCGCTCGGCGGCTCCGACACGTGGGCAACGTCCAACGCGCTGGCCGCAGCCGTCGAAAAAGTAGGCGAGTTCGACATCCTGTTCGCAGGACGTCAGGCGATCGACGGAGACACCGCGCAGGTCGGTCCGCAGGTCGCCGAAAAACTCGGCCTGCCGCAGGTCACGTACGTCCGCGAATTCGAAATCGACGGTAAAGACATCACGGTCAAGCGTGCGCTCGAAGACGGATACGAAGTCATCAAACTGCAGACGCCGTGCGTGCTTACGACGATCAAGGAACTCAACACGCCGCGCTACATGTCCGTGGGCGGCATCTACGACGCGGTCAAAGCCGATATCCCCACATGGGGCGCGAAGGAGCTGGAGATTGACCTGAGCACCGTCGGGCTCGACGCGTCACCGACCAACGTGTACCGCTCGTTTACGCCGGCGCCGAAAGCCAAGGGCGTGATGATCGAAAAAGACACGGTCGAAGAAAACGCGGAAGCGCTGTTGGCCCTGCTGAAAGAAAAATACATCATCGCATAGGAGGAGATAAAATGGCTGTAGTAGTAATAGAAGAAAAATGTAAAGGCTGTAAGCTCTGCATTAAAGCTTGCCCCTTCGATGCGATCGACATGGTCGGAAAGCATGCCGTCATCAACGAGAAGTGCACGGCCTGCTCGCAGTGCATCGCCGCCTGTCCGTTCGACGCGATCATCAAGACGGAGAGCGAGCAGGAGGCTGCGGACCTGACCGAATACAAGGACGTGTGGGTTTTCGCCGAGCAGCGTGCGGGCAAGCTGATGAACGTTTCGCTGGAGCTGCTGGGCGAGGGCAGCAAGCTGGCGGCCGAGATCGGGGAGCGTGACGTCTGCGCCCTTCTGATCGGCGACGATGTGGATCACCTGATCCCCGAGCTGTACGCCTACGGCGCGAACAAAGTGTATCTGATCAGCGATCCGTTGCTTAAGAATTATACGACGGACGGTTATGCGAAGGTGATGACCGACGCCATCAACGAGTACAAGCCCGAGATCGTGCTGTACGGGGCCACCCATATCGGGCGTGACCTCGCTCCGCGAGTCGCTGCGCGCCTGAACACCGGCCTGACGGCGGACTGCACGAGGCTCGATGTCAGCACCGGTCGCTACGTCGAATACCTGAACAAATCGACGACGCTGAACACCGAAGGCATGGAGGCGGATGCGGACAACAAGAATCTGAAGCAGACGCGGCCTGCATTCGGCGGCAACATCATGGCGACGATCCTCTGCCCGAGGACGAGACCGCAGATGTCGACCGTGCGCCCCGGCGTTATGAGCATGCTCGATAAAGACGAGACGAAAAAGGGCGAGCTGATTACCGTTGCGCACAAGCTGTCGGCAGGCGACATCCGGACGGAAGTCGTGGAAGTCGTTAAGGCCGCCAAGGAACTGGTCTCGCTGACGGATGCGGAAATCATCTGCTCCGGCGGCCGCGGACTGGGCGATCCGGAAGGATTTAAGCTCATCGCCGAGCTGGCGGAAGCCGTCGGCGGCGTGGTGGGGTCCTCCAGAGCAGCGGTTGACGCAGGCTGGATCGACCATTCGCACCAGGTCGGACAGACCGGAACGACCGTTAAGCCGAAGATCTACTTCGCCTGCGGCATCTCCGGTGCGATCCAGCATCTGGCCGGCATGCAGACATCGGATCTGATCGTCGCCATCAACAAAGACGAAGAAGCTCCGATCTTCGAAGTCGCCGACTACGGCATCGTGGGCGATTTGTACCAGGTCGTACCTGCCATCATCAAAGAGTGGAACCGGGTGAGAGACGATCACAATAAATAGGGAAGCTGACTGGTAAAATCGACCCTGAGTATGAAGATCGATTGAAAAGCACCTTTTTCGACCGGCATCGGGCACTTTTGCAAAGTGTCCGGTGCTTTTTTATTTTGACTGTCTTCGGTCAGTCGATGCTACGGACTCTGTGCGCCTGTCGCCGTTATGCTGCTTTTCGCATCGGATTTCGTGTGTTAAAATAATATATCTCATTGAAGGGTTGGGGAAATTATGAACTTCGAAGGATTGATTATCGGCCTGGCATCATTTGCAATCATCGGTGCATTCCATCCGATTGTAATCAAAGGCGAATACTATATCGGTAAAAAAATATGGCCTGCATTTCTGGTCGCCGGCCTGCTTCTGATTGCCGCATCGGCGCTTCTTCAAAATATCGTCCTTTCTGCAATCATCGCTATCACCGGATTTTCCAGCCTGTGGAGCATCCACGAACTGTTCGAACAGGAACAGCGCGTCGAGCGAGGCTGGTTCCCCAGAAATCCGAACAAGCGCGGCTAAAATCAGAGGTAGACCCGGGCCCCTGCAACGCAGGGGCCCGGTGAGTTGAATCTGCTGTCTTGCACGATCTCGCCTTCTACGCGCGCAAATGCTTTTCGATCAAATCCAGGAACATCTCTAAGTCCTCGGCCCGTTCAAAGATGGCCCGGGCGAGCTTCGCCTTGCCGCCGCCCCGGCCCTTGTACATATTGGCGTAGTCGCGCACGAGATTCCCTGCGTGCGGCGCACCGGGCGACAGGAGGATGGCCGTGTGCTCCCGCTCCGAAACGAGGGCGACCGGACCTTGGAGAGATTCTTCGACCGCGTGTCCGAGCGCCTGCAGGTCATCGGCCGAATAGCGCGTATACCGATAGACACCGATGGAGGCAAGAGGTTTTCCATCGCCCGCCCCCTGCAGCCATCCGCTCAGCAGGCATTCAGCTTCTTCCCGCAGCAGATCTTTCTTTAAATCGTAGAGCTCTTTGCGCACGGCTCCGTTTTTCTGTTCCTGGACATTGATCCGCTCCATCAGGCTCCCGATGTCCGCCGAATAGCGCACGCAGAGCGCATCGGTGATCCGCTGGCGAAGCGATGCATTGTGGAAAGCAGGCAGACCCGCCGTAAACGTCATGCGGATCATTCCCTTGTAATTCTCCGTTTTCAGCAGTTGGATCAGACCGATGCTGCCGGTCGTGGGCACGTGCGTGCCGCAGCATGCACAGCAGTCGTAGAGCTCGTCGCCCTCGCCGATGTACACGACCGTGATGCCTTCGTCAATCGCAAGCGGCTTGCGCAAGGGGTGTGACGCCGCCTGTTCGGCCGACGTGCAAAAGTGCGTCGCCACTTCGATGTTTTCCCATACGATCCTGTTCGCATCGAGCTCCAGCTGTTCGAGCATCTCCTGCGAAAATTCCTTGATGTCTCCGTCGGGCGGGAACAGGATGTCCAGCGTCGCGTAATCGCTCCCCATGTGAAACCCCTTGTTTACTCCCTGCCAGTTTCTCAGTATAAGCCCCGACAACAGATGCTCGGCGCTGTGAAGCTGCATGTGCGACAACCTCCGGTCCCAGTCCAGCTTGCAGAACACGTCGGACCCGACCGTCGGAAGCTCGGTGTCCGCGGCCACCTGCAGGCGGTGGTAGATGATCTCTGCACCTTTGGCCAGGAACACGTCGACGACCGGAATATCCGCGATTGTCCCCAGATCGCAGGGCTGTCCGCCTCCCTCGGGATAAAAAACCGTTCCGTCCAGCTCGACGAGAACCGTGCCCGGGATATGAGGAACGCCCCGTTCGGCACACTGTTCTTCGCTGCCGAGGATCGTCGCGACGACGGCATGGTCTTCGCATTTGCATACATCGGTTTCATATTTCTTAATCGTAGCCATTTTCCCCTCTATGCGGCACGCTTTGAGTGCATCTGCCGCACCCTGTGCCGGAATATTTCTCTATGCGACACGCTGTAGATTCCCCGCCGCGCCCTGTGTTCAAATACTTCCGGATGTGTGATAGAATACCTGAGAACGATTGTACCACATTCCCGGGCGGTGGGTGCAAATAAATGCGAGTTTTACGCTCCCGACCTGGGGATAACTTTATGCAAAACTTTTACAGCCAAGCTCAAAGGCCTTGAAACAACTGGTATACAGCGCTTTTTGGTTATCCACAGCCTGCTTGGGATAAAAACGCGCGATTCGATTGTGGGATATGTGGAAAACCGGGGGAAAGCGCATAAGCAAGCGCTTTGGGGCATGTTGAAAAACGTTCGCGAAACGCAAACAAGAGTTAACATAATGCATATCGGTTTGTTCGGCAGGTAACCGGCAACCGGTACGCGCGCGCTGACGCTGCGATGCAGCGCAGGAGGAGAGCATTGCGACAGGAGCATTTTATCGTCGAGAGCAACCGTCACGCAGGAGCCGGGCTGTACCGGCTCGAACTGTCGGGAAACACGGAAAATATCCGCGCCGACGGGCAGTTTGTAAACGTGTCCGTCCCGGGGAAATATCTCCGGCGGCCTTTTTCGGTGTACCGGGTCATACCCGGCCGCTTGACGCTCCTGTACAAAGTCGCAGGCAGCGGAACATCCCTCATGGCGGAGTGGACGCCCGGCACCGTCGTGCACATGTTGACGGGCCTCGGCAGCGGCTACGATCTGTCCCGCTGCGGCGACAAACCGCTGATCGTGGGCGGCGGCTACGGTTCGGCGTCCGTCTACGGTCTGGCGCGGGAGCTGACGCTCGAAGGCAAGGCGCCGTCGGTCGTTCTGGGTTTCGACACGCAGGAGGAGGCGGTCGTCCTCGAGGACTTTATCGGCCTGATACAGTTCGGTGCGTCGGTAAGGCTTGCGACGCGTGACGGAAGCGCCGGCATCCAGGGGCTCGTGACCGATCTGATCGACACCTCTCAGCAATCGAGCAATCCTCTCTATTCCTTTATATATGCCTGCGGGCCTCTGCCCATGCTCCGTGCGCTGTCGGATCAGCTGCCGGAGCTGCCCGGTCAGTTCAGCCTGGAAGCCCGGATGGGCTGCGGCTTCGGTGCCTGCATGGGCTGCACGATTCAGACGACTCGGGGGCCGCTGCGCGTCTGCAAAGAAGGACCCGTCTTCGACAAGGGAGAGATCATATGGACATAAGCAGAAAGGCGGACGCAGGCGCCGCGGCAGACAATAGTACGATCGACACGCGCGTAACGCTCAGCGGCTGGACGCTGGACAACCCCGTCTTAGCGGCGAGCGGCACGTTCGGATACGGGCGGGAGTACGCAGAGATCTACGACATCAACGTGCTGGGCAGCTTTTCGTTCAAAGGAACGACGCTCCACCCGCGCTT
>Ga0172382_10014356_pt1 | contig 10096 bp, 8 predicted proteins | sample Leawel138RmetaG_FD_122245 | JGI IMG/M metagenome (GOLD analysis project Ga0172382, IMG submission 122245) | Leachate microbial communities from a municipal landfill in Southern Ontario, Canada - Leachate well 138R metaG | ecosystem: Engineered > Solid waste > Landfill > Unclassified | place... | reverse complement strand
TCGCGGGGTCGTCGACGGTGACCTTGACTGAGTATGCATCTTTGAGGCCGGCGTTGGTCACGTCCCCGGTCAGCGTGACCGCGTTGCCGCTCCGGGCGATCTCGATGTTGTTGACCACCATGTCGGGCGCAACCGCCCGCTCGCCGATCTCGACCGGGATGGTCAGGATGGTGTGGTGCTCGTTGATCCCGTTCCGGTAGGAGACGTCGAAAGTAAGTTCAGTCGACTGCGACGCCGTGATCTCAAACGAGGCATTCTTTTCTTCATCAGACGCGAGAGCGCCGAGGAAGACGGCCGTCCTGGTGTTCCTGATACCTTCACCGCTTGGGGTGATGGTTACGCCGTTCACACTGCCCTCACGGGGGTTCCCGACGGAGAGCACGATGGTATCTTTGCCGTCCACCGGAAAGGTTTCCGGAGCGTCGACGACGTTGACCTGGATCTCCGTGCTCTCAACCGTCACCGGAACGGAGTAGCGGATGCTCCCGCCGTCTCTGATGTCGAGGTAGAAGGTGGGGTAATATATACCGTCCTCGGTATCGGCCCTTACGGTGAAGGTGAACGACATGGTGTTTCCAGGGCCGATGATGCCCACCGAATCGTACGTCTTGTCGTTGAGAACCGAGATCCCGTTGGGATACAGTTCTGCCCTTCTGATGGTGACGCCTGCATCTCCGGTGTTCTTGATCTCGACCGTCACCGTGCCGGTATCCCCGCGCATGAGCGTATCGGGGTTGACGATGACACTGGTGACCGCGATCTGTTCCTCCGCCGACGCATTGGCCGCCGTGGCACCACCCACGATTGCCGAGAGAAGGAGGAGCACGATGCAGATGTTTCGTTTCATCATCGGCTTTGCCTCCGACGTATCGCGATGTCGGCACGAGTGCCGGACATCGACGCTGTTCTGGTATCGTTCTGGCAGTTTTTCATGTTTCAACTCACGCTAGATCTTCTGCTCTGATGTCGTGCTCTACCCTGTATCCGGGCTGCCCGACAATGTAAACTAGATTTTACATATTGTTATTTATACATTACTAAATGGAAGCAAATATCATAAAAGAAATTGTATCTCTGACATTTCAGTGGTGCAGGTCTGGTTCGCGGGCGTCCGGCCCCGGTTCGGTTTTTTCTTCTCGCCGGTACGATGGATTCCGGAGGCAGGGGTTTATTTTTTCAGGTTTGCGTTTGCACGACGCGCCGGCGTCATATCCTGTTTAGGAGAGAAAGGGTGGAAGGGGGGAGGTGTGGTTGGGCAACGAGGCGTTTCATGTATTATGGAGAGTTTTTTCTGGGAGAGTGTATCGCATGGTCGACTCCCTGGCCCTCTCACGGGTATATTGGCCGACTGCTGCCCGGGTTTTCAATCCTCAACTTGCCGCTGGGTGGCGGAGAAGGAAAGAGTTTTCCTCTTCCACTCTGTATCTGTATTTTCTGCCTTATCTGCTCTGATAGTCATTCATGCTCTACGGGTTCGCTGCCCTCCTCCGGGTAGGGTCTCCTGATGTTCTTTCCTGACCCTCCCGGAATGGGTGCGGGCGACGTTCAGTGTCGCCGTCTTCGTGATCTGGATCTTACTTTTCCGGCCGGTCCATCGGGGTTGTGTGAGTTGTAAGGCATGGCGCTTCTCCCGATGTGGCGCGGCTCCTTCCTGGTCAAGTACCTCCGTTCTGCTCCGGGCAGATGCCCCGCACAGGGAGATGACGGGAGAGTTCTGCCACGTAAAATATATTATACATTTTGTTATTAAAAGGTTACTATATGTCACCTACCTCGAACGCCGCACGACCCGGGACCAGTGTACCTTCTTCCCGATTTTTCCGGAAATCAGGCGAAAACTGTTGATTCTATGGATGAAACAGGTTCTGCAACCTCCGGTCGGTACGAAGCATGGAGATACTGTTTGGAACTTCAGGGGCGCTTCGCCGTATCGCCGTAGAGGAAGATATCCTCGATGGTGACGCCGAAGAACCGGGCGATCTTGAAAGCGAGCTCGAGCGAGGGGTCGTATTTCCCCTTCTCGATGGCAAGGATGGTCTGCCGGGTGACCCCGAGTTCGTTTGCGAGCCCTTCCTGGGTCAGGTCGTGCATCGCCCGGTAGACCTTAATCCTGTTCTTCATCGATATCCCAGTCTCCGTACTTGCGGGCGTAATACATCCTGAACCCGACGTACAGGAAGATCATCAGGCAGAGCAGCGCCATCTGAAAGAGAGCGAAACTGCCGACAAACGGGAGTTCGAGCACGTCGGGCGCGGCCGTTCCGGGCGGTCCGGGGTGGGGCGGGCGCAACCCGAGCGGTCTTGAAAATGCAACGACCGCACTCCCGAGACTGATCGCAAAGAAGACCACCCAGAAGATCTCCAGTGTCCGGAGCGCCGCTTTCTGTGTGATCATCGCAGTCCGTTCGTCCTCTATCCTCTCGTCGACCCTCCGCCTTGCCATGTAGATCAGGAGGACGCCGAGGATGAACGCAACCTGGATCAGGATCGGCTCCTCGACCTCTACCGAGAGCCAGAAGATGCCGACCTCGGCGAGCGCAACGATACCCGCCAGAAGGTAGAACGTGTTTCGTCTCATAGCAGTCCGTGTATACGATCTTGGGCATTTCGTTATTAATGTTTAACTTCAGGTCGGAGAGATCCCGGCATCCCGAAGAATGCCCGGTAAATCATCCGGTGTGCCGCTTCAACCGGGGTAAAGCAGCCTATCGAAAGAAGTTCTCTGTTGTGGCGGCATCACTCGGCCAGGCGACGGGTGTACGATGTGTCGAGAGAGCAGCATGTTGGGTACAGGGAAACCATTTTACAGAAAATGCGGGACGCTATCATTAAATAGGCTCCCTTCCGTAACCCTATATCCGAACATAACCAAAACCAGGAGTTCCATGACTGTTCTGTCCGTACATCCCGGCTCGATCCTCGAAGATACCCTGGGAGAGATCCATGAGATACTCGGGAGCGATCTCGACTCCATCACCGTGGAGCGGGTCGTGATTGGCATCTTCTTTACCGGCGTCAAACTCAGCGACGGCTCCGGGGGTCTCTGTTTCACCCCGATAAAGGAGATCCCGGAAGCGGTCTGCTGCCCGAGTTCGGCCCGCGCCATGCCCTACCCCGGCCGCTTTGCGGGGCGAAGTGCCGCGGAGTTCCTCCGCGATCTCCCCCGTGCACCGCCGCTCAAGAAAGCGGTCGGTATTGCCATCCTCAACGCGCTCTCGGAGTCCTGCTGGAAGCGCCGGCCCGACTACATCCGGGAGACCGGGCAGGACATACTCGATACCGTGCCGCTGCCCGAGGACGGGTACGTTGTGGTGGTGGGGGCGCTCGTGCCGATCATCCGGCGACTCAAGGCGCGGGGAAAGCCGTTCGGGATCCTTGAACTCGACCTGCGCACGTTGAAGCCCGACGAACTGCCTTACGCCGTCCCCCAGGATGCGGCGGATGCAGCGGTCAAGAGGGCCGATATGCTCGTCATCACCGGCACCACCCTCATCAACAACACCCTCGAGCCCCTGCTTGCCCTCGCCCGGCCCGGCGCTTCGATCGTCGTCGTCGGCCCGACCGCCAGCATGCTTCCGGATGCATTCTTCCGGCGCGGCGTAACGATACTCGGTGGGGATATCGTCACCCGCCCCGATGAGGTGCTCGATACGATTGCAGAGGGCGGCTCCGGGTACCACTTCTTCGGCAAATCCGCGGAGAAGGCGACCTTCCGCAGGTCGGAAACCCCCTGAACGAACTTTTTTACAGATTCAGGGTTCAAGGGATGCAAGAAAGCCCCCGGCTTTAGCCGAGGGGATGAACCGCACCCCCTGGTCAGTTCATTTTCGCCCTGCACGGGATACCCTGTTTGTCATAACACCATTGTTCTCTGTGCAGGGTGGGGCACACCCAAATCGACACTTGGAGATCAGGACCACTCAGGTGGATCAGTTTTAGATGAGTCTGGTGGATCACTTTTGAATGAGCCAAAACAGACTCTGATCTTTTGCACTCCCTGATGGCGGTGACGATCTCACATATCCAGTCCCGCCCTATAGATCTCCGCTTTGCATGCAGTCTCATCTGACCATACGGAGGATAAAACCCTCGAAGTCCGCTATACAATCGATCCTCAAAACACACATGTCCATCTGCAGACGGGAGGTAGGCTTTGCCAGGTGCTCTCCCGGCACACCCTGTCGCGCTCCCCGCCGGCCCGGCCTCTTTTGTTCTCGGTATGGATGAGGTATATCTATGATCAGCACTGATCATACCTTGATGACGACTACGGAGTTCATCCCCGTATCGCAAAAAACATACGAGGAGATCTCGGATCTGAAGGGTCCCAACAGAACGTTCGACGAAATTATCGCGAATCTGGTGGAGCAGGCAAAGAAGCAGCAGCTTGAGAACGACGTCGAAGCAATTCTTGCCCGCAATCGGTTCGTGGAGATATAACCGTGGCGTTCCGGGTTCTCGTGGATGAGGATGCATGTGTGTTTTTGCATTCCCTCGATCCAAAGAGCCAATGAATCGTCAGGGATTATATCAACACTTTGAAAGAGGACCCGTATCCTGGAACAGGGGGCAAAGAGAAACTTCGCACCGGCAAAAACAGGATCATTTACCGGATGCACATTGGACGCTCTTTTACGGCAATTTATACCATCGAACCGCACAATGATATCGTTCATGTCATCCAGATCCTGACCATTGAACGGGCACATCGAAGATACGGGCGTATGTGATCGGTCTCAGTACTTTGCTAATAACAGCCTTTGCAATCGATTCATCAATCTCGCATAGCGACCCAACGGAATCGGCAGCACCGGACTTCGCGGCTTCGCGTGAGGTTGTCGTTCTTTTCGGCATGACTCCGCCATGACATGCATCCCTGGCAACGGGTGGTGCGTGAAACTCATGGGACAATGTGATGACCTCTGGGAGCCTTACCCGGACGGGTTGCCCGGATAAGAGTGTGAAGGATGATGTCCATGGCCTTAATCTGACGCCAGTGAGGATCACCATACCACCAATCCCGGTGGTGCAAGTCCCGGTCGATGAAGCGTGAATCTCCTGGCTTTAGCCCGGGGAGAGTGTCACGGGCGGATCTTCTGGAGTAGAAACGGATCCGCCTCCGAAACGGATCCGCCTCCGGGGCATCTGCGCCAGTGGACAATCCTGTCGCTCTCTTCGACCGATCCTTATTTCTGGTGGTGTGAATTATTAATGCTATTTAGTTAACATAGTTGCAAATAAAAGCATATTTACTTAACCGTGAAGAAGAATCAATAACCCTACATGGCTGATGCAGAATCTATAGGATCGCCTCTTACGGCACCGACCGGCGCCCCATCGGAGACCCGGTTGCAGACAGCCAGTGCAACATCGACCCCATCCGTCTTAGACCGGGAACTGCCCAATTACCGGTTCCGGTTCATCCTTCTGATACTCGCCGCTTTTTTCTGCATCATCGGGTCGTTTGCCGTCGGCAGGTTCTCGCTCGACGTCATCGACGCTGTTCTCATCCTCCTCTCGCCGGCCGTTTATTTCGTCATGTCACTTGAGATCCCGGTCCTGAACGATATCCTGCACATTCTCCTCTCACCGCTCCTTCCCGTGGTGGAGACCTGGGATGATGCGATGTACAGCGTCGTCTGGAACATCCGCCTGCCGCGGATCCTCGCGGCACTTCTCGTCGGGGCCGCCCTCTCGACGGCCGGCGCCGCATATCAGGGAATGTTTCAGAATCCTCTCGTCTCTCCCGATATCCTCGGAGCATCCGCCGGTGCTGGTTTTGGAGCGGCTCTTGCCATCTATTTTTACCTCGGGACCGGGATGATCACGATCTTTGCGTTCGTCGGAGGCGTTGTTGCGGTCGGCACCGCGTATGCGGTCAGCCGCCTGACGAGAGGAAACCCCACCCTCGGCATGGTCCTTGCCGGCATCCTTGTCGCCAGCCTCTTCTCCGCGTCCACCTCCTACATCAAACTCGTCGCCGATACCAACGATCAACTGCCGGCCATCACCTACTGGCTGATGGGCAGTCTTGCCGGTGCGACCATGGAGGACGTCTACTTTGCGGGCGTGGTGATCATCATCGGCCTCATCCCGCTCTACCTATTCCGCTGGAGGATGAACGTCCTCACCCTCGGCGAGGACGAGGCGAAGAGCATGGGGATCAACACCAACCTGCTCCGGCTGATCGTGATCCTCTGCGCAACCCTCGTCACGGCGGTCGCCGTCTCCATCTCCGGCATCATCGGCTGGGTCGGCCTCGTGATCCCGCACTTCTGCCGGATGATCTTCGGCTACGACTACCGGAGGATCATACCTGCGGCAATCATTATGGGCGGTGGGTTCCTCCTGCTGGTGGACGATTTCGCCCGGACGATAGCAACCACCGAGGTGCCGCTCGGTATTCTCACGGCGTTTGTCGGGGCGCCGATCTTTGCCTATCTGCTGATGATGGGAGGGAGACGGTCATGAGCCTGGATATATCTCATCTCTCGTTTGCCTACGGCAGGCGTACCCGCCTGGTACTCGACGATGTCTCGTTCTCGGTGAAGGAAGGAGACCTCCTCGCCGTGCTCGGGCCGAACGGCGTCGGGAAGAGTACGATGTTCCGGTGCATCCTCGGATTTCTGCGAAACTATCTGGGCAACATCCGGTTGAATGGCCTGGACATCAAGACGCTCGATCACAAGGAGATTGCAAAACACGTCGCCTACATCCCCCAGTCGACGCATCCAGCCTTTAACTATACGGTGCTGGACGTAGTTCTGATGGGCCTGACCAATCAGATTCGTCTGCTTGGCACACCGAGCCAGATCCACATCGATGAGGCGTATGCTGCGATGGAGAACCTTGGCATCGCCCATCTCCGGAATGCGGGATACGGTGAGATCAGCGGCGGCGAGCGGCAGCTTGCCCTGATCGCCCGGGCACTTGTACAGAAGGCAAAGATCCTCATCATGGATGAGCCGACGGCAAACCTCGACTACGGCAACCAGTTCCGGGTGATGTGCCGGATATCGGATCTCGCAAGAGACGGCTACATCATCATCCTATCGACCCATAACCCGGATCATGCGTTTCTGTACGCAAACCGGACGCTGATGATCTACGGCGGGAGGGTGATCGCTGAAGGAACGCCGGAAGATGTTCTGGATGCAGGCCTGATCAAGGATGTCTACGGTGTGGATGTACATATCGAGGATTACCAGTACGGCTCACGTTGCCACAAACTCTGCATCCCGATCGACGGCGGCATCGGAAAGCACGGGTAGCACGATTGTTAATTAATTCTAGTTTACTTTATCGGGATAATAAGGTATTATGTTTTATCCCTTCAAATCTAGATCGTAGTTGTATGAGTTCCCGTTTTCGGGAGGTGCACATATGAAGACAGTAATTAACATGCTTATAGTTCTTGTTCTCCTCTCCGGCACTGTTGTCACGTTCTGCAGCGCCGCCGAGGAGACCCGGACCTTCGTCGACGATGTCGGCCGGGAGATCGCCCTGCCGGTCAAGATCGACGCGGTCTCGCCATCCGGCCCCCTGGCACAGATCGTGCTCTACTCGCTCGATCAGGACCTCTTCGTGAGTGTCTCCAGTGAGTTTACCGATGCCCAGGCGAAGTACATCGATCCCCGGCTCCTGACGCTTCCGGTCACCGGCCAGTTCTACGGCTCCAAGGCCTCGACCATGAACCCCGAGTCGATCATGGAGCTGAACAAACAGCTCAATATCGACGTAGTCCTGGATATCGGTGAGGCAAAGCAGACCATGAAGCCGGATCTCGATGATATCCAGTCGAAGACCGGTGTGGCGTTCGCGTTCGTCACCCAGAACAAGCTTGAGGATATTCCCGGCTCCTACGTGAAACTCGGTGAACTTCTCTCCCGCCCGGAGCGCGGCCAGGAGCTCTCCGACTACGTCTCCACGCTTCTTGCCGAGTTCGATTCCGGCATGACGACGATCGGCGCCGATAAAAAATCCCTGATCTACGTGACCGCCATCGACGGCAACTCCGTATCCATGATCGGAGAAGGGTCGTATCATGCCGAGGTCATCGATTATGTCGCGAACAACCTCGTAAAATCCGCGGCGAGCGGTTCCGGGACGGGCGATGAGTACACGATGGAGGATATCCTCCAGCTGAACCCCGACTACATCATCGTGGGATACGTCGACGGGCATACCTACTACAACACGATCATGACCGACCCGATGTGGCGGTCGCTCTCCGCGGTCAAGAACGGCAATGTTTACGAGGCGCCGTACGGGCCCTACAACTGGATGGGCGGCCCTCCGTCGATTCAACGGCTGCTCTCGATGGTATGGCTCGGCAACCTGATGTACCCGGATGTCTTCGACTACGATATCGACGAGCGCGTCAAGGAGTTCTACTCGCTGTTCTTCAAATATGACCTGACGGATGCGGAACTGGACGATCTGATGGTGTATGCAAAACCTGCCCCGGCATCTGCGTCGGCGCAGGCAACCACGAAGGCCCCGGCCCCGCTCTTCGGCGTTCTTGCAGGTCTCGCCGCAGCAGCGGTCGTTGCCGGGAGGAGATGCAACCGGTGAGTTGCATGGCGGTCGACTACATCGCTCTCTGGAACGAGCAGCACGAGGCGGCGAACCGTCAGAAGCAGACCTGGAATAGTGGTAAGAGTTTCTGGGAAGATCCGGAGAACATCCGCCGATTTATGGGCAGATTGATGGGGAGCGACCGGTCGCGCATCGAGGGCCAGCTTGCGGCAATGCAGATTCCTCCCGGGTCCACGGTGCTCGACATCGGTGCGGGCCCGGGGACCCTCGCCGTCCCCCTTGCCCTTGCAGGCTGCGACGTCACGGTCGTGGAACCGTCCGCCGGGATGCGGGCTGCGATGAAGGAGTACCGGGAGATCTCCGGGGCTCCGGCGATCCGCGAGATCCCCTCCCGGTGGGAGGATGCGGACCCGGGGGAGGTGGGGATGCACGATGTCGTCGTCGCTTCGTTCTCTCTCGCGCTCGACGATATCGGCCCATCTCTTGAAAAGATAGACTCGGCGGCGAAGCGGGCGGTGCACCTGTTCTGGTTCCTGACGCCGGCTGCATGGACCCGGGCGAACTTCAGTCTCTGGCCGCAACTGCACGGAAGCGAGTTTGCTGCTGAGCCGACGGCGGATCTGCTCTGGAACTGTTTGTGCCAGATCGGGATCTACCCGGACGTATCGGTTGAACATGTGGAGAAGGGGCAACGCTACCCGACCGAGGAGGAGGCCGTTGCCGACTACTGCCGGCGCCTCTATGTCCGCGACGACCATCAACGGGAGATCGTCGCCTCGTTTGTGCGCGAGAGGATCGTGCGGACAGAGGCGGGATTCGGTATCCCCGGGGTCTCGAAGACGGCCCATATCCGGTGGGAGAAGTCTCCCGGAACAGATGAGGGATCCGGCCACGTTTTGTGATTAGTATGCAGTCTGAAAACCCCGGTGCCTTCGGCACCACGATTGACTACGCCCGTTTGTGGGACGAACAGCATGCCCGTTCTCTTGCGCAGAAGGCGAAGATGGGTGAGAACGGCGGGAGATTCTGGTCGAGTCGGGATGTGGTCGACCGGTTTGTCAGGAATGTCATCTCGGGAGACCGGTCCCGTATCGAGAAGCAGATCGCCGGGATGCAGATCCCGCCGGGCTCGTCGATCCTCGATATCGGTGCGGGTCCCGGGACGCTTGCGGTTCCTCTTGCCCTTATGGGCTGCAGGGTCACGACCGTAGAGCCGTCGGCTCCCATGGGTGCGGCGATGGAGAAGTACCGCCGGACGGTGAACGCTCCACCGATCCGCGAGATCCGCAGCCGCTGGGAGGACGTCGGCCCGGATGAGGCGGGGGTGCACGATGTCGTCGTTGCCTCACGATCTCTCATTATGGGCGATATTCGTAATAGCCTTCTGAAGATGGATGCGGCGGCGAGACGCGCGGTGCACCTCTACTGGTTCTTCTCCTCTCCGTCTGCTTCGGGAGGGAATGTCGAACTCTGGCCGGCGCTGCACGGCGAGCCGTACTACGGTGAGGCGAACGCCGATGTTTTGTGGAACGTCCTCTGCCAGCTGGGTATTTACGCG
>Ga0172382_10014355_pt1 | contig 10097 bp, 12 predicted proteins | sample Leawel138RmetaG_FD_122245 | JGI IMG/M metagenome (GOLD analysis project Ga0172382, IMG submission 122245) | Leachate microbial communities from a municipal landfill in Southern Ontario, Canada - Leachate well 138R metaG | ecosystem: Engineered > Solid waste > Landfill > Unclassified | place... | reverse complement strand
GCAGCAAGCCCTGAGCGCGTGAGCGCCCAGGGTTCGTAAGCTGAACCCGGGGTTGCCGGCAGCATTGGCAACCCGACTCGCTTTGGTCCCGGGCCCCGCGCGGTCCCGGGACTTTTTTGCGTGCACTGCTGCCGCTGGATTATGCGAGAATTTCGGCACCGCAGGCGCCCGGCCTGCGCCATGACCACGATCGAACCCGCCGCCGAGTCTTCCTGCCGATGTCCCAGACCTTGTGGTTTCTTGTCGAGACGCTTGCCAGCCTGCTCGCAACGGCCTGCATCCTGCGTGCCTACATGAACTGGGTCGGAGTCCTCGCACGGGACCCCATCGGACAGTTCATCATCGCCGTCACCGACTGGCTGGTGCGCCCCCTGCGTCGGATCCTGCCAGGTGTTCGCGGCATCGACTGGGCGAGCGTTGCCGGTGGCGCGCTCGTGGCGCTGCTGCTGGCGTTCATCTACCTGTCCATGGTCGGCCGGCTCGGCCCGACCGCGATTGGCGCGGCCGTCGTGTTCGCGGTCTACTACCTGCTCAAGTGGTCGCTCTACCTGCTGATGGGCGTCGTGCTGCTGTCGGCGATCCTCAGCTGGATCAATCCGGACGCCCCCATCGCGCCGACGCTCAATGCGCTCAGCCGCCCGTTCCTCGCGCCGGTGCGTCGCATCGTCCCGCTGGTTGGCGGGGTGGACCTTTCCCCGCTCGTGGTCCTGATCGTCGTCCAGGTGCTGCTCGGCTTCCTCGCCTCGACCTTCGTGCCGGGGATGCTGCGGCTGATCGGCGGCTGATACGGGTTCGGATTCGATCGTATGACAAGGCGGGGAGCCGCAGACAGTGCGCTTGCACGGCAAGGCGACTCAACGAAGTCATACGGTTGAAGGCGAATCCGTATGATGCCGGAGTGGTTGTCTGGTAATACCGGCCAGTGGCGCCTGAAGCTGCATGTGCAACCCGGCGCGCCGGCCACAGCGGTGCTCGGCGAGCACGACGGCTGCCTGAAGCTCGCGGTCGCGGCGCCACCCATCGACGGCCGGGCCAACGACGCCATAATCAAGTGGTTCGCGAAGCGGTTGCGCCTGCCGCGTTCGGCATTGCGCATCAGCGCCGGCGCGAGCGGCCGGCGCAAGACGCTGCTGGTCGAGGCCGAGCTTGCACCCGCTGCGTTCGAGCAACTGCTGCGCGCGGCATGAAGCGTTCTACCAGGGCCGCTCGCCCCACATCTGCTCGAAGCGCCGGGCGACGATGTCGCGGTCGATCGTGTGGTTCTGCGGCCCCTGGGATTCGACCTTGATCGCACCCATGAGGCTGCCGAGGCGGGCGCATCGCCGCCAGTCCCAGCCGCTGGCCAGGCCATGGAGCAGACCGCCGCGATGGGCGTCGCCGCAGCCGGTGGGGTCGACCACGGCGCTGACCGGAGGCGCCTCGATGTGTTCGCGCTTGCCCTCGTGGTAGAGCAGCGAGCCCTCGCCGCCACGGGTGACGATGAGCGCCTCGACCTCGTTGGCGATCGCCTCGACGCTCATCCCGGTGCGTTCGCCCAGCATCGCCGCTTCGTAGTCGTTCACCACCACCGCGCTCGCCACCTCGATGATCCGGCGCAGCTCGGCGCCGTCGAACATCGGCATGCCCTGGCCCGGATCGAAGACGAAGGGTATGCCCGCATCGGCCAGGCCGCGGGCATGATCGATCATGGCCTGCTTGCCGTTCGGGCCGACAATGCCCCAGCAGGCGGGCAATGCGGTGTCGACGCGCACCAGGTGGCCGACCGACATCGCGCCCGGATGAAAGGCGGTGATCTGGTTGTCGGCCAGATCGGTGGTGATGAAGGCCTGCGCGGTGTAGTGCGCCTCGTCGAGGCGAATCTGCCCGGTGTCCACGCCGCTGGCGGCAAGGCGCTCGACATACTCGAGGCCGTCATGGCCGACCGCCGCGAGGATCACGGGTTCGCCACCGAGCCCTCGCAGGTTGTAGGCGATGTTCGCCGCGCAGCCACCGTATTCGCGCTTGAGGCGCGTGGTCAGGAACGAGACGTTCAGGATGTGTGTCCGATCGGGCAGGATGTGGTCCTCGAACCGGCCATCGAAGACCATGATCGTGTCGTAGGCCACCGAGCCACTGACCAGGACGCGCCGGGTGTCGGCGGGCGGGGAATCGGGAATACCGGGATCGGGCAAGCTGGGTCTCCTGGGGCGCTCGTTCACGGATAGAACAGGATCGCGCGATAACCGCTCGGAACGACTTCGTCGATCGCGATGTCGAGCCCGACCGACTTCTCGGAGTTGCCGGCGAAGCCGTCGGCGATCGATGCGTCGTCGTGATATTCGTCGGGCAGCAGGACACGGCTCGCGACCACGCCACCGAAGGCGTCGGTGAGTGTCAGTTCGATCGCCGGCCATTGCACCGGGTGCGAGGCGCGATTGCGCAGCAGCGCATTGAGACGGTACACGCCGGCCGAGCCGGTGCCGGCGAGCTCGAAGGACTCGATCGTGAGCTTCCTGGGCATTCGCGGCAGTTCGATCTGCAGGCCCAGCGGCGCCCCGAGGGTCGACAGCAGGGGGCGGATCATCGGCGCGCGGGCGGCCAGCAGGTCGCGTGCGCCGAGGGCGAGCTGCAGGACCAGCAGAACCGCCAGGGCGCCGACCGTGATCGCAAGCCGGCGTTGCGATACGCGAGTAGGCGCTCGCTGCCTGACCGGTGCGAACGCGCCGCTCAGGCTGTCGACGAAATCCTCGGGCTGGTCGGAATCCGCCACGATGGCGACATCGTGGCGTCGATCCTCGGCCGGGCTTGCGCGCGTGCTGCCCGCCGACCTGGCGAGCGCCCCGACCGCGTCGTCATGGTCGCGTCCGGCTTCGTCGCCATGGTCGACCTCGTGGCCACGGTCGGCCTCGTGGCCGGGGCCGGCCTCGTGCGCGGGCGGATGCGCGTCGCGGGCTTCGTCGCCGACCAGGCGCGTCGGCTCACGCCGTGGTGGCGGTTCGGGCCGCGCCGGGCTTGCGCCGGGCCCTTCGCGACGGGGGTCGGGCCGGCCCTCGCCGATCACGGTCTCGGGCAGGAAGAACGCGGTCTTGAGGTCGGGTGAATCGGGATTCGACGGTGCCGCGCTCGGACGCGGCGTGCTGCGCGGCTCGTTGACGTAGCGCAGGTTGTCGATGCCCGAGAAGACGTGCTGGCAGACACCGCAGCGCACCAGTCCGCGCCGCAGCTTCAGCTGGTCGGGGACGACCTTGAAGCTGGTCTGGCATTGCGGGCAGGTGGTTGCGAGCGCCATGGCTGGTGGTTCTTGTCAGTGGGAATCCGCGAACGGGCTGGGAGCGTCCGAGCCGGCGCCGCGGCGGCGCCGCTCGAGGCGTAGAACGTAACGATGCTCCGCGTCGCGATGCGCCTCGATCATGCCTGCCGGGTACCCCGCAGGCAAGCCCAGCCTTCGTCGACCTGGTCCACCTCGATGTGGCATCGGGCATAGCATGCCGCGACCTCGTCGACCTGCCGCTCGAGCAGGCCGGCGAGCAGGATCGTGCCGCCGGGCCGGAGCAGGCCCTCGAGCATCGGGGCAAGCAGCTTGAGCGGGTTCGCGAGGATGTTGGCGAGCACGATGTCGGCCGGTGCCGGCGCCGGGTCGCGACTGCTGCGGACCTCGATCGCGACCTGGTTGGCGGCGGCATTGTCGGCCGTGCTCGCCAGGGCCTGCTCGTCGATGTCGATCGCGACTACTTCGCGCGCACCGAGCCGCGCGGCGGCGATCGCGAGAATCCCCGAGCCACAGCCGTAGTCGATCACCCGCACGCCGGACGGCAGCGCGCGTTCGAGCCAGCGCAGGCACATGCGCGTGGTCGGGTGGCTGCCGGTGCCGAAGGCAAGGCCGGGATCGAGCACGATGGTGCGCTCACGGTCGGATTCGGCGACCCGATGCCAGCTCGGCGATATCCGCAGTCGCGGACCGATCTCGATCGGGGCGAACTGCGCCTGCGTCTCGCCCACCCAGTCGCGTTCGGCGACGACCCGGCGACGGCTGCTCGGCGGTACGGCTTCGCCGGCGATGTCCGCGGCCTGCGCGAGCAGGGCCACCGCCGCGAGCGGATCCTGCGGGTCGCCCTCGAACATCGCCAGCAGCCGCGATCGTTGCCAGCCCGGCGCCGGTGGGGGTTCGCCGGGTTCGCCGAAGATCGGCTGCTCGGACTCGCCGTCGGCGTCGGCATCCTCGACCTGCACCGACAGGGCGCCGGCGGCGAGCAAGGCGTCGCTCCAGGCGTCGACCCGCTCGCCGTCGACGATGAACTCGAGTTCGATCCAGCTGCCGTTCATTGCAGGCCGGCGAGCTTCTTCTCGAGGTAGTGGATCGAGGTGCCACCGGCGATGAAGTTGGTGTCGACCATGAGTTCGCGATGCAGCGCGAGATTGGTCTGGATGCCCTCGACCGCCATCTCCGAAAGCGCGATGCGCATCCGCCGCAGCGCCTGGTCGCGGGTGTCGCCGTAGGTGAGCACCTTGCCGATCATCGAGTCGTAGTGCGGCGGTACGAAATAGCCGGTGTAGGCATGGCTGTCGACGCGGATGCCGGGCCCGCCGGGCGGATGCCAGCCGGTGATCCGCCCCGGCGAGGGCACGAAGCGGTAGGGATCCTCGGCATTGATGCGGCATTCGATCGCGTGGCCGCGCAGGACGACATCGCGCTGGCGCCGCGACAGTTTCTCGCCGGCGGCGATGCGGATCTGTTCCTGCACCAGGTCGATGCCGGTGATCAGCTCGGTCACCGGGTGCTCGACCTGGATGCGGGTGTTCATCTCGATGAAGTAGAACTCGCCGTCCTCGTAGAGGAACTCGAAGGTGCCCGCCCCGCGATAGCCGATGCTGCGACAGGCTTCCGCGCAGCGGTTGCCGATGCGCTCGATCAGGCGACGGGGAATGCCGGGCGCGGGCGCCTCCTCGATGATCTTCTGGTGCCGGCGCTGCATCGAGCAATCGCGCTCGCCGAGGTAGATCGCGCCGCCGAATTCATCGGCGAGGACCTGGATCTCGATGTGTCGCGGGTTCTCGAGATACTTCTCCATGTAGACGGCCGGATTGTCGAAGGCGGCCTTCGCCTCGGCGCGCGTCATCGACACCGCGTTGTGCAGGGCGGCTTCGGTGTGGACCACCCGCATGCCGCGCCCGCCACCGCCGCCCGAGGCCTTGATGATCACCGGGAAGCCGATCTCGCGGGCGATCCGGGTGATCTCGGCCGGGTCCTCGTCGAGCGCGCCGTCCGAGCCCGGGACGCAGGGAACGCCGGCGGCCTTCATCGCATCCTTGGCCGAGACCTTGTCGCCCATCAGGCGGATCGTGTCGGGGCGTGGGCCGATGAACACGAAGCCGCTCTTTTCGACCCGCTCGGCGAAATCGGCGTTCTCGGCCAGGAAGCCGTAGCCGGGATGGATCGCCTCGGCGTCGGTGACTTCGGCCGCGCTGATGATCGCCGGGACATGCAGGTAGCTGTCGCGCGAAGGCGGCGGCCCGATGCAGACCGATTCATCGGCGAGCTTGACGTACTTCGCCTCGGTGTCGGCCTGCGAATGGACGACGACCGTCTTGATGCCCAGCTCGCGGCAGGCGCGCTGCACGCGCAGGGCGATTTCGCCACGGTTGGCGATGAGGATTTTTTCGAACATCAGGGTTTCCTGCGGACTGGACCGCTGATGGCGCCCGGCGCCGCGGCCAGGGGCCTCATTCGATGACGAACAGCGGTTGGCCGAACTCTACCGGCTGGCCGTTCTCGACCAGCACCGCCTTGACCCGGCCGGACTTGTCGGCTTCGATCTCGTTGAGCAGCTTCATCGCCTCGATGATGCACAGGGTGTCGCCCTCGGCGACGGTGTCGCCGACCTGGACGAAAGGCTCGGCGCCGGGCTGCGGTGCCCGGTAGAAGGTGCCCACCATTGGCGAGAGCACCGGATGGCCTTCGGGAATGGCCGGCGCCGCCGGGCTGGCGGCTGCGGCGGGGCTTGCGGCGGGGGCCGGGGCGGCCGGCGCCGGCATGGCCGGTGGCGGCGCCATCATCGGCGCCGGCATACCGTGGTAGTTGATCGGCGCGGGCGCCGGCGGCGGCGCCTTGACGATCCGCACCTGGCCGTCGCCCTCCGTGATCTCCAGTTCCGAGATGTTCGACTCGGCAACGAGATCGATCAGTGTTTTCAGCTTCCTGAGGTCCATCGGGTTTGCTCCATTGCTTGCTTCCGCGCGCCTGCCGCCCGCGTGTTGTTTTCGTGTTGGTATCCGGATGCCGGTGCCGTCGCGCCGGATGTCGCCATCGTCACGGTTCAGGCCTGCTCGAGGCCCGCCGCGCCCGGCCAGTCGACGCCTTCGAGCCGGTCGATGGCGAATTCGAGCGCGAGCCGGTAGCCCTGCGTTCCGAGCCCGGTAATCACGCCTTCGGCCAGGTCCGAGAGGTAGGACCTGCGCCGGAAGGATTCACGCCGGTGGACGTTCGAGATGTGGATCTCGACGAAGGGCACCGCGACAGCGGCGAACGCGTCGCGGATCGCGACGCTGGTATGGGTGAAGGCGCCCGGATTGATGAGGATGTAGCCGACGCCGGACTGGCCGGCGGCGTGGATCCGGTCGACGATGGCGCCTTCATGGTTGGACTGGAACGAGGCGAACGGATGGCCGCGGCCGGCCGCATGGCGGGCCAGTCCGCGATCGATTTCGGCCAGGGTGGTGCGCCCGTAGATTTCGGGTTCGCGGCTGCCCAGGAGGTTGAGGTTCGGCCCGTGGATCGCCCAGATCGGCTTCGACATGAGTTTCGGCGGAGGTGCCGGATTTGTGAAGATGGGCGATTTTGCTCGCAATTAGACGAAGATGTCCAGATAATTGCGACAAATAACAGATTTTGTTGCGAATACGCTTCGTCCGTGCCGGACTTGCGAGGCGCGCGGCTCAGGTTTGCGCGCTGGCGGCTTCGATCACCCCGCGCAGGGCCGGTTCGCTGAACCGGCCCAGGATCCGGGTACGGACCGTGCCCGCCGGGTCGACCACGACCGTGAATGGCAGGCCGCCTTGCGTGTTGCCCAGGGCGCGCATCCATTCGAGCGCGTCGCCAGTGGCAACCAGCAAAGGGTAGCTCATCGGGTATTTCTCGGCAAATCGGCGGATGTTGACGTCCGAATCGATGCCGATGCCGAGTACTTGCACACCGCGTTCGCCCATGTCGGTCTGCATCGCGGAGAGTTCCGGCATCTCGTCGATGCAAGGCGCGCACCAGGTTGCCCAGAAATTGAACACGACGGTCCGCCCGCGAAACTCGTCGAAGGCGATGGTCTGGCCCGAGACATCGGGCAGGCTGAGCCTGAACATCGCTTCGACGGTGGGATCGCGGTCGTCGGCATTCCCGCCGCCGAAGCGGTCGATCCCGAGCCAGAGGCCGGCTGCCGCAGCGGCGATGCCCGCCCCTGCGCCCAGTGCGATCCGGCGCCCGCGGGTACTCATGATGACGACCTCCCGGCCGCGGGATCCTCGCCCTGCGCAATGCGCTCGCGCAAGGCCCGCAGGTTGCCGCGCTCGGCGCCCCGCGCCCCGCTCGGGCGCAGCGCTCCCCGGAGGTCGTCGCGGGCGTACAGCGACAGCAGCACGGGTTCGTCCTGCCAGTAGAAGGCGAAGGTCTCGACCTCGGAGGCGTCGCGCAGGTGGGCCATGGTGGTGGTCTCGAAGCGGACCTGGTGGTCGAGCAGGGCGATTCCGATTTCCTTCGAATTGTCGTGGAAGACCTGGAGGTGGATCGGCGCATGCTCGGCGACGATGCCCTTCCATACCGCGCCGGTCAGGTAGGGATCGAAGGGCTCGAGCCACTGCATCAGCGAGGCGGCGACTTCGCGCCGGCGCAGCACCCGCGCATCGTGCTCTTCGTCGAACAGGGCGAAGTGCTCGGCCAGTGCGTCGTCGATGGCATCGTTGTCGGGTAGCGCCGCGACGGGCGGGCGATTGCGGCCGGTGATCTCGCGGGCGGCCTTGCGCTTGGCGGCGCCGTAGTCGAGCCCACCATCGGCCACCAGGCGGGCGGCAAGTCCGGCGATCTCGCGCCGGATCGATTCGGAGGAACTTGTCACGGGCATCGGGCGGGAGGAGTGCTCCGTTAGAATCCCCGATTCTACCGGACCCTGTCCGGCGTCCCGGCGAGCCCCCACGCAGCGAGCCTCCATGCATATCCATATCCTCGGCATCTGTGGAACCTTCATGGGCGGCGTCGCAGCGATCGCCCGCCAGGCGGGCCACCGCGTCACCGGTTGCGATGCGAACGTCTATCCGCCGATGAGCGATCAGTTGCGCTCGCTCGGCATCGACCTGATCGAAGGCTATGGCGCCGACCAGCTGGCCCTGCGTCCCGACCTGTGGGTGATCGGCAACGTGGTGTCGCGCGGCAATCCGCTCATGGAGGCGATCCTGGAGGCGGGCGGGCGCTATATCTCGGGTCCGCAGTGGCTGGCCGAGCAGGTGCTCGCCGGGCGCTGGGTGCTCGCGCTCGCGGGCACGCACGGCAAGACGACGGCCGCCTCGATGCTGGCCTGGGTGCTCGATCGCGCCGGGCTCGCGCCGGGCTTCCTGATCGGCGGCGTCCCCATCGGCTTCCCCGTCTCCGCCCGCCTGGGCGAGGGCGAGCATTTCGTGATCGAGGCCGACGAGTACGACACCGCGTTCTTCGACAAGCGATCCAAGTTCGTTCATTACCGGCCCCGCACCGTGGTGCTGAACAATCTCGAGTTCGACCATGCCGACATCTTCCCGGACCTGGCGGCGATCGAAACCCAGTTCCACCATCTCGTGCGCACCGTGCCGGGCAGCGGCCTGATCATCCGCCCTGCCGATTCGCCGGCGCTCGACCGGGTACTCGAGCGCGGGCTGTGGAGCGCGCTCGAAACCACGGGCGCCGGCGGTCAGTGGCAGGTGATCGATCTCGTTGAGGAGCCCGATGCCAGCGGCTTCGATGTGCATTTCGAAGGGCGGCGCCTCGGGCGCGCCCGCCTCGCGGCCGCCGGCGAGCACAACCGCGCCAACGCGCTGGCGGTGCTCGCGGCAGCGCGCCATGCCGGCGTCGATCCGGCGCTCGCGATCGAGTCGCTGGCGAGCTTTCCCGGCATCCGGCGCCGGCTCGAGACGCGTGGCGAGGTCGACGGCGTGATCGTGATCGACGACTTCGCCCACCACCCGACCGCGATCGCCACCACCATCGCCGGGCTGCGCGCCCGGATGGGCGGTGCGGGGCGCATCCTGGCGGTGCTCGAGCCGCGCTCGAACACGATGAAGCTGGGCGTGATGCGCGCCGCGCTGCCCGGCAGCCTCGCCGACGCCGATCTCTGCTTCTGCTATGCCGGTTCGCTCGACTGGTCGCCGGGCGAGGCGCTCGCCGAACTCGGCGCCCGGGCTTCGGTGCATGACGACATCGATGCGCTGGTGGCCGCGATCGTGGCCGCCGCCGTTGCCGGGGACCGGATCCTGGTGATGAGCAATGGCGGCTTCCAGGGCATCCATGGCCGGCTCCTCGACGCCCTGCGCCAGCGCGCATCGGGGAGGCCGGCATGAGCGGGATCGGCACCGCTGGCGGCGCCATTGGCGATTCCGGCTCCGGGAGCGTCGGGCGCATCGTCTACCTGCATGGTTTCCGGTCCTCGCCGGCTTCGTTCAAGGCGCGCATGATCGGCGAGCGCCTCGTGGAGCTGGGCCAGGGCGAGCGCTTCGTCTGCCCGCAACTGCCGGCCTCACCAGCCGCGGCGCTGGCGCTGGTGCTGGGCGAGATCGCGCCTGGGCCGGACGACGTCCTCATCGGCAGTTCGCTCGGGGGCTTCTACGCCACCTGCGTGGCAGAGCGCCGCGCCTGTCGGGCGGTGCTGCTCAATCCGGCGATGCATCCGGCTCGCGACCTGCGTGGCCATGTCGGCGAGCAGACCATGTACCACGACAACGAGCCATTCGTCTTCGAGGCCCGCTACATCGACGAATTCGCCGCCATGGCGCCGGCGGGCATCGCCGATCCGTCGCGCTATTTCCTGGTTGCGGCCAAGGGTGACGAACTGCTCGACTGGCGCGAGATGGTCGCCGCCTTTCCGGGTGCGCGCACGCGGCTCATCGAG
>Ga0172382_10014350_pt1 | contig 10099 bp, 10 predicted proteins | sample Leawel138RmetaG_FD_122245 | JGI IMG/M metagenome (GOLD analysis project Ga0172382, IMG submission 122245) | Leachate microbial communities from a municipal landfill in Southern Ontario, Canada - Leachate well 138R metaG | ecosystem: Engineered > Solid waste > Landfill > Unclassified | place... | reverse complement strand
CTGTCATAGGATGATGCTTATTGGCGAGTGTCTTGCTTTCTATCATCCGCCGGGCACGATATACGCCACGCCATTCGACCCGCATCCAATCGAGATGATGATCAAGCGGGGCATGAACCCCGCACAGATCCGTAGCGAGCTGCATCGACTTGGCGTTACGCATATCTGGGTGAACTGGGTCGAGCTGGCCCGGCTGGCGGGGACGTACGGGTATCCCCGTGTCTTCACCGAGGGCATCGTGAACGGTAAAGGCCCGCCGATGGACAAGATGGAAATTCTCGAAGACCTACGCGCCAGGCCGGTTATCGTCAAGCCCGGACTGAGCATTCATGAACTACCACACAGGAGATGACAATGACGCAATGCAACATCGAAAAGAACAAGCAACGTTGTACCTGCACGTACACCTCATGCGATAAACGCGGCGCGTGCTGCGAATGTCTGGCGTATCACCTCAAGAGCAGGCAACTTCCTGCGTGCTGCTTCCCGCCGGAGGTCGAAAAAACTTACGACAGGAGTTTCGAGGCGTTCGCAAAGGCGTGGAACCTTTAATGACCAACCAGGTTTGCGAGGTGCGTTGCTCGGGCGTCAACACCAGGCACAACAACTTACCCCACTTGTGCCGGTCTAATATGAAGGCTTGCAGCAAGGATGATATGCCTGAGACGTTCGACGCTCATGCCATTGAGATAATCATCGCTGAAATCGATGGGAAAGCTGCAATCGAGGCTGCGAAGCTCGCGGATTAGTTCGCCTCGGCCCATACGCGTGATACGTCGAATCAGGTTTTCGATCGATTCGTGCATGTGCTGTCAGATCCTTGCAACCCCTTGCATGTTATCGACCCGTGCACAAGCGAACTTGCGTAAGAGATGGAGTTTCTTAATCATAATATGAACATGCGCACAGCCGATTTCGACTATCAACTTGACGAATCACTCATCGCCCAGGCTCCATCGCCCAGGCGAACAGAGTCTGGCCTGATGAGCCTTGATCGCGCCACTGGCCGGGTTTGTCATCACGTATTTTGCGACATATCTGACCTGCTGCGTCCGGGTGACCTGCTTGTGCTCAATAACACTGCCGTCGCGCCCGCGAGATTCTTTTGCGCGCGCCGCTCGGGCGGAAGAATCGAAGGTCTGTTCCTCAAAAAACTCGCGTCGGGCATGTGGGAGGTAATGCTCAAGAACGCTGGTCGGTGCAGGCGCGGCGAACGCCTGACGCTGGTGAAGGACGAATCGGTAGAGCTTGAACTGGTGGAGAACCTGGGCTTGGGCAGGTGGACGGTATCGCCCCCGGCGTCGTGCGACACGATGGAGCTTTTGAAACGCGTGGGCCTGCCCCCGCTGCCGCCATACATCCGTCGAGGTCCGGAGGGTCAACCACAAGACGTCAACAGGTACCAGACTGTCTATGCGCAACGTCCCGGCGCGGTGGCCGCTCCGACCGCGGGGCTCCATTTCACGCCGGAGCTTCTTGAGAATCTTTCACGAAAGGGCATCGGCCACACATTCGTCACGCTGCACGTGGGAATGGGCACTTTCATGCCGGTGAAGGTTGACAACATCGCCGAGCACACGATGCACGAGGAATGGTACGAATTGGGCACAGAAGCAGTCGAGGCGATCAACACCGCCCGCGCCGAGGGTCGTCGTGTGGTGGCGGTGGGCACCACGAGCGTTCGCGTGCTGGAATCCGCCGCCAGGCGCCGCATGCCACTTGAATCACACGAGGCATGGACGAACATCTTTCTGTATCCGCCGGCTCAATTCATGGCGACGGACGCTTTGATAACGAATTTCCACCTGCCAAAAAGCACGCTGCTTATGCTCGTGAGTGCGTTCTGCCAGCCTGGCGGTAAGGGGGGAATCGACATCATCCGCTTGGCGTACGCCCAGGCAATCGAGCGGCGTTACAGGTTCTTCTCGTATGGCGACGCAATGCTGATCGAGTAGGGGGTCATTCGCGGGGGCGATTGTTGTCTTCGCCCAGGTCGAAAAGTTTGCGAACGGCTTCCAGGTAGATCTCGGCCCCGTCGCCTTGGCTCCATTTGCGCAGATTCGCGGCTGCGGGGTGAAGCATCCTTCCAATCATACGATGCATTGCCCGCTTCAGAATTGCCTCGTCAAGATCGGCGTCGTCATGGGATGAAAATTTTGCGCGGGCGTCGGCGAGCTCGTGTGCGGCGAGGTTGCGCATCCGTTCGTACAGCGCGTCGATGGTCGGGGCTGCGAGTCGTGTGCGAAACGAGGCGAGGTACTCCCGAAGATGCGAGTCGATAATCCTCTGTGCCTGCGTCTGGGTTTGCGGGCAAAGAGGGATGCGGCGCACATCCGCTTCGAGGTCGTCGATGTTAAGCAGCGTGACGCCCTCGATCTGCCGGGCCTGTTCCTCGACGTCGCGGGGTATCGCCAGGTCGATGATGACCTTGGGTGTTCGTGTCATGCAGGCTTTCTTGAGCATCGCGTGTGTGATGATGGGTTCATCGGCGGCTGTTGAGGTTATGACGGCGTGTGCGTGTGCAAGGGCGTTGGCGAGGTGATTCCACTGCACCACTGTCGCGTTGGGGATGTTGAGGCTTTTTGCCCGGCGTTCGGAACGGTTCGCAATGAGAATGCGTGACGGACCCGCGGCGAGATGTTTCAGCACAAGCGAGTTGATCTTGCCCGCTCCAACGACCAGAATCGTCTTGTCTTCGAGTTGGGCGAGTTCCTCACCAAGCCTGCGTGCCGCAACCGACGCAACCGACGCCTTCTGCCGGCGGATCGGCGTTTCGGTTCTGACGTGCTTGGCGACATGCAGGGCCTTGTCGAACAACTCGCACAACACCGAGGTGCAGCATTGCCCATCCTTCGCCATAGCGTATGCGTTTTTCACCTGCGACACGATCTGGGCCTCGCCGGGCACGAGACTGTCAAGCCCCGACGCCACCTCGAACAGGTGTGTGGCCGCCTGGGGCCCCGACAGCGTGAAAAGATGATCGGCATAAAGTTGTGGCTCGACGCCCAGGTACTCGCCTATCCACGCGTGCAGCTCGTGCTCTCGCGGATTGCCATGCAGAGGTCTGGCGGCGTAAATCTCGGTGCGGTTGCATGTGGAAAGTATGACGAACTCGCACGCGTCCCAGTGGGTTTTGAGGTCGTTGAGCGCACCGGTGATGGCCGGCGCGGAAAACGCCAGTCGTTCCCTCACTACCACGGGGGCTGTCTTGTGGCTGATTCCGGTGCAAAGAATTCTCATTGTCCATCCTGGTGTTCGCGTATAAGTTCGTTCATACGGTCGCGAAGCGTTTCGGGTTGCCCGGGTTGATAGATGTCAATCGCCTCGGCGCACAGTTTACGCATGATGTTCATTCTTCGCTTCTCGTCGGGCATGTCGCGTCGAAGCTGGTCGCGCAGTTGCTCAAGGGCAGTCGCCAAGGCGCCAAGATGCTCGGGCAGGTTGGCGGCGATTCGCTTTTTCAACTCGCCCGCCAGCGCCGGCGCAGCGCCTGATGTTCCAATCGCAACCACTACAGGTTCGGCATCGATGATGGCGGGCATGTGGAAGTCGCAGTCCTCGGGCTGATCGGCGGCGTTGGCCAGAGCGCCCATCGCGCGGGCGTCGGCGCAGACGCGTGAATTGAGCCCCCTGTCGCCCGTACAGGCAAAAACGAGCGTCGCGCCCTCGATGCACGAAGGGTCGTAAGGCCCGCGTATGACCTGCACGTTGGCAATGGTGGGCGCTTGGGGATCCACCGCGGTTACGTTGGCGCCGGCTTCGACGAGGACGCGAATCTTGCGCAGACCCACCGCGCCCATACCGACAACCACCACGCGTCTACCGGCGAGGTCGAGCATGATTGGAAAACGCTTCATGGAAGCATTCTACGAAGTGGCGGGGGTACTTCCAACAGTTCACCTGCGCGACTTGGGGGTGAGTGTAAAATCCTTGCTTCACCGGAACCCGCGCGTATCGATTCGACCTGAATACAAAGAAGGTCAGGCTTCGACAAGCTCCTCAATTTCGGTTTTGGGCACAAAATCCACGGCAGCCGCGAGATAACCCTCGATTGCCTCTTCCAGTTTCCTGCGAGCCTGTTGACGGGTTTCGCCCCAGGCATGGCATCCCGGAAGAGTCTGGCACATCGCGAGAAAACCACCTCGCCGACTGGGCCTGATATAGATGCAAACCTTCATCGCCAGAACCTTTCCGATTCGCAGGACTCATGAAGAAAAGAGTCTTACTGCGAACTCCTTGGATATGTTGATTTCCATTATCCCCCACATTGAAGCAAAGTCAAGCAAACTCCGCGAGCGAATATCGAGAAGTGCACGTGTGCCGATAGTAAATCTTAATACTGTTTGCGTTTACGTGCGGGGGGTATGCCCATCAGGTCGCGGTATTTGGCGACGGTTCGGCGGGCGATCTTGATTCCACCGGCTACCAGCGCCTCGACGATCTGGTCATCGTTAAGGGGTTTGCTTTTGTCTTCTGCGTCAACCACTTCCTTCAGCTTCGCCTTCACCGCGTCCCATGCGACGTTTTCGCCCTCAGCGGTTGTGGTTCCGCCCGAGAAGAACATCCTGAGTGGGTAAATTCCGCATGGCGTCTGCACGTACTTTCCCGCCACTGCCCTGCTGACGGTCGCAACATGAACGCCGACGCGTGCGGCGACATCGCCCATGGGAAGGGGTTTGAGGCTCTCGGGTCCGGAGTCCAGGAACTCTTGTTGCACCTTGAAAACCTCTTCGACAACGCGGCAGATGGTATGTTGACGCTGCATGATCGCACTGATCAACCACTCGGCCGAGCGTATGTTCTTGCGAACGAACTGCTTCGCCTGCCTGTCGGCGTTGCGGTCTTTCACCATTCGCCTGTACTCGCCTGAGACATAAAGGTAGGGAAGGTGATTGTCAGGAAGCGTCACCACTATCTCGCCCCGGTCGTCATAGCTGACGAGGATATCGGGCGTGATGATAGGGGCGATCTGCTCGCCCACCAGAAGTCCCGGACGGGGGTTCAGGTGCGAAATCGTGACGATTGCGTTCTTGATGTCCTCGATGCTCCTTCCTGTGCGTCGAGCTATCTGGGGCAGGCGGTTGCCCTCGATGTCGCGAAGGAAGTAATTGACCAGCTCCAACTCAAGCGCGACATCGGCGCCTTGATCGGCCTCCACCGCCAGTTGAAGCGAAAGGCACTCTTTGAGATTGCGTGCCCCGACTCCGATGGGGTCGAGGGTCTGCACCAGGCGAAGAGCCTCATTCAGCTTCGCCGTGCTCGCGGGCGGACTCATCAGCGTCGAAAGCTCATCGAGTTCCACTCGAAGGTATCCATCGTTGCTGATGTTGTTGATGATCATTTCCCCCACCGACTTGGTCGCGTCGTCCATCTCTACAAACGCCCACTGTCCGAGAAGATGTTCGGTGAGCGTCTCTCCTGGCGCGGGTGCGTTCGCCATCGCGTCCATCTTGGGGTCGCGTTCAGTGGACGGTGCGGTTCGGGGCGTGTCAAAACCGATGTCCTCGTTTCTGTACTCGTTGGTGAAATCATCAAGCCTGCCGAAATGGTCGTGGTTGGCGCCCTCTCGCACCACCAGCGGCTTCTCGCCCGCCTCGATGTCTGCGGCACTGTTCACGGGGGTCTCGGCAGGCTCGTCGGCGGATTCGCGCGTCTCGAGCGTTGGATTGGATTGCAGCTCCTGATCTATTCGCTCTTGAAGGGCGGTAAGCGGCATCTGGAGAATTTCCATCGCCTGGATGATTCTGGGCGATAGACGCATTTCCTGCTGCATTCGAAGGTGTTGGGATACATCAAGTCTCATAATCGCATTCTACTTTGGCACGCCGTTTGTACCATATATATACGATATATACCACACCTTGGGTTGAATGTCCCGCCTCCTCCCTTGGGGGTAAGTTGAATTTCGCTGTCTGCCCTGCCGGTGGCGCTATAGTTGCATGTCATGGGCGAAGGCAGGCAAGATGGTGGATCCGGCGCCATGAATGGCGCAAATGCTCCGGCGGTAAGGGTTTACCCGCTGTTGGGGATATTCTTATGGTCTGTGGCATTGCTTGTCTTCTTTCGCCTTTTCGTTCAGCTTCGCCCGGTGCTTCTTGGTCTTCTGGCAGCGTCGGCGGTGGCGTCTGTCCTGATGCCGATCGTTCGCCTTTTGCCCATGAGGCACATGGTGTCGGGGGCGATCGTGGGGATATTGTTCCTGCTTCTTGTGGCGGGTGTGCTTTTTTTGCTTGGGTGGTTGCTGGTCGAACCCGTTCGCAGCCAATTGGAGCAGTGGCCCGAACTGGCGCGGAGTATCGACGATCTTCTTCAGGGCATCAGTGACAGGTTGGGGCTCTCCGAGCCGATTACCATAGAGAACGTCGGCGAGCAGATCACCGCGATATTCGCCGAGAACGGGCTGGGCAACGTGTTCGCCCAGACAACCGAGTTCATCACCGCTGTTGGCATTGCGTTGGTGTTCATATTTCTGGGGACCGTTTACATTCTCATCGAACATCCCGACCGGCTCATCACGCCGGTTCTTCGCATGCTTCCCCAGCGTTATGTGGCGAGCATGAAGCTGGCGATAAAGGATCTTGGTCCGCGCCTGAGATGGTGGGTTGTCGGTACGCTCATAAGCATGACGTTGGTGGGGGTGTTATCGTTCATCGGGTACAGTGCGGTCGGTCTGAATTTCGCCGCACCTGTGGCGATATTCGCGGGCCTGGCCGAGATCGTGCCCACGATAGGCCCGCTGGCATCGTTCATTCTGGCGTTCATGGTGGCTGCGACCATGGATGTCAAGCAGATGGTCGGCGTGGCGATAATCTATCTCATCATCCAGACGCTCGAAGGTTATGTGATTCTTCCGATGATCATGAAACGGGCGGTGCACATCCCTCCGGTGGTGACGTTGTTCACCATCGTATTGTGGGGCAAGATATTCGGCTTCACCGGTGTTCTGCTGGCGATTCCCATCAACCTGTTCATCTGGACGATGATCGATCGGTTCGTAATCCGCCCCAATGGGTGATTCATGCCTCGACGGACACACTGTGCCTGAGTGTACGCGATACCCACACCAGGCCGATGACACCGACCAGCACATCCGTCACCAGTCTTCCACTGAACACGCCAACGGGGCCCCAGAAGTGCGCTCCAAGGAACGACAATGGCAGAAGCAGCGCCACTATGCGGATTATGTTCAGTATGGTCGATGATACCGGTTTGTGCATTCCCAGCAGGAAGAACCCGCAATAGCGGTGCACCTCCATCATGCCATAACCGAACGAGATAATGCGGATGTACGTCACCAGGGTGTCTATCACTTGCTGGTTCTGGCTGAATTGTTTTGCTATCCACGGCGCAAAGGTGAAGAACACCAACGCCACCAACGCCCCGTAAGCAATGGCGAAGGCGGTGGCGACCTTGTGCGCCTGCCTGACGCGGTCGGTGCGATTCGCGCCGAAGTTCTGGCTTATGAAGGGCGTAAGAGCTATGCCCAACGCCATGGGAACAACGAAGGCGAACATTTCTATCCGACCCGCTGCCCCGACCGCTGCGATGGTCTCGTCACCAAAACTGCTTAACAGGGCGGTGATGATGGCTGCCGATACCGGTAGCAGGATGAGGCTCAGAATGTTGGGGATTCCGAAACCGGCGATTCGCTTCACGCTTGCCCAGAACTCCCGCGCGTTCCACGCAAGCCGCTTGAGCAGCTTATGCCTTCTACCAAGCAGATGTAGCGACCAGAACGTCGAGACCGCCTGCGCGATGACGGTTGCGATGGCAGCCCCGCGAATGCCCATTCCAGGAATTCCGAACGCGCCGAAGATCATGATCGGATCGAGCGCAAAATTGATGATCATACCCAGCACCATGAACCTGCTGGCGGATTTGGAGTCGCCCGCCGAGATCAGCAGACCATTGCCAAGCATCGGTATCGTCATGAAGATCGCCCCGAGATACCACGTTCGCATGTACTGGCTTACAAGTTCAAGCGTATCGCCCGTCGCCCCAAGCCCCCTGAAAACCGGGCCTATAAGCGAATATCCAGTGACGGTTACAATGATGGTGCATCCCACCATCAACCAGACGCTATGAGTGACAAGCGTAGAGGCGCACTTGTGATCGTGTCGTCCGATCGCGTGAGAAACCAGCGCGGTTACCCCGGCGCCCAGACCTCTCGCAATGCATCCCAGAAGCATCACCACCGGAAGAGTGTATCCCATCGCGGCAAGGGGCATCACGCCGAGCTTCGATATGAAGTACGTGTCGGTGAGATTGTAAACATTCAGCGCAAGAGTTCCCGCAAGCATGGGAACGGCCATCGAAAACAATGTGCGTGTGACGCTTCTATTAACCAGAACAGGCATTAATTAACTTCATTCATTTCAAAAAACTTATACGCGGCTGAGGGAGGAGCCAGCGGGGAATACGACCCACAGTGTCCATGATAGCGCATTTTACTGTCCTACGCCATGCTCATCTCTCCAGGGAATACGCCATCCGCCCTCGCGTCGAAGGCGGATGGAAGTTCTTTTATACGTGCGAGCTGCGATGACAAATGGCCCTGTTGAAATAATCATCAAGACGCTCTATCTTGAACAGTTTGACCATCTCCGCGGCGCTGACGGAATCGCTTTCGCTGGTTATCAGCACCGATCCGTACAGGCTGGGGTTATGTATGGTAACCATCGGCCCGTAGTGTCGCTTGAGCTTTTCAAGTTTACCGATGTTGTAATCGAGGTGCGCAAGCTCGCAGTCAAGGTTTATCTCTCCCACGACGCACTCGGTGTAATTGGTGGTGGTGTAGAGAATTTCGCCGAATGGATTTCGAATCTCGCCGGGGAGGGTTTCCAGCCCCATCGAGCCGACGAAATGAGCCCTGCACAGGTACGGCCAGATAATCTGTTGGCCGCCGCCGTGGTACATCGACGAAAACACAATCAAGTCGGGTCGGCTTTGTGCGTATTTGTTGCGAAGATCGTCAAAGTTCAAATCGAAGCAGATGGCGCAGCCGATGGTTCCGAACGGCGTTTCGATAATGGGCGCTGCTGTTCCATAGCTCACGCCCCTGTCCTGGCATTCCTCGATTACGAGATGATTTTTGTGATATACGCCAAGCACGTCGCCCCCTGGCCCGAAGACCGTAGAGGCGTTCCTCCACGCGCCATCGTGAACCCCAACGCACGAGCAGACGATGGTGGTCGCGTGGGTGCGGGCCATTGCGGCGCAAAGATCCATAAACCTGTGCGAGTGGTTGAAGTAATAGTCTTTGAGCTTGTCGGTATTGTCAGGCGAGCAAAACGCAACGGGCCTGTTGGCGCACTCGGGCAATACCACAAGGTCGGGCTTGTCGGAAAGCACAAACGAAAGCTTGTCCTTCCAATATTCCTCGCAGGCGTCCGCGGCCTGGTCGATTGACAACTTGGCGTCATCTCCGAATCCGCGTACGCTGAACGTGGCGATTTTCACTCTTCGTGCCATGGTTTCACCTGTGCTTTGGGCAACTATGCTCGCAGCGACAGCATCCTGGGCAGAACGGTTTCATAAAAGCGTTTGCCCATCAGTTCGTACCCGTCGCCGTTGGGGTGCAGGTTGTCGGGCAGGTTCGCGATGTCCGGGGCATCGAACAGCGTCAGTCCGTTGGCATAGAGAATATGCCTGTCGCCCAGCGCGGTCAGCTTGTCGACCGCCTCGGCGACCATTTCTCGCATCTGCACGAGCGTTAAGCTTACGCTGTTTTCAGTTGTCTCCCGCGGGGGCGAGACGATCGGCGAAAGCACGGCGATTGGAGTGGTCGGGTGCTTTTCACGGATAATCTGCACAAAGCCCATAATGTTTGGCGCGAAGGAGCGTCTGCTGAGCGATGAGTTGCCATAAATGTTAATACCCACCTTCAGCGAGATCAGGTCAGCTTTAAGGTCGCGAATAGTCGTCGCCACAAGCGGGTCGAGATGGCATTGTCCGCCGAACCCCAGACACGTCAGATGCAGGTCTGCCGATCTTGCGACCACCGCAGGCCAAGATCTGGCTGCACTATGGGCCGCGTTGCAATGAGTGATGCTGCTACCGTAGGTTACCCATCGGAGGCGGGTATCTTCACTGGGCTTGG
>Ga0172382_10014349_pt1 | contig 10100 bp, 6 predicted proteins | sample Leawel138RmetaG_FD_122245 | JGI IMG/M metagenome (GOLD analysis project Ga0172382, IMG submission 122245) | Leachate microbial communities from a municipal landfill in Southern Ontario, Canada - Leachate well 138R metaG | ecosystem: Engineered > Solid waste > Landfill > Unclassified | place... | reverse complement strand
TCCAGACTGATGCTGGGGAAAAACTCCTCTGTATCCGGACAGCCCCATACGCCGGTGGGGGGCGTACCCAATCTCTACCAGCTCAACACCGCCGTCAATCCAGGCAATGCGGCTTGGCTGACCGCTTATCCCGGGGAATATCTGACCAACATGACCGAAACAACCGATATGCGGCCCAACATCCCGAAATCTCCTTTCCGCTACTCTTGGGCCGAATATTGAGAACAGGACGGGCAAGAGGAGTCACTCTGATCGAGGTGTTGGTAGCCTCGGGACTGCTGGCCATGGTGATGCTGGCTGTGCTGAGCTTTTATATCAATGCGGTCGCGGTTAGTTCCAAGAAAGACGAGCAGTCTGAAAGACTCCGGCGCTTCAGCATCGGCATGGAAAAGATCGAGCAGGTCCTGAGAGAAGCCAGAGTCGTTCAACTCGAAGCACGACTGATCACCTTTCACGTGTTAGACGAAGGACTACCGGTGCGGAAAGGCTTTCCCAACTATTCACTCAATCCGGCCCAACTCGTGTCCACCGCCGAGGGGGTTGTCTTGCTCCACCAGAGCAAGAAAGAGATGCTACTTCCCACCAGAGAGGGAGAACACACCATCTTTCGCTTCCTGACCGAAGAGCCGGACCGCAGCCCTCCTCCTGAACCCAAGGGTTACCTATTGAGCGTGGCGCTCTACTCCCACTCCGAGACTCGTTCCGATCAGTTCATCCATCGAACCATCAACATGCCGCGCTACTAAAAAAGGAGGTCACTGATCGAAATGATCAGCAACCTCCTTCTCAGACCCAGTGTCTAATGCGCGGCGGGCACGGGCTCCAGTTCCACCGAGCCTTCCAGAGCTTTGCGCCGAGCGCCCTCGGCGATCTGCGCGAGCAGCCGTGCCAATACGTCTCCGCTGGCCTGGCCAAAGGCATCTTCATTGACGATCTCAGCCAGGAACTGCTCGTACCGGGCCACCGGATTACCGGGCAGCCGGTTGAGATCCACGTCGGTCAGAGAGAGGCGCAATTGGATCTGGCGAAGGTCCGACATCAAACCCACGATGGCGATGGTTTGCCATTTGTCTTTGGTGTGTACCTTGCGCAGACGCTCCCGCAGCCAGGCGATCTGAAGCTTCTCACCGACCTCGTAGTACCGAGAGGCCGCCTCGTCGAGAGGAATGTCGGCGATTCGGGCGTTGTCCACGATCCCGATCCCGCTGGGAACGTAGTCCAGGGAGGCCACGTAGGCGGCGAACTCGTCCGAGAATCCTTGCCCCACGAAGCGGGTCTGAAGACCGGACAGACGCTCCTGCTGGGCCGGAGGCAGAATGCCCTGCAAGCCCTGACGCAGCTCTTTCAGCCTTTCCTTGTAGTTTCCAATGAACTGCGAGAGACTCGAGAGATCTGCGTCGGTCAGCAAGATCCAGTTGACCACGTTTTCCAGCGCCCGCACCAAACCGGATAGGATGTCGTAGAAGGTCTGAGCGGAAACTTTTCGGTCGAACTCACCGAGCTTGGCCAGAAACTCCTTGGCATCCACCAGTTCCAGGGCCGCCAGGCCCGCCCGAATCACCTGGATAGGAGTGGCACCGGTATCCCGGATGGTTCGATGGACGAAGGTTATGCCCAGCAGATCCACCACCACGTTGGTAAACTGGGTGGCTATGATCTCCCGACGCAACGAGTGCTTCTTAATGCGATCCGCGTAGTTCTCCCGGAGTTGGGAGGGGAAGTAGTCCAGCAAGTAGTGCTGAAACAGCGGCTCGTCCGGAAAGTCCGTCTCCAAAATCCGACGGAAGATCCCCATCTTGGTGTAGGCCAGGATGATGGCAAGTTCGGGGCGAGTAAATCCGGCACCGGCCCGCATCCTCTCCTGAACCGCCCGAAGATCGGGCAGGTACTCCACCTCTTTGTCCAGGGGACCGCGCTCGGCCAGATAGTCCATCAGGGTAGAGAACAGCTCCAGGTCTTCCCGGGAGCGCATCTCGGCGATGGAGAGACAGAGGGACTGCCAGTAGTTATCCTTCAAGACCAACTGGCTCACCTCATCGGTCATGCTGCCCAGGATCTCATTGCGCTTATCGAAGCTGAGATCGCCGTGAGACACCAGGGGTTGGAGCAGGACCTTGATGTTGACCTCGTGATCGCTCATATCCACTCCGGCCGAGTTGTCGATGGCGTCGGTATTGATGCGCCCACCGCTTCGGGCGTACTCGATCCGAGCCAACTGAGTGAAACCGCCGTTGCCGCCTTCTCCCACCACCCGGGCTCGCAACTGAGCAGCGGAGATTCGCACCGCGTCGTTCGAGCTATCACCCACATCGGCGTTGGACTCCTCGGAGTGGCGTACGTAAGTCCCGATACCACCGTTCCAGAGGAGATCTACACGCATCGACAAGACCGTCTTGATCAACTCCTGACCGTTCATCTCCTCCCGATCGGTTCCCAGCAATTCCTGGATCTCCGGGCTGAGCTTAATGGACTTGGCGGCTCTTTCAAAAACCCCGCCACCGGCCGAGATCAGATCTTTGTTGAAGTCGGTCCAGGCCGATCTGGGCAGCTCGAAGAGCCGCTTTCGCTCGGCGTAAGTGGCCGCCGCATCCGGGTTCGGGTCGATGAAGATGTGTAAGTGGTTGAAGGCCGCTTGCAGACGGATCTTATCGGTGTAGAGCATGCCGTTTCCGAACACGTCTCCCGACATATCGCCCAGACCGACCACGGTAAATTCGTCCTTCATCACGTTCACACCGAGCTCGAAGAAGTGGCGCTTCACGCACTCCCAGGCTCCTCGGGCGGTGATACCTTGTTTCTTGTGGTCGTAGCCGTGCGAGCCGCCGGATGCGAAGGCGTCGCCCAACCAGAAGTCGTACTCGGCGGAAATCGAGTTGGCGATGTCACTGAAAGTCGCGGTACCTTTGTCGGCCGCAACCACCAGGTAAGGATCCGGCTGGTCGTAGATCACCAGGCCTGCGGGGTGAAGCACTTTACCGCTCTTGTTGTTGTCGGTCAGGTCCAGCAAGCCGCGAATGAACGTCTTGTACTGTTCCTGAACGTAGGCCATGAGTTCTTCGCGCTGCAAAGGCGCGTTCTTTATCACGAAGCCGCCTTTGGAGCCCACCGGCACGATCACCGCATTCTTGGTCATCTGGGTCTTCATGAGCCCCAGCACCTCGGTGCGGTAGTCGTCGGGGCGATCGCTCCAGCGCAAGCCGCCCCGGGCAACCGCACCACCGCGCAGGTGGATACCTTCCATATCCCGGCCCACCACCACGATCTCGTAAAGAGGCCGGGGTTCCGGCATCTCCAGGACTTCCCGGGAGCTGATCTTGTGCGAGATGAAGTCCTTATTGAGAAAGAAGTTGGTGCGCAAGGTGGCCTCGACCAGGTTGAAGAGGGCACGCAAGGTGGAGTCGTAAGCCAACGACCTGACGCCGTTGAGGGAGTCAAAAAACTCTTCCCGACGTTGCTTCATGATCTTTTCTCGGTCGGAAAAGTCCGGCCGGAACTTGGCTTCGAAGTAGCGATAAATGAGTGACGCACACTCCGGGTGAGCGAGCAGAGTGCGAGTGATGAACTGCCGACTGGTGCTCACGTGGACCTGCGACAGATAGGCTTGATAGGTTCGCAGAAGGCTCACTTCTCGCCAACTCAGACCACCGGCCAGCACCAGCCCGTTGAGCGGGTGGTTCTCGGCCTGCTTGCTCAGCAACGCCGTCATGGCTGCCATCAGCGACTCCTGGTGGGCCCGTAGATCCACCGGTTGTTTGGTCAATCGCTCCTGCACCCGGAACACGTCGATGGTGGATTTCCGTTCCTGGCCTTCGTACTTGAACTCTAACTGGTACGAGCTTTGGAGCAACACTCTCAGCCCCAGATTCTCCAGGATCGGCAACACCTCGCTGAGCACCAGGGTCTCGTGGGTGTGATAGATCCGCACCGAGGTAGCGTCTTCGTCAAATTGAGAATCGGTGGGATTGAAGATCCCCACTCGATAATCCTCATCCTGGGCGATGCGCTCCGTGAGGTTCTCGATATCTTTAACCGCCATACCAAAGCTGGTGTTGGCCATATAGCCCTCAGGAAAGCTGCGGACGAAGTTCTCCCCCATCTTCAAGCCGGCATCACCATAAGCCACCACCAGGCGCTCATTGAGACGATCGTTCCAGGTGCGGGTCATATCGACCACTTTGGTCTCTAACTCGTGAAGGTCCACGGAAGAAAGATCCACGTCGGTGGTCAGGAAAAAATGGAAGCGTACCTGATCTTCATCTTCTCCCATGGAGAGTTGGTAGTCGCAATGATCAGCCTGGAAGGTCTGCTCCAGATGCTCCTGAACTCGATGGCGCACTTCGGTGTTAAAACGGTCTCGCGGCATGATGACCATGACCAGGGCACCTCGGTGAAGAGGGTCCGGGCGCAGGGTGAGGCGCACATCACGCTCCTGCTGCATGGTCATGATAGTACGTATGTCACGATGCAAGACATCAGACTCAGACCAGAAAAGCTCTTCTCTGGGCATAGAGTTGAAAATCGTCACGATCTGTTTGAAATCGTGGGACCCTGTGATAGCCTGATCGAGCATCAGGACTTCATCCAGGCGACGGCGCAAGATCGGAATCTCTTTGACCGGAGTGGTCAGGGCGTTAGAAGTAAAAAGACCTACAAAGCGAGCTTCACCGATCAGATTCAGATCGTCGTCGAATTTTTTCAATCCGATGTAGTCCAACTTGACCGGCCTGTGGATGGTTGACTCTCGACTGGCCTTGGTCACGATGATCAGAGGTCCGCCGGTCACCCGCTGCTTCAGGTTCTCCGAAACTTCGTCGAAGGGTACGGGAGTCTCAAAGCGACTGCCCCCCAGGTCTCGCAGGATACCCAGGCTACTATCAGGGTGGATCTGCAGAGTCCGGGCTCCGTCTTGCTCTTCAATGTCGTATTCCCGGTAGCCCAGAAAGACAAAGTGATGGTTGTCCAACCAACGCAAGAACTCTTCGCACTCTTGAATGGCTGCAGCCTGGCTGCTGTCCTTCTGCTTTTCGGCGATAGAGGTCAAACCCTGAGACAGTTCCTCTACCTTCTGCCGCATCGCCTGATAGTCGTCGGTGGCGAGTTTCACGTCTTCGAGGATCGCCCTTACCCGGCGGATCAGTTCTTCGTGTTGCTCTTCGGGAACTTGTTCGATGAGGTAAAGCTCGTAGACCTCGACATCCCCCTTTTTGTCATCGAACTCTTTCAGCATCTGACCTGACTTGTCACGCTGGACTCTCAGGATCGGGTGAATCAGATAGTGAACATCCAGGCCCATTCTCTTGAATTCATGACTGACCGAATCCACAATGAAGGGTCGATCGGACATCGAAATCTCAAGAGCCGTTTTGGGGCTCTCCCAACCTTCCACTTCGTAGCGGGGATTCAACGCTCTGATTTTTATTTCATGGGGGTCTTTCTTCTCCATGAATTTAAAAGCACCGCGCAAAATCGCGGCCAACGTTTCCGGATCGTGGCAATCCAGGAAGCCACTGGATGCCTTCCCGAAAATTTTCTTACTAAACTCGCGATAGAACTCGGCGTCCTTCTCCGACGCGTGTCGGGTCAGTTGCTCATCGACTCTCTCAAGCTTCGTTCTCACAATGTATCCTCCACTGATACTTCCCAATTATGAATACTTTCTGATTCACAGGGTCACGGGCGCTTCGCTGAAACCCATGCAAGTTCTTCCTTTCCCAAAACACACTTTCCAAACGTTAACTTTTGGTTGCTCTGCTAGTATTATTTATTCGTTTACAGCTAAACAGAAAGGGAATAGGCTAGATATATAACAGTGAATATTGAGAGTGGGTATCGCTTTACTGATTGTAAAGTCGGTGGGGGCATCAGTTGGGGATGACGTTGAAAGGAAAAAAGATGTCCAACACTACACGGACCGCTAAGAAAGAAGCCATGGCTCTGGCCACATTTACTCGCCTGTCGAAGGCGGCAGGTAAGTTACGAAGAACCATCTACGCAGGATTGAATGACACCCGACTCACCGAGAGTCAGGTCAACGTCTTAGAGCTTCTTTACAAACTGGGACCACTTCCACAAAAAGAAATAGCCAAAAACCTGGCGGTAACCGGCGGCAATATCACGATGGTGGTCGACAATCTGCAAAAGCGCAATCTCGTCGATCGTCAAAGATGGGAAGAAGATAGACGAGTCGTGCATGTCAATTTAACCGATCTGGGTAAAGAGACCATCGAGTCTTTCATTCCCCTCCACGTGAAACGCGTGATCGGAGCGCTCGACGGCCTGGAACCGCAGGAGCAAGAGCAGCTTCAGACCCTCTGTGAGAAACTAACCAAATCGCTTAATTAAGTTTTCTCAGATATCGGAACAGCATATAAAGCATCGTCTGGGTAGTTCGAGCTCTCATCAGATTTCGACTCCCGGCGATGCCGGTGCGAGATACCGTGGTCCTTTCAGGGGTGGAAAAGGCTATGTATACCGTTCCGATCGGGTCTATCTCCGTACCACCACCCGGTCCGGCAAAGCCGGTGCAGGCAAGGCAAATGTCAGCACCGGTTTTCTTTTTGACCCCTTCGACCATTTCCAGGGCGGTTTGTTCCGAGACTGCGCTGTGCGCCTCCAGAGTCTCTCGCCTCACATCCAACCAACATTCTTTGGTCTCTTCGGTGTAGCTCACCAGACTGCCCAAAAAGACCTGGCTGGCTCCACTGACGCTACAGATGCGATGAGCAAAGTGACCGCCCGTCACGCTCTCGGCGGCAGCCAGGGTCAACCGCTTCGCCTGGAGCATGGAGACCACCACCTCGGCCAGGTTTCGATCATCATCAGAAAACAGATAACCGTCCAGTCGCTCTTTCATGAGTTCCAGCATGGGGCTGGACAGACGCTCGCTCTCTTCTCCGTTGGACGCTCTGGTGGTGAGGTGGATCTCCAGGTTGTGGGGAGTAAAGTTGATCGTGACTTCAGGGTTGCTGACGTTTTGATAGAGGTCGGAGATCATCCGATCCATGTCGGACTCGCCCAATCCGGACACCCGCAGGGTTCTGCGATAGATCACCATCTCACCGCCCAGCGCCTCTCGTTTGCTGCCGAGGAAACTATGGAACATCCCCTGCATCTCCCGAGGTGGACCGGGCAGAGCTAGAAATCCTCGGTTCCCTGTCTCGCATAGAAAGCCGGGAGCGGTACCGGTGGGGTTTTCCACCACTCGACTCCCCCGGGGAACATAAGCCTGACGGCGATTGTTTTCGGCCATGGTTCGCCCCCGGATCTGGAACCGGCGCCGTAACTCAGCTTCGATCTCGGGGTGATACTCCAACTCCAGACCGAGGGCCAGCGAAGCCGCCTCTCTGGTGCGGTCATCCTCGGTGGGCCCCAACCCCCCGGTGGAGATCACCAGATCGGCTGATTCCATGCCCTGCTTGATGACCCTGGTGAGAGTTTCCAGGTCATCGGCCACGATACTCTTGCTGAGCACCCGCACTCCACGCTTTTCGAGTTCCTCGGTCAACCAGATTGAATTGGTATCCGTCTTGTCCCGAGAAAAGAATTCACTACCGACCACGATGATCTGAGCTGTCTTGTACATTGTGGTCGGGGAGTTTGTGGAGGGCAGGCCAGAAGCCTGTTACTCGCTGGAGGTAAAACGAATTTCCAAACAATCTGCTCCCAGGCTTTGGAGTATTTCCGACACCGAAGCCTCGCGGGTAAGGTCCGCCACCTGCTGAGAGGCGACGAAACTGTTGCCATCCAGAGAGTTGAGTTCCAAGACGTAAGGGTTCGCACAATTGTTCATAAACCGGTCTAACCAACCTGGGTCAGGAAAGTTTTTCAAGTAAGAAAAACGGGACAGTGTCTGCTGTCCCGCTTTTCTTACTATGCTGTGTTAGCTTTAGTCCAGACCGGTAGCAACCGGGCTCAGCAGGTTGGACCAACTCCAGAAATCTGGCTTCAGAGGGTTCCCATCGAGGGAGTTTCCTTGCGCGTCGAACAGTTCCACTCCGTAACCCGCCCTGGAGGCACGACTACGGATGGTGCGGTTGTCGAGAGTACCCAATCCGGCGGTTTCTTTCCCGATCACCTGAACGTCGAGGTTCTCGGCGATAGCACGGGCCAGCAACTCTCCAGTTCGGGCGGTGTACGGACCCACCTCAACGGCGGTGAGCTGGTCGGAAAACTGATTTCCTTGAGTGTAGATCTCAACTTTTTGAGTTTCGCAAAGAGAGATCTGGCTGTATTGCCCGATCAAGGTGTTCTCCGGTAGAAACATTGAGGCAACTTCGGTCAGGCTCTCGAGGTCTCCGTTAGAGAGGTGAGTGAGGTCAAGAACGACACGATCGACCTTGCGCTGGCTGAGTTGAGCCAGGTGCTCGGCGATTTGGTCGGGAGTTTCCGGGGCCAGCCACAGAACGCGGATGGTCAACTCGTTGTCTCGGAGGCGCGAGTAAACCGAGTACTGGGTGTCGATGTGACGTCGTTCTACCTCGGTTCGGAAGCAACGCTGAGTCAGTCCATCGCCGCGCTCTACATCGAGTACCACCTTGGTGCCGATCTTGCCACGCAGTTGCTTGATCGCCCAGGGTTCATTGCAACCCTTGACCGACTGACCATCGATGGCCACAATGCGATCCCCGATCCGCAGACCCGACTTGGCTCCGGCGTGTCCGGGTAGGCTCGTCACGATCCTGATTCCGTTGGGCTCGCACTCGATCATCGCGCCCAAGCCTCCGCTGGGAAGAAGCCATGTTTCGGCGTGAAGGGCGGTTCTATTCGCCGCACTCGAATCTGTGATCTGCGGACACTCCTGGGCCCGCCGCAACGCATTGTCGGTCAGATGGAGTGTCAGTGCCATGGAAAGGAACATAAGTGCTAAAGATGATATTTTTCGCTTCACAGAGCCTCCTTGTCTTATTCTGTTTAGTTTCTCACTCCGCGTCGGATAGTCCTCCGGCCCCGCGGCCTATTATTCGCCTGGTTTCAGGCCCTACCCCGATATAAAAGTCACCTCCCTTAACCGCCCACCCCCTGCTCATACCGGGAGTATTGAAGATCGCCACCACCTGACCGGAGGCGTCCACCGCGATCAGCCCGCCGCAGTCCGGGGGCAGGTTGTCCAGAGCCTGCTTTGCGGCCTGCTCCAGGCTCTGGCCGGAGTACTTCATGCGAGCCCCCACGTCGTAGGCCACGGCACGCCGGATAAACTCTTCTCCGGTCCCGGTGCAAGAAACCGCGGAGGTCTGGTTGTCGGCGTAGCAGCCCGCCCCTAGGATGGGGCTGTCCCCGATTCTTCCCCACTTCTTGTTGGTGAGCCCCCCCGTGGAAGTCGCGGCCGCCAGCCTTCCCTGCTTATCCCGCACCACGCACCCCACGGTTCCTTTGCTGTATTGATTGCGCTTCTCCCATTGGGCCCGCCTCTCGGGGGTGGAAAAATAGCTGTTGGGCACCCTTTCCACACCCTCCTGACCGGCGAACTCTTCAGCCCCTTCGGAAACCAGCAAAACGTGAGGGGTGTTCTCCATGACTCCACGGGCCAGCGAGATCGGATTTTTTACCGTGCGCACTCCCGCCACGGCTCCACCGGAAAGAGTCGTCCCGTCCATGATCGAGGCGTCCAACTCATGTTCTCCCCGAGCGTTGAAGACGGCACCTCTGCCGGCGTTGAAGTGGGGGTCGTCCTCCAGGAGTCTCACCACAGCCTCCACGCAGTCCAGAGCACTGCTACCGTTCTCCAGGAGTTCGGCACCCTCTTTCAGGCACTCCAGCAAGGCTTGTTCCAAGCCGGTCAGTTCTTCGGCCGACATGGATTCGGCCTTGGCCCCGGCACCGCCATGAATCACGATGGCCCACTCGGCTTCCGGTTGGGCGGTGGCAGGTTGGAAAAGCAGGAGAAGAAGAGTTAGTATGACTATTTTGATCATGCCCGGGGTTTCTGCCCCGGTCGGAGAGGCCCTATCGTCATGACCAAAACAGCCGAGCAACAGACCCTAGGAGCTTGTCGGAGTAGTCGGACCGAGCAGAGCGAAGGGCATTTTGGCCAGGCGGATAGTGAAATTTTGCCCCAATATCGGGTCATATTCGGGTGAAATGAGGTATTCGCATGGACAATA
>Ga0172382_10014348_pt1 | contig 10100 bp, 15 predicted proteins | sample Leawel138RmetaG_FD_122245 | JGI IMG/M metagenome (GOLD analysis project Ga0172382, IMG submission 122245) | Leachate microbial communities from a municipal landfill in Southern Ontario, Canada - Leachate well 138R metaG | ecosystem: Engineered > Solid waste > Landfill > Unclassified | place... | reverse complement strand
TTGATTTTATTGGTCGGAGAAACAGGATTTGAACCTGCGACCCCTGCCTCCCGAATTCAATGCGCTCACATGAGACTCTTATAAATCAATATCTTACCGGTATCTCAGCGTGAAAAATTAGCTAGAATTGGCAGTTTTTGGCGCACTTTCGCTGGCGTCGGTCACGATTTGGTCACGCTGGATTTTGTCCAAGGCTGCCACTCCAGCGTGCGCATTCTCCGGCGCAAGGTGAGCATAGATCATCGTGGTGCGGATGTCAGCATGGCCTAGCACGTCGGCAATGGTGCGCAGCGGGACTCCGGCTTGAACCATCCAGGCAGCGCAGGTGTGGCGTAGGGTGTGCCGGGTGACGCCCTTTATCCCGGCATCGTCGCAGGCTTTGTTGAAAGATTTTTTGATGCTGTCGAGCTTTTCTGCTCGGTCGTACTTTTTTATGACTCGAACGAACACCCATCGTGGGTGACGGCCCCACTGGTTGCGGAGCGCCTGGACGGCGGCATTGTTGATGGGCACGGATCTGTGGCGGACGGCTTTGTTCTGATCCGGATCGAGATACACCAGGCGCTGCCCGAAATCCACTCGGGACCACTCAAGGTCGAGCATCTCTCCGAGGCGCATGCCTGTGTTGACCGCGAGATCCAGGAAATCCACCAGGTAATCCTTTGAACGGGCCTTTGCTGCCTGTTTACGCAGACGGTCGAATTCATCCCTGGAGAGCCAGCGCAGCTTCGACGGCGGCTTTTTGGGGACGCGCCCGGAAACCACGTTCTCTATCTTCCATCCCCATTCCTGCCTGGCGTGATTGATTGCCTTAGAAAAGAGGCGAAGTTCTTTGATGATGGTGCCGTCACTGAGGCCCTGAGTGCGCCGGTGGCGCTTATAATCGTTGATGTCCTGGGGCGTGATCGTCTCGAAAGAACGGCCAGTAAAAAAATCGGTTAGAGGGAGCGCGCTGTAGGTGTCACGCCAGCTCGACTTTTTGCTTTCGGTTTCCTGGAGGTAAGGCAGCAGCAGCTCGTCGAACGTCCGGGACGGTTCTACCCCCCAAACTTGCTGCTGGTGGGCCTCATACCTTTTCTTAGCTTCTATCGCCGCTGCTTCTTTGAAGTCCGTCGTGCCAGAAGACTCGCGAGATCGGCGGCCGCTCGCATCGGTATAACTGATCCACCAGTAGGGCGAGTCTTTGCGGCGGTGGGGCATGTTTCTGGTTGCTCTGCACGTTGTTGTTGGTTGGATTCGACGTAGGCCGTCAGTGCATCGTGGGGGATGCGCACCGCCCTGCGGAATCTGACCACAGGCAGCTCACCAGCGTCAACCATGCGACGAATGGTCCACTCACTAACACCCACCATCTCGGCGGCCTGGGCGTAAGTGTAGGCTATGCGGTCAGCCGAACTCATTCTGAGGCCTCCCGCTGTTCCAGTTCTATCTCCCCCAGGAACATCAGGCAGGTGGCCGCATGGGCGGCGTGGTGCTGCCCGCTTTCCGGATCCAGTGTTTCACCGCGGCGCAGAGCGTTGATGTGGCGCATGGCAGCGGCGATGTAGCGGCGGCGCAGGTCCGGTACTTGGCGCCAGTTGTCGATCGAGTACTTCTCAGCGCCGAAGGTGAGGACGGCCCCCACCTCCAGTTCCATCAGCGGGGGAATGAGATCCAGCATGGGTTTGCCATTGTCGTGTTTCTCACCCGTCATGCAGGCGCTCCACCTGTAGTGGTTGCGATCGCAATCGGGCGGACCCAGATCGGGAGGCTGTTCAGGATAAAAGTCTCTCCAGACCAGGCGAGCAAGAGCGTGGTACCCATGACGCCGGCGATGGCTTCGGCCGCTTCCGGGGGCACCGCGTTGCCGATACGTTCCCGCCAGGCACTGTCGCTGAGTCCGGCGAGCTCGAGGTATTCCTCCGGGTCCACCAGGGATTGAAGCGCGGCGAGCTCGAAGGTGGTGAACGGCCGGTGCCAGGTTCCATCTTCTGCCCGAATGATGAATACGCCACGATCTGCAGATTCCGGCAGCCGTGGATCTGCGACGGACCAGTGGCCGTTGTCGTGGCGGGCGGCGCCGGCGACGGCGTAACTGTGGCCGTCCCAGGGCACTACGCCATAGTGGCCGCCGGTGAGGTAGTGGTCACCCTGGGAGCGGGTCATTGCCGGGCGCGGATCCGCAACCGCAAAAGCGCCTGTGCCTGTAGTACTTCCAGATATGACCGTCCCGGCCGGGTTGTCGAAAGGCGTGACGGTGTACTTGCCTGCATAGTCGCCACCGCGAGGATCTGCCACCGACATGGCAGCGCCGGCAACATGGGTGGCACCGGTAACTGCATGCGCAGCGCGATCGAATCGGACCACCCGATAAATGCCGTTCTGCCTGTGCCGGCTATCCGGCATTCTCGGGTCGGCGATGGAGTACGCTCCTCCACCTGGTGCGGACTGTCCGCTGACGGCTCCTGCGGTGTCTTCCCAGCGGCGGACGCCATATTGCTGGTACTGGTGACCGTCGAAGCGCGGATCCGCGACGGCGTATTTCCCGTTGCTGGGAGAACTCCGTCCGGACAGGGTGCCGACGTGCCTATCCCAGGGCGTGACGCCGAGATAGCCGGCGTGATACTCAGGAAAAATCAGATAATCCCGAAGGTTTCCATCTTCGACGGCCAATCGGTTCAGGCTGCGCCAATCGCTTCCCGCTTCGACGAATGCCAGGCGGACCCAGGTTTTCCACTGCAGGCGGGGAACGCGGTGCATCGGTCCGGCCGTCAGATCCCCGGGGAGAGGCATCCGACCCAGGACGACGCCTACCGATTGCAGAGACCGGTACTGTGGTTCGTAGAGGAACGGGGGCACCTTCTCGGTGTGTCGGGCCACCAGCAGGAACCGGCGGCGGCTTTGTGCCAGCCCGCCGAGCTCACCGCAGTCGTGGGTAGTCTCTGCCACGGCGTAGCCATACTGACGCAACAGGGCGTTGATCTGGTCCAGCAACTCCCGGCCCCTGGTGGCGATTCGGGGGACGTTCTCGAACAGAATAAACTCGGGCGGATCGTCGGCCCAGGCTTCCAGCGTCAGCCAGATCCCGCGAAGGGTGAGGCGGTTCAGCGCCTGGTATTTCGGTGTTTTACTGCGGGACTGGGAGAGCAGTCCGGAGAAGCCTTTGCAGGGGGCGCTTGTAAATACGATGTGCGGCCGTTCGTTGCCGGCGGCACGGCGGATATCTTCCGGAGTGGCTTCCCGCCAGTCCGCCGGCGGTTCGGATCCATGCCAGGTTATGTACTGGTCCCGATCGAAGAGGTCCAGGGCGGTGCCGGGGATCCCGGTCAGGCGCTGGAAATCCTCAATCGCAGCCGGATCCGAATCGATCCCGCCCAGGCAGCGAAATACGGCCTCGCTGTTGCCGACGCGGGCCTGCCCATTGTTGAAGCCCTTGGCACCGCCACCGAGGCCGCAGAACAGGTGGAAGTGTTTTATTTCTAGGATATTCACTCGGTCCCCTCCGAGTCTTCATTGCTCGCGCAACTAGGGCAGATGCCAGTAGCGCTTCTCTCTTGATTGCGCTGCACCTGATTATGAAAAAGATCGCGAGCGGCTACCGCCTTGTTGAAAAGTTCATCCCAGTCTTCACCGTAAACCCAGAAAAGGTAATACATGCCCTCCCAAGAGTTGTCGCCATTGAACGATGGTACTGGGGTGGCGCACTGGACTAAAAAACCGAACTTGTCCTGTTGAACGACAAATTCAGCGATGTTATCGGGGCCATCGGAAGGCGTGGTGGAGGGCTCTACGCCCAATCCTCTCGCGACATTGATCCAGTCATCTTCGAAGGCGTCTGCTACGCATGAGGGAGGGAATTGGTCGACGCACATGGTTCCCAGGTGGATGACGTTTTCCAGCCTGATGGCATTTTCCAAAAAACGCTTACTGAGGGTTTTGTGGTCCATAGATTGTTCTCCTTTAGTTTCTCGCTTTGTTACCGTGCCGACGTACCAGCCGGCACGATCTCGCCGGATGGCGAAGATTCTTTCGTCCTTGCGGACTCGGGCGCGCAGGCCCACGTAGGATCTGTCGCGCAGGGTTTTGAATTCCTTTTCCGGCATGGGTTTACTCCTGCCCCTGTGACACCTGGTGAGCAAACAGCCTTAACTCTTCATGGCAGCCTTCCAGTATCTGGACGCCAGCGTCCTCGCTCATATCAGGTCCGGAAATTACAAACTGGATGCGAGCCAGGGCTTCTGCTCCGGCGTAAAAGGCGCGTTTCATCTCTTGGCGCTGAACCGGCGGCGCATTCTTCGGAACCACCAATGAGGCGAATGAATTCCACTGTTCCTGTATCGTGTTCATGGCTGGGTTATCCTGTTTTTTGCTGGTATTGAAGAGTGGAGCGCAGCCAGCTGAGGCCGTCGCCGGTCACCAGGACCACGGTGTAATGGCGGGGGATCTGCTGGCCGGTTTCCGTTTCGATGGTGTGCTGGCGTGACTGGGTGACCAGCAGGCCGCGGTACTTGTAGTCCGGCGTGACTTCGTAGCCGAACAGGGTCTTGCGGATGGCGCCGATATCCACCAGGTGTTCCCGGAGTTTGCGGTCGCCGGTTTCTATGCCGCTTTCCTGAAGGTGGTGAGCGGCGCGTTTAAGGTCGATGCCGAGCGTGTTCATGGTTTCTGGCCTCCTGTAGCTGTTGGCATTCCACACACAGTTCCACGCCGGGTAATGCTTCCCGCCGGCGCTCGGGGATCTCCGCATCGCACTCGATGCAGAAAACGTGACTGACACCCTGAAAGCGTTTCCGCCGGGCGAGGCTGCCCTCGATCAGGTGTGCCATGCGTTCGTTGGCGTAATCGGCTGCATCAGCCATAGAAACCTCCCTGTCTGTCTTCTTCGGGGACGGCCACGGACAGGCCGTATTCTTTGAGCAGGTCCATGCTGAGGGCCTGCAGGTGGGCGACGCGGCGGCCGCTGATGGTGCGCTCCACGTCTTCCTTGGCGATGACGCCGGCGCGCTGCAGCTGGCGGTGGAATACCCGGGCGGACTTGACCGGCAGGGCGTCGTATTTGGCTCGCAGGGCGTTGTTCTGGGAGATGTGCTGCATGCAGTGGGTGGCGCGCAGCAGCAGCCAGGTATCGCCGTTGTCGGCGGTCTCGAAGCGGTAGGGGGCATCGAACTGGCCGCGGTCGATCTCGCCTAGGATGATCTCGAGGATCCACACCCAGGGCTCCCGGGCGGCGCGGGACTCGATGACGTGGCTGTTCATCTCCGTCACCAGGCAATCCGGGAATCCGCCCTGGGCGGTGGGAACGCCTGCGAACTCACACAGCAGCTGCCAGCCGGTGGCCATGGCCGCGTAGTTGCCCACCATGCGGGTGGCGCCGTCGTCGCTTGAGCTGGCGGCCGTGCGCTGCATCAGCTTGGCATTGATGGTGTTGTAGAGATCCAGCACCCGGTCCCGCTGCAGCCGGGAAAGCCATTGCAGCCATTCCCGGACGGGGAAGCGGGGCAGGTTCTCCGGCAATAGTTCGCCGCGGCGACCGCTGAGTTGGGTGCGCACCACCTTGCCCAGCAGGCTGTCCACCGGTACGTCCTCCCCGGCCAAAAGCACCGGGGCGGAGAGTAGGTACTCCGTCATGTCGGCGCCACGGCGGGTGATGGTGAACTGATAGGTTTCCTGCAGCAGGGCCACGGCCTTGTCGATGACGTCCTGCCGGCGGGCGGAGAGTTCCTCCCAGCCCACCGGGTGGGAGGTATGGGAAACGGACGTGATCAGCCGGTACTCCGTGCCCAGGCTCTGGCCGGAAAACATGGTGAAGCCGATGGAGCGTTCCAGCCGCTTGATGAGGGTGGACTTGCCCGCGCCCTTGTCCGCCTGCAGCACCATGTGGGGCCAGAACCCCAGGAAGGCTTTCAGGTGCCCGCCCAGCGCCCAGGTGAGCAGCATAGCGGCGGCGTTTTCCTGGAACGTGGACTGGTAGGCCTGGATCACCCGGGCGGCGTCGCCGATGCTGCCAGCGGGGAATTGGAGGTTGTGGTAGGGGCACTGCTTTTCGGGTTCATTGAAATAGCAGTCGGGCCCTTCGTTGAGGGTGGGTTTGCCCTCCCGGTAGCAGATGCCGACGAAATTGGCGGCATTGCGGGACCCCAGATCCGTGGCGCGCTCCCAGATGGCCAGCATGCGGGAGAACTGCTGTGGCCGGAACACCGGCCCGAACTTCGTCCAGTTGGTGAGGTTGTGCAGCCCGTCGTCGGTGAGCACCCGTCGCAGCAGGGTATTGCCGTGGCGGGGGATCTGCACCGAGGCGGCGAAAACCACCCGGGGCTGGGTATCCGGCTCGCCGGTCATGGTGGCCTGGGCGCTGGCCACGGTGATGCGGGAGAGGGCCGCCAGGCGAAAGCCGCAGACGTCTTCGTGGCGGGTGATGGTCTCGCCTTCGTCGCCGGTGGTTTCCTTCACCAGGGTGGTGAAATCCGGTCGCGCCCGGTATTTCCAGTAGATACCAAAATCGTGCGGGGGCAAAAAAACCCGACGCTTGCCGGGCTGGTCATCGCCGGGGAGGCCCGGGATCAACCATTGTTCCAGTTTCTCCAGGGCGACGCGGGTGGTAGTGGCGTCCTTCTCTCGCAGGAGATCGTTCAGATCGTTGATGTCCTCCCACTCGGTCTGGTCCACAAGCAGCGCGGGAATGTTGAGAGCGGTGAGTTGATCCACCACCCGCCAAGCGGCTTCCGACCCCGGTCGCCTGCCTTTCTTCGGCCCTTCCTCGATAGGGGGATCGTTGTCCATGCACACCACCACCCGCTTGCCGGTGAGGGGCGTCCAGTCGATGTTGTGGTTCTCGGTACCGCGGATGGCCAGGGCTGCCCAGCCTTTCAGCATGCCGGTTTGTTGCGCGGCCGTTTCCACGGTGAGGGCGTTGATGGCGCTTTCCACCACAACCACGGTGTGGGCACGGCGCAGGCGGTGCAGGCAAGACGTCCAGACAACACCGCTCTTTTCCCCCTGGGACTTGGTTTTCAGGTCGCCGTTGAGGGCCGGGTCCATGTAGCGATAGTCGATGCCCATCACGGCGCTGGTGATCAGATCCCGGCAGATGAAGGCGACCGCCGGGCCGCCGTAACCGAGCTCACCCGGCTGGCGTTTTGCCGATGTCCAGTCGGAAAAGCCCAGGGTGCGGCGCTGTACGGCCGTGCGGATGGTTTCGGCGTCGATGCCCCGTTCCTGTTCCAGGTATTCCGCTGCGGCCGTGGTGTCCCGCTGGCACTGCTGGGCGATGTATTCGATGGTTGAGAGCTGCTGTCGGGGCTGGTCCGTCTGACGCTCCACAGGGAAGCCAAAGAGCTCCCGCACCCGCTTGATGGCGTCGGCTGGCTGGCAGTTTTCGACGTAGCGCACCAGGTCAAAGCAGTCCCCTCGATCGCCGGAACTGTGATCCATCCAGCGGAACTCGCCGTCCTTCTGGTAAATGGACAGCGACGGGTTGCGATCTTTATGGTGGGGGCTCCTGTAGTTGCCATTGGAGTCCGGCCGTTCCAGGCCCAGTCTGGCGGCCAGATCGTGCAGGTCTACCCGGGTTTTTATGTCGCTTAACTGCATGTGGTCGTTTTCCGCCGCAGGAACTTTTTGTGTTCCCACTTATTTGTTAAATGGGTTTTTACGATTGGTCTCAGGTTTTCCGGGACGTCATCGAGCCGGGCTCGACGCTCCTCCGGGGTGGGCAGCTGAGAGATTTCCAGCGCCCACTGGCGTGGGGGTTTTTCCTCCCTCATAAGCCATTGAGACGACGGTGATGACTGGCGGTGAGGATGGCGTGGACGAAGAGCTCGTTCTTGGCCTCGTTCATCTGCTGAATGCCGAGCAGGCGTTCCTCCGGTGTGAGCTCCCGGGTCTCCAGTGCCTCCCACAGGTCCAGGTATTTATCGAGTTTTTCTGCTATGTACGGGGGTATCCGCATTCCCATTTCTTCCGCCATGGTTCTCTCCTTTGCGCTGGTTATCGACTAGCCATTGATTACGATGTCGCCGTGGCAGTCGATGCCCACGCCCTCGTACATGGATTTCAGTTCCCGCACGGCATCGTCTATTTCTTGCTGGGAAATACTGCTGGTAACGCAGATGACGGACGACCCGAAATTTTTTATCTCGTAGTTAATCCGGGAGTGATCAATTAGTAATGAGCTCATGTATTCCAGCATCGAATACTCCTCAGATCAGGGGTAAAAAGGGGCGGTGAGCCAATCGATGATTATCTGGCGGTGTTCCGGATCCAGCCTGGTGGCAGCGTCGACGACGTCGAAGCCGTATCGATCAGCGCGGTTAAACCAGACGGCCGCGAAGAACTGGGCCAGCAGGCACTCGCCGGAACTCATCACATTCAGGGCGCGCTCGAACCGCTCGATGCGCAGCTCCGCCGTTTGCGGGCTCCATAGCTCGGCGATTCGTGGCGCCTTTTGCAGCATCAGGAAAAATCGTGCGGTGTTGTCCATGGTGTTCTCCTTCGGTGGGTTAGTGGGTGGCAGCGAGATAAAGCCGTTGGTTGATGCGGCGATCCACCAGGTGATGCATTAGGGTCGCGACAGGCAACAGGTAAAGGCCGTGGTTGGCGGGATTGCGCAGCACCGCGAGATGGCCGGTGCTGAGGGTCAGGTCCAGGTAGCCGCAGTCGCCCTGATAGCGCAGCTCGCCATAGGCGCGGATAACAGCGTTCTCGGCGGATTCCTGGCTGGCGTCCAGGGCATCCATCAGGTGCTGCACGCTGGCGGCGCACAGTAGGTGATCGTTGCCGAAGCGCGCCTGGTGGCGATGCATAAAGCCCAGAGCTGTGAGTTGCAGGTGGTCCTGGTGTTGCTGGGCGGTTAAAAACTCAGTCATTGGTCTCTACCTCGGTTTGGTGGTCGTTGATCCAATCCCGTTGCGGGGTGGGGTTTTGAAGTCTTTCGATAACGGCATGAAGGGCGTCGGGGCGATAGGGAATGCCCGGGAAGGGGTTGAGCTGGCCGCTGGTATTGATGCGGTAGGTTATTTCGCGTTCACCGCGGAAAGTGGAGCCGCAACGGCTGTTGATACATTCCAGGTATTCAGTCCGCAGCAGTGGGTGCTCGGCGATGCTGTTCCGCACCCGGCAATGACCGCCGCAGTCGGGGCATACGGGGCGCGACAGTGTTGAAGGTGGCTCCAGGTTCAATGCCGTCATACCGCATGGTCTCGGCCACCGGGGTGTACTGGCTGGGGCAGTGGATTCCACACCGCCGACCCAGTCTTGTTGGCTATCGTCCTGCTGGCAAAGGAGGCTATGCATTGCCCGTGGTGCGACGGGCAGGTTTGCGGCTGTCGGCCATTCGCCAAAGCTGAGACGGTGGGTGGTGGTGCGGAAGGTATAAAAGAGCGCCCCGCAGAAATGGCTCCGGCACTGTTCGGTGACGATTTGCAGGGTCTCGCTGCGCTGCAGAGCGCGCCGAGCTTCCAGACGAACGCCACAGTCGGGGCAGGAAAGGTGGTGGCCCATTACTTTCCCTCCTCGCTCTTCAGCCGGCGCACATGGCTTAACGCTGCCTGGCTGGCGCCAATGCTTTCCAGCAGCTCTGTTTCTGCTGTATCGAGCTCGTGGGGTTCAATGCCGTCGAGTAGTGCCACCAGTGCCTTAGTGGCGTCTGCCCCTTCCTGAATGACGGCTTCCACCGCCTGGAGGGTTTTACCGGCAGAGACATCGATGGCCACCACAATGCCGGCATCGGCGTAGACCTCGAGCAGATATGGAACACGACGCGCTGGCGGCATGGCGGCCACCACGGCTTGCTCCAGAAACCACAACTTGTCGGGGGCGGGTTTGCACTCCTCATACGCGCCCATCCAGCGCCACAGTTTTTGCGCGTGAGTGCGCATGTCGTTGCACAGATCATCGGTGGCGCCGAACTCGACGCCGGTGCCGGGCAAATGCTCGGCCATGCCCAGGGTGTGAAACTTCTCTACCACCAGTTCAGCCACCAACTGGCGGTTGTGGCGGGGCAGGCCTGCCCACTGATCCATGTGGCGGCGGAGAATGGCTAAACGGTTTGTGGTTTTGCGGTGCATGCCAACTCCTGTGATCACGGATTCATGCCGGGTGTGCCTGTTTCCAGGTACGGTGCA
>Ga0172382_10014347_pt1 | contig 10100 bp, 7 predicted proteins | sample Leawel138RmetaG_FD_122245 | JGI IMG/M metagenome (GOLD analysis project Ga0172382, IMG submission 122245) | Leachate microbial communities from a municipal landfill in Southern Ontario, Canada - Leachate well 138R metaG | ecosystem: Engineered > Solid waste > Landfill > Unclassified | place... | reverse complement strand
TTTATTTTGTCTCTCTGTTTACAATTGTCCTTTCAGCGGACATGCCTTTGTATCAATTGGCCATTTATGGCATCTGGATCATGCTGGTGCAGTTTTTTTGGTTTTCATTGGTGGTTATGTTTTTATCTCGACCAGCAATTAATGCTCAGTTTAAAAAGCTGGGGCATTGGATTAACCGTATATTTGGCGGAGCAATGCTGTTGCTGGGGCTGAAAGTCTTGAGTACGAAAATAAGCTAGCCCCCCTGCAGGTAGCTGAAACGCTGTGGATACTCAGCTCATGCCCTTGATGGAGCTGCACTGCAGCGTCACTCAGTAACCTAGCGCTCTATCCACCGCAGGAGGAACTGCACCACAATCTCGAAAACGCTGAATATTGTCCGCGACAATAGCCGATGCTGTTTGATAGTCGGTTGGACCTGAACAGTGCGGCAGTACCGTCACCTGTTCATGCTGCCAATGCCAAGCTGAGGCTGGTAGCGGCTCTTGCAGAAACACGTCGAGTACCGCTTCAGCCATGCTGTGCGCCAATTGAGGGTCTACCAGGCGAACGATTTGCAGATCAGTGGCGTAGAGATCAGCAAGCAAACGCTCCACACCGGCCCAGACACTCTGCACCCATTGCAGATTCGGCAATTGCTGTAAGTCAGCTGGGTCGGGTTCGCTACGATAGCCACATCACAGAGCATACGTTCGTCGTAGCTCATGTCTTGCAAAAGAACTAGACGCTCGCTCGGCATCGCTTGCTGCAACACGCGCAACCAGTGAGTTGTGTCTGCATCAAACGCAGCAAGAAAGGGAATAGGCTTATGGTTCACCTGCAATAGACTCCGTTGGTATTGGTAAATACCCTGCCACTTTAGCCTGCTAAAAATGCTGATATTCACTAAAGCATTAGCTAATATCGATTACGCCTGCGTCAAAACGATTATAAAACCGGAGTAATGCGCAGAATTGATACTACTGCAGCACACATTCATGACTCGGTTTATTCATCGATGGACACGCGGGGCAGTTGGATCTCAAAAATCATCTTTTCAGCAGCGCTTTTTGCCGTAATAGTGCCACCGTGTGCGTCAATGATCGACTTCACAATAGCTAAGCCTAAACCGGCTCCGTCGCCTGTACGTTGGCGCGAAGGGTCGGCCCGATAAAAACGATCAAACAGTTTTGGCAGGTGCTCAGGGTTGATGGTTAACCCAGGATTCTCAACACGAATTATCACCGTAGCGTCGCTGTGAGCTACAAGAGTCACTGTTACGGCCTGTCCGACAGGGGTATAACGTATAGCATTGGATAACAGATTACTCAGTGCGCGGCGGATCATTAGCCTATCGCCCTGAACACACAGCGCTGGACCTTGGCACAGCAACGACACGGAACGCTCCTCAGCCCATGCCTCGAAGTAATCAAATAGCATCTGCACTTCAGTGCGCACGTTGACTTCGATCTGCTCCGCTTGCAACTGATTATTATCGGCCTGAGCCAAAAACAACATATCTCCAACCATTTTGGCCATACGCTCATATTCTTCCAAATTCGAATACAAGATTTCTTGATACTGCTCGGCGTCACGCGGTTGCGACAGTACAACTTCAGTTTGCGTGCGCAGATTAGTTATCGGGGTACGCAATTCGTGCGCAATATCAGCGGAGAAATTTGCGAGACGCTGAAAACCTTCTTCGATTCGATCGAGCATGTCGTTAAATGATACAGCGAGTTCGGTTAACTCCACCGGAACCGTGTTCGGAGCCAGTCGAATAGACAGTCGATCAGATTTAATTCGACGGATTTCTGCACTGATACGCCGCAAAGGGGCGTGGCCTTGATAGACCGCAAACCATGTTGCCAAAATAGCAATCAAGCAAGCAACCAAGGTAATCAGCTGTAAGTAAGTACGAAAACTTTCAAGGTAGTGGAGATGGAAACCAATATCTGTCGCGACCGCTAAGGTTAAGGGTTTGTCATCCAGAACGCCCGTTGGCATTAATTGCACAGCAGCACCTCGGTAGGTCTGCCCCTTGTCCTGCCACATTTTTACCGTATCAATATTGATTGCATCTGCCGAAGGAATCAGTCGTGCAAAGCCATCAAGACCTCTAGTGATCGTCGCGTAAATCACTGTCCCGCTAGAGTCGGATAGTCGAAACTGAGCATTGTGATGTCCAGAAATCGCACCCGCTAATCGACGTTTAAGATCGTCAGTTGTGGCGCCTGGCAATGGCTCGGAAAGTGACTGTGCCACCGCCTGCACCAGCGCATTCAGCTCATCAACATCCTGCTGGATAAAATGAGTATCAATGGAGCGCTCGATTATCCAGCCAAAGCTCAGCAGCACCAGGGTGATAACCGCACCGATGGATACAGTGAGGCGCAGTGCTAGCGATGCAGGGCGACGTGTCACCCGTCAAGCCCCACTACTGACGTCAAGCATATAACCCATACCACGCACTGTATGAATAAGCTTGGGTTGAAAATCATCGTCGATTTTGGCACGTAGACGGCGAATCGCCACGTCGATGACATTAGTATCGCTATCAAAATTCATATCCCAAACCTGCGAGGCGATTAGCGATCGTGGCAACACCTCACCTTGACGGCGCACCAACAACTCCAACAGGGTAAATTCTTTATTGGTCAGATTAATGCGCACATCGTGCCGCTGGGCACGCCGCCGCGGAAGATCTAGGACAAGATCAGCCACCTGTAATTGGTCATGCAAAACTGGCGTACTACCTCGGCGCAGTAACGTCCGCACACGGGCCAGCAGCTCGGAGAAAGCAAAGGGTTTAATCAAATAATCATCAGCACCGAGCTCCAAACCCTTTACTCGGTCTTCTACGCTGTCGCGTGCGGTCAAAAATAAAACGGGGGTCGTCGATTTCGCTTCGCGCAGCGCTTGCACAATACGCCAGCCATCAACATCTGGCAGCATCACATCTAATATAATCAGGTCATACTGCTCTGTCAGCGCGAGGTGGTGTCCGTCTAGCCCCGTGCGAGCCAGATCCACGACAAAACCTGACTCCGATAAGCCTTGGCGCAGATACTCACCTGTTTTTACCTCATCTTCAACCACTAGCAGCTTCATACGTGCGCCCCGCGAATTCGTTGGATTTACCGACTGTGCAAGATCATTAGCCTGCCCTGTTCGAGCAGTATAAAACCACTCTAACCGAGTTCTGCTGTCGTGATCATGACCTATTCATTACAAAACTGTAATGTTCGCGTCATCTGACCGACAGCAACGCTGGCTTAAAGTGACTCTATGAATTCGAGTGCAGCATGCACGGCCATTTATTTTACTGATGTAGAGGTAGTCATGATCAAGAAAACATTATCAATACTCATTTTAAGTACCGTCTCAACCTTCGTACTCGCGGCAGGCGAACACGCAGGGGATCACCATGCTCACGGTATGCCAGATCATGACATGAGCACGATGTCGTACGCTGCGCCCTTCTATGGACAAGCCGGTGATTTGTCCAAAGTGAGTCGCACTATAGAAGTGACCATGGACGACAACATGCGCTTTACCCCGAGCAAGATCGACGTAAAAGCCGGCGAAACCGTACGCTTTGTTATTATAAATTCAGGTCAAATCCCCCATGAAATGGTGATAGGTTCATTAGATGAACTCAAGGCGCATGCTGCCGAGATGCTGAAAATGCCCGACATGCAGCACTCAGAACCCAACATGATCACCCTCGATGCAGGACAGCGCGGTGAGCTGATCTGGCAATTCGGCAAAGCCACAAAAGTGGATTTTGCCTGCTTGATTCCAGGCCATACAGAAGCTGGCATGGTGGGTAAGATCACGGTTAAATAACCTGTTTAAATACGCCGGTGTCGCCCGTTCAACAATACCTCGCACCCTATATTTAACGTGCCACAAAGTAAGGATAGTTAGGATGGCGATGCCGGTAAAAAAACAGCGATCATTATCGGCATGCTTAGCGTTTTGCTGCTGGCAACCAGCGTATTGATCTATGGATCCTGTTTGCAGGCTTATTAGTTTCGCCAATCTTCGCCGCACTGGCGATGAGTTTAAGCTCTGCTTCGCTGCTATTTAACGCACTACGACTGAGAAAATCAGTATAAGAGCCACGTTTTCTTTAGCGTTTTGCAGGTCAGATAACGGCTCAGCAGCAACAGGTCAGGGCCATGACACAGTAGTAATGACCCTGATCTGAGTTTTAGCGAAATTCAAAACATTCCTGATGGAAGCGCAAGGAAATGGGCTGCTGTTTGAGCTCGCTGCGCAGAGCGGTGGCCAGACCTTGCGGCCCACAAAACCAGATATCCACCTTAAGACCATGAATCTGCAGCTGGCTCGCACTCAGACGCTGCCCCTGCTGACTGTCGTGGATGTGCAGTGCTATATCCGCAAGTTGCTCTGTCAGTTGTTTTAGACGAGTCAGCATGGGATCATCCGCGGCTCCGGCCGTGCAGTAATGCAGTGTAAGTGCGGGATATGCGTGTTCGGTATTGAGCAGACGGTTTTCCAGCGCAGCCAGAAAGGGTGTCACGCCGATACCGCCCGCCACCCAGATCTGCTGGGCATTTTTTCTGCCTTTCTCGGGGTTAAAACAACCATAAGGGCCTTCCAATGTCACCTCTTGCCCACTGTGCAGTTGCTGCGGGAGTTCACGGGTGTAATCGCCCAGCGCCTTGATCTGAAAGCTGAGCTGCCCGCTGCCATTATCAGCACTCGACATGCTAAAAGGATGCGCGCCTTCGAAACGGTCAAAGGTCACCAGAGCAAATTGTCCAGCTCGATGCCCCGGCCAGCGCTTGCCCATGTTACACACCACTTCAGTGATGTTGGCGGATGTCTGCTTAACCGCCTGCACCAAGCCCTTATAGCTGCGACGCTTACCGATTTTCCCCGTCAGAGATTGCACGCTGGCGATCACCCCACCCACCATCAAGAGTGCCATCAGCCAACCGGTGGGTTGTTGCCACCATTTTAGTGGTGCCAACAATAACGCATGGGATGCCAGTGCCAGATAAATCAGTGGCATCACTCGGTGCAAGTAACGCCAATACACGTAAGGCACCCAGCGAGTGAGGGTAATCGCAACCAGAAACAGCAACAGATACAAGCCGGGTTCGCCCAAGTCTTCCGCGCCATCTTGCAGACTGTCCAATACTCCAGAGAAGTTGGCTTCGTGCAAACTTCGATCTTTGCCAAATATAGCTTCAAGCGCATCATCAGCCATTTCTATCAGCCAATGTGCCAGCGCCGCAGTAACGGCCAGAATGCCGGTCCATTTATGCAGCTGATACATTTTATCCAGACCGCCCAATGGCATTTCCAGCCAACGAGGCCGAGCGGCCAGCAGCAGGGTAATGGACATAAAATTAATGGCAAGGTATCCACTGAGTGTCAGTAATTGCTCATAACTCGGGCTTAGACTCAAGAAACTGAGCTGAACCGCCACAAGTATAAAAAGCATGACACTGGTACGTAGACTAGGCATAAAACAAACTCACATTGGATTTGTTTAAAGTTTGCCAGTTGAACCTGAAAGCAACCTTAAAAGCCCACTCATCTATGAGCGATATCACCTATATTCGCACTAAAGAAGGCTTCTTTTTCTTGGCGGTGGTAATGGACTTATTCGCCCGCACAATTGTAGTTCAGTAGAAAATCTTTGTAAGATTCGCCAGATTCAGCAAGGCTAAGAAACGCAATCACTGTCTAATTGACTGTACTAGAGTGCTGTAACTGTAGTATTGATGCAGTGTATAAACTTTTACAGGGGATAGATGATGCTAAAAGATAAAAATGCGGTAGTGACAGGTTCTACGTCAGGAATAGGCTTAGCGATAGCTCGTGGTTTAGCTGAGCAAGGCGCTAATGTAATGATTAACGGCCTCGGTAGTGCAGAAGATAATGAGGCTGTAAGACAGTCAATCGAAGATGATTTTGGTACCAAGGTGCTCTTTTCCTCAGCCAACATGCTTAAATCAGAGCAAATTGTCGCGATGATCGCGCAAGCTGAAGAGGCTTTTGGTTCTGTCGATATTCTAGTGAACAACGCTGGTATCCAGTTTGTCTCGCCAATCGAGGATTTCCCTGAGGATAAGTGGGATGCCATCATCGCCATTAACCTGACATCCGCTTTCCATACCATTAAAGCGGTTACCCCAGGCATGAAGAAACGTGGATGGGGCCGTATTATCAATACAGCGTCGGCGCACGCTTTAGTCGCCTCACCTTATAAGTCTGCCTATGTTGCAGCCAAGCATGGCATTGCTGGTTTGACGAAAACTGTTGGCTTAGAGCTTGCTGAGTTCGGCACTACGGTTAACTCGATTGCTCCTGGTTATGTTTGGACTCCGCTAGTAGAACAACAAGTGGCCGATACAGCCAAAGCCCGCGGAATTACCGAAGAGCAAGTGATACAAGATGTATTGCTCAAAGCACAACCAACGAAAAAGTTTGTCACTGTTGATCAAGTTGCTGCTGTTGCTATATTTCTCTGTAGCGATCATGCGGCATCAATTACGGGTTCGACACTGCCTGTTGACGGCGGCTGGACTGCGCAATAATAGATTTGAACTCTCAATTTTTATTATTAGAAAACACTGCGCTTTAGCTGACCTATACATATAACTATAAAGGATAAAATCTTGATGAGTAAAAAATCGATTAACCTTGCATTGCAAGGTGGGGGCTCGCATGGAGCGTTCACCTGGGGAGTGCTTGACTACCTTATGGAAGACGGCCGCATCAATGTGCAGGGTATTTCAGGTACAAGCGCAGGCGCCATGAACGCTGTCGTATTTACTCAAGGTTTTATGGAAGGTGGCGCTGAGGGCGCACGTGAGTCGCTTAAGAACTTTTGGCGTAAGATCTCAAATTTATCCATGTTTAGCCCTCTTAAGCGCAGCCCCCTGGGTATTTTGACCGGTAACTGGGACATTAGTGGTTCCCCAGCGTACGTCATGATGGACTTTATGAGTCGAGTTGCCTCACCTTATGAGACCAACCCGTTCAAGTTCAACCCGCTACGTGAATTGGTTGAAAGCACGATTAATTTTGAAAAAATCAGAGCATGCAAGGATATAGAATTATTTATTGCCGCCACTAACGTGCGATCGGGCAAGATTAAGGTATTCGAAGGCCACGAACTGACGGCAGATATGATTTTAGCCTCTGCGTGTTTGCCAACCATTTACCAAGCGGTTGAAGTGGATGGTATACCCTATTGGGATGGTGGTTTTAGCGGTAACCCGCCACTGTTCCCGTTGTTCCAAACCACAGAGTCGAAAGATATCGTCATTGTTCAAGTGAATCCAATTGAGCGTCTCGAAGTTCCAAAAACGGCACGAGAGATACAGAACCGCATCAATGAAATTTCCTTTAACTCGTCCTTACTCAGGGAACTGCGTAGCATTGAGTTCGTGCATCGCTTACTTAAAGAAAACAAACTCGATGCAGATCACTATGCAAATATTTTAGTGCACCGTATCGAAGCCACGGAAAAAATAAATCCACTGTCAGCTTCCAGCAAGATGAACTCTGAGTGGTCATTTTTAACCCATTTGCGTGACATTGGGCGTGAGGCGGCAAAGAAATTTCTGGATGAGCACTATGAGAACATAGGAGTGGAATCCTCACTCGATCTAGAGCATGAGATTCATTGGTCGTGAATCTGACATAACCTTTGGTAACCCTAGACGAGCCCAGCACTACTGAGACAACCAACTGCAGTCAGTGCTGGGCAATAGGTACTCCGCGCTATAAATCACAGCGCAAAGTTATTCCACTTTACTTGTCTTCTTTCACCTCTGCTGCCGAGGCTAACAACTGCTGTTTCTTAGCTTGCACTTTTTGCCGTCTCTTAGACTTCTGTACTGGCTTCTGCACAGCAGCTTTAACCTGCGCTGGAATGACTGCTGCCTTAACCGGGAGCACAGGCTCTGTCTTATCGACAGCAACTGACGAAGCAGGTACCTTCGGCTGAACAAAAGCAGGTATGGGCTGCTCGAACAGCTGGTGCAATTGGCGCCACAATTCACCGACAGTTCCTTCAGCGGTCAATAACTCAGGCACCAACTCCATCACTGTATCGAGTAACACTTTGCGCTTTTCATTATCGACCAGCAGTTGCGGTAAAGTTGCTAAACTTTCTGCCGGAAGAGCAAAAACCAATAACCCTTGCAGGTCGATAATCTCGCGAATATTGCCGAAATCCATGTCGAACTCTGTCATTAGACTGCGGCTTTTCTCAGCCAACCGCTGCACACGATCTTTACTGAACTTACCACTCTCGCGGCCCAGTAATAGCAAGATTCTCGACAAGGCTTCCAGACTACCGCCCTCAGTTAGGGAGTGGCGCAAGTGTTCAGTGACCTTGTGATCCTCTAACTGACTCTCACTCTGCTGGGTATCAGGCTTTTGCATGCCCGTTAAAGTCGCCAGAGCACCGTACACCGTATGAAATTTCATCTCTTGCGAAGCGTCACGCACATCGCGAAAAACGTTCAATTGCGTCTCAACTAAAGTTGAAAAACTCTCTTGCCAAGCTAACAATGGGTTATTAGGAGAAACCACTTGGCGATGAGCTCGTACTACAGGTGCGCTGCCCGCCAACCCGCTAAAGATTGGATTCAAGCTACTCTGTAAATACTGCTGCATGCGGAACGGATGCGCCTTGCGTATCATTTCAGCGCAGTGTTCATTAATGGCTGGTCTCATCCAGGGACGTACAAACATCTCGTAAAGTGTACTGTTGACCTGTGAAACTTGATTGACCATAGCGAACTCACGCTCATCATCGCGCTCGCGCTCACTGTTGTCATCGCTCAAAAGATCAACGATCCGCCGAGGCTCGAAAGAGACGTCATAGCTTGGCTCGGATTCATCTATAACAGGTACGTCCTCAATAATCATTTCGTAAAGCCCAGGTGCCAATAGCCCGATGGCTTCGCTCGCATCCAGCAACTCTCGGTGCTCGCGACGCGCTACAGCACCCGATACAAAAATACCTAAATGACCCACGCTGGCATGTTTCAGATAAACAATAGTACGACCCGCTTTACGCAGTGCAAGATCACTCGGATAAATATCAGCAATCCAGTTTAACGCCTGCTGCGGAGGCGTAATGTCATCACCATAGGAGCAAAAGACCACTACAGGGGCTTCAATTTTCTTTAGATCGACCTCACTGCTCTGCGCTCCTAAGCCACCGGTTAGACGATTACCGATGAAAAGATCATCAACAATCATCTCAATTTCCTCTCTATTAAGTAGCGTTGGACTGCCCCACCAGCGCTCAAAATCAAGAAACCGCGGCACTTCGCTATCGATATTGCTAAACAGGTTGTAATACTTATTCCAATAGGTATTGGCTGGATTTAAGGCTTCAAAGTTGCTCACCAGCCACGCACCGTCAAAACGACCATTACCTAAGTCGCTGGCTAATCGAGTCATCCAAGCACCACCAAGCAAGCCGCCCGAGTAGCGCATCGGGTTGCGTCCTTCTTCACCAGACCAGTACGACAGAGGCGCACCGTTAATGATCACTAACCCTGGTAATTCTGGTCGCGCTGCCGCCAGCCCCATTAGCGCCCAGCCTGCCTGACAGTTGCCAATCACAATCGGCTTAGCTGCATTGGGGTGACGATGAGTCACTTCCTCAAGAAAGCGAGCCTGTGCTACACCCACGTCATGTAACGTTTGACCCGGCTCAGGCGAATGACTAAAAGCGATAAAATAAGTTGGGTGTCCTGCTCGCAAACTTTCGCCAACCGCTGAATCTTGCTTAAAACCACCAATGCCGGCGCCATGCCCACCGCGCGGATCAATAACAATAACGGGAGCACGTGCCCTATCGTTCAGCGGATCAGTTTCAGGAATAACTCTCAATAATGAATAGTTAACTGGACGAGGTAAATCACGCCCATCAATAAGCGTTTCATAGGGAAATTTCAGTAATAATGGATAGTCTGCACGCTCATAGGCCAAGGTATTATCACCACGCTGACGCAGTGCATCGCAATACAGCACGCTACGCTGACAAAAGTCGACCCAGTACTCTAAACATTCAGCGGGACTCGGTTGACGCAACTGTCCTTCACGCAGCGGTG
>Ga0172382_10014346_pt1 | contig 10100 bp, 9 predicted proteins | sample Leawel138RmetaG_FD_122245 | JGI IMG/M metagenome (GOLD analysis project Ga0172382, IMG submission 122245) | Leachate microbial communities from a municipal landfill in Southern Ontario, Canada - Leachate well 138R metaG | ecosystem: Engineered > Solid waste > Landfill > Unclassified | place... | reverse complement strand
CTGCTCAGCCGCATACTTACTGCGCATACCCATTAGGGCAGGCATTTCAGATTCAGCAATAATAATTTCACGACGGCCCCAATCGGCCAGTGACATATCAGCAACTTTATAATCAGTAAAACCAGCAACAGCGCTCATAAAATGAGTTCTCCATTCGTAATTAGCGAATGGGCGCCGTTTGCAAATATGCAGTTGTATAAACAACTGGAAGGCAACTGTTTCGAGCCTGACAGGAGAATCCTGCTGCAGCGCCCCTCGAATCTGTTGGCGATCACGGCTGAACCGTAATGCGCGGCTGATTATAGCGAGGCTTTGCCAATTGCCCAAGGGGTAAGCGTTGAAGAATTGAGTCTCTGGCACATATTTGTATTAAAGTAGCGGTTGAATCTAAAAAAATAATTGTTTCTGGAGTAGTTATGACAATTGCGTATTGGTGCGTGTTAATTGCTCTTATGCTGCCCTATGTAGCAACTGTATTTGCGAAATCAAGTTCGGGCGGCTTTAAACCAAAGCACAATCATGATCCACGAGAGTTTTTAGCCACCGTGCAAGGTGTTGCTAAGCGTGCTAATAATGCTCAGAAAAACGGCTTTGAAATCACACCAGGGTTCGCCGCCGCAGTGATTATTGCGCATTTGGCCGCGGTTGCTGGGCAAGGACTTGTGGATCAGCTGGCCATTGCCTTTGTGATCAGTCGAGTGCTGTATACTTGGTGCTATATCGCTGATTGGGCACTGTTGCGCTCGCTGGTCTGGTTTGTGGGGCTCGGCTTAATTATCAGCTTGTTTGTGGTATCTGCTTAACCTAGCGATAGAACAGGCGCTGATTAAGGTGTTAAACACTGTAAAATCGGCTGACTTAGCGCTAGACAGACGCTATTTCGATCAATTGTTATATTAATTAAAAGTGGGTGAGAGAGTGCTAAAGCGTAGTGTATTGCTGGTAATGATGATGAGCCTGGCTGCTTGCGGTGGCGTTGATCCCAATTCTCCGCTGGGCAAACGTACGGCGATTTTCAAAGAAATGCTGAATGTCAGCGAAGACTTGGGCGGCATGTTACGCGGTCGTATTAAGTATGATGAAGCGTTATTTGTTGAAAAAGCAGTCGAGTTGGATACGTTAGCGAAGCAACCTTGGCAGCATTTTCCAAGCGTCAAAGACGATGATAAATCCTCAGCACGTGATGATGTTTGGCAGCAGCAAGAGCGTTTTCAAGAGCTGGCCCGAGCATTGGAAGGTACCACGGCGCGCTTAGTTGCGAGCACCACGCAGCCACCTTTGAATGAAAGTGTACTGGCGTTGCGTGTGCAAGCGGTTGAGGATGCGTGCGAGTCGTGTCATAAAGAGTTTCGTGCGTATTAATTGAGTCTATTATGAATGACCGGGCACACCGCAATGGGTGACCGGTCAAGTGTTGCTAGCAGGCTTAATGCAACTGACGGAATGAATCTAAGAGTGCCGGAATACCTGGGAACATACCGATTCCAGCCATCACAGTACAGAGCAGAATAAACACGATTGATGGAATAATCCAACGGTCAGTACGGGTCATTTTCTGCCCCCGTTCTTTGTCGCCAATGATGCCAATGTTGTCTAGTAATACCGTTAACGACCAGCCAAATACCGGGTTCACTAGAGCTGAAGAGAAAATCACAATCGCTGCTGATTGCGAGGTTTTACCTTCACGAGTCATTTGCATACCGGCTTCTAACAGCGGTAAGTAGACACCGACAATCAAGGCGACGCTGAGGACGGGCGGCCAAATGGCTAAGTCCATTGGGTAACCCCAGACTGCAGCAACCACACAGAGCAAACCGGTCAAGACCGCACCGGCTGGAATCGGACGTTTAGCAATCGCTGCTGGGACGATATAAGTACCCCATGATGAGGCGATATTACCGCCACCTAACGCGGTGCCAACCACTTGACGTGCCGCTGCCACGCACATCGTGTCGTCAATATTCATGATCACTTTCTTAGCATTTTTTGGGTAATTAAGATGCTGAAAAGCGCGATGGCCTAAAAAATCCGGTGACCACATGGCGATGGCAAGTACTGCAAAAGGCGCCACTGCAATAAAATGATGCAACTCAGGCAGACCGAGTTTCCAGCCGGTTTCAGTGCCCCACCAGTAAGCGGGATTAAGGTTAGGTAGACCGGGTTCTGTGGAAAACTCAAAAGGAGCGCCCAGAGCAAAGGCAATCACTGCAGCGAGCACCGCACCCAATGGAATCGCCAGCCAACGCTTACCAATATGCTCTAAATAGGCATACATGATAATAGTGGCCAGCACGACGGTAAACGCGATATAGCCCATATCAAAACCGTCGGCCCAGGCATACAGGTTTTTGATTTGCGAGGTCATGCCAATAAAGCCTAAAAACAGCAATAACCCACCGCAAACACCGTCACTGGTTAACCTCGCCAGTAGGCTTCCGCCTTTAAATACGCCGAGGATAAAACCCAACATTCCGATCATAATTCCCAGCGCCATCGGGTGGCCGCCAGAGGCAACAATAATGGGTACCAGAGGGATTAATGGACCGTGGGTACCGGCTAAGTTGGCAGTAGGAATAAGAAAACCGGAGAACAGCACCACGAATAAAAGCGCCGCAATCAACATTTCATAACGGGCATTTTCAATCACAAATGCATTCGACAGGCCGAGAGGGCCGGCAAATGCAGCAACGATGGCGGCCACCATGACAATTTTGCCAATGGTTGCAGCCATCGCGGGTACCCAGTCTTCGGCTTCAAAACGGTAGTCGCGAAACGGTAGATTCATGCGCCAGCGACGAGGCGACATAATAGTGAGTTCGTGTTCTAAGTAGGCTTGGCGAGAAGCGAACTCAGTACGAGGTCGATGTAGAGCGCGGTAACTTTGAGAATCATCATTTGCCATTTTATTGCTCTTTTAATATATGCGACAGACAAAAAGACAGGCGCAAAGCGTTACTGCGCAGTAACACAATGAATAGACTGTCCTGGCCAAATGTTTCTTATTTTTATGAGGGGCGCAGAGGCGCAATTGAACAAGCTCTATGAGATCGAGCTTAATTAAACGCTCGTATGATGAGCATTAGTGGAGACTGCAGCAATACGCCTTTTGGAGGGTGTTTTTGTTTAACTTAATTATGATCATGATTACGCGTCACGCGGTTGCGCTGCGCTGATACTAGAAACCGCTAATGCCATGTTCCTGTAAGTTTACAGCTATCGCCTGTACCTCTGGATGTTGGAAAAAGGCGCGAGCATGCTGTGCATAGTTACGACTTAAATGGCGTTGTTGCTGCCATTCCTGCTCGGTGAGAGCACTGAGTATCTGCCAGTTATCAGTGGCTTTTGGGGTGACTGCCGGCGGTGCTCCTAGGGCTTTTAACCAGCGATCAAAAGACTGGCGTTTGGCCTGCGTAAAGGCTTGTGCAGTTTGCACACTGCGTTTTTTCGCAAAACCGGGCAGGCTGGCTAAGTCTTCAGCGCTGAGTACTAACCAGTCTGTCAGTTGGTTGATGTAGTTTGCATCAAGCAGCGCTTGCCATGTTTGCGCACCGATCCCGCGCATATTTAAAGTTTTCTTATCACCCAGCCAGGTCAGGCGTGCAAGAAATTGTTGCTGGCAATCGGGACTGGCTTGCCAGCAGCTGAGGGCATGATAGTTGTCTGCTTGCGGTAGCGTAATACTCTGTTGCTGCGGGCTGCGCCAGACCACTTCTTTGAGCTGTGGCACAGCATGCCCAGATAAGGCGATAGCAACATGATCGTCTTTATTCAGCGCTAGCTTCTTAAGTTTGGTGAGCGAACCTAAGCTGACTTTACGAATGGTTTTATCATCTAAACGCACCGCTTTAAGATGCGCTATCGGGGTAATGCGGCCGCTGCGACCGATATTAAAAGTGACATGGGTGACTGAGGTCAGTGCTTGTTGTAATGGATATTTTAAAGCCACAGCCCAAACCGGCGGATAGGGGCTACGCGGATAATTAATGGTGCGCTGACCTTGCTTAATCACGACACCATCGCTGGCAAACGGTAATGCAGAGTTGTACCAGTGTTGGCGCCAGTGCTTGGCTTCAGCGAAATTTTGTATGGGCTGGCTGTAGGTGTGGCTATCGACAAAGCCCAAACGCTGCAGCGCCTTTAAACGCTCAGGCATGCTGGGCGGGCCATCGGGCCATTCCCACACGAACAAGCCAATTGTTTGTCCTTCGGTCGCGCTGAGTTGCTGACGATTTAATAAACCAGCCACTTGTGAGCGAGCATTATTGCCGCCTGCGCGCGCTTGAATATGCTCAGGTTGTTGCAGATAGAGCTCACCCTGCAAGGTCAGCGTGGCATGTTGTGTCGGTAATTGTTGAGGAACTGCCGCAATCGCCTGCGCATGCATTAGCCAGTTTTGTCCCGCTAAGCCATCGCCGCGACTGAGCATCTGGGTCAGCTGCCCGTTTTCGTAAAGCAGCGTGACAGCTACGCCATCTACTTTAGGTTGCACCCATAGATCGTCGTGCTGCTGCATCCATTGCTTGAGCGCGGTTTCACTGAGCTTGCTTAAGCCCATTTGACTAAAAGGTAAATTAAAACTGCCGCGTGCGGACTCGAGAGCCGTGGTGGCTGGCGTTGCTATGGCTGCATCAACAAAGCAGTGTTGCCAGGCCTGTAACTGTTGCTGTGCTTGATCATAAATCTCATCGGCGACCGCTGAGGTCGCATCACGATGATAGTTGCGATCCCAAACAGCGATACGCTGGCCTAAGGTGCTAATTTCTTGCTGAGCTTGGGCCGTCGTCCATGCTGGGCAGTTGGCCGTGGCCAAAGGTGTGATCAAAAGAGTGCTGATGAAGATCAGGGTCGCTAGCGTATCGCTAAACATACTGAGCATCCTTGCTGGGTAATGAGTGCCCATTCAGTGTAGCCAAGAATTGTCCAGTGTCTTGGTTAAGGTTTAATTAAGACGCAAGCGTTATGCTTAGACATAGGATGTTAAGAGGCGATGGTAATGAAAAAGATTATGTATGCAGCGGCCTTATTGGTCTTGGCGGCTTGGGGCTTAACCGTTTACGGGCATAATCCGTCGATGGATGTTTGGTGGTGGCGTAAGCAGTTGATTTATTTGACTGGTTTTGGCTCTTTTATTTTGATGTCGCTGATTATGGTATTGGCTGTACGCCCGCGTTGGTTGGAAAAACCACTGGGTGGGCTGGACAAAATGTATCGCCTGCATAAGTGGGCGGGCATCTGGGCGATTTCGCTTGGAGTCAGTCACTACTTATTGAAATTATCGAAAGATTTACTCAAGGTGTTTTTTGAGCGCGAAGCGAAATTGCCGCGTGTCGAAAACTTTCTAGAGGTGTTTCGCGACGCAGCTAAAGATGTCGGTGAATGGTCGGTGTGGATTCTTGGCATTATGCTCATCATCACTTTGTGGCAGCGTTTCCCTTACCATATTTGGCGCTATGCGCATAAAGCCTTAGCCGTGATCTATGTGCTAATTGCTTTTCACGGTGTGGTCTTGGCGCCTGCGGGCTGGTGGACACAACCGGCTGGATTATTATTGGCTGTTGCAACAGTGGTGGGTGTTTATTGTGCGTTTATCGCGCTGAGTGGCGGCATCGGTCGGACCCGTCGTTACCAAGGCCACGTGCTCAGTGTTAAACAACACACGGGTGGCGTGCTGGAGGTGACCTGTCAGTTACCGAAACAGTGGTCGCATAAGCCTGGGCAGTTTGCTTTTTTAACTTTTGATCGCTTTGAAGGCGCACACCCATTCACCGTGAGCAGTGCCGATCATGGTGATGGCCAAGTCAGCTTTGCGATTAAAGCCTTGGGTGATTACACCACGCGTTTGCAGACTGAGTTAGAGGTGGGTCGAGCGGTGCGTGTTGAAGGCCCGTATGGTTGCTTTGATATGCACGAGAGTGGTGAGCAGGTGTGGATTGGCGCGGGGATTGGTGTCACACCCTTTATTGCTTGGCTTGAATCCTTGCAAGCCCATCCTGAGCGTGCCCCAAAAGCGACCTTATATTATTGTGTGAAAAATGCTGAAGAAGCGGTCTTTGCTGAGCAGTTACAGCGTTTGGCAGTGGCAGTACCGAATGTGACGCTGAATGTGCATTACAGTGATGAAAACGGTCATCTCTGCGCTGAGCAAGCGTTGCAACAGCAGTCTGCAGCTGCTCATGTGTGGTTTTGTGGTCCACAAGGTTTTGCCGATGCCTTACAAAAGGGTATGCAGGCACAGGGTTGCTCAACACGACACTTCCATAAAGAGTACTTTCAAATGCGCTAAGGTTTAAGACCCGTGAGTTATGCAGGCCCTAACGATTTTCAAGTCGTTGGGGCTTTTTTATTGAGGCTGCTGATTATCGCTAGAGCGGTACAGCCACTCAATCTCTGGGTAATTAGCAAAAGCGCTGGGAAACAAGTATTCACCACTGAGTAATGGTGCGTTTATCTGCTGCCACTCTGGATAAAAAGCAGTCGCGTTATGTTGCAGAGCATCAGCTAATAAAGTCGTGCAATACAGATGCTCGGTGTTGCGTTCGGCGAGAACAAAGGGTCGCTGCAATTGTTTAAGTAACCAGGTCGCTGCGTGCTGGCGTTCCTGCTCAGTAATAAAAGCAGGCCGCGCAATGGCAAAGCTGCGAGCCAGCGCTGGATCAAGAAAGTCACTGAGGGTTGAGGTTAAGACTTGATTGCTACGCAGCGGGTCATCATCAGTGCTGGCATGCACAATTAAGGGCTCTGGCTGCAGACTGGCCAGCATACCTATATGTGAAAACTCACCCTGGCTGAGGCTTTGGATAATGTGGCTTTCGGCTGAAGTCCCTAAGCGAAACACCCAGTCACCCACCGCTAAAGGCGGCAGGGTTGGCAGTGACGTTGCAGGGCGCGCAGCTGGCGCTTGCGCGATATACAGCAGCGTGCCCAACGTCAGCATAGCAACCAGCAAGAGTAGGCTGCGCAGGGGATATTTAGCTATTCGTGCCGAGCTGTTCAGCATGAAACACCGACACTCACGGGCTGACTCGTCTTACAGCGAGACTTTCCAGCCATCATCGGTTTTAACCAACGCGATATTTTCTTCTTTTTCTGGTGCGTTAGCATTTTTATAGCTGATGATTGCAACGAGGTTGGCACGCGTTTTATCGGCATTGTATTCAGGTTTTGAGTAGCTGATTTTTTTCACCCCACCTAAACGAATCACCCGAGTGCTGGTGTCAGCCAAGAGTATGCTGAGTTTGCCGCGTATTAATACGTCCTGCTCGTCAGGCGCATCCGCTTGAATATGTAAGGTGCTCATTACGCCATTAATATCGTTGGCCAGCACTGCATTAATATAGTCCTGTGCTACTTTCTCGGGTGAATTGCTGGCTGAACAGGCCAGCAGCAGGGCTGCGGTGAGTAGCATAAACAAACCATTACGGAGCATTTGCATGACAAATCCTTTGAGGAGGTAAAATAATGTTATGCAGTATAGCTGTTGTCATGCCGCGCTTAAGTGAATTGTTGGTGGTTTATCTTGGGTCGCATGTATTTTGACCGTAATGTCTTTAATTGAGTGAGCGAGGACTGTATTCGTCAGTTGTATTGCGTCTTGTTTATTTTACTAGACGACTGGTCTGTTTTTGTTTATTCTAACCACTATGAAAACTTCTTACGGTAATACTCGCCAGCATTTACTCGAAATCGGCCATCAAATTATGGCTGCTAAGGGTTTTTCTAGCGTGGGTCTGAATGAAATATTAGCTGCCGCAGGTGTGCCTAAAGGCTCGTTTTATCACTATTTCCCATCCAAAGAACGGTATGGCCAAGCGGTGCTGGAAGCGTATTTTGAGTCCTATTTAGAGGCACAAAAACAACGTTTTGAAGATTCTGACATAGCTGCTGCTGAACGTTTACTGGGCTATTGGCAGCAATGGTTGTTGTGCAATAGCAGCGCCTGCGATGATCAGAAATGCTTAGTGGTGAAGTTGAGTGCGGAAGTGGCTGATTTATCGGAGGCGATGCGCTTAACCCTGCGTGATGGCACCGATAAAGTCATTGAGCAGTTGTCTGATTGCATCCGCGCCGGTCAAGTAGACGGCTCTTTGATCGTGACTGATGCGCAGGCCACAGCAGTGATGCTCTATCAATTGTGGTTGGGCGCGAGCTTGTTGGCTAAGTTGCACCGTACCAGTGTGCCGATGGAGCAAGCGATGCGCATGACACACAGGGTATTACTGGGACGCTGAGTTGTATTGACCTGCTTTATGCAGGTATTTTTTTGTATTTAATATATACGACTGGTCTAATTTAATGGCCATCGTTACCTTTAACCAGGAGTCACCTATAACATGCTTAATTTTGATTTTTACAACCCAACACAGATCAGCTTTGGTGAAGGACGCATTGCTAAATTAGACAGTTTAGTGCCGACAGAGGCCAAGGTTATGGTGCTGTTTGGTGGGCAAAGTGCGCAACGTACCGGTACCTTAGATGAAGTGAAAAAAGCTTTGGGTGACCGACAGGTACATTTGTTTGGCGGTGTTGAAGCCAACCCAACCTATGAAAAGTTAATGGAAGCTGTACAGATTGTGCGTGAGGAGAAGATTGATTTCTTGCTGGCAGTCGGTGGTGGATCAGTCATTGATGGCACTAAGTTTGTTGCTGCCGCGGTACCTTATTCGGATGAGCCATGGAATATTCTCCTCAACGGTGGCAGTGATATCGAAGCAGCGCTGCCGATTGGTACTGTTCTTACGCTGGCCGCAACAGGTTCGGAAATGAACAACGGCGGTGTGATCACCCGCCGTTCATTGCAGGCGAAACTGCCTTTCCATAGCAATTTAGTCTTCCCTAAGTTCTCTATTCTAGATCCAAGCAAAAGCTTTACCTTGCCCGAGCGACAAGTGGCCAACGGTGTGGTGGATGCTTTTGTCCACGTCATTGAGCAGTATCTAACCTATCCGGTCAACGCACCGGTGCAAGACCGTTTCGCTGAGGGATTATTGCAAACCTTAGTCGAGCAAGGACCGTTAGCGCTGAGCCAACCGGATGATTACGAGGTGCGTGCGAACTTAATGTGGGTGGCGACCTTGGCGCTCAATGGTTTGATTGGTGCTGGTGTACCGCAGGATTGGTCAACGCACTTAATTGGTCACGAACTCACCGCTTTGTATGCCTTGGATCATGCGCAAACCCTTGCGGTTATTTTGCCATCGATGATGCAAGAGCGCCGCGAAGCGAAACGTGAGAAGTTATTGCAGTACGCCGAGCGTGTTTGGAATCTACGTGAGGGTGATGAAGAGCAGCGCATTACTGCTGCCATTGAGCAGACCCGTGCATTTTTTGAAACCCTCGGGGTAAAAACGCGTCTTAAAGATTACAACCTAGAGCAAGCGGCCGTTGAAACTGTACTGAAACAGCTTGAGCAGCATGGTATGCAGCAGTTGGGCGAGCGCCAAGATATTGATCTGACGGTTAGCCGTCGTGTGCTTGAAGCCAGTCTTTAATGCTAGTTGAGGAAATTTGTATGACCCAGTCAACACAGAGTAATCGTCGTATCGTTTTGGCTTCACGCCCACATGGCGCGCCAACTCCAGCTAACTTCCGTCTCGAAGAACAGGCCATTCCGACGCCAGCAGCAGGCCAAGTATTACTGCGCACGGTGTATTTATCACTCGACCCCTACATGCGTGGGCGCATGAGTGATGGTCCTTCCTATGCCGCACCGGTGGCGGTCGATGATGTCATGGTTGGCGCGACAGTCAGCCGCGTCGTGAGCTCCAAGCATGAAAAATTTGCTGAAGGTGATTGGGTGCTGGCGAACACAGGCTGGCAAGATTACGCCCTCAGTGACGGTTCTGATTTGATGCCATTGGGTAACGCCCCGAAGAATCCATCCTATGCGCTAGGCATTTTAGGTATGCCAGGCTTTACCGCTTATATGGGCTTGCTGGATATTGGCCGCCCACAAGCGGGTGAAACGTTGGTGGTCGCTGCGGCAACAGGGCCTGTGGGCGCGACGGTTGGGCAAATCGCTAAGATTAAAGGCTGTCGCGTTGTCGGTGTCGCTGGTGGTGTGGAGAAATGCCAATATGCTGTTGACGTGCAAGGCTTTGATG
>Ga0172382_10014345_pt1 | contig 10101 bp, 7 predicted proteins | sample Leawel138RmetaG_FD_122245 | JGI IMG/M metagenome (GOLD analysis project Ga0172382, IMG submission 122245) | Leachate microbial communities from a municipal landfill in Southern Ontario, Canada - Leachate well 138R metaG | ecosystem: Engineered > Solid waste > Landfill > Unclassified | place... | reverse complement strand
GCTGGATGAACTTAATCAAACCGAATTTCATCACCCGGAAACAGGCATGAAAATCGTCTATCAAATGGCGTAGCGCAGCAAAACGTGCCAAGCCATTTTCCGACGGGATCAGGAAGTCTGAATCTGGCGATATCTTTACCAGAAAATTAGAATTGCTGAATCGGCGCGGTTTGTGCCACGATAAGGGTATGGAAACAAAGCGATCAATCATCTTTTGCGCATTTTTAGCTGGGCTGCTGGTGGCTCTGCCTCCGGCGGCACGTGCCGACGAGGACACCGCCGCCGCCGAAAAGGCCAAAGCGGCTCAGACTGCCGTGCTGGCGGCGAAGTGGGACAAGGCCACACTCGAAGAGTTGCAGCAGGCTGTCAACCAGTTGGCCGATGCCGCCATCCAGTTGTCTCACAAGCAGGATGACACGGCGAAGCGGCTCAACTTCGCTGCACAGGATCCTCTCCATACCTCGCCCGAGATCGAGGAGTTGCGCCGCAAGGCACAGCAGCTTGAAAACGAGTTGCTGCAGACACATCTGAAAATCCGTCAGGCGGTCGAAGCCCTGCCCGAAGTGAAGAAGCAGCGGGAGGCGATGGACGCAGAACGTGCCAAGATCACCGAATTGCAGGCCGAGCGGATTTATGTGCAGCAGCTTTACCAGAAGCGACTGCGCGAAAAGCTGGATAATCTCGACGGAAACTAAGATCAGCCGAAGGCGACCTTAATGGTAAAATTCAGCAGCGGCTCAATGACCGGCGAGAGCAGGTCATTGCGCAGCAGCAGAAAAATGATGATAAAGCCGAAACGCTCGATTGAGAGGTAGGAACGCGCCAGTTGGGCGGGCAGAATGGCGGCCATGACGCGCGAGCCATCGAGCGGCGGAATCGGCAGCATGTTGAAGATCATCAGGACGGCATTGATGACCCCGACCATGTAGAGCAGCACGAGCAGGCTCTGCGGAGTAGAGTGGGCCAGGCCTGTCAAGGCCAGTGTGCGCCAGATCACACTGGCAAGGAAGATCTGCAAGAGGTTGGAGAAGGGGCCGGCCAGGGCTGTGAACCAGAGGGCAAAGCGTGGATTTCTGGTATTCCCAAGCGAAATCGGCACGGGCTTGGCCCAGCCGAAGACCACGGATGAACCGGTCAGAACCAGCAGCCCCGGCAGTACGATGGTGCCGATCGGATCGACATGCCGCAGCGGATTGAGACTGAGACGCCCCGCGTCGCGTGCCGTGGTGTCGCCGCACCAGAAAGCCGCCAGTCCGTGTGCCACCTCGTGGATCATGACAGCTACCACCAGTGCGACGAGCATGATGATCCGTTCGGTCCAACTGTTTGCCATTGATAATCCTGTTTTGCGTGCCGTCGTAGCAAGACGTCACGCGATCAGCGAATTGCCTTGTGGAACTCCTGCAGCGAGCGTACACCGGGGCTGCCGTTGCGCGCCGCACCGATACCCTGCGCCGCCGCCCAGGCTGCCGCCAGAGTGGTACAGTAAGGCACGCGGTATTTGATGACCGCCTTACGGATATAGGAATCATCGACCTTGCTCGAACGGCCTTCGGGTGTATTGACCACCAGCGCCACTTCGTGGTTCATGACGGCATCGACCATGTTGGGGCGCCCCTCGCCGAGCTTGGCGAGCAGATCAGACGCGATACCGTGCTGCGCCAGAAAACGGTGCGTGCCCTTGGTTGCGGCCAGCGTCATGCCGTGGCGCAAAAATTCGCGTGCAATGCGCAGCACGTCTTCGCTCTTCTCGTTGACCGTCAGCAGCACGCGTCCGCTGGTCGGCAGGGCGGGAGTTGCCGCCTCCTCGGCCTTGAAGAAGGCCATGCCGAAGCAGTCGGCCATGCCCAGCACCTCGCCGGTCGAGCGCATTTCGGGGCCCAGCACAGGATCGACCTCGGGGAACATATTGAAGGGGAAGACAGCTTCCTTGACCCCGAAGTGCGGGATGTGCTTCTGTTTGAGCTTGAGATCCGCAAGCACCCGGCCGAGCATGAGCTGCGTCGCCAGACGTGCCATGGGGACGTTGCAGATCTTCGAAACCAGCGGCACGGTGCGCGAGGCGCGCGGGTTGGCTTCGAGGACATAGACACGGTCGTCGGCGATGGCGTACTGGATATTCATCAGCCCCACGACCTTGAGCTCGATGGCGATACGGCGGGTGGTTTCCTCGATGATAGCGAGGTGTGCGGCCGAGATATTGACCGGGGGGATGACACAGGCCGAGTCGCCCGAGTGGACCCCGGCTTCCTCGATGTGTTCCATGACCGCCGGCACGAAAGCATCCACGCCATCGCTGAGGGCATCGGCCTCGCATTCGAGCGCCGGATGCAGAAAGCGGTCGATCAGGATCGGACGTTCGGGCGTCACATCGACGGCCGCCGCCACATAGCGGCGCAGGTCATTTTCGTCGTACACGACTTCCATGCCGCGGCCGCCGAGTACAAACGAAGGGCGCACCATCAGCGGATAGCCGATGCGGGCGGCGATGGCCAGTGCCTCATCCATGGTGGCGGCCATGCCTGATTCGGCCATCGGGATACCGAGGCGTGCCATCATGCCGCGGAAGAGGTCGCGGTCTTCGGCCATGGCGATGGTGGCCGGCGGTGTGCCGAGAATGCGAACCCCGTTGGCGGCCAGCTCGTCGGCGATGTTGAGCGGAGTCTGACCGCCGAACTGCACGATCACGCCGTCGGGCTGCTCACGCTCGTAGATGCTGAGCACCTCTTCGACCGTCAGGGGCTCGAAGTAGAGCAGGTCGGAAGTGTCGTAATCCGTCGAAACGGTCTCGGGGTTACAGTTGACCATGATGGTCGAGTAATCGGCATCGCGCAGGGCAAAGGCGGCATGGACGCAGCAGTAGTCGAACTCGATGCCCTGGCCGATGCGGTTGGGACCGCCGCCGAGGATCATGATCTTGCCCTTCTTGGCGGCGGGTCGCTGCACCGGCGGACTGTCGGGCGAGAGACCGTTATAGGTCGAGTAATAGTAGAAGGAATTCTCCACGCCGCTGACAGGCAGGACATCCCACTCGGCGACGACGCCGATGCGCTTGCGCTGTGCGCGGATCTGCGCTTCCGGCAAACTCAGGATCTGAGCCAGATAGCGGTCGGAAAATCCGTTGCGTTTGGCCTGGGCCAGCAGATCGTCGGGCAGTGTCTGCTGGCGGTAGGCGCGCAGGCCCTCCTCCTCGATCACCAGCTCCTTCATCAGTTCGAGGAAGACCGCCTTGATCTTCGTCAGCTCGTGCAGTTGCCCGACCGTGGCGCCCTTGCGCAGAGCCTCGTAGAGGAGCCACTGACGTTCGCTCGAAGGTTCGCGCAGCAGGGTCAGCAGTTCGGGGAGCGACTTGCGGTTGAAATCCTTGGCAAAACCGAGGCCGTAGCGGCCGTTTTCGAGACCGCGGATGGCCTTCTGGAAAGCCTCTTTATAGTTGCGGCCGATACTCATCACCTCGCCGACGGCGCGCATCTGGGTGCCGAGGCGATCCTGTGAGTCGCGGAATTTTTCGAAAGTCCAGCGGGCGAACTTGACAACCACATAGTCGCCCCAGGGGCGGTAATCCGCCAGCGATTTGCCATTCCAGTAGGGCAGTTCGTCGAGCGTCAGGCCGGCGGCCAGTTTGGCCGAAACAAAGGCGATCGGGAAACCGGTGGCCTTCGAAGCCAGCGCCGAAGAGCGGGAAGTACGGGGGTTAATCTCGATGATGACGATACGGCCGGTGGCGGGATCGTGCGCCATCTGGACATTGGTGCCGCCGATCACGCCGATGGCGGCGACGATACGGTGGGCATATTCCTCGAGGCGCTCACGCAGCGCGTCCGGAACCGTTTGAAACGGTGCGACACAGAACGAGTCGCCCGTATGGACACCCATGGGGTCGATATTCTCGATCGTGCAGACCGTCACCGACTGTCCTTTCGCATCGCGCACGACCTCGACCTCGAGTTCCTCCCAGCCCAGCACCGACTCCTCGACCAGCACCTGCCCGACGAGACTGGCGGCCAGACCACGCGCCATGACGAGACGCAGTTCCTCGATATTGTAAACCAGGCCGCCGCCCGTGCCGCCGAGTGTATAAGCCGGCCGCAGCACGACCGGGTAGCCGAGCTGCTCGGCGATTTTCTCGGCCTCCTCGATACTGTAGGCCGGGGCGCTGCGCGGGATATCGATCCCCAGTTCGCCCATGGTCTCCTTGAAGAGAATGCGGTCCTCGCCGCGCTTGATGGCCTCGATATCGACCCCGATAATCTCGACCCCGAACTCCTTCAGCACACCGGCGTCGTGAAGTTCGGCACAGAGATTGAGGCCCGACTGGCCGCCGAGGTTCGGCAGGATGGCATCGGGACGTTCCTGGGCGATAATTTCGCGCATCCGGGAAAGGTTGAGCGGTTCGATATAGGTGGCATCGGCGATCTCGGGATCGGTCATGATCGTGGCCGGATTCGAGTTGGCCAACACAATCCGGTATCCCAGCTCCCGCAAAGCCTTGCAGGCCTGGGTTCCCGAATAGTCAAATTCACAGGCCTGGCCGATAATAATCGGTCCCGAGCCAATAATCATTACACTGCGGATGTCTTCGCGCTTGGGCATAAAATACTCACTCTCCGGCCTGCCGGTTGTCGGACAGGCATCGAAAACCATCTGTTACCTGGCGGGACGCCAGATTACCCAATTCGCCGCTGCGAAGCAATCTGAAACGCAAACTTTTCCGGGGGTGCACTTCTGAGATTACTTTTTATCGGGAGTCGGGCGGTCGCGTTTCTGCTGGATCAGGTTCATTTTTTTCTTGAGGGCGCCATGTCGCAGAATGGAAGAGGCGGCGATGGCGCGGGTCTCCAGACCGGCTGCGAGCAGGAGCTGGACATAGTACTCCTGGAAGTCGTCGTTCCAGTATGAGCGCTCAAGCACGGTATCACGCCAGAAGTCTGCTGCGGCGGCGGCCTCGCCGCGTTCGACCAGGATTCTGGCCCTGATGTACATCGCATCGATATTGTAGGGATTGATCGCGATCGAGACCTTATTCCAGTACTCGGCAGCGCCGAAACAGCGGCTGAAATCTTCGGGATTATCGGCTTCCAGGGCGCCCTCCAGCCCCCGGATGGATGCCTGGTCGGCCAGATAATAATTGGCGGGATACCAGTCGATGGCCTTTTCGCAGGTTTGGAGAACCGTCAGCGGATCGGTGGGGGGGAGCCGTTCGTATTTCGTGCCTTCGTAAATAATACTCTTGGTACGGTGGTACCAGGCCTGGGCGACGGCGGTGCGCAGACTGTGTGCGAAGCCGGCGATACCGCTGACGAGGAGGATGCAGCCACAGGCGATCCGGATCCAGCGGCGGCTGTTGCTGTCGAGCAGGTTGTTGTTGGAACGGGAGCGGCGCATTGAGAGATTCGGGTCATGCCGGCGGCGGGCCGGCCGACTGGCGGAGATCAGCGGAACCAGTCAAAAAAAGAGGCTTCCTTGACCTCGATAATGTCGCCATTCTGGATGACCGGGTCGGGGAAGCTGCCATTCTTGATGCGTTTGATACTGTAGCTGGTGGTTTTGCCGTCGCGCGTCAGCAGGACACGGTCGCCGGCATAGGCACTGACATCGCCGGCGGCGATGATGGCCTGCCAGAGGGTCATGCCCTCCTTGAGGGGGAAGCGGCCGCGGCGGGGCACTTCGCCCGTCACGGAATATTCATCGATGTCAACCTTGAGGACGGTTGTATTGACGACGTTGACGATCATGTCGAGGTACATGCCGCGATCGACATATTCCTGGGCGATGGCCTTCGAGACTTCGGTCGGCACGCGGTCGAGGACGCGGAACTCGCCGATCAGCGGCAGGGTGATCATGCCGTCGTCATCGACAACATCCTCGATCGTCTGGCCGCTGACATTGAGGCTCGGCTGCAGCGTGACGGTGACCCGGTCGCCCGGACGCATGCCACGCTGGGGCGGCCGGCTGTAGGAGGTGCTGGTGGCGCTTGTTTCCCCGAGACCGGTGACCGGTACCCACAACTCCGGATCATGATGACCGCTGCCCACAAAAGATGAGATACAGCCTGTCTGCATCAGGAGTGCCAGGGACAGAGCCAGGGAGAGGGTAGTGGCGGCGAGGCTGCCGGTGAGCCACGAGAGGCCTTGAAGCTTCATTATCGTACCTTTTGTTTCCATGAACCCTGTAATTACCCTTATGACTTTTTCGAACTGCCCTGCGAGTACTGGTAATAGTAGTAGTACTGATGGCGGTAATAGTAGGAGGAATAGTCGCGCGACACGTTGAGGTTGTTGAGCACGACCCCCAGCAGATTGCCGCCCATGTTGACGATCAGGTCCTTGGCACGTTTGGCGAGCGCACGCGGGTATTTGCGGTGCTGGACGACCATGATGACCCCATCGACGATCCGGACGAGCTGTGAAGAGTCGCTGACACCGACCATCGGCGGGGAGTCGAGGAAGACGCGGTCGTAGCGTTCGCTCAGCTCGGCGATGATGCGGCTCATCTCGTCTGTATCGAGCAGGCCGTGCACGTTCGAACCGGAGAGGCGACCGCTCGGGATAAAGTCGAGATTGGGGTTGGAGGTTTGCTGGATGACATCGTCGAGGGCGGCTTCGCCGACGATCACATTGCAGAGACCGTTGCTGTTGTCGGTCTGCAGGATTTTGTGCATGCGCGGCCGATGCAGGTCGGAGTCGATGATAATGACCTTGTCGCCCACCTCGGCCGAAACGTAGGCGAGGTTGAAGAGCGTCTGGGTCTTGCCTTCACCGGCATTGGCGCTGGTGACACAGACAACCTTGCCATCGCCGAGGTGTTTGGAGGATTTGAGGTTGGTACGCAACACCCGGTAGGGCTCGGAATGCACGGGCTTGGCCGTCGGATCGTTGAGGTGGCGCATCTTCTGCGGCACGATGCCGAGGACAGACGTTGCGAGGTGTTTTTCGACATCATCGACGGTTTTGACGGAGGTATCGAGGTACTCGACAAAGAAAGCCAGCACCACGCCGAAAAAGACGCCGGCGACAACACTCAGCAGGATATTCAGTGCAAAGTTGGGGCTGACGGGCACCGGGGTGCCGACGACCTTGGCCGGCTCGATGATGCGGACACTGGTGGAGGGGAGACGCAGGGTGATTTTTTCGCGGATCAGGCGGTCGAGCAGATAGTCGCGCCGGGCCTTCATGGCCTGCAGCGCCGTCATGGCGTCGCGGTAATCGACCACGCCGCTGGCGCTCAGTTCGATTTCCTGTTCCTTGAGGGCATTGACGCGCCCCGTCAGTTCGGCCAGTTCGGCCTGGGCCCGTTCGTAGTCCAGCCGCAGGGCATGCTTGACGGTATTGACCCTTTCATCGACCTTGGCATCGATTTCATCGAGCGTCGCACGGGCGCGGACGACATCGGGGTGGTTGTGGCCGAGCGAGGCGCGCGTCATGGCGTTGATCTGGATTTCCATTTCCTGCTTTTTGGCAATCAGAGGCTCCAGCGAAGAATCACCCGTGAGCACACGCAGGGCTCCGGCGACATCCTTGGGCGGCATCGAGACAATCTGCTCGTAGCGCATGCGGCGGACATTGGTATCGAGTTCGGCCTGGATCAGGCGCGAATTGAGCATTGAGATCTCGGAGCGGATCGTGACGTTGCCGGGGTCGGCATCGCCCATCAGCGTCAGGCCGAACTTCTGGCGCAGTTCATAAACCTTCTGTTCTTCGGCGGCGATTTTGCGATTCTGGTCGTCGAGCTCCTGCTGCAGCACCTGCAGGCCGCCTTCTTTCTGTTCGCGCGTCTGCCGCAGCGTCCAGGTCTGGAAAACACGGGCGATCATGTTGGCGGTGCGGGCGGCCGTATTGGCGGCTTCGCCATCCGGCTTGTCGGGCTTGTCGAGCTTCATCGTGATGGAGATCAGGTCGGTATCACGATGGATATCGAGGGCTACCTTGCTGCGGACGAGGTTGACCGTTCGTTCGAAACTGGCGGCGGTATTGAGGCGTTCCCAATAGCCGTAGGCGCGGCCGAGTTCCTCGTTGAGGTTCAGTTCGCGGACGACCCCCTCCATGATGGGGACGGAGCGGATAATTTCGAACTGTGTTCTGAGGAAGTAGGGGTCGTAGCGTGAGAAGCTCTGGCCGAAGGGATCGACATCCGGTGTTTCGCGCTGAACCTGGATCAGGGTCGAAGCGGCATAGACGCGCGGCATGGCACGGGTAATGACGATGCCGGTCAGGATCATCAGCAGGGCGACTGCAATGACAATCTCCTTGCGCGAATAGAGAATCTGCCAATAGTCCAGCAGATGGACAGTTTCATTATTTTCAACGTTCATGCGGCTGATGTCCTGCGAAGGGAACGCCCGACAACCTCATTGCTGCGGCTGCCGGGCGCCAGGCTTGTTTAGAGCATTATGGTCGGGTTGTGCGATTTTGCCCTGTTAGAACTCATACTTGACGCGAGCACCGATTGTATTGCGCTTGTAGGAGGTCGTGACCTTGGAATCGATATCCTCGTAAGAATAGTAGGCGCTGAGGGTGAGGGCGTCGTTCCAGCGGTAGTTGACGGCGACGCGGGCGAAGATTTCGTCGCGGGAACCGTCGCGCTTTTTGTAGTAGGCCGCATCGGGTGCCGAGGGATTGGAGTACTTGACCTTGTAATCGCAGTTGCGGTAATCAAGGCGGTAGCTTGTGGACAGACGGGGTGTGTGGACGTAGGTCAGCATCGAATAGAAGGAAATGCGCTCCTGGCTGACATAGGGGAAGACGTAGCCTTCGTCAACGTCGAGCTTGACACCGAGCACGACGCGCGACTTGTTGTCGGGCCTGATCCGGGCCTCGATCTTGGTTTCGGTCGGATAGTTGCGGTCGGAGATCTCACTGTCCTCATGGACGGCACGCTCGTAACCGTAGCTGGCAAGCAAGTCGATATACTTGTTGGCCTTGTAGCCGGCGCCGATACCGATCGAGTAGGTTTCGAGCCCCATCTCGAGATCGTAGATGTTGTCCCGGTCGTAGTTGGTGTAGGCGAGGGTGATACCGTAGTTGAACATCGCCGTCTCCTGGCGGAAGGTATAGAGCGAAACGCCCCAGTCATCTTCATCGCCGACGGCGGCCAGATCGTCATCGTCGTAGCGTCTGACCCGCCAGTAACCATCCAGCCTGCTGTAAACGCGCTGCGAGAGGCGGTACTGCATTCCGGCAGAAAAGCGGTTGTCGTAGTGACTGTTTTCTTCGCGCAGGTGCTTGTTGTTCGGATCGAAGTCCGGCTCTTCGCCGCCCATGTAGATGTTGGGGTCGTCGATATACTTGAAGCTGTCGCGGACATAGACTTCGGTACGCTCGCCCGAATTGAACTTGATTTCACCGAAAGCGTGGTGCGTCCACTCGGAGCGGCGGCGCCCGACACGCGGATTGTCCCACCACTGGTAAATCGGGGTGTACTCGAATTTCAGGCTGGTACCCCTGTTGTCGCGATAGAAGTGGATGCCCGGCCCGATGCCGTATTTTGTCCAGCTCGTTTTGCGATAACGGGAAGGGCCGACATTGCCTTCGCGCTCATAGTGGCTGGGGACACCATCCCGGTTATCGTCCCGTTCCACAAAAGCCTGAATCGAAAACTTGATCCAGTCATCACGTACAATTGTATCATCTTGCGCTTTGGTTATGCTCACCAGTGCCAAGCCAATACCCAGCGCCACCCTAGCGGTTGGTCTCATGGTCATCTCCTAATTTGTCCTGCTGGCGAAAACACAGCCGACTAATGGCGGTACTATGACCAATTCCGCAGAATCAGTCAACTGCAAATAATACGGTTGTTCAAAAAAAATGTCAGAATAGTTGAGATTGCTCAAATCTGACCGTGGCAAGAATGGGGGTAAGCTCAAAAAGGGCATGGTTTCTCCGTGTTTCATTCTTCACCGGATTCGGGCGCCTTGTCGCAGGGACGCGGTTTTTTGACCGTCAGGACCGGACAGTGCGCCTTGCGCACGACCCGTTCGGCGGTCGAGCCGATCAGAAAGTGTTCGAGTGCCGAACGACCGTGTGAACCCATGACAATCATGTCGGCCCCGATTTCGCAGGCCATGCGCGTGATCTCCAGATAGGGCACGCCACAGACAATCTG